>ERZ1643251.18-NODE-18-length-330530-cov-95.675001_pt1 | contig 330530 bp, 268 predicted proteins | sample MGYA00579261_ERZ1643251 | MGnify/ENA primary metagenome ERZ1643251 (study PRJEB29033, sample SAMEA4952267) | chicken gut metagenome | biome: Broiler Chicken; feature: Gastrointestinal Tract; material: Caecum | place: Ireland | collected 2018 | study: Broiler... | reverse complement strand
CGGCCTACTCGGTGCTGGACAAAACCAAAATCAAGACCACCTTCCAGATGGACATCCCCCACTGGAGGGAGGCAATGATCTACTGCCTGAAACAACTCGCCGAATAATCCAATCACTATGCAGCGCACTATCCTCATCACGGGCGGCGCGGGCTTCATCGGCTCGCATGTGGTCCGTCTTTTCGCGACCAAATACCCCGATTACCGGATCGTCAACCTCGACAAGCTGACCTATGCGGGCAACCTCGCCAACCTGCGGGACATCGAGGAGCGGCCGAACTACACTTTCGTCAAGGGCGACATCTGCGACTTCGAGGCGATGCGTGAACTGTTCCGGCAGTACGGCATCGACGGGGTGATCCACCTCGCAGCCGAGAGCCACGTGGACCGCTCGATCAGGGATCCGTTCACTTTCGCGCGTACGAACGTCATGGGCACGCTGTCGCTGCTCGAAGCTGCGCGGGAGTACTGGAACGGTGATTGGGCAGGCAAGCTGTTCTACCACATCTCGACCGACGAGGTGTACGGGGCGCTGGAGCTGACCCGCCCCGCGGGGGACCCTGCGGGCTGCGAGAGCGGCGGCGGTCCTTTCGGGGAGGAGTTCTTCACCGAGGAGACGAAGTACGACCCGCACAGTCCCTACTCGGCGTCGAAGGCTTCGTCGGACCACTTCGTGCGGGCCTACCACGACACGTACGGCATGCCGACGCTGGTGACGAACTGCTCGAACAACTACGGTCCTTATCAGTTTCCGGAGAAGCTGATTCCGTTGTTCATCAACAACATCCGCCGCGGAAGGCCGCTTCCGGTGTACGGCCGCGGGGAGAACGTCCGCGACTGGCTCTACGTCGAGGACCACGCACGGGCCATCGACGTGATCTTCCACAAGGGCAAGGTCGCCGACACGTACAACATCGGCGGTTTCAACGAATGGAAGAACATCGACCTGATACGGGTGATCGTCAAAACCGTGGACCGGCTGCTGGGCAATCCCGAAGGCGCTTCGGAAAAGCTGATTACCCATGTCGCCGACCGCGCGGGTCACGACCTGAGATACGCCATCGACTCGCGCAAACTCAAAGATGAGCTGGGCTGGCAGCCCAGCCTGCAGTTCGAAGAGGGGATCGAAAAGACCGTCCGCTGGTACCTCCAGAACCAAAAATGGATGGACGACATTACTTCCGGAGAGTATGAAAAATACTATCAGAGTATGTATAAGGAGAGGTAGATATGGCACTTAACGGATGAACATCGGCTCCGAAATGCAGGAAATAAGCTCTAACAACAAACGAATAGCAAAGAATACGCTTCTGCTCTACTTCCGGATGCTTGTTACCATGGCGGTAAGTCTCTACACCAGCCGGGTGGTATTGAATATTCTGGGGGTGGAGGACTTCGGCATTTATAATGTCGTGGGCGGAATCGTTGCCATGTTCGGATTCATCAATGGGTCAATGACCTCCGCGACACAGCGGTACCTGACCTTTGAGCTGGGACAGAACAATCGGACGCAACTGACAAAGGTTTTCTCGACCAGCCTTTCAATACATGCCATCATATCCTTTCTTATAATAGTGCTGGCGGAAACGGTCGGGCTTTGGTTCTTATGGAACAAAATGCAGATTCCGGCCGACCGCATGAATGCCGCTTTCTGGGTATTCCAGTGCTCGGTAGCGGCATCGGTGATCATGATCATGAGCGTACCGTACAATGCGGCCATCATCGCCCATGAAAGGATGAGCGCATTCGCCTACATATCGATTATCGAAGTCTCTTTGAAATTGCTGATCGCCTGTTTTCTTCGGTATTTTCACACCGACAAACTGATATTATACGCCGCGTTGATCGTTATTGTCCAACTCGTCATACGTCTATGTTACAGCTGGTATTGCAACAGGCATTTCAAGGAGACAAAATATCGTTGGATATGGGATAAGACGCTGTTTTGCGAAATGACAGGCTTCGCAGGCTGGAATCTTTTCGGCAACTTCGCGGCCATTACATTTACGCAGGGACTGAACCTGCTGCTGAATATGTTCTTCGGTCCGGTTGTCAACGCTGCCAGAGGTATCGCCGTGCAGGCCCAAACCGCCATCGGCCAGTTCAGCAGCAACTTCCAAACAGCCCTCAACCCGCAAATAACCAAATCGTACGCGACCGGCGACATGGAATACATGCATGGCCTGATTTTCCGGAGCGCCAAATTTTCATTTTTCCTGCTGCTGCTGTTATCGCTTCCCGTCCTTATCGAGACAAAAGCGCTACTGACACTCTGGCTGAAAATCGTCCCGGACCACACAGTCGTATTCCTGCGGATCATGTTGTGCACGACATGGGTGTATGCCGTCTCCAATCCGTTGATTACAGCCGCTTCCGCCACCGGCAAGATCAAACTATACCAAAGCGTCGTCGGAGGGTTGCTGCTGCTGATCCTGCCGATTTCTTATCTTTGTTTGCGGCTAGGGCTCCCTGCATACAGCGTCTTTATCGTACATTTAGTCATTGAAATTACAGCCCAATTCGCCCGGCTGCTGATGCTCAAAAGAATGATTAAACTTTCACTGCGAGAATATTTCAGTAAAGTAGTGTGGTGTATTTTCAAGGTAACGGCAATTGCGCTTGCAGCGTCTCTGGCCGTGGCATACTGGCAGCCGGGAGAAGGAATATGGAATCTTCTGACGATCTGCCTGATTTGCGCCATATCGACAAGCATGTCCGTTTACTGGTTCGGACTTACGCCCGGCGAGAAAATCTATATCTGCTCGAAAGTCTCATCCATCGCATCAAAATTCAAAAAATGATTTCCATTGCTTCGAAGGAGATGTGCTGCGGCTGCGCTGCATGCGAACAGCGCTGCCCCACGTCCTGCATCGTAATGCGTGAAGACGAGGAAGGGTTTCTTTATCCGCAAACAGACACGTCGAAATGTATAGATTGCGGCTTGTGCGAAAAAGTATGTCCGGTACTCAATCAGGGCGAAAAGCGGAAGCCGCTCCATGTATATGCGGCAAAAAACAAAAAGACTCGGATTCGGCTGCAAAGTTCTTCAGGAGGTATCTTCACCCACATTGCGGAACAGATCATTCAGAAGAACGGCGTGGTTTTCGGTGCCCGTTTCGACGAGAATTGGGCTGTAGAACACGCCTGTACCGAAACGCTCGAAGGACTCGCGGCCATGCGGGGCAGCAAGTATGTGCAAAGCCGTATCGGCCGCACTTACCGGCAGGCGAAAGAATTTCTGGAATCCGGCCGTCCGGTGCTCTTTTCGGGCACTCCCTGTCAAATAAGAGGTTTAAAGCTTTTTTTGGCAAAAGAATATGAAAATCTATTGACTGTAGATTTAGTTTGCCACGGTGTTCCCAGCCCCGAAATCTGGCGACAATATTTACATGAAACAATAGCCAGAAAAGGGTTCAAACATGCAAATTCCGAGTTGCGGGCCACCACCCAAATTACGGGCATCAATTTCAGGGACAAGACTACCGGATGGCAAAGTTACAGTTTGCGGTTCATACTCCGCAGAGAAACCGGGTCCGGTCTTCCGGAGACGGCAGACGTGTCCAGAATACACTATAAAGATCCATTCTTTTACTGCTTCCTGTCGCATGTGACCGAAAGATATTCATGCTACGCCTGTCCGGCAAAAGAACTGAAAAGCGGCAGCGACATCACACTCGGCGATTTTTGGGGATTCCGCGGCACCAAGGACTTTCCGGATGACAACAACGGTATAAGTCTGTTGCTGATCAATACGGATCAAGGCAGCAAATATATTACCGGCACATTACGTTCGGAGCAATCCTATGAGAAAGTCATCAAACAAAATCCGATGATCACCGCCAGTCTTATCAAGGATCCGAGAAGAGATACTTTTTATAAGGCGGTTGCAAAGTCTTCGCTGCACCGGCAAAGCAAAAAACTGAGACTAATAAACAAAATCAAAAGATATGCGAATCGGCTTGCTGACCTTGCCCTTGGAAACAGGATACGGTAGCATATTGCAGGCATATGCGCTGAAAACAGTATTGACGCGGCAAGGGCACGAAGTCATACTCATTCGCCGTCTCGTTAAAAAAAAGCGGTTCAACGGCTGGAATATCTTAAAACGAAGTGTCAAAAAATACATATTCAGAAAACCTGCCTGCGTTTTCTACGACAAGAAAATCTACGACGAATACCCCGTAATTACACAACACACGCAACCATTTATCGACAAATGGCTGCAACCCTTTTCACCGGTCTATTATAACAGCAGTGCATACAAAAGCATCCGCGACTTAAAATGCGACGCCTACATCGTAGGTTCTGATCAGGTATGGCGCAAAGGGTGTATGGAGGAAATCAAAGATTATTACTTCTCCCCGATCGACGGCCGTACAGCGAAATTAATTGCTTATGCGGCGTCATTCGGTATCGACAAATGGGCATATTCGAAGAAAGAGACCCGATTCTGCACCCAGAAGCTAAAGGAGTTCACCGCAGTCAGCGTACGGGAAGATTCTGGTATGGAATTATGCAAAAGGCATCTCAACCATACCGCTGAACATGTTTTAGATCCGACAATGCTTCTGACACCTGCGGACTATCGAGCACTCATCGGCGAAGGAGGTGCCGAAAAGTACGCAAACAAAATAACGGCATTCATATTAGACCGTTCCGACGACAAACTGGCGGCGCTGAAAAAAGTCTCGAAAGTTTTAGCCATGGACTACAACTTTGCAGCGACGGAAACCGAAGACAGACTGGCCCCTCTCGAAAAAAGAATAGCGCCATCCGTAGCGGACTGGCTGAAGGCGATGTATTATGCCGATTTTATTTTCACGGACTCCTTTCACGGCTGCGTTTTTTCCATTCTGTTCAACAAACCGTTCGTATTATACGTCAACAGAAACAGAGGCGTCGCACGATTCGATTCGCTGTTGAAGCTGTTCAAGATAGAGAACAGAACCCTATCCGATTCAAACGGATTGGAGAGTTGCCCCATAAGACAATCCATAGACTGGAAGCCCATAAATGCGAAACTGGAAGAAATGCGTTCAAAATCCATGTGCTTCCTCGAAAATGCGCTTACTGCAAGAGACGAACAATAAAATCCGACTGATGAATATAACCTTTCTGCTACGTCTGTGGCCCGTATACGGCGGCGGAGAAACCGTAACGATCTGCCTTGCCAACGAAATGATAAAGCGAGGATGGAATGTATCCGTCTTGTATTTTAAAAACAATACGCGGACCGACCTGCCTTTCATCGATCCAGCCGTAAAGGCCGTCCAAATACCCGATATCCGCTGCGACGAATTTACGACACGCTTTCCCGATGCCGACAAAGTAACCGGCTATCTGAAAGAATATATTCAGGAAAACGACATTCATTATCTTGTCAATCAATGGTGGCCGGTCGAATATATCCGTGGAATAAGGGGACGGTATAAGACAAAGATCATCACATGTCTCCATCAGGCACTTTATACCCCAATGATCGAGGGAACGGGAATAAACGGATTTCTGAAAAAAAGATGCACTTCGCTGTATAAATTCTGGAAAAAGAGACATAGTTGCAGGCAGGTGACAAAATTCCTACCGCATACGGATAAATATATTTTCCTGTCTCCAGCCTTTCAACGTCAGTACGAGCAATTTGCCAACTATAAAAATACAAATAGCCAGTTGGGTGCCATCCCCAATCCGCTGGTTTTCCCGAACGAAATACGGCCCGAAGATTTGCAGTCGAAAGAGAAGACCGTTCTTCTCGTAGGCCGGATGGTGGAAATCCAGAAACGCATAACGCGGGCAATCAAAATATGGAGCGCTATTGAAAACGATCCCCGCTTGGACGAGTGGAACTTCCGGATTGTCGGCGAAGGACCGGATTTGGCCATGTATAAACAACTGGCACAAGCATTAAGATTAAAGAGAATTTCGTTCGAAGGCTTCCGAAATCCGCAGCCCGATTACAAGCAGGCCGCCATTTTCATGATGACCTCCGCCTTCGAAGGGTTTCCTATGACATTGGTCGAAGCACAACAATGCGGTGTCGTTCCGGTTGTAATGGATTCCTACCTGTCGCTGCACGACATCGTCGAAACCGGATACAACGGCATCATCGTTTCCAATGAAGACCTTACGGGTTATATAAACAATATAAAAGAGCTGATGACAGACACCTCCCTTCGGGAAAAACTGGCAATGAACGGCCTGCACTCCTGCCGCAGGTTCTGCGTAGAAGAGATTGTCAACAATTGGGAAGAACTGTTCAACGACCTAAGTACAAACCGCCGATGATTTCGAATGTCAACAAACTCATAATCTGGATATTGCTTTTTTCATGTTGCTGGGGATTACTCACTCCTCAGTTTGTTTTGCTTCCGGTGATTCTCGCGTTGTTCTACATGATAAAAGCCATTCTGGAAAGGCAATCCGGAATGTTTAAGAAACACCTGATCATATATTTCATATTTTTCATAATCAGCGGATTTTCAAGCTTATATTACGAACAGCAAAGCCTACTCAAAACATTCAGCTCAATTGCCTGCCTGCAATTTTTCACAATTCTGTCTTATTTTGTTTTCTTATCTGGCAAATATTCTATAAAAGACATAGAAAAGGCATTAGCAATCGCTTACGTTATTTTTCTATGCTGCTTCACAATCCAACTGATATATCCCGACAAAATATTCAATTTGGCAACGGACTATATGGACATCGGACGATTTACCATGTACGGACAACTGATCGCCTATATTTGTCTATTCTATTTTTACGGGAAATATTTATTTTCAGGCAAGACCAAATACCTGCTATACATACTGCCTGCGTTCTTCGTCCTTTTTATAGCAGGATTCAGGACCCAGATGGCTGCCATATTATTGGCATTGGGCCTATTTACCTACTCGGTAAAGAAAATCGCCAGTGTAAAATATATGTTTCTCTTCCTTATTGTCATAGGCGTTCTCTCCCAAACTTCGGTCGTTCAGAACTCCATAAACAACATGATGAAGCGGCAGGAAGCGGGCGCCACATTCGCCAATGAGGATTACATACGAGTCATCCAGTTCAACTATTTTACAAAAGAGCATTTCAAATCCCCCGTCGAATATGTATTCGGAAGCGGAATCCCCAACCCCAGAACAAAATACGGTCAGCCGTTCTATACTGTCGATCCTGCATTAGGACCGTATAACGGATGGCAGGACTGGGGGATCGTCGGACTGAGCTGGATGATCGGGATTCCAGCCGTATTGGCCCTTCTCTTCCCCGTCTTGCGGATCATCAGAAAAAAATGCGACGACAAAATTCTCTTTTTGAAATTCTTCTATATTTTTCTGCTGCTGTCAAGTTTCACTACCGTAGAATTCTATCGAGTAGGTTCCTTCTTCTTCCACGGGTTATTATTTTATCTGTACGAACTATACCATAGACGCTCTAAACATGATAACATCGGACACACTCAAAAGGTATTGGGTCAAACTCGCCGTGTTGTTAATAGCTGACGGAGAGAAAAAAGCACAATGGCTGAAAAAGCACCGCATATTCCATCATATCGGAGAAAACTGCAGCTTCAAAACGAATATCCTTCCGGCGGAACCGTTTCTTGTCTGCCTGCACGATAACGTACGCATCGCCGCCGGCTGCCGATTAATCACCCACAGCATGACATGCAACGTATTCAACAGGGCCACCGGCTCCAACCGCTTTTATTGTCAATACGGCAAAATAGAAATCCATAGTAATGTTTTTGTGGGGGGGGGGCAGTACGATCATGTACGGTGTGACCATCGGTGAAAATTCGATCGTCGCGGCTGGCTCCGTCGTTACAAAGGACGTACCCGCCGGCAGTGTAGTGGGAGGCGTCCCGGCAAAAATCATAGGTACATTCGAAGAATCCATGAAAAAAGCGGAATTGTTCAGCAGCAATTTCAGGGGCAAAACTACGGATTATTCCGTTGCTGCTCTTTTGAAGATAAAACCCGTTCAGTTCGATATCGACAAACAATGAAGACAATCTGTTATATAATCCCCTATTTCGGGAAATTACCGAAGAATTTTGCACTTTATCTATTAAGCTGTGCACAAAATCCGACCGTAAATTGGAAAATACTGACTGACGACAGAACGCCTTATGAATTTCCAACGAACGTACACGTCAAATACTGTAATTACGAAGAGGTCAAACAACGGATAAAGGCTTGGTTCGATTTTGAAACCGTGATCGACAGGCCGTGGCGATTATCGCTCTTCAAGCCGGCATATGGAGAAATTTTCGCAGAAGAACTTTCCGGATATGATTTTTGGGGACATTGCGACATTGATCTGATGTGGGGAAATATACGGACATTTTATTCGGAAAACAATCTAAATAAATATGAGCGGCTCGGCTTTTTGGGGCATTCCACACTCTATAAGAACACGCCGGAAGTAAACGCCCGTTACAAGCGGATCGTCCCCGGAGAAATCAATTACAAAGACGTATTCAGCGGCAGAAGCAGCTATAGCTTCGATGAAAACGGGATGGATGCGATTTACCGGTATCTGAACATTCCGTATTTCGACGAAGTGGTCTTTGCAGATCTGGAAAAATATGAACCGGGATTTGTTCTAGGTCATTTTCCCGCCTCGGAAAAGGATAAAAACAAATATCAAATATTCACATGGGAAGACGGCAGGTTATATAGAAACTACCTGCAAAAAGACAGAATTCACCGTGATGAATTTCTGTATATCCATTTTTTCTGCCGTCCCATGAAATACTCGGCCGACCGCTTGTCCCCCGACACGACATATTACATGTATCCCGATGTCATGACTGACAAACAGATCGGAGTAAGCGTGAAAAGCTTGAAAAAATACGGTTCCCGAAACAATATCGCCTTTCTTGCAGAGAGCCTATGGACAAATCGGCATAAGATAACATGGCAGCGAATCCGGAACAATTTCCGCACCTTTTTGAATTATAAACGCCACAAAAATGAGTAATGCTTCTACAGCAACCGATCGCATCAACTGGATCGATTGCATAAAAGGAATAGGTATTTACTTTGTAATTTTGGGACACATCTACAAATGTAACAATATCGGTATGTGGATATATTCATTTCATATGCCGTTGTTTTTTATTCTGTCAGGATACTTAATTGCAGATAAACTCACAGTCCCATGTTACAGCGAATATTTCAAAAAAAAATTCAAATCATTAATCATACCTTTTATTCTTTTCCGTATCGCTCTGATATTGTATTGGTGGGTTGTCGAATCAGGCTTTAGGAAATTGGATCTTGGGCCCATCTGGTTCCTGCCTATACTTTTCTCCATAGAAATAACCATCGTGCCCATACTGCTAAGACACAGATCTCTATTGATGACATCTGTTTATTTATTAATAAACGCAACGTTATTTTTAGCGCTAAAATCATATCCGTATTCGTCCTTTCTATATTGGATTCTGCTCTATTTAAACGGATCGGTTTGGCTTTTGTGGGGCGGGGTAATCAGAAACATTAAGATATTGAATGTCACAGCACTGAGGGGGGGGGCACTGTAATACTATTTTTAGTCAGTATTTTAGGATTTAAGATCAATGGTTCGGTATCAATGTACAGTTCCGTAACCAACAACTACATTCTATATACATTATTCGGGCTTTCAGGCAGTTTGTTTATCTTCGGTGTCTGTCGGAATTTCATCGTAAAAAATGCATTCTTGGAATATATCGGAATGAATACTATCACAATATTGGCAATTCACGAACCGATAAAAAGAGTTGTCTTGAAAATATCGGAAATAACATGTTCGCATATCGGATTTGATTGGTCGATAGACTATATACAAAACAATATTCTTTTTGGATTTATCATTAGTTGTATCGTTTTATTTTCGACAATTCCGATTATTAAAACATTACACTATGTCAAACTGAAAACCGGGAAAATAGGATCATACATATTGAATTTTGTCAAATAAATGGACCGAATCTTATTGATTGCAACAGAATATGCGCCGGGAATGATTCCATACGCATCTTCCATCATAAATGCATTATCGAAAAGCAGTGATTTTGAGATATATGCAGTCGTTGTAAATTCCGAAGCCTGTTCTTACTGCAATAATTTAGGTGAACTTCAAAATATTGAATATATTGAGTATCCCCATTCCAAATTCTTTAAGTTAATCTATAAGATATATCCAGCAAGAGTTATCCGAAAAATAAAAAAAATTGCGAAAGCCCGAAATATCGATGCAATTCATTTGCTAACAGGTGATTTCAGTTTATTTTTTTACGTTTTATTTCAGCTGAAAAAGAAGAAGTTTTATTACACGGTCCATGATCTGCAGATACATGAGTCCGACACAATGACTTTTCCGGGCAGACTCTTGCACAAATACGTCATATGGTGTACACGCACTTACCTGAAGATCATTCCAAATCTAACGACATCATCGCAACATCAGTACGAAACTTTAAAAAAAAGCTACCCGAATAAACACGTTGTATTCAATCATTTCCCCTCGTTAGTAACCCAAGCGATAAAAAATGGAAGAAGCCAAATAGAGGAACTGAAAAACACATCCGACTACATTCTGTTTTTCGGCACTGTAGATCACTACAAAGGTGTCGATCTGCTGATAGAGGCGTACGACCAAAAAGTCTTCCACGACAGACACAAGCTGGTAATAGCAGGAAAAGGCAGACACTACGTAACCGACAATAAAAACATTATCAGACTGAACCGGTTCATCAAGGATGCTGAAGTCCGAGATCTATTCACCAAAGCCGCAATCGTAGTTTATCCGTATCGTTCGGCCACCATGTCGGGCGTGCTTTCCCTTGCGTTCTATTTCAGGAAGAAAGTCGTGATGTCAGACGTGCCTTTTTTCAAAGAATACGCCAACCGGGACTCGCTGTTCTTCAAAGCCGGAAATGTCGAAGATCTGGCCGACAAGCTGCAGCAGGCATTGGATTCCGGCAGCGCCAGCACAAATGCGAATCTGTATCCAGAATTCTATTCAGAGAATATATTGGAACAAGACTATATAAATCTGTACTCATCCCCTGCGAACAAACAGATGTGATGCCATGAAGGTATTGATATTGAATCCGATCCTTTTTACGGCGGACAACAATGTAATTCCGCAAGTCAAATCCATAAAAGACACGATGATTTACAACATGTGTCTAGGATTCAAACGACTGGGACACGATGTAACATTAGCCGCCGCCAAAGAGTATGCTCCTGCGGAAAAAGAAGCGTATGATTTCGAAATTCTTTTTTTCAAATCCAAGTGCAAAAAACTTTTCCCGCCGGCTATGTTGCCCTTTTCTCCTGAACTATGGCCATATATCAAAGAAAATGAAAAATCATTCGATCTGCTTATATCCAGTGAAACATTTTCAGTTCAGTCTTTATTCGCGGCAAGAATCTGTCCCGAAAAAACCGTAATCTGGCAAGAACTGACCGATCACCAAAACAAATTCCATCGACTTCCATCGAAAATATGGCATAATGTCATTGTACGCTTATTCATGCAACGGATTGCAGCAGTAGCGCCCCGCTCAGGGCCAGCTTACAAATTTATTAGCAAATATATGCCGCAAACAGTAAAGCAAATCGTTGATCATGGAATTAATGTCGATAAATTCACCTATTCCGAAAAAAAAGAACGCCAAATAATCAGTTCGTCCCAATTGATTCTCAGAAAAAATATCGACGGAATAATTCGGATTTTCCAGCAATTCCATGAAATGGAAGCATATAAAGACATTAAATTGTTGATAGCCGGGCGAGGTGAAGAAGAAGCAAATTTAAAAAAATTAGTGTCGGAATTAAAACTCTCGGAAAGTGTCCGATTTCTCGGATTTTTACCTCAACAAACACTGAATAAATATATCCGAGAATCTCTTTGCTTTCTTATCAATACGCGAAAAGATCTGAATATGGTTTCCATTCCGGAATCCATCGTTTCAGGAACCCCGATTCTGACAAACACTCAACCGGCTTCAGCCGGCTACATCCAAGCGAATAAGCTGGGAATAGCCAAGAATCAATGGGGAGTAGACGAGCTAAAAGAAATCATCGACAACAACTCCTTTTATGTCAAAAACTGCATCGGCTACCGGGACAACCTGACAAACGTCCATTCTGCGCAATTATTGACGGACATCTATAAAAAATCAATTCAAAAACAGTAAAATACCATTTCCGACATATCAGACGCAACGCCTAACTAGAGAGCCTCAGCATGCTGTTCAATTCATTTGTATTTCTACTTGCATTCCCGACAATCTTCGCCGCATATTATCTCTGTCCGATAAAATGGCGCAGCTGGCTTCTATTGCTGATAAGCTATGCAGTCTATATGAACTGGGTGCCCGTATACGCATTGATCCTCTTGTGGGTAACTCTGACGACCTATACCGGCGCTCGTTATATATCCCTCAACAGCCCCAAGAACAAGCTAAAAATGACCGTCGCAGGAATTTTGACCTTGCTCCCGCTGCTTTTCTTCAAATACTACAATTTTATAAATGGCATCGTATACGATATATTGACGTCCCTTCACCTGCGCATCGAAATAAATACGATGCATTGGGCCGTTCCCATCGGCATATCCTTCTTTTCATTTCAGGCATACGGATATCTGGCGGACGTATATTACAGACGGACCGACTGCGAACGCAACTTCCGGGACTATGCACTGTTCATTTCATTTTTTCCGCAAATAGCTTCGGGTCCTATCAGCAAGGCGAAGGACCTGCTGCCGCAAATCAAAAGTCTCAAAACTTTCGATGCCGACAAAGCGACACAGGGGTTGAAACTGTTGTTATGGGGCTTGTTTCTAAAAGTCGTGTTAGCAGACCGATTAGGTCTGTACGTAGACAGCATTTATGACAATTACACCTACCAGACGGGATTCTCCCTGTTCGTCGCCAGTTTGTGTTATTCGCTGCAAATATACGGAGACTTTGCAGGTTATTCGTTAATGGCTATCGGAGTCGCCAAAGTCTTGGGATTCGATCTGATCAATAACTTCAACCGCCCCTATTTCGCAACCAGCATAACCGACTTTTGGCACCGATGGCACATTTCGCTGTCCATCTGGCTCCGTGATTACGTATACATTCCGCTAGGCGGCAGCAGATGCAGCAAATTACGCACCTATTGGAATATTTTCGCGACTTTTCTGGTCTCCGGAATCTGGCACGGCGCGAATTGGACATTCATCATATGGGGAATTATTCACGGAGTCGCACAAATAGCCGAAAAGGCATTGCGTCTTCAGAAGTATGAAGGGGGGGGGAATCGCCGGCTTCGTATTATCATCACATTCTTTATCGTCAACTTCGCATGGATATTTTTCCGGATGCCCTCGATAACGGACGCATGCAAGGTCATCGGCAAAATATTCACGGATTTCGGGACTACCCTGTTTTTATCAAACAACAGCAATATGATCTACATGCTCGTCGCCGTCTGCATATTGTTTTTTAAAGACATGCGCGACGAATTCTTCCCACGCCGGTTTCTCTTCTTCGAAAACAGAAACATAGCAATCAGGTGGAGTTCCTATCTGTTTCTAATGTTTCTAATCCTTCTGACGGGCGTATTGGATTCCGGACAATTCATTTATGTAAACTTCTAACGCATGCGGAATTTTCTGATCAAATCGGCCATATTTCTTACGTTATGCGGTCTGCTCGACTTCGGTCTGGGCAAAATCTTCGGCTATCTGACAGTCCATGCAACCGGCGGATATACAAAACGGGATAATTTCATATCCGACGAAGTCGATGCAAACATCCTGATTTTCGGCTCGTCGCGGGCCGCTCATCACTACGTCCCTTCGATATTGTCCGATTCATTGGACATGAGTTGCTATAACTGCGGATTGGACGGCAACGGCATCATATACGGGTATGGAAAGCTAAAAACGATTACGGCCCGGTACTATCCCAAAATCGTCATACTGGACATCCAGCCTACATTCGATCTGTTTACAAACGACAATTGCAAATACTTGGCTCCCTTGCGGCCGTATTATCAATATCCGGGAGTCGATTCATTATTCTGGGACATAAATCCGTCCGAACGTTGGAAAATGATGTCGAATTCCTACCGGTTCAATTCGAAATTCCTGAGCATTCTAATGGATAATTTATCGGATCGAGCCATATCTTCCGATAACGGCTACATGCCTTTATACGATACGATGACTTACGAGCCGTCAAAATCCACCGCAAAGAAAAACGAAACAGATCCTGTCAAAATCCGTTATTTTGAGCAATTTATTTGCGAAGTAAAAAGACATTCCGCCCTGTTCGTATTCATATCGCCCGAATACGGGAGCAATGCCGACTGGCCAGACATCGTGGAAGACATATGTGCAAAATACAGCATTCCCTACTATAATTATCTAAGCGACAAACGCTTCGCAAACAACAAAACATATTTTGCCGATTCATCGCATTTGAACGACAACGGCGCAAGAGCCTATACGGAAATAGTTGCGGCCGATATAAAATGCAAATTGAAAACTCTCCGTCTTACCTCCGATCGTTTTTTATGAAAGTTCTGCTCGCCAATAAATTCTACTACCGCCGCGGCGGAGACTGCGTATGCACGCTGAATCTGGAACAGTTGCTCAAAGACCACAATCACGATACTGCGGTATTCGCCATGCAACATCCGGAAAATCTCCCGACTCCGTGGAACAAATATTTTCCGAGCGAAATACGCTTCTCGCCGGGTCCCAACATACTTGAAACCTTTAGACGGCCATTCGGTTCGAAAGAGGTAAAACGGAAATTCAACGCATTGCTGGATGATTTCCAGCCGGATGTCGTTCACCTGAACAATATCCACACGCAATTATCCCCTCTGATCGCCGAACTCGCCCATCGGAGAGGTATCAAAGTCGTATGGACGCTGCACGACCTGAAACTGCTATGTCCCCGGTACGATTGCCTGCGCAACGGGGAAACGATCTGCGAAGCATGTTTCACGGACAAACACAAGGTATTGGAGAACAAATGCATGAAAAACTCGTGGCTGGTGAGTATATTGGCGTATAAAGAAGCCCGGAAATGGAACAGGGAAAGGCTTGAGGCCTGCACCGATTCATTTATCTGCCCCAGTCAGTTCCTAGCCGACAAAATGATACAAGGCGGTTTCGATAGAGGCAAACTGCATACATTATGCAATTTTATCGACGTTGAAAAATGTGCAGCCGCAGCCTATCTGAAAAAAGATTACTACTGCTACATCGGGCGCATATCGCATGAAAAGGGAATAAAGACTCTGATCGATGCCGCGAATCGACTGCCTTACAAATTGGTAATCATCGGCAAGGGTCCGCTGGATGCTGAAATGAAGAAACTCGCGGGGCCAAATGTCGAATTCGCCGGATTCAAGCAGTGGAATGAAATAAAACGAATTGTCAGTCAGGCCCGCTTTTGCGTCATTCCGTCCGAATCATATGAGAACAATCCGCTTTCCGTCATCGAATCCCAATGCTTGGGCACGCCGGTACTGGGCGCTCAAATCGGCGGTATTCCCGAATTGATTCAGGAGGAATTCAACGGTTTGTATTTCAGAAGCAGGGACACGGACGATCTGACCGCCAAGATTCAGGCCATGTATGACGCACCGTTCGACCATGCCGTCATCGCCCTCGAAGCGAAAAAGCGCTATAATTCGGAAACATACTATAAACAGCTCATACAGCTGTACAATCTATAATTCAAACCTTGGGTTTATACAAATTTGTCAAAATCATGTCTGCTGAAAATATCCCGCACCCCACCGACGCCAGCATTATCCTGACCTATCGCTGCCCGATGAAATGCAAGATGTGCAACATCTGGTTCAACCCCACGAAAAAAGACGCCGAGATCAAAGCTGCGGACCTCCGTACGCTGCCGCGCCTGAAATTCATCAACCTGACCGGCGGAGAACCCTTCGTCCGCGAGGATCTGGCGGAAATCGTGGAGGAGTGCTACAAACATACGGACCGCATCGTCATCTCCACGTCCGGATGGTTCGAAGATAAAGTCGTGGCCTTGGCCAAACAATTCCCGAACATCGGCATCCGCATCTCGATCGAAGGACTGAGCTGTAAGAACGACGAACTGCGCGGACATGCCGGCGGCTTCGACAAGGGGCTGAGGACACTGCTCACGCTGAAGCAGATGGGGCTGAAAGACATCGGATTCGGCTGCACCGTGTCGAACAACAATTCCAAGGATATGCTCTCGCTCTATCAGCTGTCGCTGTCCTTGGGCATGGAGTTCGCTACGGCGGCTTTCCACAACTCCTATTATTTCCACAAGGACGACAACGTAATCACCAACAAGGACGAGGTGTGCAAAAACTTCGAGCAGCTGATCGAATGGCAGTTGCAGGAGAACCATCCGAAAAGCTGGTTCCGCGCATGGTTCAATATGGGGCTGATCAACTACATCGAAGGCGGCCGCCGCATGCTGCCGTGCGAAGCGGGTTCGGCGAACTTCTTCATCGATCCTTTCGGCGAAGTATATCCGTGCAACGGTCTCGAAGAGAAATACTGGCAGAAATCGATGGGCAATATCCACGAAACGCCCGATTTCATGGATATCTGGGAGAGCGGCCGGGCGCAGGAAGTCCGCGCCATGGTCCGGAAATGCCCGAAAAACTGCTGGATGGTCGGTACGGCCAGTCCTGTAATGCACAAATACATGAAATACCCGTTGAAGTGGGCGCTCAGAAACAAGCTCCGCAGCCTGCGGGGAAAACCGGCCAGTATGGACAAGAAGTGGTGCGATGTCGGCCAAGACCCGATGCAAGGCGATTTGCGGGAAAAATTCTAACCAAGTCGTGAATGCCAAAAAGAATGACCGTTTTCCGGCTATGAAAATAGTCGTCACCGGCACCCGGGGGATTCCCGGCATCATGGGCGGCGTGGAAACGCACTGCGAAGAGCTGTTTCCGCGTATCGCCCGGAAGGGATTCGACGTAACCGTAATACGGCGGAAAAGCTACGTGCACGATACGCTGCGGCAATACGAAGGAATTACGCTCGTCGATCTCAAAACCCCGAAAAAGAAATCGCTCGAAGCGATCGTCCATACGTTCCGGGCAGTCCTCAAAGCCAAAAAGCTAAAAGCCGACATCATCCACATCCACGCCGTCGGCCCGGCGCTACTGACGCCGGTCGCACGCCTGCTGGGACTAAAGGTGGTATTCACCCACCACGGACCGGATTACGACCGGGACAAATGGGGTGCGGCAGCAAAAACCGTACTCAGACTGGGTGAAATGATGGGCACACGCTTCGCCAACGAAGTCATCGTGATTTCGAACGTCATAAACGACATTCTGAACCGCAAATACCACCGCAAAGAGTGTCACCTGATCTACAACGGGGTTCCGGCTCCCCAGATCGCCGATTTTCCGGAATATTTCGAAGAAACGGGCGTCGAAAAGGGGAAATACATCTTCAGCATGTGCCGCTTCGTCCCGGAAAAGAACCTGCACCACCTGATCGAAGCCTTCTCGAAGACCGACAACAAGGGGTGCAGACTGGTGCTGGCCGGAGATACGGATTTCGAAGACGAGTACTCCGCAGGACTCAAAAAATACGCACGGGAACAGGGCGTCGTCCTGACCGGCTTCATCAAGGGGAAAAAGCTGCACGCCCTTCTCACCCACGCCCGCTGCTTCGTACTGCCCTCTTCGCACGAAGGGCTTCCGATCGCATTGCTGGAAGCGATGAGTTACAGACTGCCCGTCATCGTAAGCGACATTCCGGCCAATCTGGAGGTCGGTCTTGAAAAAGAGGCTTATTTCCCCGTCGGCGACATAGCGGCGCTGGCGCAGAAGCTCCAGCAAAACATCGACGCACCCTACCGGCAAAAGGAATATTCGATGGAAAAATACGACTGGGACGCTATCGCCGGACAAACGGCCGCAGTATATGAAAAATGCGCGGCACTCCGGCCGGACAGGTAAATTTCCGCCTACCCTTCCCGGCTGATCTCAGCCACGGTCGCCCCGACGAATGCTATCAGCTCCGCCGGGGCGATTTTCAGTTGCAGGCCCCGGACGCCGGCGCTGATATAGATGAACGGATGCTCCCCGGCCGAAGAGTGGATATAAGTCGGGAAGCGCTTTTTCATGCCGACCGGCGAACAGCCGCCGCGTATATAACCCGTCACGGGCAGCAGCTCCTTCATCGGAATCAGATCGGCCTTCTTGTTGCCCGACACGCGGGCCGCGGCCTTGAGATCGACCTCGTGATTCCCCGGCACCACGCAGACGAAGTATCCCGTCCGGTCGCCTTTCAGCACGAGGGTCTTGAAAACCGTGGCGATCTCCTCGCCCAGCTGTTCGGCGACGTGCGTCGCCGCCAGATGCTCTTCGTCCACCTCGTAGGGAACAAGCTCGTAATTTATCTTCGCACGGTCGAGCAGCCGCGCCGCATTCGTCTTTTCGACTTTTCCGTGTGCCATCTCAGCTATTGATGTTCGATTTTTCGGCTTAAGTTGCGCAAAGGTAGTTTATTTTACCCGGATTGTCGCATTTTAGCTACATTTGTCAGATGCTTCGCCGAAAAATCACATACAAACCGCTCGCCTTTCTCATCGCGGTTCTGTTCCTCCCCACCGTCCTGCCGGCGCAGAGCACCCGTGTCCGCGGGCGCGTCACCGACGCCGCCGACGGCACGCCGATGCAGTTCGTGAGCGTCGTCTTTCCCGGCACCACGACGGGCATCACCACCGACGAGGCGGGCATCTACACGCTCGAAACCCGCGACACGGTGAGCCGCGTGCAGGCCACGATGGTCGGCTACGCCTCGCAGACCAAGCCGCTCGTGCAGGGCGGCTTCAACCAGATCGACTTCGCCCTCGAAGCCGTGGAGTTCGGCATCGGCAGCGTCGTCATCACCCCCGGCGACAACCCGGCGCATCCGATCCTGCGGGGCGTCATCCGCCGCAAGCCCCAGAACGATCCCGACCTGTACGACAGCTACACCTGCGCCACCTATACCAAGATGCAGCTCGACCTGACGAATATCAAGCCCCGGTTCCGCAGCAAGCGGCTGCAACGCAATTTCGGGTTCGTCTTCGACTACATCGACACCTCGGCGCTCACCGGACAGGCCTACCTGCCGGCCATGATCTCCGAAGCTACGGCCGACTATTACCACAGCAGGCGCAACCCCGCCGTTTCGCGCGAAATCATCCGCGCCAGCCGCGTGTCGGGCGTCGAAGACAGCTTCGCCATCGCCCAGTTCACGGGCCAGATGCACGGCAACGTCAATTTCTACGCCAATTACATCGACATCTTCAACGTCCGCTTCGCCAGTCCGCTCTCCGATTCGGGTCTGGCCTTCTACGACTATTTTCTGGTGGACAGCATGCAGGTGGAGGGGCGCAAAACCTACAAAATCCGCTTCCATCCCAAGCGGCTCGCCACGCCCGTACTCGACGGCGAAGTCAATATCGACTCGGCGTCGTACGCCCTGCAGTCGGCCTCGGCGCGCATGCCTAAGGGCGTCAATGTAAACTGGATCAAGCACCTGCGGCTCGAAAACGACAACCGCATCGTCGCCGACAGCACGTGGTTCCGCCACCGCGACCGGGTGTCAGCCGAATTTTCGATCGCCACGGGCGACTCGTCGAAGCTGACCTCGTTCATCGGCACGCGCGAAGTGGTCTACTCCGACGTGCGCGTCGGGGTTCCCATTCCCGACGAAGTCGCGCGCATGGACAACAACGTCGTCATCGGCGACGAAGAGGGAGTCAGCCGCACGGACGAAGCCTTCTGGGAACAAGTGCGCCCCTACCGGCTGAGCGAGAAGGAGAAGGGCATCTACTCGATGGTCGATTCGGTGCAGAACGTGCCGCTCTACCGCAACATCTACACGCTCATCAACACCGTGATCGTCGGTTACTGGAACACCAAATACATCGGCATCGGCCCCTATTACAAACTGGCCAGCTTCAACAAACTCGAAGGGTTCCGCATGCAGCCGGGATTCCGCACGACCACGGCCGTCAGCAAACGCATACGTCTCTCCGGATATGCGGCCTACGGCACGCGCGACGGCATGTTCAAGGGCGGCGGCAGCGTCGAACTGGCCTTCAACCGCCGCCTGACGCGCAAGCTCACCGTTTCGGGCCGGCACGACGTGATGCAGCTCGGCGCGGGACAGAACGCGCTCACGGAGAGCAACATCCTCAGCTCGCTGCTCTCGCGCGGCGACTCCCGGCTTTCGATGGTCAACCGCGGCGAGATCGGCTACGAACACGAATGGAGCCACGGCACCAGCAATTTCCTCGGTGCCCGCATCCAGAAGATCTTCGGCAACCGCTACGTGCCGCTGGTGCGTCCCGACGGCCGGATCGTAAACTCCGTATCGGACGCCGCGCTGCACGTCGGGATGCGTATTTCGAAGAACGAGAGCATCTACCGCCTGCCCTTCGACAAGCAGTACATGGGCACGGTCTACCCCGTCCTGACGCTCGGATTCACGGCCGGCGTTCCCGCCATACTGAACGACAGCTACGAATACTACCGGCTCGAAGGGGGCATCCACTACAAACCCGAACTGCCGCCGCTGGGCTATTCCAACATCACGCTGCAGGGCGGCAAAATCTTCGGCAAGGTCCCCTATCCGCTGCTCAAGCTCCACGAAGGCAACGGCACCTATTTCTACGATCCCAATGCCTTCTCGTGCATGAATTTCTACGAATTCGCATCGGACGCATGGGTGGCGCTCTTCTTCGAACACCACTTCAACGGCATCCTGCTGGGCCGCATTCCGCTCGTTAGGAAACTCAAGTGGCGCGAAGTGCTGGTCTGCAAGGGCGTGTGGGGCACGCTCTCGAAGGAGAACGACGGCAGTCTGCCCGACACGCAGGCTCCGCTGCTCTTCCCCCGCGGCATGACGTCGGTCTCGGACCCTTACGTCGAAATGGGCTTCGGCGTCGAAAATATCTTCCGCCTGCTGCGCGTGGACTGCATCTGGCGTCTCACCCACCGCGATCCCAAACCGGGACAGGACGTGCAGAACTTCGCCGTAAACCTGAGCATGCACCTCAAATTCTGACATAGGGTTCCTTGTGTCGAAGATTTTGACTACCTTTGGGGCTTAAAATACGGAATCATATGATAAAAGGCGCCATATTCGACATGGACGGTACGCTCGTGGCCAATTCGCCGGTCCACATCCGGGCGTTCGAAATCTTCTGCGACCGCTACGGCGTGCGCGGCTGGAAGGAGAAACTGGGAGGGGCTTTCGGCAGGGGCAACGACGACATCATGCGGCTCATCATGCCCGAAGAGGTGATCCGCGAGAAGGGAACTGCGGCGCTTGGCGACGAGAAGGAGGCCATCTACCGCGAAATCTACGCTCCCGAAATCGAACCCATGCCGGGACTGGTCGCCCTTCTCGACAAACTCCGCGATGCGGGCATACGCTGCGCCGTAGGTTCGTCGGGGTGCAGGGCCAATGTCGATTTCGTGCTTGAGAAGTGCGACATCGAATCCTTTTTCGACGCCAAAATCAACGGCGACATGGTGACGCGCTGCAAACCCGATCCGGAAATCTACCTGACGGCGGCGGCCGCACTCGGACTCGCACCGGCCGAATGCGTCGTCTTCGAAGACGCCAAGGCGGGCATCGAGTCGGCACGGCGGGCCGGCGCGGGCCGCATCGTCGCGCTGGCGTCCACGCACTCCCGCCAAATGCTGGCCGCCGAAACCGACGCCGACGTCATCATCGGCGACTTCCGCGACATCACCGACCTCGAAACATTGCTGAAATAAGCGCACGGCCCCGCAAAAGGCCGCCGCAATTCCCGACCGACCTCAGTACGGTCGGGATTTTTTGTCCGGCGCCCCTTCGGCGGATCATGCGGCTCGGCTGCCCCCTCTCAGAAGCCCGACCCAAGGAAACGCCCCGCATCCTGCCCCTCGCGCCCCCTTTGCAACCTCTTCAGCATCACCTTTCCTCTGCTCCTCCCGGATTCGGGATTCGGCCGGCCGACGCAAATATTTCCCTGAAGCGGATATCGTACGGAAATTTTTGATACATTTGCGGGATTTTTAACCCGGACGCATATATGTTCAAAGGAATCTCCACCGTCGTTCTGCTCGTCATATCGAACGCCTTCATGACGCTCGCATGGTACGGACATATCGCATTCAAATCGAAGCTCGAACGCTTCGGCATGCTGGCGATCGTCCTGCTGAGCTGGGGCATCGCCCTGTTCGAATACTGCTTTCAGGTCCCCGCCAACCGCATCGGCTCCGCGCAGTTCGGAGGCCCGTTCTCCATCTGGGAACTTAAAGTGATACAAGAGGTCGTATCGCTTTCCGTATTCACGCTCTTCGCATTGGTCTTCATGAAATCCGACACCCTGCGCTGGAACCACCTCGCCGGATTTCTCTGCCTGATTCTGGCCGTCTATTTCATCTTCCGGAAATAACCCTCGTCCGGAAACAGCCTCGCATACACACAAGACAGCCGCGACCCGAAATCGCGGCTGTCCTATTTTTCGTGACGATTGCAGGCGGAAGAAAAGCCCGGCACCGAAGGTGCTCAATCCGACTTCCGCTGATCGTGGCGGTAAATCTGATAGGAATTGACGAAGTTCTGCCACAAATTATTTACTTGTGTTTATATTTATCTGATTATTAGCAAATAGAATAATAGGTTTCTTGTGCCGAGTAACAAAATAGCAACAAAAACTGAGATAAAATAGACAGGTATAAAAGAGTATCAAAATAAAAGTTATATATAATGCAATCAACGAAACATTAGCTTTTGTAATTACGATGATAATGCTTTATTAAGATTATCTATAGATTGTTGTACATATATATTTTCTGGCTCTATGGACTTCCAAAATTGTAAATAACCAAGTAAGCGATAACCATATATTGGATCATTAATTTTTTTTCTCTCCATATGTCCTTTCAACCCAAAGATATTTATGTAATGGAGTTCTTGCCTTATAGTACGTCTGTTGATTTTCGGAACAGTTATTTTCTTATTAGATATCGATAGTCCCGTAATTATACGCTGACTATGCTCTTTCATAAAATGGACTTTATCTTCATTGATTATAAACCCCTCTGTTGTGATAATTTTTTTTATGAAAGCAAATATCTGGGGTGTTACATTATCTCCTGATATTATAATATCATCAGCATACCTTGAATATTGCAAGTTATTCTTTGTTGTAAATCCATGAATCCGATAATCAATCCGCTTTGCAATGAGATTGCTCAATGTGGGACTTGTTGGGGCACCTTGCGGCAGGACGCCATTCAAACAACATAAAGATGCAAGATAATATGATATTCTGGGCGTATATCCCATTCCCAAAAATATAGCAATGACACGATTAATTCCGATGGAAGGGAAGAAATCTTTTAAGTCAATTTTAAGTATATTTTTACTATTTAAGTGGATATATGCATTATCCTTAATCGATTTTCCTGATATAAAACCTGTGGCTGCAGAATGAGTTGGCTGAATTGATAATAAATTATCATTTATCCAACGTTGTGCTTGCATTAAGATTGGATAGGGGGCGGCAATCTCTCGCATTCCTCCGGATCTCTTCGGAATCGAGAATCTATAATAGAAAGCTCCTGTACCGTTGATCATCTTTTTCAAGATGTCGTCTTTTATGCCTAATAGTTTAGCCAAGTGTTCAATTTCTAATATAATAACTGATTTTTTTGTTAGAAGACTCTTGATATAAGACATTAACGATGACCTAATATCATCGTCATTGAAACAACTAAAAATAAATTGTTCCCATTTATAAAAATCTTCTTCTATCATAAAAAAATCAATAAAATCAAAAAAAGAAAAGAGGGTGATTTATTACTAACAATGCAACATTAGTTCAAATTCTTTCGCTATCGTTAGATAGCAAAAGAGTCGATGTATGTTAATACTCGACGGTAAGAACGTCAGTTTCTTACCGTAAAGGTTAACAGTCACGTTACCACTTGAGGCGACTACACCTCAATAGCAAGACTTACGTCTCACTTAATGTGCTAATATCTTCCCCTCTTTTCTTATTTTATCAATATTTGGCTTATATAATTCGTTTATTGCTACTGGCTTTTGTAACATATCTTTCGGTAGTTCTTTCCAATATTTAGTGCGTTCTTGTACTAATATTGTACTTGCATTTTCATCAAGCCATTTCTTACCAAGGTCGGTTAACGATACTGACATATTATCAAGGATAATATACCCAACATCGAGCAACTTATCAACGGCAACAACTAATTGAGATGGTGATAATAAAAATTCCTTATGCAAATCGTATAAACTTACATTATCTTTCTCTAATAATTTTTTTATTAACTCGATATCTTCTGAGTGTAACATCATAGTTGACGATGAAATATAGTGTTTCTTTCTTGTTTTTTAGAATTTGATGGCCACCAAAATATGGGGAATACGTTGTTGGGAACATTATTATCGCCTAATGAAAATAGAGATTGAGAATTTTCGAATCCGAATCTATATCGTTTTAAGTGAGTCTGATCTAGTTTTAATTCGAGCGCCTTCATTGCATTGGTTGCATTATCTCGTTCTTCTTCATTCGGAATACTATCAATTCCTTTTCTTAAACAGAAATAGGGCAGTATTTCTACGTTAGCATCAACTATCGATTTTTGTGCAAAATCCATAACAGCTAGAGCAACCACCTTGATTATTACATTTTTTATATTATTGCGAATACAATAATCTTTTACATATTGGATTTTTCTACAAATTGTGTTACCTGTTCCGATAAAATCGTCAATAAGAATAATAGATGTATTATCTGTTAGAATATGTACCGCCTCTAAAATGTTAGAGAAAATCTTGGTTTTATCCCATGAAGGACGAAATTTATTCTTTATGTTTTGAACGATTGTTTGTGAACCGTCAGGTCTTCCATTATCACAAATCGCTGTAATTATCGCATTTTCAGAAGTCAACATCCAAATGCTACTAATATATTCTGCAATTAGTTTTGTGATTTCATCAAGATAGTCAAAAGAAATATATGTGAATTTTTTAATTAGCTGTTCAATAAGTTTTTTTTGACTTTCATTATCTGTCATATTCCACAACTCGCAAAATTCAAGAGATTTTGCATTAAGCCACTTGTAATTATGGCACAATTCAAACATCCTACTAAAATCAGCAGGATGCAAATAATGCTTGGCTCTTGGAATAATGTTTTCCATATTTTTTTCGTTACACAAAGATAATATTTTATTACCAAATGATGTTTATAGAGATATTCTTTTTGCGGGAAATCAATCTTCTTTAGAGAAAATAAGTTTATTTTTGTATCTTTGCCTCTGCGAATTACATATTAATTTTATAACCCTTTTATTATGTTTGGTGTTCAACAAGTCAACCACACATTGGAAAATTGTGCGCAGAGCCTTTGGGGAGCAATCCCGCGAGGGGCACTTGTTGAACCTGTAAAAGGGGGATATGTAGTTCGCAGCTGCGCACTCTTTTCCTTTTTATGCGAACTACATATCCCGTCAGCGTTCCGATGCTGACATGCCGTAAGGCCAGCCGCAGGCGGTTTCCGCTGTGCAACCTCTCGATTCGTTTCCATTTTCATCCGCCGGATTAGCAAGTTATTGCTAATCAACTCGCTATTCTCTTTGTTATGCCCTTGCGTACGATAAGGATAGCCCTCACTATGTCAAATTTCAAACAATCAACAACATGGAAACGAATCAAAACCCCGCGCAGGAACAGCCTGCGCAAACCATAGTTCACGAAACTACCGTAACCACACAGCCCGAACCGCAACCCATTCCCAATTCGGAACCCACCGAATCGGCGTCGCAGCAACAACCCGATCAGCCTGCCGAACTCCTTTACGACCCTACCGAAGCCGCGCAGATCGTCCACCACCTGACCGACGGTTATTTCGACCCGGAATACATCCTGCTATTCGGAAAGTTGGTCGGCGGGACACGCCACAGCGATGCTACGGCCTATGACTTATTGATGGTCATGCGCGAAACACCCGAATACGATTGGATGCGGGCAAAACGCATCCTGCGGTACAGAATGCCGTACCGCCTCCGGAAGATTACCTACATCAATCTCTATATCATGCCGTTGAACTATGTCGAATCGAATTGGACGCCGTTCCTTTATTTCGCCCGCGCCGAGGGCAAACTACTCTACTGCAACGATCACTACCATTTCCGTCGTCCGAAACATCCGGCCAATTTCGCCAAAGCCTATGCCGACGCCAAATTTCATTTCGACACGTTCCGCATGCTCGGTTATGACCTTTTGGAACAGGCGCAGGATGCCTTTGTCGAGGGCCGCAACGTGCGGCTGGCGGCGCAGTTCACAGCGCAGGCCGTGGTCTATTTCTACCACACGCTCTACTATGTCTACCACGGTATGGAGTTCGACATCCACGATCCGGTGGTGATGCACGACCGGATGCGGACACTTTCCACGAAATTGATACTGATATTCGACGACAATCACATCGAAAACATATTCACCCTGCCTCGGCTGAAGGAGGTATTGATGAAAACACCTTATTGCGCCGAGTTCTACATGTCACCGCAGGAGTTGGAACTGCACATGGATCGCGTTCAGAAAGCGGCCGGAATTATCGAAAATTATGCCGGATTAAGGCTCGAACTCTATAAGGAGTTAAGCGAACAGCAATAATCCGCCTACCGAAAGAAAGAGGGCTTCGGGAACGTCACAATTCCTGATGCCCTCTTTTTCCCGTTTAACGTTTTATCCCTCTGCGGATAGGTTGTCGCAGTGGTTCTTTGACCTGCGGACGGGGGTATTGTTCCTCGTATTTTCGTTTGAGCCAACCGAACACGTCAATCCCGTCCACTGTCAGGCGCATACGCGCTTTATCCTGCGGGGCGTTTTCAGTCTTAGCCGTCGAATGATCGGTATGCAGCCACTTTTTATGTTTCGGCGAATAAAGCGAGCCTTTGAACCCAACGGATTCCCCGCGCACAATCCGCGTTGTCATTTCCGCGCCGAATCCCACCGCTTGGCATATCTTCTCTACCTGTATCAATCCTTTTAACTCCGGCATCAGTTCGTGCAAGTGGGCGATCTCGCTGCGCAAGCCTTGCATAACTTTCTCTGATTCATCCTTTATCCGTTCAAGCGTGGATTTTTGGGTTTCGATCTCTTTTTGTAGAGCAATGTTTTCTCGTTTCAGTTCTCCGATCTGCCCGTGAAGTTCGGCAATTTGTTGCTCTTGCCGCTTGACTTTCGACGTGCCTATCATTGCTCCGATACCGTCGATAATGGTCGTGCCGACCTCGGCGGCAGAGTTCTTCAGTCGCTCGGTTTTTAACTCACCTTTCACCACTTTTAACTCGGCTTCGGTTTTGGTCAGTTCATCGCGGGTTACCTGCTCTTGTTTGGAAGCACGTTCAATGGCTTCCCGTTTCTCCGCCTCGATACGGAGCAATTCACCGATATTGTCCTGCAACCCCTGCTGCTGGGCAATGGCATTGCGGTAAAACTCTTGGGTGGTGACATGCCGGGCTTCCGAACCGTCGATACCGCGTTGCAATCCGTATTTCGCCATTGCTTCGGCATAACTGTCCTGATACCCCTTGAGCTTGACGCGTGTCATCACGTCGTCGGCACACAGGCGAGGTCGCGCAGTCGATTTCTTGCGGTATTTTCGTTTGCCCGGCTCGTCGGTTTTCTTCTCACGGACTTTGCGCCGCTCACCCGTCACGATCGGCACGACTGCCGCATGAATATGCGGGGTCGATTCGTCCAGATGCAATACGGCTGACACGACATTATCTTCGCCGTAGGTTTTTCGGAGCCAATCGAGATTATCTGCGCACCACTCCTTGATCCGTCCTTCGGCGGCGATACGTTTCATATCGTCATGCGATCCGGTCAGCATGATGCGAATGGCGCGGACTTGGTTCGTTCCGATCTTACGGGTCACCCCCGCATGGTCGAGGCGATAGTTGATCGCTTCCGTACGGTCGGCCACGTCCTCCGGAAATTCGACCAGTTCTTCATTCAGGTAAGTCAGCTCCGGCACAGCGTTCGGCGGCATGTGCGTTCGGGCAATGTGGGCGGTCATCGCGGCCTCGTTGCCCGGAGCTTTATCTATATGCAATACGACATATCCCATATTCAGCGGTAGTTTTAGCGATTGATAATGTGGTCGTCGGATCTTCGACCGCATAAGCGGTCGGCGGCCGGAACGGTCGCAAGGGGTTTCCAAAGGGGCGTCCCCTTTGGCCTATTGGGACTTTTTCAGCAGCACGAAGTGATGCGGCTCGGAAAAAGCCCTAATAGGCTATGGCTTTTTCGTGAGGAAAAGCCGCGGGCGCGGAGCGGCCGATCTGTGGGCGACTGTGCCGGCGACAATCCGGGCGACGTTATAATTTGCGACCGCGCAACCGTTTGTATTCTTTCACGGGCCAGCGACTTCGCAGGTAATCGTTCAAATCGTTGTGCGGACGATAGTGAATGGATTGGTCGGACAGATTCCGGCAAACCAGTTTCAGTTCGGCGGTCGCCTTATGCCCAGCATCGTCGTTGTCGAGGTAGGCATAGACCTGCTCGTGCGAGGCGATGAACGGCGCGGCTTTCGAGAGGTTCGTCACGGAGTTCAGCACGACAATATTGTGCGAAGGATTCGGGGCGTGTTTGAGCGTCAGGTACGACAAGAAGTCTATAATACCCTCGAATACGAGGCATGTCGGATAACCGCCGTTTCGGGTCGACGGAGCCTTCGACGTACAGCCCTTGAAATAGCGGTTGCGCAGTTCCCATCCTCCGGTATCGTTGCGGAATCCGACGGCGAAATAGGACTTATCCGCCACACGATAATGCACCTCCGAGCAATGCAACCGCGCCGTATCAAGGTCGATACCTCGCTCCATGAGATAAAAGAGCAACGCTGGAATTTCCAGCGGCAGCACGTCTTCGACAATAATCGAGGGTGTACGTTCCGGTAATGCCGGACAATCCTCTTGAAAAGAGAAAGTAGTTGCGCCTCCGATCTGTTGCTCCAACAGCCGCATGGCCGTCCCTGCATCGCACCATTCCATGCGCATCACGAGGTCGATCAGCGTCCCACCCTCGCCTGCACCATAGTCGATCCACAGATTTTTGTCATAATCCACTTTCATACTCGGATTGCGATCCTCCCGCAACGGAGAGTGATACAAACCGTAATAACCTCTGTCTTTTGCCGGATGGATGCCCCGTCCGGCAAGGTATTTCCTTATCGGAAACTTATTGATTGTTTTTGCGGCCATAATCTTTTTCTTTTCACTAGATTTAATCGGTACGGTTCGGGGTTTAACCCGCCGTACCGGTTTAGAATGGTTTAATAATATATACCCCCGTCCCGGACTAAACCGCCCGAAAGGGTCAATAGTGGAAATCGGGATTATAGCGGTAGAATCTCTCCTCTTTGACGATCATCCGCTTGTTCTCCAGAAAGACTTTCAGCTGCTTCGCCTTGTTGATACCGAACGAATGGCCGATGGCGGCATAGCTGTTTTGGAGCTTCCCAATAAGCGATGAATAAGAAACCCGGTCAGCTTCGGAAAACAGAAGTTGCAACGCCTCACGGTGTTTGGCCTCGCAGACCTCGGCATAGTCGAAACTTTTGGCCGCGCCCGACTGCCGAGGTTGGTAGTTCTCGACCAACTCCGGCAACGCATCGTCGTTGATGCGAAAAGCAAACGACTCGAAATCCAAATCCCGAATGTGCATCGCCGCGACGAAACTTATACCGCGGTCGAAATCGTCTTTGGTGATTTGCAACACCGTTTCAGCCTTGTTGTTCAACTCCGTTCCCAAATGCCCGCGCGTATTGTCGTCGCCTTTGTTCAGGTGCAGGACGGTATGGATATGGATTTTGCGTTCGTCCGTCCATTGCATCAGCTTCGTAATAAGGTCGGTCGATTCACCGGGACTATTGATGTCGTGCGCCAGATCGCGGATGCCGTCGATCACGACCAGTCCGAGGCCGTCGATTCCATAGATAGCCTCCTCGATCTTCTTCAGCCGGTCTTTGGTCGCAAAACCCCGCAGGCATAGAAACTCCAAGCCCGCCGGATGCACGTCGGCAGAAAGCCCCGCAAGGCGCAAAATTCGGCTTAATACCCGCTTGCAATGAAACTTGCTCTGTTCGGTATCTACATAGAGGATTCCACACTTCTCCGGCGGCAAAGAGGCCGAATAGTTCAATACCGTGCCGCCCTTCATAGCTGCCGCCACAATCGCGCAGACGTTGAACGTCTTTTTGCTCTTTGCCTTGCCGGTCGATGCGCTGAAATTACCCAGCGTCCCCACAATCGAATCGCCCACACGCAGGATCACGGGCGGAGCCTCGAATACGTCCGTCACAAGCAACCGGGCATCGCGCCATGAACCGGTCGGTTCCGCCAGAACTTTGTGCTGCGCTTCCATCGTTACTTCCTCGCAGGACGTGCGAGAACATATTTCTGCGCTTCCGCCTCCGTCTGCGCCCGTGTCTTGACAGGATTTTGGCGCAACCATGTCTCCAATTCCGTTTTCTCGAAATAGAGTATCTTCCCCTGCGGCTTATAGTGAGGGATCAGGTTGCCCGATGTCAATTTGTAAAGGTAGCTTTTGGATAAATTCAGAAAACGACTCGCCTCCTCGAAGCTCAGCACGTTTTTCGTATGCAACACCAAATTTTCGAGTTCCGCAACCCGCATTTCAATACTTTTCTCCATATATTCAGAAGATTAAAATTAAACAAATGGAGTGTCGACCCTCCGTGTGCTTGTAACAGTTACGGGGGCAAATGTAGGGCTGCGAAACTTGATAGCGGATTAACCTATCTTTGAGGTATCAACCTATTCTCAAAGTTTTTTCACTTGCTTGAGATACCTTTCGATGGTTGCGTATTTTCCCTCTGCACCTATATCGCGGATATAGTTGGTTGCAGTTGATAAATCACTTTGATTGATGTATTTATCACGGCTTCGGTCTTTGGAGAGAAAGAGTTTGTAGTTGGCGATCACGGATTGCCAGTTCGGGGTTATCAAACCCCGGTCGCTCAATCCGGCAAAAAAGAAAGCGACAAGGCGGTTGTTATTCGACCGCACGATTGCATGGGGCTTGCCCGCAAAGATCGCTGTCAGGTCATCGGGCGTCAGCGGCACGTTGAACATCTTAACATCGTTGATGCCTTCGGCCAGAAACGCGATCTGCTCGTCGTTCAAAGTCGAATCGAACGGATTATCCGTTTCCGCGATAGGCGGTACGGCTTTCGGGGTCATCACAACCTCTTTCGGCTCCTTTTGCACGGCTACTTTCGATTTCCGGTCTTGCAGATAAGCGGCATAACGCTCCAAAACGACAACTTTCACGACGGTAGAGAAATAAGGCAACTCGGTATCGTAAGCCGTATTATCCTGCTCATAGCGGGAGTAGTCGAATGATACAACCGAAAATGCAAGGTATTTTTTCTTTTCACCGGAGTTCAACTCCTCGAAGAAACTGCTGTTCCAGAGAAACGCAGGATCGGAGTAGAAATTCCGGATGTCGGACAGTACGGAATAACGCAGATACAACTGCGCCAACTCGTCGGCGGTTCGGATGTATTCCTGCCTTTCCAACTCCCGCATTTGCTCTTCACTGAGATACGCGGATTTCGCAGCGATACGATCCGTCAGCACTTGATAAGCGTGACCGATACAACGATTGAAGATATTTTGAATCCCGTCGAATTGCGGTTTAAGTTCCAAGCCATCCATAATTATTCATCCTTGTTTTTTATACAAGATGCTGAAATATCATTCATCAACGAATCCATACTATTGAATGTATTTTATGCGATATTGATATCCGGAGTGTAATTCTTTAAAGCACGTACAATTGCATTCTTTTTATCCGTTTTTAATAAACGCAAAATTAGATTAGGATATTCTTTGGCAGATAATTTTAGTATCGGAGAAACACGTTCGTGCAAACTCTTCCTATTATATATCCTTAATAAACCGGCATAATCTTTATTTCCAATGATCTGATCTATTTCATGTTTCCGATTTTGATATATCAACTCAACATTAATGGAATTTTTGAGCAATTCCATTTGTGATTTTAGGGCCTCTAACGAATTTTCTTGGGGTTTGGTATAACATTGTAATTTATGCCTAATTTCTTTTGCGCACATCGAAGCCAATTGTAAATCATACTCAATCTGAAATTCCTTGAATAGAAAATCTTTAACTCGCATAAACGTTTCATCAGGATTTAATGCTTGATTTGCTGCTACTATTTTGACAATATCTTCACTTAAATATAAATTTTCCACCTCTGCGACAGCCAAAGTATATATCTTTGATTCTTTATAACTCTCAACCTCTTCATCTGTCATGTAATCATGGTCTATCAGTCCTTTGATATCAAAGTTATGAAGAGTTCTGATCCGTTGGTTATTAAACGCTTTAGTCATTTCTATTACTTTAGAACAATCATGACAAGGAATTATATTATAATCTTCATAAATATATGGATATAATTGATTGTCATAACTTCCTCTTTCTCCTTCCACAAACAGCACGGGGTTTCTATTACCCAATACTTCAAAGATTAGGCTATCAGGTATTTCCTCTTCCGGGGGAATAACACTTAATTCCCAACTATCCTTGCCATTATATGATTTTATCCATATTTTAGTAGCCTCTTTTCTCGATGCAGCAAAATCTAAATCATGAGTAATATAGACAAAGGGGTTATTCGGACATAGTTCTTCTATCTTATCCCATAATTTATACATTATAGATTTATGAAGGTGGATTTCAGGTTCATCAATTACTATAATAGTATTTTCTGGTGCAATAAGACACTGACCTATCAAATAAATAGCAACACGTTCTCCATCGGACATATCTTTTGCATGATATTCGCCCTTGTCTTCAAAGCAAGCCTTAACCTTTGCATCCTCAAATATTATCTTTCTTTGTGGAAAAACAGAGTTCCATATGAGAACTATTTTATCCGTAATCATTGCAGGCACATTAGCCTTTGCTTTTCCCGAAATCTCTTTTATCTTACAATCTTTTACGTACAAATCATTTTCCTTATTTTTCCGGGCAAATATAGCAGAAAGAACGCTATCATAATCATTTACCAGTTTCGTTGTATATTCCCGACCCCAGTTCCATTTGTTCCCTTTATCTTGATATTCTTCTGAGCCATAATATATTTTATTCCATGCGTTTTCTTCACTCTTGATGGTAATATTTTCGGGTATAGATAATGCTCTTTGAGCTGATATTCGAAGAACACTCCCATTTGCGTCCTGTTGCTCTATCCATGCCCCTAAATGACTTTTACCACTTCCATTTGCTCCAACTATGACAAAATTTTGCTCGCTACTTATTGTCTTGGATTCTCCATTTATTGGAATAACAATTTCCCTCATTTTTTGTATATATTTTAATATAATTCAAATTCATTACAAATATAATATATTGTATAAATAGTCGGTTTATCTCCTTGATAAATAAAACACGAAAGATGGGCAAAAAAAGAGCGGGCGAATTTCATGTATAATTCACCCGCTCTTTTTTCGGTTTAGTCGGTCAGATTTGGAATCAGCCCGATCGCCTCCTCTTTCTTCTTATCGACGATCTTGGCATAAATTTGAGTGGTCGCAATATTCTTATGTCCAAGTAATTTACTGACCGTATATAAATCTGCGCCTAAAGTCAACATCATCGTCGCGTGAGTGTGTCGCGCCACATGGAACGAGATATGTTTGGTGATTCCGGCGACCTTTGCCCAATGTTGCAACGTGTCGTTTACCGTCCCTTCGTGCGTCAACGGAAAGATTATATCGCCGTCTTTCGCTTCGCCGCGTTCCGGCAGCCACTTCAATGCTTCGTCGGAGATAGGCAGGTAAAGCGGCTCTTTCGTTTTCTGCATTTTGATCTCGATGCGCACACGCCCGCCGCTCTGCTGCAAGTCGCTCCATGTCAGTTTCCGGATGTCGCTCACACGCAACCCGCACAGACAACTAAATAGAAAGGCTTGCTTCACAATCTCATGCCGACACGGGGTGTTTATCAACAGCTTTAATTCTTCGATAGTCAGGTATTCCCGGCGGCTCGGCTCTTGTCGCACTTTATCTGCAAAATCGAACTCCTTTGTAGGGTTGACCGTAATGATACCCTCTTTATAAGCTCGGTTGATCGCCGTGCGCAAAGTGCCGTAATAGGAAACGACCGAATTATTCCCCAGCACGCCTCCGGTTTTCCGTACCCCGTATTTGCTGGCCTTGGGCATCTGCCGCAGGAAGTCGGTAAATTCCGAAAGGAACTGCTTATCGACATCGCGAAAAGCGATATAGTCGCCACGAAACAGCTTCAATGCCCGGACAGTATTCAGCACCGTTCGCGCGTAGTTCCCACTCCCCCGCTCGGCAGACTGCTTGCCGATGCCCTCCAGATAGTCGAGCAGGTTAACTTTGGATTTGTTCGTGTTCTGGAATCCGTGCGCATCGTTCTGTATCTCCACGATGCGCTTACTCTGGATCGCTTTGGCAAGGGCAAGTGTCGCTTCGTTCTTCGCCTTATCCTCGCGTGTCCGCTCCGGAATCAGGTAGAGTTTCAGAAACTCGTACTGCCGCTTGCCGCCTACATAATTCTCCTTACGGATGACATCACCCGTATAATAATCCAAGTAGATAGATTGGTTGCCGTTGGCAAGCTGCTTGAACCGGATTTGCATCGGGGCTTTTAACTTGACCGTTTGCTTCGTCTTCGCCATACCCTAATTCCTTTTTCGTTACAACGGCAAATATAGCGATTTGTTTTGTTACTTCGCGCCTTTCGAGTAACAAAATAGTAACAAAACAAAGACATTTATCGGCTAAAACAGGAAAACCGCGAAAACAAGAGAAAAAAGAGCAAAGAAATATAAAATATTGCTTATTAGTTGTTTACAATCAATTTATTCGACTTTCTTTGTCCTTTTTCCATATCTGATAGGAGTTCACGAAGTTCTGCCACACGATATAAGCCGTCGGGGCGATCGAGGAGATGGGGTCGAGGAACGACTGCGCCATCCATACGGCCAGCACCGTGTTCTTCTGGCCGAGCGACTGCCCGCCCGCCGGCGCGTCCCCGTAACGGCGGCCGAGCATGCGGCCCACCTTGAACTGCACCAGACAGATCGCCAGCGCGGCGAACGCCAGCCACAGCTCGACCGAGAGCGACGCATCGTGCAGGTCGATGATGAATGCCGTCGTGCGGCCGATAATCACGACCAGCGACGCCAGCCACATGTAGAACGAAATCTGGCTGTGATCGCCGATCCACTTCGCGGTCTTCGGCAGCAGAAAACGGCAGAACTGCGCTGCCGCGAAAGGCATGATCAGCAGCGGCGCGATGCGGGCCAGTATCTGCGTGAAAGAGCAGGCCCCGGTTCCGGCCAGCGAAAGCACGACGGGCGCTATCAACGCGATCGCCATATTGCACAGCAGGCTGTAGGTCGCCATCGTCGGAACGTTGGCCCCCAGCATGCCCGCAATCACCACCGCGGCCATCGCCACGGGTGCCAGCACACAGATCATCGCACCCTGCGCCACGATCGCATCGAGCGGCAGCAACGCGAAATAAAGCGCCGCGCTTACCACGACCTGAAACAGCAACAGCCACACGTGCAGCATCGACGGCTTCATCTGGCTGGGTTTCACCCGGCAAAAGGTGACGAAGAGCATCAGAAAGATCAGCGAGGGCGTAATCATCTGGTGCGTCCACGCTTCGAGCGCCGTCACCGGACGGCACAGCAAGGCGCCCGCCACCATGGCCGAGGGCATGGCGACCGTCTTGACATTGCGGTGCAGATATTCCAATACGTGCATTTATTTCATCCTTTTTACCGGAACCGTCACACGGGTTCCGTCCTTGCGTTCGACCGTCATCTGGGGTTTGTCGCCGCGGATCTCACCCCGGATTACGGCGCAGGGATCGACCCGCGACACATCCACCGTTCCGAGAAATACGATCCGGTCGCCCGGAGCCACCCTATCCGCAAGCGTCTCGTCCCAGACCTGCCCCACGACCAGCCGTCCTCCGTCCAGCGCGACGGTGACGCCGCTTACCGCCATATCGGGCGGTCCGGGCTGTTCGGCATGCGGCAGCAGCCAGAAACGGCGGCCGGGATAGTCGATCACGACCGTTCCCCAGCGGAAAACTCCGCATCCGAGCTTGCTGTGTCCGCCGTGGGTCACTTCGAGGGGCATCCCGGCAAGCGTATTCCCGGCCAGTACGAATTCGGGAATCACACCCCGCACGGCTTCACCGACGACCGAGCGGTTAGTCCATCCCAGATTGCCGGAGTGTCCCTCCGTGCGGCGCACCTCCTGCAAAATCCCCTTTTCGATCATCGCCCGGCACTCGTCGTAACGGCAGTCGAACAAGGCCCCGGAGCCGGTATCGAATTTCATGTAGGTTTTCATCCGGGACTTGCCGCTGCCCACACGGGCGGCGATTACAGGAGCGTTTCCCGCAAAGTGAATCCGCGCACCGCCCCGACAGCGGAACCCGCCGAGCTGGCGCAGGTCGCCCGCCAGCGTGATCGTCGAGTCGGCATTGGGCATCCGCACGACGAAGCCGCGCAGCAGATCGCTGCCCGCAATGCCGTCGAAGCCCAGACAGCGGAAGATATAGGAGCTGTCGGGCAGCACGATCACCTGCCGGTCGGAGTAGGTCGCCTCGCCCATCCGGAGATACGGCACCCGGACATAGGTGATCGCATGACGATGGCCTTCGAAATCGCCCGACGTCCCCCGGCCAGACGCCGCGAGTCCCAGTTCGCGGCTGAGCCGTTCGCTGATGCAGGTCTGCGAAGCCCCCGTGTCGAAGGCGAAGCGGCGCGGTCCCGCAGCGGTCTCGACCGTCACGACATACTTGCCCCGTTCGAGCGTGTAAGGCAGGTCGAAGCGCACGGCGGGTTTGCGGGCGCAGACCGTCTGCGCCGCGGCAAGCCAGCAAACGACCAGCAGCAACCGTCTCATCCGCCGCCCCTACGCCAACAACTCCTTGACCTTGGCCGAGATATCCTTGCCGTCGGCACGGCCTGCGAGCCTCTTCGAAGCGACGCCCATCACCTTGCCCATCTCCTTCATCGACGTCGCGCCGACCTCGGCAATCACGGCCTTGACCTCGGCGGCAAGCTCCTCGGCGGTGAGCTGCTTGGGCAGGAATTCCTGAAATACGGCCACCTGCGCCAGCTCTTCGGCGGCCAAGTCCGGACGGTTCTGCTCGGTGAAGATCGCCGCGGAGTCGGTCCCCTGCTTGGCCAGCTTGGAGATGATCTTCAGCACGTCGGCGTCGGGCAGTTCGGTGATTTCCGGTCCCGCCGTCTTAGCTTCGATGATGTATTTCTTGGCATTGCGCAGTGCGCCCAGACGCACGGTATCCTTGGCCTTCATGGCCTCCATGATCCCTTTCGAAATCTGTTGTTCGAGTGACATAAAATTACTATTTTTAAATAAATACACAAATCATCTATCCTTTTGCTTCAGCAGGAAGTCCAGCACGTCGCGCATCAGCCGGTCGCGCTGCACGTCGCTCTCGATGGACTCGAACGGAAATCCCATGACGAACGTTCCGCCCGCTTCGCTGGCCACGCCCGCCGTGCGGCCGTTTTCGACGTAACGCATCACCGAGAAGGCTCCCGCCCCGGCGGGCCGCAGGGCGTCGGGCGACTCGACCCGGTAGCGGTCCGGACGGTATTCATTGACATAACGGTACTCGTCGCGCGAAAATCCGGGATGCGAAGTCACGACCCGCACCCGCCCGCGCTGCGCCGCCCGGCCGCCGTCGTAAGTATAGTGCAGCACCTCCTCGGCGAACCTGCGGTCGTCGTCCGAGGTGTTCTCACCCGTCCAGAGGTCGGTCGCCACATAGCTTCCCGACACGAAGAGCGCACCGCCGCCGGCCATATACCGGCGCAGAACGGCCTGCAACTCCGGGGAGAAGGTTTTGAAGGCATAGCCCGTCACCCCGCGTCCGATGGTCGTCGAACGCTGTTCGCCCAGAATGAGATCGACGGCGGAATAACCGTCGGGCGACACCTCGCCGCGCTCGACGGCGCGCACCGACGCCGAGCAGAACGAATATCCGGCCCCGGCGACCGAACGTCCGTGCAGGGCGGAATAGTCGAACGTGTTGCCGCCGATCACCTCCGTTTCGTAATCGCAGGCGCAGGCACCCAAAGCGATGCTGTCCACCTCGCATTTGGCCATCTGCATATCGAATACGTGCTGCGCGCCGATGAACGAAATATCCTGCCGGTCGGGCACGCCGCCGTCGATGTCGGTATAGAACCCCGCCAGCGAATCGGCGCGCACGCTCAGCGGCGCGCTGACGCGGTCGAAGCCGTTGACGATCAGCACCGTCCCCTTCTCGTCGGGCATGCGGCATGCGGCGACGGTCTCGCTCGGAAAACTCTCGCCGCCCTCGTTCACGGCCGTCACCTTGTAGCTGTAGATGCGCCCCGGCTCCTGCGCGGTCAGCAGGCAGGGTTTATCGACGTAACGGCCGTTGTCGAAGCCGCCGTCGTCGATGCGCGTATAGACCACATACCCCGTCGGAGCCGCGGTCGTTTCGAGCGAATCCATCACGGGCGACCAAGTGACCGCCGCCTTGCCACCTTCGGCGAACTGCACGGCGAGCGACTCCACGGGCAGCGGCTGCACTACGTAAGGTAATCCGTATTGCGAGCTGATATAGCGCAGGATACCCTTATAGACGGCACGGCTCACGAGGAACTTGAAACGCGGATCGCTGCCGTAGCGCATGTCGGCGAAATTCTGGTGTGACAGCAGTTCGAGCAGCATGGTCGGCACCCCCGGCACGCGCGCTTCGTAATAGGCGCGGTTCCAAAGCCCGCGGCGGCTCCATGCCGGTTCGTACGTGCTGCGGATATCTTCGACGATCTGGGTCATGACGATATCCGTGAGGTCGCGCGAACGGTAACGGTCGGCGCCCCCTTCGAACTTGCCCTTGTTCTCGCGCGTATAGAAGATGCCCAGCGTGCCGATGATGTCGTCATTGAGCCGCACGCCCGCATCGGAGTGGAACGCCAGCGCCATATCGACCGGAATGCGCAGCCCGGCGCTGTCGGGCATCCGCTCCGAACCGCCCGTCAGGGCATTGACCCAATGGGCGCGCGACATGTAGTCGTCCTTGTAATCGTCCCGGTTCTCCTTCGGGGAGTAGACCTTTTCGTCGAATCCGGCCCACTGGAGCCAGTAGCGGGCGCCCTCGCAGAAGCGGGGATAGCCGCTCGTCTCCAGATGGCATACCATGCCGGGCCGGCGCAGCGAATCGCACACCGTGCGGGCTATGTTGCCGTAACCGCCGCCGATCTTCACGGCGTCGGCCGAGACGATGCGGCCCGCCTGACGCGAGCGGTTGGTGAGCGTCACGACCTCCTGCGGACCAGCGTCGAGCAGAAAGCGGCCGAGGTAGATCCACGTTCCGCCGCCCATGGTCTGGTTTACGGCGAAGCTGCTGTCCCCTCCGAGGTGATGCACCGTATACTGCGCATCGTCAGCGTTTTGCGGAGTCGAATCGTAGCTCACGTAAACGGCGTATTCGCCCCGTTCGGGAATGTCGGCCGTCCACACGGCGCGGCTCTCCGCCCCGCCGGTCACCGACCTCACGCGGCGCGTCGTGCCGTCCCGGAACGGATTCTGCCCCGTCATGTAGACCTGCTGTACATGCGCAAAACCCATACCGCCCGGCTGCCATTTTTCCGGTCCCTCCTCCTCGCGGTATTGCCCGGCGGCATCGTTGTCCGCCAGTATCTCGTACTTCTGCACGTCGCGTTCGCGGGGCAGCATCACGCAGGCCCCGGCATTTTCGAGCATCGGAACCAGATACGGCAGCACGTAGCTCTGGGTATAGAGGTCCTCGCAGGTCTGCCACAGCTGCGAACGCTGCCACTTCCAGCGGTTCTGGGGCTGGTCGAAATAGCGGCCGTGACTCTGCCACAAGGCGATATGCCGCCCGGCGAGTCCCTGCGACGGCACCACGGGCGCCGAAGAACGGGTCACCAGCGGCCGCTCGGAACGGTTGGTAAAGGGCACGATCTTCTTCTTGCGCAAAAGTTTCCGGTATTCCGCCCCGGTGCGGTAGGCCATCGGAATCAGCTCGCCGACCTCCCGCTTGTCGGAGTAAAGTTCGATGTCCGCCTTGCGGAACTCCGGCGGCAGGAGCAGGCGCACCGAGTCGCGCATGGCGCGCAGGTTCTCTTCGCGGAACGGATAGTACGAAAGGCCGACCGAGGTGTAGATCCGCACCCGCTTGCGCGAGGCGTCCACCCCCTCGATGCGGACATAGCCGCCCGACACTTCGCGGGCGACGATGCGCGTCAGCGTGCGTCCGATTTCGCGGCGCGCAGGGCCGTCGATTCCGGCGGCCGAGACCTCCTGCCCGCAAAGACCGAGCAGCAGGAGAATATACAACAGTTTATTTTTCATGTCGTTTGACCAGTAAAAACATGCCGGCCATCGTAAATGCGGCATTGTAAATCAACAGTTCGAAACCGATCCGGTAGCCCCACGTCTCATACGCCCAGTATTGCAGCAGGGCGCTCAGCAGCGGAGCGGCGAGCGCCACAAGGGGCATCCAGCCGTCGCGCACCCTGAGACGCGTGAAGATACCGAAAGCGAACATACCCAAAATCGGGCCGTAGGTGTAGCTGGCGACCTTGTAGACCAGATTGATGACGCTGTCGTCGGCAAGGTATTCGAAGGCGAGGATCACCAGCGCCATGCCGAGGGCCATCGCCACATGGACGATGCGCCGCAGGCGGGTCAGACGTTGCTCGCCGTAACGTTTCGTGCCGTCGAGAATATCGACCGTAAACGAAGTCGTGAGGGCCGTAAGGGCCGATCCTGCAGCTGAATAGGTGCTTGAGATAAGTCCTATAACGAACAGTATGCCAACGAACACCGGCAGCCCGCCGTTGACCGCGACCTGCGAAAAGACCTGATCGCCCTTTTCGGGCATCGCCAGTCCGCTGCGGTCCATGTAGATGTAGAGCAGCACGCCCAGCACGAGGAACAGAAAGATCACGAAAATCTGGCTGACGGCCGTGAGGACGATATTTTTCTGCGAGTCGCGCGGCGTGGCGCAGCTCAGGTTGCGCTGCATCATGTCCTGATCGAGTCCCGTCATGGCGATCAGCAGCACGATGCCCGCCGCAAACATCTTCCAGAAATAGCGGTCCGAAGCCGGGTCGTCGAAGAAAAACATCTTCGAATAGGGCGACGCGGCGACCTCGCGGGTCATTTCGGGCAGGGACATGCCCAGCGCCTGCATGATGAAGACGATTGACAGCACGAGACTTCCGACCAGACACACCGTCTTGAGCGTATCGGTCCAGATCAGCGACTTGACGCCGCCCTGCTGGGTGTAGAGCCATACGAAGAGCATCGTGACCGCCGCATTGAGCCAGAACGGAAGTCCGTAATGGCTGAAGACCAGCAACTGCATCACGGCGCAGACCACATAGATGCGCAGGGCCGCCCCCAGCATCTTCGAGACGAAGAAAAACCACGCCCCGGTACGGTGCGACCGCACGCCGAAGCGGTCGTCGAGGTATTCGTAGAGCGACACCACCTTCAGGCGGTAGAACGTGGGAATCAGCACGAAAGCGACGATCAGCTGTCCGACCGTGAAGCCCGCGACCATCTGCATGTAGGAAAAGCCGTCTACGGCGACCGAGCCGGGAACGGAGATGAACGTCACGCCCGACATGGCGGCGCCGATCATGGCGAAAGCGGCCATGTACCACGGCGTGCGGCGGTTGCCGGAGAAAAACCCGGCGTTGTCGGCGCGGCGGCCGGAGACCCATGCTACGGCGAAGAGGACGGCTATGTAGCCCAGAACGGTAGCGATAACGGCGGCGGATGTCATAAGCGTAAGTTCAGATTCGAATTACAAATATACGAAAAGAGTCCCGAAAAAGCAGGCAAAAAAAGCAGAATAATGCGGGGACGGGCGGGATGAAGCATCCGGAACGGCGAAGGGTTCGGAGATTTTTTCGAGGGGAGGGCCGGTATCGGGAGACAGTCCCGGCGGGGAATCACTTTTTCAGGATCCGTTCCAAGGCAGCGGCGTCCAGCAGATTCACCGTTTCGAATTTTCCCTTGTAGAAGACGCCCCAGTTATTGAATACGCAGGGCAGCTCCTTGGCCTTGCGGAGCGTATCCACCTCGATGAAATCCGCCGGGACACCGTGCGCTTCGCAGTGTTGTCTTATCATTTCCAGATTGCCGGGGATAAAGGGGCAGTGCATATCGTAATAGACGGTCAGCGCCTGACTTTCGATAGTCAGTTTTTTCGCATTTTCCGCGAATTTCGGGGTCGTTTCGTCGAAGGAGAGCGCCAGCAGCTCGTAGCCGTTGTCGGTCGTATCGACGACCTCGAAGCCGAACTTCCGGGCAAAAGACTGGTCCGAAAGCCACGCTTTCTGCTTTTCCGCACCGAGCATGCAGACGCCCGATTTTCCATGCGTCCGCGCATCGGCCAGACAATGTTCCATCAACGCCTTTGCATAGCCCTTGCCTTTGTAAGGACCCGCAACCCACAAACAATAGATATAATAATAGTTGTCGCCGGTCACGGGCACCCATGCCGTTTCGAGAGGCGCGTATTCGATAAAGACCACGCCCTTCGCATTCAGCTTCCGGAAGACGTGCCCCTCGCGGAGCCGGTCGGAAAGCCACCGCCGCTTCGCCTCTACGCCCGGATGGGTCTTTTTCGTGCGGATAATGCAGCACAAATGCTCGTCGGCAAGGTTTTCGGCCGACAGATCGACGAATTCAGCATCCATGGGCGGCTTTTCAACGGGATGAGCGGGTGTCACGCCTTACGATAGGACAACGCTCCCGAAGGGCATTTTTCGACCTGCGCGACGATCCGGTCGGTCGTGGCGTTTTCCAGTTTCACCCACGGCCGCTCCTGCGGGTTGTAAACTTCGGGAAGCATGCGGACGCAGACGCCCGAATGGATGCAGAGGTGCGGCTGCCAGACCACGACGATCTCGCCGTTGGTATATTCGATACGTTTCTTTTCGGTTTCCATAACAACAATATTTTACTAAAGACTACTCAGGCAGACCTCCAAAGATAAGCATAAAATCCGTATACTGAAACCGGCAACCCCGTCTTTCGCGGCTCGGCGGCGGCCGTTCGCGGCCGTCCGACGACAAATCGCCGGCCCGCGAACCGAAAAGACGCAGCGAATCTACAAACAACGCAAACAGCTGACAATCAAAACGAACAAACGACTGAACACCGGAAGCAAAGAGGGTTTTCGGCGGCGCCGGCGGAAGATTATCGAAAACTTTTCGGCAGAAATTTTGATTTTTCATCCAAAAATACATACATTTGCCCCAACGACATTGCAAATGACAATATTCAACCATATCCATCATCATCATAACCACTTTCCGAAGGGGTAAGATCGATGTGCATATGTAAATAAGGATTATATATCATAACGAAGCTCATCCCCTGCGGATGGGCTTTTTTCATGTCTGTTCCGCAGGCGGGTGTCTGAAAAACAACAAACAAACATGCTGAGAATAGCAATTCAGGCCAAAGGCCGACTCAACGAGCAGAGCATCGGCCTGCTCTCGGAAGCAGGAATCGGCGTCGCCGAAAGCAAGCGCAAACTCATCTCCCGCGCCGACGGATTCCCGATGGAGGTGCTCTACCTGCGCGACGACGACATTCCGCAGGCCGTGGCCATGGGCGTCGCCGATCTGGGGATCGTGGGGCTGAACGAGGTCGCGGAGAAGAATTTCCCGGTCGAACGGACCATGGACCTCGGATTCGGCAGCTGCCGCATCTCGCTGGCCGTGGACCGGACGGCGGACTACAACGGGCTGGACTACTTCCGCGGCAAGCGCGTGGCGACCTCCTACCCCAACATCCTCGCGCGGTTCTTCGCCGAGAAGGGCATCGACGCCGAAATCCACACCATCGAAGGGTCGGTCGAAATCGCCCCCGCCGTGGGAATGTCCGACGCGATATTCGACATCGTATCGTCGGGCGGCACGCTGATCTCGAACGGACTGGTCGAAGTGGAGAAGGTATTTTATTCCGAAGCAGTGCTGATCGCAAATCCGGAACTCGATGAGGATAAACGCCGTGAAACGGCCCAACTCACGTTCCGCTTCAACTCGATACTCGAAAGCCGCGGCATGAAGTACGTGCTGATGAACCTCCCGCAGGAGAAGCTCGACGAAGCGATCACGATCCTGCCGGGCATGCGCAGTCCTACCGTCCTGCCGCTGGCGCAGGAGGGATGGTGCTCGATACACGCCGTGATCTGCGAATCGCAGTTGTGGGAGCGCATCGAACGGCTCAAGGCCCTCGGTGCGGAAGGAATTCTGGTGCTGACGCTCGAAAACATGATCCGCTGACCCCTAAAAACGACCCGAAAAATGGAAATGCCGAAAATCTATGTAAATCCCCCGCGCAGCGAATGGCCCGCGCTGACGGCCCGCTGTACGCGGCAGGAGGAGGAGATCGGGGAGCGCGTCGCCGCGATCCTCGCCGAGGTGCGCACGGGCGGCGACGCGGCCCTGCGCCGGATCGTCCGCCGCATCGAAGGATACCTCCCCGAAACGTTCGAAGTGACGCGCGAACGGCGTGCGGAAGCCGCGAAGGCCGTATCGCCGCAGTTGAAAGCCGCACTGGAGCAGGCGAAGGCCAACATCGAAGCCTTCCACCGGGCGCAGCTCCCGGCGCAGGTCGAGGTCGAAACGATGCCGGGCGTCAGGTGCGTACAGCGCGCCGTGGCGATCGGCCGCGCGGGGCTGTATATCCCCGGCGGCAAAGCCCCGCTCTTCTCGACGGTGCTGATGCTCGCCCTGCCGGCCCGGATCGCCGGATGCCGCGAGGTGATACTCTGCACGCCGTGCGGCCGCGACGGGCGGATCGCACCCGAAATTCTCTATGCGGCCGACCTCTGCGGCGTGGACCGCGTCTTCGCCCTCGGCGGGGCGCAGGCCGTGGCGGCCATGGCTTACGGAACGGAGAGCATTCCGCGCGTCGACAAGATTTTCGGTCCCGGCAACCGCTACGTCACCAAGGCCAAACAGCTGGCCGGCGCAGCCGACGTCGCCGTGGACCTGCCCGCGGGGCCTTCGGAGGTGCTGGTGCTGGCCGACGAAGACGCGCGGCCCGAATTCGCCGCCGCCGACCTGCTGTCGCAGGCCGAACACGGTGATGACAGTCAGGCCGTGCTGGTCTGCCGCAGCGAGGAGTTCGCACGGCGGGCAATAGCGTCCGTCGGGGAGCAGGCCGCGCGGCTCAGCCGCCGCGACGCGATCGGCAATTCGCTGGCCAACAGCCGGATCGTGGTTTTCAGCGACCCGGACGAGCAGATCGCGTTCGCCGACGCCTACGCCCCCGAACACCTGATTGTCGCCATGCGGGATGCATGGGACGCCGCGGCGCGGATCACGGCCGCGGGGAGCGTATTTATCGGCGGCTACTCGCCCGAAAGCGCGGGCGACTATGCTTCGGGCACCAATCACACGCTGCCCACGGGCGGCTGGGCGCGGGCCTACAGCGGCGTGAACACGGAGAGCTTCATGCGCAAGATAACCTATCAGGAACTGACACGCGGCGGACTCGAAGCCCTCGCGCCGACGATTACGGCCATGGCCGAAGCCGAAGGGCTGGACGCACACGCCAACGCCGTGCGCATCCGGACGGAAGGAGGTGCGCGATGAAACCGCTGTCGCAGCTCGTGCGGCCCAACATTCTGGCGCTGCAACCCTACTCCACGGCCCGCGACGAATATGCGGGCGGCGGGATCGGCGTCTGGCTCGACGCCAACGAAAGCCCCTACGACAACGGCGTGAACCGCTACCCCGACCCGCACCAGCGGGAGCTGAAGGCGCAGCTGGCCGCGCTGAAGGGCGTGCGGAGCGGACAAATATTCCTCGGCAACGGCAGCGACGAAGCCATAGACCTCGCGTTCAGGATCTTCTGCGAGCCGGGCCGCGACAACGCCGTTTCGATCGCACCGACCTACGGCATGTACCGCGTGGCGGCGCAGACCAACGGCGTCGAACTGCGCGAAGTGCCGCTGGGAGCCGATTTCTCGCTTCCGGTCGAGGCGTTGCTGGCGGCGGCCGACGGACGCACCAAACTGCTGTGGCTCTGCTCGCCCAACAACCCCACGGGAAACGCATTCCCCGACCGGGAGATCGAAGAGCTGCTGCGCCGCTTCGACGGCGTGGTGGTGCTCGACGAAGCCTACATCGACTTCGCCGAAGGACGGGGATTCCTGCCGCGGCTCGACGAGTTCCCCAACCTGATCGTACTGCAAACCCTCTCCAAAGCTTGGGGCATGGCGGGACTGCGGCTCGGACTGGCTTTCGCGTCGGAGCGGATCGCCGCGCTGTTCGGGCAGGTCAAGTACCCCTACAATATCAATACGCTCACCCAGCAGACCGCGGCCGAGTGTCTGCGCCGGGACATTGCGGCGCAGGTCGCGCAAATCCGCGAAGAACGCGGACGGCTGGCGGCGGCGCTCGCCGGATGCGGCTGCATCGAGCGGGTCTACCCGTCGCAGGCCAACTTCCTGCTGGTGAAGACCGCCGATCCAGACCGGCTCTACAGCGAACTGATCGCCGCAGGGGTGATCGTCCGCAACCGTACGCGGATCGCGGGATGCGAGGGCTGCCTGCGTATCACCGTGGGGACTCCCGCCGAAAACGGGCGCATGCTGGAAACCGTCAAAAACTTCAGACCATGAAAAAAGCACTCAAAAAAGCACTGTTCATAGACCGCGACGGCACGCTGATCGTCGAGCCGCCCGTGGATATGCAGGTGGACAGCCTCGCCAAGCTGGAATTCGTGCCCGGAGCCATTTCGGCGCTCAAAGTCCTCCGGGGACTCGATTTCGAGCTGGTGATGGCCACCAATCAGGACGGACTGGGAACCGACTCCTTTCCTGAGGAGGATTTCAGGATTCCGCAGGAGAAGATGCTCCGCACGCTGGCGGGCGAAGGCGTGCTGTTCGACGACATGCTGATAGACCGCACGTTCGAAAGCGACGGCGCCCCGACGCGCAAGCCCCGCACGGGAATGTTCGGCCGCTATACCGGCGGCGGGTACGACCTCGCGGCGAGTTACGTCGTCGGCGACCGCGCGACCGACATCCTGCTGGCCCGCAATCTCGGAGCGCGGGGAATTCTGTTCGCGCAGGAGACGGCGGGCCGCCGGATGCTGCGCGAAGCCGGAGCGGAAGAGGCCTGCGTGCTGATCAGCGATTCGTGGGCCGAGATCGCCGAGTACATCCGCCGCGGCGAACGGCGGGTGGTCGTAACGCGCGAGACCCGCGAAACGCGGATCACCGTCCGGCTCGACCTCGACGGCAAAGGGTTCGGCGACAAGGAATTCGGCGGCGTTTCGCCAGACCGTCCGGCCGCCGGAACCGGCGGCGCTCCGGAGAACGGCGCGGATACGAAAAACCCGGTTGATCCGGACGCAGACAACGGACCGGAAGGCAACCGGGCCGGGGCAAAAAATCCGGCAGACGGCAGGAACAACGATGTCTGGAACGGCAACAGCAGCAGTGACGGAAGGAACGCCGACAATAGAAACCGCGACGACGGGAATGACAACAGCAGAAACTGTAACAGCAGGATCAACGACAGCCGCAGTGACGGAAGGAACGGCGACAATAGCAACTGCGGCGACGGGATTTCGACCGGACTGCGTTTTCTGGACCACATGCTGGCGCAGATCGCCCACCACGGCGGCGTGGCGCTCGAAGTGGAGGCCCGCGGCGATCTGGACATCGACGAACACCACACGATGGAGGACGTGGCGATCGTGCTGGGCGAAGCCATCGACCGGGCTTTAGGCTCCAAGGCCGGAATAGGCCGCTACGGATTCGCCCTGCCGATGGATGACTGCCGCGCGCTGGTGCTGCTCGACTTCGGGGGGCGCATCGACTTCGAGTGGGACGCCGAATTCCGCCGCGAGCGGGTCGGAGACGTCCCGACGGAGATGTTCCGCCACTTCTTCCACTCGCTCTGCTGCGCCGCGCGCTGCAACCTGCAGATTGCGGCCAAAGGCGACAACGACCACCACAAGGCCGAGGCGATCTTCAAGGCCTTCGCCCGCGCCCTGCGCATGGCCGTGGCCCGCAGCGGATTCGGATACGACATACCCAGCAGCAAAGGAGTATTATGACGGCGATAGTAGATTACGACACGGGCAACCTGCGGTCGGTCGCCGACGCCATGCGGCGCATCGGGGCCGAATTCACAATCACGGCCGATCCCGCGCTCCTGCGCGGCGCCGACAGGGTGCTGCTGCCCGGCGTGGGCGAAGCTTCGTCGGCGATGGCCAAACTGCGCGAGCGGGGACTCGATCTGGTCATCCCCACCCTGACGCAGCCCGTACTGGGCATCTGCATCGGCATGCAGCTGTTGTGTCTCGACAGCGAGGAGGGAGACGCCTGCTGTCTGGGGATTTTCCCGGCGCACGTCAGGCGGCTGAAACCCGCGGAAAGCGGGCTGAAGATTCCCCATGTGGGCTGGAACACCGTCGGCAGCCTGCGCGGAGCACTGTTCGAAGGAATCGGCGAAGAGACCTATGTCTATTACGTCCACTCGTATGCGGCGGAGGTCTGCGAAGCGACGATCGCCCGCACCGATTACGGCGGGGAGTTCAGCGCCGCGCTGGGCCGCGGCAACTTTTTCGGCACGCAGTTCCACCCCGAAAAGAGCGGTTCGGCGGGCGAAAGGATCCTGCGCAACTTTTTAAAACCGTAACACGATGAAAATAGAAATCATACCCGCAACGGACATTATCGGCGGCGCATGCGTGCGGCTGACGCAGGGCGACTACGGCCGCCGGACGACCTATTACAGCGACCCGCTCGAAGCGGCGCTCCGCTTCGAAGAGACGGGCATACGCCGCCTGCACATGGTCGATCTCGACGGCGCCAAGGCCGCACAGCCCCGCAACCTCGCCGTGCTGGAACGCATAGCGTCGAAAACCGCGCTCGAAGTGCAGTACGGCGGCGGCATCAAAAGCACCGAGGCGCTCCGCAGCGTATTCGACGCGGGCGCACGCCGCGCCATCTGCGGAAGCGTCGCCGTACGCCGGCCGGAGCTTTTCGCCGGATGGCTCGCGGAATTCGGGCCGGGAAAGCTGATTCTCGGAGCCGACATACGCGACGGCAAAGCAGCCGTTCAGGGCTGGACGGAAGCGTCCGAACTCTCGGCTCAGGAGCTGATCGCGCAGTTCGCACCGCAGGGACTCGCGCAGGTAATCTGCACCGACATCGCCCGCGACGGCATGCTCTGCGGCGCATCGGCGGAGTTTTACGCCGCACTTCAAGGAGAGTTTCCCGGCGTGGAGATCACCGTAAGCGGCGGCATCGGCTCGCTGGCCGACATCGAGGCGCTCGACGGCGCGGGCCTGCGCAGCGTCATCGTCGGCAAAGCCCTCTACGAAGGACGTATCACACTCGAAGAACTGAAGCGATGCTTGCAAAACGCATAATTCCCTGTCTCGACATCCGCGAGGGGCAGACGGTCAAAGGGATCAACTTCGCGGAGCTGAAAAACGTCGGCGACCCGGTGGAACTCGGCGCGAAATACGCAGCCGAAGGGGCCGACGAGCTGGTGTATCTCGACATCAGCGCCACGGAGGAGGGGCGCGGCACCTTCACCGGGCTGGTGTCGCGCATCGCGGCGCGCATCGACATTCCGTTCACCGTGGGAGGCGGCATCGCGTCGGTCGCGGACGCAGGCCGGCTGCTCGACGCGGGAGCCGACAAGGTCACGGTAAACAGCGCCGCCGTGCGCGATCCGGGGCTGATCGACGCCATCGCGTCGAAATACGGTTCGCAGTTCGTCGTCGCGGCCATCGACGCCAAAAAGATCGACGGCATATGGCGCGTCACGACCCACGGCGGCAAGCGGCTCACCGAGCGCGAACTCTTCGCATGGGCGCACGAAGTATGGCGGCGCGGCGCGGGCGAGATTCTCTTCACGTCGATGGACCACGACGGCACCCGCGACGGCTACCCCTGCGAAACGTTCGCACGGCTGGCCGAGCTGCCCATTCCGGTCATCGCTTCGGGCGGGGCAGGCTCGGTGCGGCATATCGCCGACGTGCTGACGCTCGGCAGGGCCGACGCGGCGCTGGCGGCCAGCATCTTCCACTACAACGAAATTCCGATTCCCGCGCTAAAACGGGAACTGCACCGGCAAAATATCAACGTAAGATTATAAACGCCATGAAAATCAAAGCAAAACCCTTTGCGGAACTCGACTCCGCAAAACAGGCCGACGGGCTGATTCCCGCCGTCATACAGGACGACCGCACCCTGCAGGTGCTGATGCTCGGCTACATGAACCGCGAAGCCTACGAAAAAAGTCTCGCCGAAGGCCGCGTCACCTTCTACAGCCGCACGCGCGGCTGCCTCTGGACCAAAGGCGAGACCAGCGGCAACTATCTCGACATCGTTTCGGTCACGGCCGACTGCGACGACGACACGCTTCTGATCCGCGTCATCCCCCACGGCCCGACCTGCCACACAGGCGCCAAGAGCTGCTTCGCGGGGGCCGCGCCCGAAACCGAAGGCTTCATCCGCTACCTCCAGAGCGTGATTCGGGGCCGGCACGCCGAGATGCCCGAAGGATCGTACACCAGCAGGCTGTTCGACCGCGGCGTGAACAAAATTGCGCAGAAAGTCGGCGAAGAGGCCGTCGAAACCGTGATCGAAGCCGTGGCGGGCAACCGCGAGGCGATGATTTACGAAGCGTCGGACCTCGTATACCACCTGCTGGTGCTGCTCGAAGCGACCGGCTGCTCGGTCGCCGACCTCGAAAAAGAGCTGGCCCGGCGGCACAGCTGAGGACGGAAACAAACAGTGCAAAAACAAAAAACGACCGCGACAAATGTCGCGGTCGCTTTTTTCCGTAGCGGGTCCGAGACTTGAATTCAAAACCTCAATTTGCGTCCGCCGTCCACCACTTAGCATCCGAGGTTCAGGTATTACCACCAAACCTGCCGGTCATTTTCATACGTAAATATCCGTTCGTCGTAACCACGGGTGAGATTGCTGAGCCAGAGCAGCGCATTTACGGGAACATTGTCGAACAACAGGTATCTTTCGCATGCGACCTGACATCCCAATGAAGCCCACTTTATTCCGTCCCAATACTTCAACTCGTAAGTATCCCCTGCATGAATCAGATTATCGTCCGTACGGGGCACGCAGCGGACCCGATCTATAACTACAGGTTTGTCGAAAGCCATGCCATACCAGTTGCCGTCCGCGTCAGGGTGATCATAGGACGTAAGCCAATCTCCATCGAAAACTTTATCCAGCCCCCGCTGCGGCGGAAGTCCATGCGTTCCGATCGGCCGTCCGGTCGCCGGAACATCGCTGCCCGGCATAAAGAACTGCAATTCGGAAATGCTCCCGTGAGAACCGTCGGCAGAATACAGTCGCCAGTAGCGATATTTTTTCGAGGCCCGAACGGGAATCATATCGGGAAAAACAACGCTGTCGATACTATACAAAACCTCTGCAATCCGGAAGTCGGGATAGTCGGAGGCTTCGATCCGGGCACCGACAATACGATGTTCCATGCGTGCGACATGTTCGTTCAGCAACATCTTACGGGTTACACGGATACGCTCTCTGCATGTGGTATCGGCATTCCGGCAGCAAATGCGTCCGCCGGCATCAATCGTAAAAGGATGGGAGACCGGAACCAGCCCGCTCCCATCATGGCCGAAAACCAAATAGGCGTTTCGGCGGCCCATTTTCGAAAACGCCCCTTTCCGCCCGTTGCGACGACCGACATCAATCGGATTCCAACGGTAGTTGTTAAATGCGGCTATATAAAGGTAATCATCCGAAAGGTCGGTTCGGAACAAGGGGACATTCGGATCGGAGGTAGACATATACCAGTCGGTCACATCCTCTTCGAAAGGAGAAAATCCGTCTAGCGGATATTTAGAATTACGGAGATAATCCGAACGCGCCGGAACAGGCGCATAACTATACCGATAAATCTTCGGAATCGGGCGCCACGGATGAAAGGGAGTTCCGGGATCGGAATCCAACCCCCACTCCGAAGCCATAAAAACTCCGTTGTCATTCATAAAACCGAACCATGCATGCCGCAGAAATCCCCGTCCCCATTGGGGTAAATAGTCAAATACCGCGGGGATACCATGACTTCGCAATACGGCGACGGAGAGCGTCGAATAATCGAAACAGTCTCCGAAAGGCATTCTGTAAAAAGCCGCAGCGGCAAAAAGCCTGTAACCTTTGTATTCGGCATAGTTCAGCGGTATGTTAGGTCCGACACCCGCCCGCACTTCGGGCAGGATTTGCAAAGTCCTGTAATAAGGGGAATAGCTGTTCTCATCATTCTGCGGGGCTGTTCGAAGCCGTTCGGAAAAGCGGCAGCCCAGCGAGTCGCACCAATAGTCGAGCGGTTGAAATTCCGCAACCTTATAAGGCAGCAACCACGCACAAAACCGGTCGAAGGTCAGGTAGTCCGCCCATGGACTTTCCCACAGGCGGAACGCCCGGTCGATGTGATGAATCAGGTAATCCGCCGTAATAACTTCGATATCGTTACGTATGACGGATTCCAGTGGAGCATGCCGATCCGCAATTTCGTTTAATCCCACCACAATCGGATAAGAGTCACTGACTTCACAATCCAGCAGCGAATCGATCTCACAAAAGAACGAATCGACTTCCGGACCATATATGCATTGATGTCCGGGCATATTGGCAATCAGGAATTCTGCCGCCCGCAACTTCAGACTATCCGCCTCACACGCTGCATAATGGTCAAGTACACGTTCCAATTCCGAGCGGTTCCGCCCGGCAAGCTCAAGCGCCTCGATTACCTCTGCACTACGACGGGACATGCAAGCGGAAAGAAAACAAACGGAGAAGAGAAAATTCAAGAAAAGCAGAAATCTCATAACAAACGAAATTTAGGTTATGCAAATGTATGGAAATATTACGGTCATCCCCACCCTCAACTCGAACATCCCGTGCTGCACCCGCGCAAAAACGAACGATTCAAATAGCTACATATTAAATAGTTAATATACTAAGTCAAAATTTAAAACATTAAGTTAGTATCAACTTCGATTAATTTATGCGTGATAATCCAATTAATATATCCATACTTTTGTTATCAACATTTTAATATACCGAGCGTAACTTATTGCAAATTTTCCATTTTTCCGGTTTTTATTATGAAAAAATGCATTTGTTTTATTCTACTAATCTGTAGTTGTACCTGTTGCACAAGCACAAATAATCTCCGTAGTGTTAAAATTCAGGCGACAAATGTCCCTTTATATGACTCGCTTCCCCATAATATTGAAGGAGCCTATCTTCATCTGCCTAACAATCGGTTCGACTTCGGAAAAATCAACAGAAAGAAAATCCCGAATATTCCAATAGAGGTCGAGTTCTCCAATATCGGGACAGTCCCTCTGGTGATCTTAAAAGCGGATGTATCCTGCGGATGTTTATCGGTCGAATACCCTAAAGCACCGATACTGCCGAATCAAACAGGCAAACTGATCATTAAGGCGGATCTACGCGCACAATATGGAACATTCAATAAAGCAGTCTTCATCAAGACCAATGCCGAAAATGATGTCATAGTGTTGAGAGTTGCCGGTGAAATTCGCTAATCTTAAAAAATATGAGTATGAAAAACCAGATGTTTTTCTTTTTTTTAATATCCCTAATATTTTTGACCTCATGTCAAAAACATGAATTGGTATATAGCTGCGATCCCGCTATCAACATGCAGGTTATAAAAAACATGCAACAAATAAAGAATATGAAGGCAGGTTCATGGCAGGCAATAAACGACTTAGAGTACCAACGGGGAGTATATCGGGCTTTTTCCTCAGAACAAAAATTAAGTCTATGGATGCACAAACTGCAAAATGCATTAACCCTGACGTGGACAGATGAAGAAAAGGCTCACATCGAAACACTTATTTCTTTTTTGAGTATTGATGTACTTGAAGGGGATATAGACGATATTAATAATATAAAGTTATACAAATGGATAAATTATGGATTAGAAGTATTAAAATGGAATCAAGAAATAATTTATTCTTTAGTTTATACCCCTCAACTTTTATCCTCCAATAAGAAAATTCCAGCGACTTATTTCGTTACAGCAAAAACTCGCAGTGAGGATATAGGTCGGAAAACATGTAACTGCGGTGATGCCCACGGAGTGCTATCTTGCTATCATCCTTATGCGTCGTATAATTGTCATGTAGAAGATTGTGAACCCGGCCATGGGTGCGGAATGTTTTGGGCGGAAAAATGTTGGGGTGTATGTTACGCATAAAAACTATGAAACAGTTCATCAAAATATTTCTCTCGTCACTTCTGATAGCAGTTATCCTGACTCCGTTGAAAAGTGGGTGCATAATGTATGGAGAATTATCAGCCTTTTCTATAAGTTCTTTCATCGGAGCCATCATAATAAGTATCTGGACAATATTTTGCCTGAATAAATATGAAGGCAAGTTAAAAATCGCATATGTCTTAATCTCTATATTGGCAGGTATATCATTCTTAGATCTTTTATTCTTTCTGACTCAAATAACACATTTCAAATCAGCACTGCTATCACTGCCCACTCTGATCATATGGGATTTGGGAATATTTGCCGGCTGGTTGTTATTTTACGGCAAAACAAACACGGCTCGCATTGCATATGCGTTAATTTCATTGCTGGTTTGCTATATATTATCTGTTCCGGTATATGACGCATTCACAAAAAAAGTAAAATTTAATGCAATGGGCTATAACCGGATATTGAAGCCTGTTATTTTTTCCACTCCGACAAATGAAAAGATCGACCTATCAGAATTTGAGGGGCGATATATTATTTTGCTCTTTTGGGATGCATGCAGCAGTAAAGACCAAAACATACTCTCTGATTTACAAATACTATATGATAAAATTAAGACCGAAAAAGACGTTTCATTGTATGCAGTTTATGTCTGGACACCAAATGAAAACAAATTAGCTATTATTGACGAGATATCACATTCATTCCCATGCCTTTACACCGCACGCAACGGCTATACAACAACAATTTTAGGTGTGACTAAGTATCCGACTATGTTGATTCTGAATAAAAAGTCAGAAATTATATATAACGGAAAGTTTACATTAAATGCATTGAGTTGTATAAAATAATCTATATAAACCAATCTATTTATGAAACTATTTACCACCATCCGATTGTTATTATTTGCAACAGTTCTACAATCCTGCAAGACAGATAACGTATACTTCAGCTGTGATCCAAAGATTGACCAATGGGTCAAAAACAACTATGAATCTATAAATATAATGACTAGTGATGAATGGAACAGCATTGGGGAGATTGCGCGCCAAAGAGCCATATATAATGCATTTTCACCCCTACAACGTCAGAACCTATGGATAGAAAAATTTAAACGGGCTCTCCCGTTTTTTGCAAATGAAGATGAAAAATCTCATTTGAAATCACTGCTATTCGCTATCGAAGATAACTTGCAATGGTTTGAAGATAACAATAATGATAGTCAGAGAAATTCATTCGACCTTTTCTTCTACAAATGGAATGATTATGCGAAAAATACGCTGAATTGGAATTCAAATACATTATATGCATTAATCGGCACCCCTGAAAACATATCGCACGCTGCGTTAAATGATTACACGGTCAATTCACTACAAAACGTCCGACTATCAAAAACAAGATCAGAAGACGGATATGGTAATGTTTGTGATTGCGGAGACAATTCTCAATATTATTTTACATGCCCCGGAGTAGATGGATTTACCTGCGAGATTGAATATAATAATCCCTGCCGGCAAACACAACATGGATGTGGCTCTTTATGGCGAGATGCATGCTGGGGGAAATGTAAAAAACCTAAAATAACATCATTATGAGACTAATATTGTATATCTTCGGAATAATAGGGATTAGCGCCTGTTCTGCCCCCACATACAGTTGTGACCCAGAAATCGACAACTGGGTAACACAAAATATCAACCGGGTTAAAACATTAACGAGAGCTGATTGGCTCGATATCGATAATATAGAATATCAAAGAGGCGCATATGGGGCTTTCTCTGTTGAACAAAAGGTCAAACTTTGGATTGAAAAATTTGATGAAGCTCTTAAATTGGATTGGAATGAGACAGAATATAAACACATAAAAAGGCTACAGGAAGAAGTTCAAAATCATTCAATATGGTTTCAGCCAAATTGCTCAGGACCGGATCTTAATTGCAAAGAATTATTCATGTATAAATGGATAGATTATGCCGCTAATAAATTAAGCTGGTCTAATGAACTCATATATGCTATTGCATTCACACCGGAACGATTAGCGAAAGAAAAAACGTTAACTCGACTCTCAAACCATATTCCGATGACAACCACACGTTCAGAAAGTCTCCCTCGGTGCGATTGCCATAATCCAGAGTCTGCTCATTATATTTCATGCAGCATAGAAGATCACGATTGTATAAGCGGAGACTGTAATGTAACTACGTGGAGATGTGGTTGGTTGTGGTCTGAGGAATGCAACGGTCTCTGTTACCAACGAAAATGACAACATGATATTTTGAAAAGTCGTCTGTTTCAGCATTCATGTATATTGGATTATGTGTGAAAGATTAAATAATTGAAACAATGAAAAAGTATTTTTATGTATTTTTAGCAAGTGTGATATACTATCTTGTATTGGCCATATTGAAAGGGCAACACTACGAAAGACTATACGGCGATATAGCCTCTGCCATTGCTGGGTTTGTCGGCTTGTATGCATTTACATATGTTTTATTGAAACGGAACAAAGAGCAGAAGATTTTATGGCTCCTTTTTGTAATATGGTTGGGAATTTCCATTATTGAATTGCCTATGCGGATTTTCTACAATAAGGCTATGGGTACTTTTTTTACATATATATATTGGTGTGCGGGCATTATTGGGGGATATCTGTTTTGGCGGACGAACAAACTTTGGAAGATTATCGTATCGGTAATAAGTTTATGCATAGTCTGTACTATTCCTCGTTGTATCATAACTTGTTATGGAAATAAACCTTACATGAAAAATAATACAACAGAAATTTCGTGTTATTAACTGCCTTCTCTTGTCAATATAAAATGCAATACAGTTACGATCTCCAAATAGATAAATGGACTCGGCTAAATCTCGAAATATTATGCAAATAACGTATTAATGATAGTCACGGTGAGACGAATCCAATCTCATTGAGAGATGCCAAAACACTAAAAACCTTAAAATTATGCCCAAACCTCAGTTGAAAAACAAAATGAAAAAAGGATTAAAAATAGTTTTACTCATCGGACTATCGGTCCTGATATCATACTGTATGATTGATTTGCGGCGAGGAACGTCAGCATTAAGTTTTTTGCAGGGTTTCCTATCAGCCATATTGATCGATCCCAGTGCTTTTTTTATTTTCACGATCCTTTGTCTCTGGAAGCTGAGGTTGAATAATCCACGGAGCACCGCCCTGCTTATTGCGATCGGAAGTTCAATCGAAGAGTTATTCCTTGGGGCTGCGATGGTTTTGTATGGCGAGCGAATAGAGGATATCCACCCCTTGTCACTGGTAGAGTTGATAATGAGATATATGGCTATTTTTGCCGCCTATATAACATTTACCCGCCGACGGTGGTCGTCCCGGATAATCATCAGCCTGCTGACTGCCATGACGATTGTCTGGATGAGCTGGAGCGGTGCGGATTTCATTTACGATTGTCTGACTTTCAAGAGCTGGAAGGGCCGCGTAACTCAAATGATAAAGTGCCCGCTCAATATCCGGAACGTTCAGGGAGAGACAATCAATCTTGCAGATTTCAAAGGTTCGTATCTGCTTCTCGACTGTTGGAATACCAACTGCGGCGTATGCTACCGGGAGTTTCCAATTCTGCAGGAACTTTATAACAAATACAAAGACAACCGGTCTATAAAAATCGGAGCCTTGCATTTCAGACGGGAAGAAAAAGCAGAGACAATTACGACCGGACAGGAACGACTGCAAGAGTACGACTATACGTTTCCGGTCTTTTCAATAAAAAGGAATGATCCGGCTGTTACGGAAATAAAAGTCAAATTATTCCCGACGATAATTATCTTCGATCCCGATGGTACATTAATCTTCCGGGGAAGTATAAACGATGCAAAAGATTATCTGCGCAAATTGGCAAAAGGTGGTCATTTATAAATCATTAGCAACACTCGAATAAGGGCATTGGTGATACGAATTCAATCTCATTGAAAAATGCAAAAACATTAAAAACCTTAAAATTATGCCCATACCTCAGTTGAAAAACAAAATGAAAAAAGGATCAAAAGTAGTTTTACTCATCGGACTATCGGCCCTCATTCCATTTTGCATGATTGGCTTTCGACGAGGAACAATAATATTAGGCGGCTTGCATGGATTCCCATTAGCCTTATTGGTCGATGCCAGTGCATTTTTTATTTTCACGATCCTTTGTCTCTGGAAGCTGAGGTTGAATAATCCACGGAGCACCGCCCTGCTTATTGCGATCGGAAGTTCAATCGAAGAGTTATTCCTTGGGGCTGCGATGGTTTTGTATGGCGAGCGAATAGAGGATATCCACCCCTTGTCACTGGTAGAGTTGATAATGAGATATATGGCTATTTTTGCCGCCTATATAACATTTACCCGCCGACGGTGGTCGTCCCGGATAATCATCAGCCTGCTGACTGCCATGACGATTGTCTGGATGAGCTGGAGCGGTGCGGATTTCATTTACGATTGTCTGACTTTCAAGAGCTGGAAGGGCCGCGTAACTCAAATGATAAAGTGCCCGCTCAATATCCGGAACGTTCAGGGAGAGACAATCAATCTTGCAGATTTCAAAGGTTCGTATCTGCTTCTCGACTGTTGGAATACCAACTGCGGCGTATGCTACCGGGAGTTTCCAATTCTGCAGGAACTTTATAACAAATACAAAGACAACCGGTCTATAAAAATCGGAGCCTTGCATTTCAGACGGGAAGAAAAAGCAGAGACAATTACGACCGGACAGGAACGACTGCAAGAGTACGACTATACGTTTCCGGTCTTTTCAATAAAAAGGAATGATCCGGCTGTTACGGAAATAAAAGTCAAATTATTCCCGACGATAATTATCTTCGATCCCGATGGTACATTAATCTTCCGGGGCAGTATAAACGATGCAAAAGATTATCTGCGCAAATTGGTAAAAGGTGGTCAGTTATAAATCATTGGCAACACTCGACATAAGGGCATTGGTTATAAACGCGGCCATTGCCCTTATGCTGTTTTCGACCATGTTCCTCAACTGCCGTGGATTCGTCGAATCCGAAATCGTATCGAAATGGTATGCCTTTACAAGCGGAAGCGTACTGCTCGGTTTTGGCCTGCTGGTCCTGATCAAGCGTCCGAAGATCGCCATAGATAAAATCTCAATCTTGGCAGCCGCATTTATCTTCTATCTCTTTGCCCGTATATTTTTCAGCGGATCGCCCCAACCGGACATTTTCATACTTTCGATCGCCTCATTCGCTTCAACTTATCTGTCGTTCAAGCTAATAGATGATTGGGATTTGCACAATACCGATCTTCTCATTGTCATAGCATGCCTGCTGCAGGCCGTATATGGATTACTACAGTACATAGGAATCTTTTATGTCAGCCGAGGATTTGACATTACAGGGAGTTTTGACAATCCGGCAGGCTTTGCCGCATGCCTCTCAGCAGGTTTTCCCTTTTGTCTGGCAGTCATGCGGAAAAGTAAACGGATGCGCCTTTTCGGATTGGCCGCATCCGCAATTATTACCCTGTCCATAATTCTTTCGGGATCGCGGGCAGGCATCCTTGCCGTTGTAATTGTTGCCGCAGTATATTTGGGCCATAGATATTGCGGCCTGCTCAAGAAACACCGCAATTTCATTTTTCCGCTATCAGGCATCATATTCGTCATATTGGTCGCCGGATTGTTTCTTCTCAAAAAGGACTCCGCTCTCGGCCGAATTCTTATCTGGAAAAATACCTGCGAGATGATCTCCCACCAACCGGTGTCGGGCTTCGGACCTTCGGGATTTATGCGGGAATATATGCTCTGTCAGGCTGATTATTTTGCTAAAAATACCGACAGCCCATATGCACTATTGGCCGGCAATGTAACTCATCCATTCAATGAATATTTGCTGGTTGCAATAGAATATGGCGCAGTCGGACTTCTGCCTGTACTCGCCGCATTCGTATTTCTGATAAAATCATCCCGGCAAATAACCATCCCTCATCTTTGTATTTTGTCCGCAGCTGTCTTCGCGTGCTTCTCGTATCCGCTGCGTTATTCTTTCGTGACGGTCTTGCTGGCTTATTCCTTGGCCGCGATTAAGATAAAACCAGCGACCGCCTTTAGGATAAACGGCAGGGGAAAATTCATATGGGCGGCTTTGCTGGGTGTTATTGGTATATTCCTGATACGGGATGTGAAATTTGAAAAACACTGGGGCCGGTTAGCCCGGCAAGACGGTCTTCCGGACAAGAGCGAAATTCTTGACCGTTATGCGGCTCTGCATGCCCAGTGGAACGGAGACCCCATGTTTCTCTATAATTACGGAGCCGTTTTAAATCATGCCGGAGATTATTCCGGCAGCAACGCTGTCATGTTTCAATGCACGGACTATTTCAACGATTATGACGTTCAGCGGATAATTGCGGACAATTACGATAACATGAATAACCAAGAAAAAGCCGAGGAGCACTATATTATCGCCAGCCGAATGATTCCGAACAGATTTGTTCCCCTTTATCAATTATTCAGGCTCTATGAAAAAAACGGGCGGACAAACGAAGCGATGCGTACGGCAAAAGCCATTATCGAAATGCCCGTCAAAGTACAATCCAAGGTCGTAGAGAGGATAAGATCCGCCGCAAAAGCGTTTTTATCCGAGACAGATGCCGAAAAACCTACCGAATAAACCCTATAGAAAAAAATGAGGTGCTTAATTTTACTAAGCACCTCATTTCGAAAAAGTAGCGGGTCCGAGACTTGAACTCGGGACCTCATGATTATGAATCATGCGCTCTAACCAGCTGAGCTAACCCGCCATTGCTATCAAAGCGAGTGCAAAGGTAATAGAAATTTTCGATCGTGCAAAATCTTCGGGCAAAAAATCGACGGAAAATTCGCATTCCGACGCTTTGGCACTGATTTTGAGCCGAGTGCACGTAAACCGAAAATATGTCCCTGTCAGAATCTACACGCACGGAGATCCGTAACTGCCTGAGCATCCTCAAAGTAATCGCTGGAGTGGTTCTGCTCGCCGCCATTTCGTGGGAAATAATCGCCGGCGACCACATGCACTTTTCACGCAACTACCTGATCATCCAGCTCGTGGTCTGCATCCTTTTCCTATGCGATTTCTTCGTACGGTGGGCAGCCTCGGAGCGCAAAGGCCGCTTCTTCGCCCGCAATTTCCTCGTACTGCTGATTTCGATACCCTATCTGAACATCATCGACTGGAGCGGTGCCGAACTCCCCCGCTACTGGGCCATGCTGATCGGCATCATGCCGCTGATGCGGGCGTTCCTCGCATTTTACGTCGTGGTGCAGTGGCTCGTGGACAACAAGGTCCGGAAACTATTCTTCGCCTACATCTTCACCGTGGTCGTCTTCACCTACATTTCGGCGCTGGTCTTCTACGATTACGAAATACTCGTGAACAGCAGGCTCCACGGCTTCGGCAACGCGCTGTGGTGGGCGTGGATGAACGTCACGACCGTCGGAGCCGAGATATTCCCCGTGACGGCCATCGGCAAGATATTCTGCGTGCTGCTCCCCTCGCTGGGCATGATGTTCTTCCCGATCTTCACCACCTACGTACTGCAGGAGTACTCGCACAAAAAAGAGTCCGACCAATAGGCCGGACTCCTCTTTTCGGGATGATATCCCCTATTTCTTCTGCTCTTTGAGCAGATCGCGGATTTCGGTGAGCAGCTGCTCCTCTTTGGACAGCACCGGTTCGGCGGCGGGCGCAGGGGCCTCCTCCTTCTTCTTCATCAGGCGGTTCATCAATTTCACCATCATGAAGACGCAGAACGCCAGAATCGTAAAGTCGATGCACTGCTGGATGAAAGCGCCGTAATTCCAGTAGACGGGTTCTGCGGCGGCCTGCGCCACCGTCTCGCCTCCGCCCGTCACGGCGTCGCCGACGGCATGCACGGCGCTCGAAGTCATGTCGCGGAACTTCGAAATATCGAGCCGCAGCTGCGAGAAGTCGGTATTGCCGATCAGCGCCCCGATCGGCGGCATCAGGATGTCATTCACCAGCGACGACACGATTTTGCCGAAAGCGCCGCCGATGATTACGCCGACGGCCATGTCCATCACGTTACCCTTGAGGGCAAACTCCTTGAATTCTTTGAAAAATGCCATAAATCTGAGGTTAAATTAATCGATGGAACAAATATAGCGATATTTACCGAATCCGCAATCAAAAAAAGCCGCCCGCAGAACGCGGGCAGCTTTTCTTCGGATAAACAGGCCGGAGGGAACTATACGATCTCGACCAGCACGGCGTCGGTGGCCACGTTGTCGCCGGGATGCGCCAGAATCTGCTTGACGGTGCCGGCGTAATCGGTCGTCACGGAGTTCTCCATCTTCATGGCTTCGAGAACAACGATTTCCTGACCCGCTTTTACCGTATCGCCGACCTTCACCTTGAATTCGATGATGCGGCCGGGCAGCGGCGCCGTAACGGTATTGCCCGTAATGGCGGCTGCAGCGCACTCTTCGGCCTTCTTCTCCTCGGCCTTGGGTTCCGCGGGCTTCGAAGCGGCGTAGGCCTTGACCTTCATGTCCGTCAGGAAGTTCTTGGCGACCAGCGGGAAGAGTTCGAGCAGCAGAACTTCCTTCTCATTGGCGGCGAGTTTCACGCCCCCGGCTTCGGGAAGTTCCGGATTGGGCTGCATCTGGTATTTCGACGTATCGTAAGGAGTCTCCTCGCGGACGCCGCAGATCTTGAAGCGGAATTCGGGGTCGATCTTCACGGGCGTATGTCCGTACTCGCCCTTCACCAGCCCCACGAACTGCGAGCTTTTGTTGGTATACATCGGACGTCCGGCCTTCTCGTCGAGGGCGCAGTTCACGGCCTGCGCACCCACGATCTGCGAAGTCGGGGTCACCAGCGGCGGCAGACCCGCGGCCAGACGCACCGACGGAATCAGCTCCATGGCGCGCGGCAGGATATCCTCGGCCTTGAGCTGCTTGAGCTGGGCGACCATGTTCGAATACATGCCGCCGGGAATCTCGGCCTTCTGCACCAGTTCGTTGGGAGCCGGAAAGCCGAAGTAAGCCTCGATCTTGCGGCAGGCGTCGATCGTCGCGGCCTCGTCGTCGGCCTGAGCGGCCTTGATCGCCTTGTCGAACAGCGCGTCGATCTCGGCGGGCAGCGTGTCGGTGAGCGGATTGAAGGGCTTGGGTTCGGGTTTCTCCGTGCCGAATACCGACTGGTTGAGTTCCTTGCGGATCTCGCGCAGCTGGGTGTTGATCTTGGCGACGGCCTCCATGTTCACACCGGTATCGACGCCGAGCTTCTTGCAGAAGACGTGCACCAGCTCGATGGCCGGGGCGCCCGTGCCTTCGGCGAAATACCAGCAGTTGGTATCGACGACGTCGACGCCGGCGATGATCGCCGCAAGCACCGATGCAAGGCCGTAGCCGGGCGTACAGTGGGTATGGAAATCGACCGGAATGTCGATGTTCTTCTTGAACAGCTTGACCAGCGTGGCGACGCGGCGCGGCGGAATCAGACCCGACATATCCTTGATCGTAATCATATCGGCGCCCAGCGCGGCCATCTGCTTGGCCTTGTCGAGGAAATAGGCGTCGGTGAAGACCTGCTCGTGGCTCTTCCTGCCCATGAGCTTGGCGAAGAAACCGGGTTCGGGGTATTTCGGATCGACCGTATAGCAAACCGCGCAGTCGGCGATGCCGCCGTACTGCTTGACGTACTTGACCGTCGATTTGACGTTGTCCACGTCGTTCAGGGCGTCGAAAATACGCATGATGCCCAGCCCGCTCTCGATCGAGTTGCGGCAGAAGCCGTCGATCACGTCGTCGGGATAGGGAGCGTAGCCGAACAGGTTGCGGCCGCGCGACAGGGCCGTGAGTTTCGACACGTTGCCGACGGCCTTGTGAATGGTCTCCAGACGCGTCCACGGATTCTCATTGAGATAGCGCATCACCGAGTCGGGCACGGCACCGCCCCAGACCTCCATCGCATAGAAATTTGCATCTTTGTAGTACGGCAGGCAGCGGTCTACTTGCGCCTGCGACATGCGCGTCGCGAACGAGGACTGCTGTCCGTCGCGCAACGTAAGGTCTCTGATTTTGAGATTTCTCGCCATTGTGATATTTGAATTAAGGGTTCTTGTTTCCCGTCTTTACTGTTATTCCAATAACAAAGATAATAAACAATTTCAAATTCCAACTATTTTGCACGGAATTTTCACAAAAAACGACCGAAAAGATTACTTTTCGTAAACACCCCGCCCCGCAGGGGCTTCCGGGCCATGCGTCCTGACAGCGCCGCCGGGCACAAAGAGCTGTTTATCAGGCGTGCCGTCGAGGTAGCGCTTCTTGAAGATATTGACGCAGAAGACGAACATCTCAAGCAGCAGCGGACCGAAGATGACGCCCATGAACCCGAAGAGCGAGAGGCCGATGAATACGCCGAAGATCGTCACGAGCGGGTGCGTGTCGGCCAGCTTCTTCTGCATCACGAAACGCACGACGTTGTCCACGTGCGTCACCACCAGTCCGCCGTACAGCGTCAGCCCCACGGCCGGCCCCCACTCGCCCGCAAGGGCCATGTATCCGGCCAGCGGCAGCCAGACCAGCGCCGTGCCGAAGATCGGGATGATCGTCGCGAAGCAGGTCAGCACGCCCCAGAACAGCGGACTGGGAGCGCCGAAGATCAGGTAGCCGATGTAGGCCACGACACCCTGCACCACGGCCAGCAGGGGGATTCCGATGGCGTTCGAGCGGACGATCATATGCACTTCGCGCATGACGCTGCCGCTCACCGAGCTGTCGAAGGGAAGTATCTCGCGGCAGTACTCCTCCATGCGGCGGCCGCCGATCAGCATGAAGTAAAGCACGAACAGCAGCACGACGATATTGACCCCGAAATCGAAAATGCTCGACACGACCCACTGCCCCAGCTTGGGAATCATGCCGATCATCGACGAGATATTCTCCTCCTGCCAGAGGTTGTAGCCGGTTTTCTCGTGAATCAGCGCCGCGATGTGCTTGAGCGGCGTAATGATCGAATCGGGCCGGAGCGTGATGTCCTGCACCTGATTGACCACCATCCAGACGATCAGGCTGATGGGGACCAGAAAACAGAGCACCGCCTCGGCCAGCAGCAGCGAGGCGGCAAGACTGCGCCGCCAGCGGCGGCAGGCCGTCAGGACCTGCATCTGCCGCCGGAGCAGCACGTAGATCGTCGCCGCGCCGAGCAGACCGCCCAGAAACGGAGTCAGCTCGATGCAGATCGTGATCCCCAGTCCGAGGATCAGCACGAAAAGCGAATAGCGCCAGTATCTTTCCCTGAAGTTCCGCATACGCCGCAGCGGGCGCAAGGAACGTGCCGGAAGCCCCTCCGGCGGCCCCGGCAACGCACTGAAAATTTGTTTGATAAAAATTTCGCATGTTCTATTGCGGCGTCGGAATATTTGATTTATATTTGTGCTATGAAACTTATGGCTGACTTAGTCAATATATCGGTCTGTTCGCACCTTTTCCGCATCTACGCGGGGGGGGGCTTTTATAACGTGCGAAAACGAACGAAACTCGATCATCGTGGCTATATAATATAAGTAACGAGGGATACTCCGGACGAGGTGTATCCCTCTCTGCTTTTACGGACCCTTCGGAAAACGGCCTTGCAGGGGTCTGCGGCAGGGAAGCGAATCGCAAATGCAACGAAAACGATAACAAAACCCTTTTTTATTAACTAAATTATTTGGTATGAAGAAACTTTTCATTCTGATGCTCTCGATTTTCACCGTCGCCGCGGCTTCCGCGCAGGTGACGACTTCGGGCATGAACGGTACGGTTACCGACGAACAGGGCCAGCCCCTCGCCGGCGCCACCGTTATCGCCGTGCACACCCCTTCGGGTACGCAGTACGGCGCCGTGACCAACAAGGACGGCCGCTACAACCTGCAGGGCCTGCGTACGGGCGGTCCCTACACCGTGACCTTCTCGTTCGTGGGTTATCAGGGCGTCGAGTTCCCCGGACTCGAACTGCAGCTGGGCGAAACCCTCACGCGCAACGCTTTCCTGAAGGACAGCCAGACGCTCGAAGCCGTAGTCGTTACGGCCGACGGCCGCAACAGCTCGATGAACGTAAACCGCGCAGGCGCCGTTACGAGCATCTCCAGCGAGCAGATCGAGCTGATGCCTTCGGTAAGCCGCAGCATGAACGACATCATGAAACTCACGCCGCAGGCTTCGACCACCACGTCGGGTCTGGCGATCGGCGGCGGTAACTACCGTCAGTCGTACGTAACGGTCGACGGCGCCGCGTTCAACAACGCCTTCGGCATCGGCGGCAACCTGCCCGCAGGCGGCTCGCCCATCTCGCTCGACGCACTGGAGCAGATGTCGGTATCGGTCACCCCCTACGACGTTCGCCAGAGCGGCTTTACGGGCGGTGCGATCAACGCCGTAACCAAGTCGGGAACCAACGAATTCAAGGCTTCGGCATATGTTTTCGCCAAGAGCGACCAGCTTCAGGGCGACAAGTACGACGGCGGCAAACTGTCGCTGAGCGAAATGCGCAACACCACCCTCGGCTTCAGCATCGGCGCCCCGATCGTCAAGGACAAGCTCTTCGTGTTCGCCAACTTCGAGCGCGAGTGGAACACCACGCCGGGAACGTCGCGTCTGGCACGCACCAGCGACGGCCAGAGCTTCGGCGGCGGCTCGCAGTACAACCGTCCGACGGTCGAAAAACTCGACGAAATCAGCAATTTCCTGATCGACAAATACGGCTACAACCCCGGTCCCTACCAAGGCTATTCGGTAAAAACGCCCGGCTACAAACTCATGGCCCGCGTAGACTGGAACATCAACCGCAACAACTCGCTCAACGTACGCTTCAGCCGTACCCAGAACAAGTATTCGTCGTCGCCGTCCAGTTCGATCAGCCCGCTGGACAGCAAACTGGCCTATGACCGCAACAACTATGGCCGTACTTCGAATTACGCCATGTATTTCCAGAATTCGCGCTACTATCAGGAGCAGAACTTCACGTCGGTAGCCGCCGAGCTGAATTCGCGCTTCCTCGAAGGCCGTCTGACCAACACGCTGCGCTACACCTACTCGCATCAATACGAGCCGCGCAGCTACGACGGCAAACTCTTCCCGACCGTAGACATTCTGGAAGAATACCAAGGCAACCGCGCCGTATACGCGTCGTTCGGTCTCGACCCCTTCACGTACGGCAACCTGCGCGAGGTCAGCACGCACGTCGTGACGGACGAAATCGGCTATACGGTCGGCAAGAACCGTTTCGTCGCCGGTCTGCAGTTCGAGCACAACGTGGCCAAGAACGGCTACCTGCAGGGCGGCGCCGGCTACTACGTCTATGAGACATGGGACGATTTCAAGAACGACCGCGAACCGCTGGCGTTCCGTATCGCCCACGGCAACAACGACGCGCTGGCTCAGGAGTATCCCCAGTTCACCTACATGCAGTACTCGATCTATCTGCAGGACGAGATCAATTTCAGCGAGCGCTTCAAGGCGACGGTCGGCATCCGTTTCGAGGTGCCCTCCTACCCCTCCATCGACAACAACGAGAACAAGGACTTCACGCAGGCTTTCGCCAACTACGGCGGCTATAAGACCTCGGACATGCCCAAAGCACGTCTGGCAGTAGCTCCCCGCGTAGGTTTCAACTGGGATATGACCGGCGAACGCAAATACATTCTCCGCGGCGGTACGGGCGTCTTCAACGGCCGTCTGCCGTTCGTATGGCTGGTGTCGGTGGCCGGAAACAGCAACTGCATCCAGAACGGACTCTCGCTCTACAAGGGCGATTCGCGCATGCCCAGCTTCCACACCAACGTCAACGACATGCTGAAGGACATTTACGGCGGCACCTACAAACAGCAGGATCTGGCGGCCAACACGCAGCCTACCATTCTGGACAAGAAGCTCAAGATGCCCTCCACGTGGAAAACCTCGCTGGCGCTGGATCTGAAACTGCCGGGTGACGTTGACCTGAATATCGAGGGAATCTACAACAAGGATTTCAACTCGGTAACCGTAACCAAACTCGGTATCGAAGAGGACCCCGCCGGCATTCAGCTTCCGGGCGAACCTGCTCTGCGCAAGGCATGGAAGAGCCAGAATATCAGAAACAAGAATCCCGAAGAGAAATACTCCATCAATCCTTACCTGATCACCAACGCCGATATCGACGGATATTACGCATCGGTTTCCGCTCAGGTGTCGAAACGCTGGGGCTTCGGTCTCTCGCTGATGGCTGCCTATACCTATTCGAGCGCCAAGAACGTGATCGACGGCATCGGCGACCAAGTGACTTCGGCATATAACACCAATACGTTCAACCGCAACGGTTCGAACACGCCCGAACTGGGATACGCATCGTACGTATCGCCCCACCGCATTCTCTTCAACGTAGGCTACCGTCTGGCGCAGAAGAACGGCGCATCGAACTTCGGACTCTACTACGAAGCGTTCCAGCACGGCTATATCGGCGGTTACTCCTACTCGCGCTACTCCTATACGATGGGTAACGTCACCGGCGACGGCGGCGCAGACCTGCTTCTCTACATCCCGACCCGCGAACAGCTCGACAAGATGACGTTCGCCGATCTGGTGGACAACGGCAAGGTCATCTACTCGGCCGCCGACCAGAAAGCCGACTTCTGGGCATTCATCAACAAGGATTCCTACCTGTCGAAGCACATCGGCGAATACTCGAAGCGCGGCGGCGCCGTGATGCCGTGGCAGCACATGGTGAATTTCAAATTCGCGCAGGATTTCTACATCAATATCAACGGCAAGCGCAACACGATCACGCTGGGCGTCGATATCAACAACCTCGCCAACCTGATCAACCGCAACTGGTGCGGCATCGACCGTCTCGAATCGTCGCAGATTCTGAAATACAACACCAAGACCAACGCCTACAACTTCACCAAGCCCGTTTGGTCGAAGTATGCGAGCACGGTTGCGACTTGGTCGGCCATGTTCAGCATCCGCTACACGTTCAACTAAGTCTCCGAGAGACTGCAATGCAAAGAGAGGCCGGTTTTCACCGGCCTCTCTTATTTTTTATCGCTTCCTATTGTTACAGCAGCCTGCGCCGCAGCTCGCCGCATGCGGCGGCGGGATTCCGGTGGTCGAAAAGGTATCCGGCGATGCCCAGACCTTCGGCGGCGGCGATATTCGCCGCGCGGTCGTCGATGAAGAGGGTTTCGGCGGGATCGAGTCCGTAGCGTTCCAGCAGGATTTCGTAAATCCGCGGTTCGGGCTTCACCGTCCCCTCCTCGCAGGAGACCACCTCGCCGTCGAAAAGGCGGTAGACGGGAAAACGGCGCAGGAAGGCGATGAACTCGCGCGACATGTTCGAAAGCACGTAAAGCCTGTACCCCGCGGCCTTCAGGTCGCCGACGAGCCGTTCGGTCGGCGCGACGGGTTCCTGCATGTCGATCGACAGCAGCAGAAAACGTTCGCACTTTTCGCGCGGGCAGCCGGTCGTCCGGGCGAGCATGTCGGTCACCTCGCCGAGCGTCGATGCGCCCCGGTCGTACTCCTCCCAGAAAAGGGGCATCCGCTCCGAGCGGATGAAGCTGAAAAATTCATGGAATTCCTGCGTGGACTTATTTTTGTCGCGGGCGAAAAGCACCCCGCCGAGGTCGAAAACGATATTTTTCATGGCGTAAAGATAGCCATTTTTTCTTTGGTTCGGGATTTGCAGGTCTGCGTTCGAACAAAAACTCAGTTTATGAACCACGGCATAAGCATTCTTTTCCGCGCCATACCCCTCGCGATGGCGGCATTCTGTTTCGGTTACGGCGCCTACGTCTTCGCCGCCGGAAGCGATCCTTCACGGCTGACCGCAGGTCCCGTCGTCTTTTTCCTCGGCTCGATCTGCGTCGCGCTCTACTGCACGGCCGCGACCATCATCCGCCAGATCATCGGCACCTACAGCGCCGCCGCGAAGTACCTTTTCCCGGCCGTCGGTTACGCTTTCGCCGCCATGACGGTCATCTGCGGAATCTTCATCATCACGTCGAACATGACGGGCGCATACGTCACGGGGCATGTGGTCTGCGGACTCGGACTCATCACGGCCTGCGTCTCGACGGCCGCCACCTCCTCGACCAGATTCAGCCTGATTCCAAAAAACTCAGGCGACAGCAGCTTCTCGATCAATCCTGCGGGATTCTCGCGCGGACAAAGCTCGCTGCTGATCTTCATCGTATCGGCCGTGGCCGCCGGAGCATGGCTCTGGTGCATCCTGCTGTTTTCGATCGGGACGCTCCCGGCGCATATCGTCGCGGGCAGCGTCATGTTCGGCATCGCCTGCGTCTGCACCTCGCTGATCGCGCTGGTCGCCAGCATCGCCCGTCAGGCACGGGGCAGCTACACGATGGGCGAACGCCGCCGCTGGATGAGTCTGGTGCTCTGCATGGGCGGACTGGCTTTCGTGCTGGGGCTGATCCTGATCTTCACATTCCGGGGCGAGTCGATCAATTTCGTGGGCTTCGTGCTGATCGGACTGGCGCTGATCTGCTGGAGCATTTCGAGCAAGGTGATCCTGCTGGCGAAAATCTGGCACGCCGATTTCCCGCTGGCCAACCGCATTCCGATCATTCCGGTACTCACGGCGCTGGCGTGCCTTTTCCTCGCCGCGTTCCTCTACGAAGCGGCGCTGTTCGAAACCAAATACTTCGTCCCGGCGCGCGTGCTGACGGGATTCGGCGCCATCTGCTTCACGCTCTACTCCATCGTCTCGATTCTCGAAAGCGGCGCGAGCAAGAAATAACGGCACCTCCGCAAACGCGATCTTCCGACACACGAAAGCCTTTCGTCCGTTAGGGCCGAAAGGCTTTTTCACATATGGCGGCGGACGGCGGTGCGGCAGATACAAAGCGACGCGCAAAGAACCGCCGCCGGAGAGCGGCAGGCTGCGGACAACCGGCGGAAAAGCAAACAACAACGCAGCGGACTGGCAACCAAGAAACAACGGACGCTAAGCGACAGACGCAAAGCAGCGGGCACAGGAACCCCGCAGGCAAAAAGCGAACGATAAAGCGCCGGGCAGAATGCGGTAAACAGACAACGGCAGACGGCGAACGGCAGACGGCATGCTCCGTCTCGAATCCGCACTCCCGCCGAATCAGCGACGGCCGCCCGCAGATGCAGGCAGCCGTCGCAGCAAGGAATTCCGGCAGACTAAAAAAGGTGGAAAGCCACCGTCAGGCCGGCCATGACGATCGAGACCATCGACATCAGTTTGATGAGGATATTGAGCGACGGACCCGACGTATCCTTGAAAGGGTCGCCCACGGTATCGCCCACGACGGTCGCCTTGTGGCAGTCGGAGCCTTTACCGCCGAAATGTCCCTCTTCGACCATCTTCTTGGCGTTGTCCCACGCACCGCCCGCATTGGCCATGAACACGGCCAGCACGAAGCCCGAACTCAGGCCGCCGACAAGCAGTCCCATGACGCCCGCCACGCCGAACACCAAGCCGACGACCACCGGCACGACGATAGCAAGCAGACTCGGCAGCAGCATCTCGCGCTGGGCGCCGCGCGTCGAAATCTCGACGCAACGGGCATAGTCGGGAGTGCCCTCGCCCGTAAGGATGCCCTTGATCTCGCGGAACTGGCGGCGCACCTCGTTCACCATGCTCTGGGCCGCACGCCCCACGGCGTTCATCGTCAGGCCGCAGAACAGGAACGACATCATCGCGCCGACAAACACGCCGATCAGCACCGTCGGATTCATCAGCGACACGTGGTAATACTCCATAAAATCGAGGAGCGAAGCCTTCTCGACCAGCTGCGTCGTGCCGTTGGGCAGGTCGAGGGCCGTCACGCCGTTGTGCAGCAGTCCGATGCGTATCTCCTCGATATAGGAGGCCAGCAGCGCGAGAGCCGTCAGCGCGGCCGAACCGATGGCGAAGCCCTTGCCCGTGGCGGCCGTCGTGTTGCCCAGCGCATCGAGCGCATCGGTGCGTTTGCGCACTTCGGGTCCCAGTCCGCTCATCTCGGCATTGCCGCCGGCATTGTCGGCGATCGGGCCGTAAGCGTCCGTTGCGAGGGTGATGCCCAGCGTCGAGAGCATGCCGACCGCCGCGATGCCGATGCCGTAAAGGCCCAGCGACATACTCTGCGCGGACATGATATGCTCCATGTCGAAGCCGATGGCGCAAAGGTAGGCGAGGATAATCGCCACACCGATCGTCAGGACCGGAACGGCCGTCGAGATCATGCCCGACCCGATACCCGCGATAATCACGGTGGCGGGTCCCGTCTGTGCGCTTCCGGCGATCTTCTGCGTCGGCTTGTAGGAGTGCGAGGTGTAATACTCGGTGGCCTGCCCGATGATGATGCCGGCCAAGAGTCCCGTGATGACCGAGAACGACAGTCCGATCCAGTTCTCGATTCCCAGCAGGTAGAGGATGCCGAACGTCGCGCCGGCGATCAGCAGCGAACTGAAATTGACGCCCACGCCCAGCGAGCGGAGCAGTTCGCGCATCGTGGCGCCCTCCTTGGTGCGCACGAGGAAGATGCCGATGATCGAAAGCACGATGCCCACGGCGGCGATCAGCATCGGCGCCAGCACGGCGCGCAGCTGCATGGCCATCCCGTCCGCCGAAGCGAAGGCGGCGGCTCCGAGGGCCGCGGTGGCGAGTATCGAGCCGCAGTAGCTTTCGTAAAGGTCGGCGCCCATGCCGGCCACGTCGCCCACGTTGTCGCCCACATTGTCGGCGATGGTCGCGGGATTGCGCGGGTCGTCTTCGGGAATTCCCGCCTCGACCTTGCCCACGAGGTCGGCGCCCACGTCGGCCGCCTTGGTATAGATGCCGCCGCCGACGCGCGCAAAGAGCGCCTGCGTCGAAGCGCCCATGCCGAAGGTCAGCATGGTGGTCGTGATGACGACGAGTTTCTGCGGTCCGGTGACATCGACGAAATATTCGAGGATGACGTACCAGAACGAAATGTCGAGCAGGCCCAGCCCCACTACGACCAGCCCCATCACCGCGCCGCTGCGGAATGCGACCTTCAGGCCGCGGTCGAGCGACTGGCGCGCGGCGTTGGCCGTACGCGCCGAAGCGTAGGTCGCGGTCTTCATGCCGAAATAGCCGGCCAGTCCCGAAAAGAATCCGCCCGTCAGGAAGGCGAAGGGCACCCACGGGTTCTGCACCCCGGCGCCGTAGGCCAGATAGGCGAAAAACAGCGCCAGCACCACGAATACGATGGCGACGACCTTGTACTGCTGGCGCAGGTAGGCCATGGCGCCCCGGCGCACGTGCCCGGCGATCTCGCGCATGCGCGGCGTGCCTTCATCCTCGCGCTTCATCGCACGGTAAAACGCCCAAGCCAGCAGCAGGGCGATAACCGCGGCAGCGGGAATGAACCAGAAAATGGAAGGAATGTTCATTTCGATAGAATTTGGTTTTAAGTTGGTAAATCGGTTATTACTACAAATATAATAAAATTCCCGAAACGCCGTCCCCGCAAAGGGACCGTTCCGTAGCACAAAAAAATCCCCGGACAGCTGTCCGGGGATTCGAATACCGACAAATCGGATTACGAACCGAAGTTGTCGTAGAGGATATTTTCGGGCGGCACGCCGAGACTGTCAAGCATCTTCACCACCGAAGCGATCATCATCGGAGGTCCGCACATGAGATAGATGCAGTCCTCAGGCGCCTGATGGTTCTTCAGGTAATTCTCGTAGAGCACGTTGTGGACGAAGCCCGGCGTGTACTTCACGCCTGCGGCGTCCGCTTCGGGATCGGGACGGTCGAGCGCCAGATTGAACGAGAAGTTGGGGAAATCCTTCTCGATGGCGTGGAACTCGTCGAGATAGGGAACCTCCTTCAGCGCACGCGCGCCGTACCAGAACGAAACGGGACGCTTGGTCTTCTCGGTCTTGAACAGGTGCATCAGGTGGCTGCGCATGGGCGCCATGCCGGCGCCGCCGCCGATGAAGATCAGCTCCTGCGTATCGGGCAGGTCGTCCGGCAGGAAGAACTCGCCGTAAGGACCCGAAATCGTGATCTTGTCGCCCGGCTTGCGCGAGAAGACATACGACGAGCAGATACCCGGATTGACCTTCATGAAGCCGCCCGTCGCCTTGTCGAACGGCGGAGTGGCGATACGGATGTTGAGCATGATGATATTGCCCTCGGCCGGGTGGTTGGCCATCGAGTAGGCGCGGAACGTGTCTTCGGGGTTGGTCGTAACCAGATCCCACATCTTGAACTTGTCCCAGTCGGCGCGGTACTTCTCATCGACATCCATGTCCGAGAACTTGATGGCGTCGTACTTCGGGATGTCGATCTGAATGTAACCGCCGCTGCGGAACTTGAGGTTCTCGCCTTCGGGCAGCTTCACGACGAACTCCTTGAGGAAAGTCGAAATGTTGCGGTTGGAGACGACCGTACACTCCCACTTCTTGACGCCGAGCACGGCTTCGGGGACCTTGATCCTGAGGTTTTCCTTCACCTTGACCTGACAGCCCAGACGCCAGTGGTCCTTGGCCAGCTTGCGCGAAATGAATCCGGTTTCGGTCGGCAGGATATCGCCGCCGCCTTCGAGCACCTGACATTTGCACATGCCGCACGAACCGCCGCCGCCGCAGGCCGAAGGCAGGAACACCTTGTTGTTGGCCAGCGTCGAAAGCAGCGTCGAGCCGCTCTCGGCGGTGATGACCTTCTCGCCGTCGTTGATGTCGATGGTCACTTCGCCCGACGAGGTCAGTTTAGCCTTTGCGAAGAGAAGCAGCCCCACCAAGAGGAGGGTTACAGCCAGAAAGGCAATGATTGCAACTATAATAGTCAATTCCATGTTTTCCGAATCTCTTTTAAGGTTAGAACTGAATACCGGAGAAGATCATGAAGGCGATACCCATCAGGCCGGTGATGATAAAGGCGATACCCGGCCCCTTGAGCGCCGCAGGAATCTGCGAGTAAGTCGTCTTCTCGCGGATCGCGGCCATCATCACGATAGCCAGCCACCAGCCCAGACCGGAGCCCAGACCGTAGACGATCGACTGCCAGAGCGACGTAAGCTCCAGCGCGTCGACTTTCTGCTGCATGAAGAGCGAACCGCCCATGATGGCGCAGTTCACGGCGATCAGCGGTAGGAAGATGCCCAGCTGGCTGTAAAGCGTCGGCGAGAACTTCTCGACGGCCATCTCCACCAGCTGCACGAAAGCCGCGATGGTGGCGATGAAGACGATGAAGGTCAGGAAGTCCAGATTGACGTCCGGAAGCCCGGCCCACGCGAGGGCGCCCGCCTTGAGTACGTATTCATACAGGAAGTAGTTCAGCGGCACGGTCATCACCATTACGAACGTAACGGCGGCGCCGAGGCCGAGGGCGGTTTTGACGCTCTTCGAAACGGCGATGTAGGAACACATGCCGAAGAAGAACGCGAAGACCATGTTGTCGATAAAGATCGACCGGATAAAGATATTCAATGATTCCATACGCTATTCTCCTATTTTTCCTGTAAATCCTTGTTGCGCGAACGGTGCACCCAGATGATGCAGCCCACGATGATCAGCGCCATCGGCGGGAAGAGCATCAGGCCGCAGTTGGAGTAGAAACCGCCCTCGGCGATATACCAGCTCTCAGGAACGATGCGGAAGCCCAGCAGCGAACCCGAACCGAAAAGCTCGCGGAAGAAAGCCACGATCACCAGAATCAGGCCGTAGCCCAGACCGTTGCCGATACCGTCGAGCAGTGACGCCCACGGCTTGTTGGCCAGCGCGAAGGCCTCGATGCGGCCCATGACGATACAGTTGGTGATGATAAGGCCCACGTAAACCGACAGCTGCTTGGAAACCTCGAAAACGTAGGCTTTAAGCACCTGATCGACCAGAATTACCAGCGCGGCGATAACCACCAGCTGTACGATGATGCGGATGCGCGAGGGCACGCCGTTGCGCAGCAGCGACATCACCAGATTCGAGAATCCCGTCACGACCGTCACGGACAAGGCCATGACGATGGCGGGTTTGAGCTGTACGGTGACGGCCAGCGCCGAGCAGATACCCAGAATCTGCACGATGACCGGGTTGTTCGCGGAGAACGGCCCCGTCAGGAACTTCATGTTCTTAGCCGAAAACAAAGGCTCTTTTTCGTTCTTACTCATTGTTTTCTACATTTTCTTCGTTAGACTCATCCCGCACGGGAGCAAATACGACCTGCTCGACCGCGGCCTTGCGCTTGGCTTCGAGCAGCGGCAGGTAGTGTTCCATGCTGTTGTAGAGCATCGCCGTCACGCCGTCCGAGGTCTTCGTACCGCCGGAAATGGCGTCGACCTCATGTTCGGGGTCCTGAGCGCCGCCCTTGCGCAGTTTCACGGAGACGAACTCGTCGCCTTTGAAGATCTTCTTGCCGACGAACTGCGCCTGATATTTCGGCGTTGCGATCTCGGCGCCCAGACCGGGGGTCTCGCCCTTGTGGGCCATGATGATACCGGCCACGGTGTCCATATCCTTTTCGAGGGCGATATAACCCCAGACGGGTCCCCAGAGGCCCATGCCGGTCACGGGAATCACCACGCGGCCGTCGGCGGCTTCGAATACGGGGAACTTGCCGTCGTCGAAAGCGCCCTGAAGGTCCTTCAGCAGCTCGAAGACATCCTCGCCTTCAAGCTCGTTGCCGTCGGCGTCGAGCACGTAGCCCTTGATGAAGGCGTCGTAATTCTCACCCTGCGCCGAGAGCGACGAAAGGATCGACTGCTTCTTCTCGTTCAGCTCGTTGGCGTACTGGCGCGACTGGAGCGAAAGTGCGGCCACGGCCAGCAGCGTCGCTACGATGACCACCATCACCGTCGAGTACATTATAATATATGCGTTGCCGTTCTTGTCGCTGAACAGCCCCTTTTTCTTCTCGTCCTTCAGTTCGACGAACGCCGAGGCGGGGGCCATGCAGACCGGGCATTTTTCGGGTGCGGCGTCTCCTTCGTGAATGTAGCCGCAAACGGTGCATTTGAATTTTTTCGTTGCCATATTCTCCCCTATTTTGCCAGTTTAACACGTTTCTTTCTGCGCGAGATGTTCGCCTCGACCACATAGTAGTCCACCAGCGGAGCCAGCGCATTCATGAAGAGGATCGACAGCATCATGCCTTCGGGATAGGCCGGATTGACCACACGGATCAGCACGGCCAGCGCACCGGTCATCAGACCCACGATGTATTTGCCCTTGTCGGTCTGCGCCGAGGTGACGGGATCGGTGGCCATGAAGACCGCACCGAAAGCGAAACCGCCGACGATCAGGTGCCACCATGCCGGATAGGTCGTCACGCCGAGCGCTTGGAAGAGATAGCCCATCGCCAGACCGCCGACGAACACCGAGACCATCGTGCGCCACGAAGCGACGCCCGTGAAGAGCAGGATCGCCGCGCCGATCAGGATCGCCAGCGTCGAAGTCTCGCCCACGCAGCCCGGAATGAAACCGAGGAAGGCGTCCATGGCCGAATAGCCCATCTGGCCCGTGGTGCTCAGGTTTTCGAGCGCCGTTGCGCCGGAGAAGCCGTCCACCACGCCCTCGCCGGAGGTCATGCCCGCGATCCACACCGTCGCGCCCGACATCGAGGGCGTATAGGCGAAGAAGGCGAAGGCGCGCGCCAGCAGCGCGGGATTGAAGACGTTCATGCCCGTACCGCCGAACACCTCCTTGCCGAAGACGACGGCGAAGGCGGTCGAGAGAGCCACCATCCAGAGCGGAATGTCCACCGGCATGATCATCGGGATCAGCAGACCCGACACCAAGAAGCCCTCGTTGACCTCGTGGCCGCGGAACTGGGCGAATGCGAACTCGATGCCCAGACCCACGACGTACGAAACGACGATCAGGGGGAGCACCTTGAGGAATCCGAACCAGAGCGAAGCCCAGAATTCGGGCTGCACGCCCTGTGAGAGGAAGTGCATGTAACCCGTGTTATAGAAACCGAACAGAAGCGCCGGCATCAGGGCGACGACCACCATGATCATCGTACGCTTCATGTCGTTGCAGTCGCGGATATGCGCGCCTTTGGAAGTCGTCGTGTCGGGTACGAACAGGAACGTTTCGAACGCATCGAACGTCGATTCCAAGAAGCCCAGCTTGCCACCCTTGGTGAACGTGGGCTTGAGCTTGTCTACTAAATTGCGTAATGCGCTCATCGTTAAGCCTCCTTAATCATTAAGTTAATACCGTCGCGGATGATCTGCTGAATCTCGATCTTCGAGGGATCGACGAACTCGCAAAGCGCGAAATCCTCTTCGACCACTTCGTAGATGCCGAGGTTTTCCATCTTGTCGATGTCGCCGGCGAGACACGCCTTGAGCAGGTACATCGGGTAGATGTCCATCGGCAGATACCGCTCGTAAAGGCCCGTCACCACGAACGGACGCTCGCCGCCGTTCATGTTGGTATCGAGATTGTACTCCTTCTTGGGGCAGAGCCACGAGAAGTAGGCGCGCGATACGGAGAATTTGTTGAAACGGGGCATCGCCCAGCCCAGCAGCTCGAACTTGTCGCCTTCGGGAATCACCGTCAGCTGGTTGGCATAGAAACCGATGAAGCCGTCGGCCGCGGTTTTCGTACCCGTGAGCACGTTGCCCGAAATGATGCGCACATGGTCGCCCTCCTTCTGAGGCTTCACGTTGCCCTTGAGGATCGAATCGACCTTGGCGCCCGCGATGATGCGGCAGTACTGCGGCTTTTCGATCTCCGAGCCGGCCACGGCGATGATCTTCGTCATATCGACGCGGCCCTCGTTGAACAGACGGCCGATGATCGCCAGATCCTGAATGTTGACCGTCCACACGACTTCGCCCTTGTTCACGGGGTCGATGTGGTGGATCTGCACGCCGACGTTGCCGACGGGGTGCTTGCCCGCGAAGGCATGCGTCTCGGCGCCCTTGAGCGCAGTCATCTGCCCCTCGGCCTTGGCGCGCACCGAAAGATGCACCTTGCCCGAAGTGAGTTTGCGCATTACGTCGATACCGGTCTGGAGGTTCTTCTGCTCGGCGCGCAGGACGTAGTTGTAGTCCGGAGCCAGCGGCGCGGAATCGAAGGCGGAGATGAAGACCGCTTTCGGCGTGTCGTTCGGGTCGGCGATAACGCCGTAGGGTCGCTGCACGATCATGGGCCAGAGACCCGACTTGAGCAGCAGCTCGACAATCTCCTCGCGGGAAGCCTTCTGCAGATCGGGCTTCGCGAACTCCTCGTAGCTCTGTACGGAGGCGGGCGTCACGGTCACGGAGAGAATCTTGCGCTTCTCGCCGCGGTTGACGGCCGCAACCGTACCGCTGACGGGCGACGTGAAGAGGATGCGCTCGCTGTACTTGTTGAAGAACAGCGGCGTACCGGCTTTCACCTCATCGCCCACCTTAACCAGCAACTTGGGAGTCACGCCCTCGAAATCGAGAGGCGAGAGGGCATACTCCGAAGCCAGCGGCGCGTCGGCCAGAGACTCCTGAGCCTTTCCCCGGAGATTGATGTCGAGACCCTTGCGTAGTGTAATGATTTTCGACATGGTTAAAGATTTTGATTGTTATGTTTGGATATATTTTGGGTTCGTCGTGCGTTGTTAGTGTGCTAACAGCCATAATTCGCGTGCGAAAATACGAATTTTTTCCGAGAATCCGGTATGCAATATCTATTATTTTTTAATTTACTTAAAATTCGTACATTTGTCGCGATGACCGATCGATTCGTCAACATACACACCCACCGCCCGACCGGCCGCGGCATCGAACTGCGGACAGCCGGAATTCATCCGTGGAATGCTGACAAAGAAGACGTTAGCACGATCGTGCCGTCGCTCGGCGAGGTGCAGGCGGTCGGCGAAACGGGACTCGATTTCGTGCGCGGCGCCGACCGTGCGGTACAGCTGGCGGCGTTCAGGGCGCAGCTCGCGCTGGCGCACGAACGGCAAATGCCCGTGGTGCTGCACTGCGTCAGGGCTTTCGAGCCGGTCATGCGCGAACTGGACGCCTGCCGGCCCCGCGCGGTGATTTTTCACGGCTTCATCGGATCGCCCGAACAGGCCCGCCGGGCCGTCGGAAAAGGTTATTACCTTTCGTTCGGTCTGCGCGCCTTCGCATCGCCCAAGACGCTGGAATCCCTGCGCGAAACGCCCCTCTCGCAGCTTTTTCTCGAAACCGACGACAGCGACGTCCCGATCGAGGATATCTACGCGCGCGCCGCGAAGGTAAAAGGCGTCACGCCGGAGGAACTGCGACGGGCGACGCTGGAAAACTACGGACGGATATTTACGGCCGGGCCGCAAGGGCAGGACAAGGCGGCCGGAACGCCGCCGCTCCCGGCCCGATAAAACGAACACAGCACTTGAAAATGAATACGGATAATTGGCTTGAACGCACCGAGCTGCTGCTCGGCAAAGAGAAACTCGACCTGCTCCGAAAGGCCCACGTACTGGTCGTCGGGCTGGGCGGCGTGGGCGCCTATGCCGCCGAGATGATCGTCCGGGCCGGCGTGGGCCGCATGACCATCGCCGACGCCGACGACGTGGCGCCGAGCAACATCAACCGCCAGCTGGTCGCCCTCCACTCGACCGTCGGCCGCCGGAAAGCCGAAATTCTGGCCGAACGCCTGCGCGACATCAACCCGGAAATAGAACTCACGGTGGTCGACCGTTACATCAAGGACGAGGAGACCGACCTGCTGCTCGACGCCGCGAAATACGACTACGCAGTGGACGCCATCGACACCCTCTCGCCCAAACTGGCGCTGATAAAGGGTGCTTTGGACCGTTCGCTGCCGCTGGTCAGCTCGATGGGCGCAGGGGCCAAGACCGACCCTACGAAGATGGAGATCGCCGACATCTCCAAGACCCACCACTGTCCGCTGGCCCACATGCTGCGCAAGCGGCTCCACAAAATCGGCGTCCGCAGCGGTTTCCGGGCCGTCTACTCGCCCGAACCGATGCGCGAAGGGGCGCTGATCCTCTGCGAGGAGCAGAACAAGAAGTCGAACGTCGGCACCATATCCTACATCCCCGCGCTGTTCGGCATCGGCTGCGCGTCGGTCGTAATCCGCGGCCTGATCGGAGAAATGAACTAAAACCGCATATCCTTATGAAACCGAACATCGTATTTCTGGACGAGTACACACTCGGAGGCGCCGACCTCGGCCGGCTCCAAGCCTTGGGCGAATACAAGGGTTACGCCCGCACGACGCCCGAAGAGCTTCCCGACCGCTGCCGCGAAGCCGACGTGATAATCACCAACAAGGTGGTCCTGCGCCGCGAAACGCTTCGGTCCCTGCCCCGGCTGCGGCTGATCTGCGTGGCCGCCACCGGCACCAACAACATCGACCTCGAAGCCGCGGCCGAGCTGGGGATCGAGGTAAAGAACGCCGCAGGCTACTCGACGCACTCCGTGGCCGAAACCACCCTCGGAGCGGCCATCGCACTGCGCCGCAACATCGTCTATTACGACCGTTACGTCAAGAGCGGCGCCTACTCCGCCGCCGGACAGCAGTTCCATTTCGCACTGCCCACCCACCAGCTCTACGGCTCGAAATGGGGCATCGTCGGACTCGGCGCCATCGGCCGCGAGGTGGCGCGGCTGGCGGCGGCATTCGGCTGCGAAGTATGCTACACCTCGACGTCGGGCGTCGTGCGCGAAGAGCCTTACCCCGCGCTTCCGCTCACCGAACTGCTGGGCCGTTCCGACATCGTCTCGATCCACGCCCCGCTGAACGACCGCACCCGCGGACTGATCGGCGCGCCGGAATTGTCGGTCATGAAACGCTCGGCCCTTCTCATAAACGTCGCCCGCGGCGGCATCGTCGATGAAGCGGCGCTGGCCGAAGCGCTCGACCGGGGTTCGATCGCCGGCGCGGCCCTCGACGTCTTCTCGCGCGAACCCTTCGCCGCCGACAGTCCGCTGCTCGGCATCCGCGAACCCGACCGCCTGCTGCTCTCGCCCCACAACGCATGGTCGCCCCGCGAAGCCGTGGACGTGCTGGTAGGATGCGTCGAGGAGAATATCAAAACCTTTTATCACATAGGATAATGACCGGGAGACCTCTGCTGACCCTTATCGTTCCCGCCTATAACGCCGCAAATTATCTCCCGAACTGTCTCGACGACCTGCTGGCCCAGACGTTCCGGGATTTCGAAGTGCTGGTGATGGACGACGGCTCCACCGACCGGACGGCCGACATCGGCGAGCAATACGCCAGACGCGATCCGCGCATCCGGGTCATGCGTCTGCCGCACGGCGGAGTCTCCGCGGCCCGGAACCGCGGACTGGAGCTGGCCGAAAGCCGTTACGTCGCATTCATGGACTGCGACGACCGGGTCGATCACCAATATCTGGCTGCATTTTTCCGCACCCCGCTGCCCGACGGCGACCTGCTGGTCAGCCAAGGCGTCGCCATCGAATACATCGCCCAAAACCGCACGGAGCTTTACGACTACCCCGACACCACCGGCACGCAAGGCGAGCTGGGGAAAATAATCGTCGAAAACCGCCTGCTGCGCGACGGATGGACCTACTGCAAACTGTTCTCCCTCCCGCTGATCCGCCGGGAAGCGCTCCGGTTCGACACCGGGCTCTCCATTTGCGAGGATCTCGTCTTCGTACTCGGATACCTGAGCCACGTCCGGCAGATCATTCTGCGTTCGGGTACCTATTACCATTATCAGGTCTGCCCCGACGGAACGTCGCTTTCGCAGCGGCGGCAGCCCGCCGCCGAAACATTTCGCGCCGGAGTGTCGATACTGGCCAAACAGCAGGCGCTGACCGAACGGTTCGGGATCACCGATCCCGAATATCTGGCCGAAGCCTATTCGGAACACGGACTGACAAATCTCGCAAGGTCGATCAGTACGACAGATGCGGCCGGCAACCGCGCTTTGCAGCGCGAAATCATCCGCAACCGGGAGCTGTTCAGGCAATATTTCGACGCCGATTCGATGCATCATCCCATCGTCGGAAAGAAAATCCTGTGGATGTACCTCACCCTTCCCGAATCGCTTCACCTGCTGCCCCATTGGATCGTCCGGTTCCGCCATTTCATCCGGAGAATCAAGGGACGGCCCATATATTACTGAAAAACAGTTTCAATAACGATGGAAACGACCGACCGACGCCAAAAAGTCTTCGACTGGCTCGACAGCCACGGCATCGCCTACACGTGGTACGAACACCCCGAAGCCCCGACCATCGAAATCGCACGCCGATACTGGCGCGACGACGGCTCGAAGCACTGCAAGAACCTCTTTTTCCGCAACCACAAGGGCAACCGCCACTACCTCGTGGCGTTCGACTGCGAGCAGAACCTCGCCATCCACGACCTCGAACGCCGCCTGCGGCAGGGCAAGCTCTCGTTCGCCTCGGAGCAGCGCATGGAGCGCTGGCTCGGACTGCGTCCCGGCTCGGTGTCGCCCTTCGGGCTGATCAACGACCCGGAGCATCACGTACACCTGTTTCTGGACCGGAATCTGGAGAGATTCCCGGCCTATTCGTTCCACCCCAACGACAACCGCGCCACGGTGGTCGTCTCCCGCAGCGAGTTCCTGCGCTACCTCACCGCCGTAGGCAATACGTACGAATTCATCGAACTCTACTGACTCCGACATGCACAGCAGCGATCGCCGCAGACGAAAAACTTCCGGTCCGCGCCATCACCCAAGGCAGCCCCGGAGGTCCGCGGCGCGAATCTTCTGCAGAAGACGGTACGATTGCCGAAACAGCTGACGTTGTTCGGAGGAACCCACACCCGCACAAATTTCGTCCGGTTCCGCTCCATCATGCGCCGGAATTCATTATCTTTGACTATTGCAAAACCTAAAAAAAGAATCGGCATGAAGAAATTTACGCTCACCCTGCTCCTGATTTTCGGCACGGTTTCCGCGCTCTTCGCCCAGCAGAGCGTCCGGGAGGATATCTTCGCTTTTCTGAAGCGCGAAGGCTATGTCCCAACGTTCGACGAAGACAGGGACATTCTGTTCAAAGTACAGGGAATCAACTACTACGCCATCATAAAAGAAGTGGCGGACATGGATTACGCCTATGTGGAGGTATCGGCGAATTTCACTGCCGACGTCCCTTATGACAAACTGCTGGCGATTTCCAACGATCAGAACCGGGACAAATTCGTTTGCAAGTGTTCGGCGGAGCGAGACGGAGAGGACAACTGCTTCAAGGTCGCCATGGAATTCATCACAAACAACCGGACGAATACCGAATACCAGATGGCGCACGCCCTGCGTCTCCTACCCGGCTGGATCGAGAAGTTCAAGGAGGAACTCGACTAAGAGCAGCGCGAAGCATCCGGCCGAAAACCGTTCCGCACCCGGAACCGGATTCCGCCCCGAAACAAAAATCCCGCACTTTATGGTGCGGGATTTTTTGTGTCAGCAAGCGGGCTATTTCAGCTCCACGAGCGCCTTGCCGGTCATTTCGGCAGGCTGTTCGAGTCCCATCAGGCGGAGCACCGTGGGAGCCACGTCGGCCAAGATGCCGTCGTGCACCGACTTCACGCGGTCCGAAACGACCACGATGGGCACCGGATTGAGCGAGTGCGCCGTATTGGGCGTACCGTCGGCATTGACGGCGTTGTCGGCGTTGCCGTGGTCGGCGATCATCACGACCTCGTAGCCGTTGGCCTTGGCCGCTTCGACAACCTTGGCGACGCATCCGTCTACGGCCTTCACCGCTTTGACGATGGCCTCGTAAACGCCCGTATGGCCCACCATGTCGCCGTTGGCGAAGTTCAGGCAGATGAAGTCGAATTTTTGCTCACCGAGCGCGGCGGCCAGCTTGTCAGCCACTTCCGGAGCGCTCATTTCGGGCTGGAGGTCGTACGTGGCGACCTTGGGCGACGCCACGAGGATACGCTCCTCGCCTTCGAACTCCGCTTCGCGGCCGCCGTTCAGGAAGAACGTGACGTGGGCGTATTTCTCGGTCTCGGCGATGCGCAGCTGCCGCAGGCCCAGCTTCGAGACGTACTCGCCGATGGTGTTGGGTACGTTCTCCTTGTCGAAGAGGATGTGCAGGCCCGTGAACTTGGCGTCATAGGGCGTCATGCAGCAGTAGTAGAGCGGCATGGTATGCATTCCTTCGGCCGGCATGTCCTCCTGCGTCAGCACGACGGTCAGCTCCTTGGCGCGGTCGTTGCGGTAGTTGAAAAAGATCACCACGTCGTTCGGGCGGATCATGCCGACGGGCTGTCCGTTCTCGTCGATGCGCACGAAAGGCTTGATGAACTCGTCCGTCACGCCCTCGTCATACGACTTCTGGACGGCTTCGACCATGTCCGACGAACGTTCGCCGATGCCGTTGACCAGCGCGTCGTATGCGATCTTCACACGCTCCCAGCGCTTGTCGCGGTCCATAGCGTAATAACGGCCGATCACCGTAGCGATCCTGCCCGTCGTGGCGGCGAGGTGCTTTTCGAGGTCGGCGATGAAACCCTTGCCGCTGCGCGGGTCGGTGTCGCGGCCGTCCATAAAGCAATGCACATAGGTATTGTCGAGGCCGTAGGCCGCCGAAATGTCGCACAACTTGAAAAGGTGCTCCAGCGACGAGTGTACGCCGCCGTCCGACACCAGCCCCATGAAGTGCATGTTCACGCCGTTCTTTTTGGCGTATTCGAACGCCGCCTTCACCTCAGGATTCTCCATGATCGAGTTGTCGCGGCAGGCGCGGTTGATCTTCACGAGATCCTGATAAACCACGCGGCCGGCGCCGATATTGAGGTGTCCGACCTCAGAGTTGCCCATCTGTCCTTCGGGCAGGCCGACGTTCTCGCCGTCGGTGCGCAGCTGGGCGTGGGGATATTTCTCCGTCATGGCCGAGATATATTCGGGATGCACGGTCGAAATCACATCGGCCTTGTCGTGATGGCCGTTGCCCCAGCCGTCGAGGATCATCAATAATACCTTGTTATTCATAATCGTTTGTTTTTAGTAATTATCTCATCTGTTTCGCTCCGGCCCATGCCGTCGCGCCGTTTGGCCTGCGCACCGCCGATTCCGCACCCGGCAAATATCCGTCGCAGCGCGACCGGAAACCGTGTCGGAACCACCGCCAGACATTGCAACCGGGAACCCGCCGCCGAACATTGCCACCGGAAAATCACAACCGCCCCCGCCGTAAATACGTCAACCGAGAACCGCCGCCGGAAGCTCGCAGCCAGCATCTCCGTCGGAAAACCGCTGCTGAAAAATCGCTGCCGGAAGAGATCAGCCGCCCCCCGCCGCAAATACGTCAGCCGGCGACTTGCCAAAAGGCGGTTCGCCGCCGAACGCCGTGCGGCCTAATGCAGCTGCGCCATGATCAGCTCCACGGCCTTGTCGATGGCCGCCTGCAGCCCGTCGGGATTCTTGCCGCCGGCCGTGGCGAAGAACGCCTGACCGCCGCCGCCGCCCTGCATCAGCTTCGCGGCTTCGCGCACCACGGCTCCGGCATTTACGCCCTGCGCCGTGATCTCTTCGCCGAGCATCACCGTCAGCATCGGCTTGCCGTCGTTGACCGAACCCTGCACGAGCACCAGTTTCGGAGCACGCGCACGCAGACAATAGGCCAGATCCTTGACGAATTCGGGCGTACGGTCGGTCTGCGTGGCGATCAGCTGCACGCCGCGGCGTTCGGGCGTCGAGGCGATGATCTTATCGGCCCACTGCGCAACCTGCTCGCGGCGCATGGTCTCGACCTCCTTCGACAGCGCTTCGTTGCTTTCGAACATCTTCTTGACGGCCTGCAGCACCTGCGGGTTATGCAGATAGTCGCTGATGTCGCGCATCGTGTCCTCGGCGGCATAGATGATCTGCTCGGCGCGCTCGCCCGTCACGGCCTCGATACGGCGCACGCCGGCCGAAATGGCGCTTTCGTTCAGGATCTTGAAGAAGCCGATGTTGCCCGTGGCGCTGGTATGCGTACCGCCGCACAACTCGACCGACGAGCCGAAGCGGACCATACGCACCTTGTCGCCGTACTTCTCGCCGAAGAGCATCATCGCACCGCATTTCTCGGCCTCCTCCTTGGTGGCTTCGCGGTTCTCTTCGAGCGGATAGTTGGCCCGCACGGCGCGGTTTACGAGCATCTCGACCTCGCGCAACTCCTGCGGGGTCATCTTCTGGAAATGCGAGAAGTCGAAACGCAGGATTTCGGGCGTCACCATCGAGCCTTTCTGCTCGACATGCTGTCCGAGGACCTTGCGCAGCGCCTCGTGCATGAGGTGCGTGGCCGTATGGTTGTTGGCCGCGGCCTGACGCTTCGCGGCGTCCACGACGGCCGTGAACCCGGCCGCGGGATTTTCGGGCAGTTCCTTGACGATATGGATAATCAGTCCGTTTTCCTTCTCGGTGGCCACGACCGCGATGCGCTCGTCGGCGTTCTCGATATAGCCGATGTCGCCGATCTGACCGCCCGAATTGCCGTAGAACGGCGTGCGGTCGAAGACCAGCTGGTAAGAGGTCTTGCCTTTGGAGGTCACGCGGCGGTAGCGGGCGATCCGGACCTGCTCGGTCAGCGTATCGTACCCCGTGAAGAGACTCTCCCTGATGGGGAACAGCTCCACCCAGTCGTCGGTATCGACGGCCGCAGCGTTGCGCGAACGCTCCTTCTGGGCCTGCAGTTCGGTCTCGAAGGCCGCGAGGTCCACGCCGACGCCCTGCTCGCGGGCGATCAGCTCCGTCAGGTCGATCGGGAAGCCGAACGTATCGTAGAGTTCGAAGGCGTCCTTGCCCGAAATCAGCTCCCGGCCCTCGCCCTTGGTCTTTTCGATCACGCCGTCCAGCAGGTTGATGCCCGTGGCCAGCGTACGCAGGAACGAAGCCTCCTCCTCCTCGATCACCTTTTCGATCAGCGACTGCTGGGCCTTCAGTTCGGGGAACTGCTCCCCCATCTGCTCCACCAGTCCGGGAACGAGCTTGCAGATCGTCGGCTCCGTAAAGCCGAGGTAGGTATAGCCGTAACGCACGGCGCGGCGCAGGATGCGGCGGATGACGTAACCGGCCTTGACGTTCGACGGCAACTGGCCGTCGGCGATCGAAAAGGCGATGGCGCGCAGGTGGTCGGCGATGACGCGCATCGCCACGTCGCACTTGGCGTCGGCGCCGTAAACCTTGCCCGACAGCTGCGAAATGCGCTGGATCGTAGGCTGGAAAACGTCGGTGTCGTAATTGGACTTCTTGCCCTGCAGAATCATGCACAGACGCTCGAAGCCCATGCCCGTATCGACATTGCGGGCCGGCAGCGGCTCCAGCGAGCCGTTGGCCTTGCGGTTGAACTGCATGAAGACGAGGTTCCAGATCTCGATCACCTGCGGATGGCCCGCATTGACCATCTCGCGGCCCGGCTTGGCGGCGATCTCCGCCTCATCGCGCAGGTCGAAATGAATCTCCGAGCAGGGACCGCAGGGACCCGTCTCGCCCATCTCCCAGAAGTTGTCGTGCTTGTTGCCGCGGATGATGTGGTCTTCGGGCAGGAATTGCTTCCAGTAGTCGTAAGCCTCCTGATCGAAGGGCACGCCGTCCTCCTCCGAGCCTTCGAAAACCGTGGCGTACATGCGGTCGGCCGGCAGTTTGTAGACGCCGCCCAGCAGCTCCCACGCCCACTCGATCGCCTCCTTCTTGAAGTAGTCGCCGTAAGACCAGTTGCCCAGCATCTCGAACATCGTGTGGTGATAGGTGTCGTGGCCCACCTCTTCGAGGTCGTTGTGCTTGCCCGACACGCGCAGGCACTTCTGGGTGTCGGCCGCACGCGGATATTTGCGGGGCGCGTTGCCCAGAAAGATGTCCTTGAACTGGTTCATGCCCGCATTGGTGAACATCAGCGTGGGGTCGCCCTTCACGACCATCGGCGCCGAAGGCACGATCACATGGCCCTTGCTCTCGAAGAAGTCGAGAAAGGCGCGGCGAATTTTATTCGATTCCATATATAAGATTTTATCCGATTCTTTCGTTTGTGATTTCGGGTTGCAAAATTACACAATTAAAGTTAAATTTGCATCCTATTAACAGGAGTTTTTTCCACGATGGGGCAAAAAGGGCAAAGATCGGATACACACACGCTGACGCACGAGGCGCAGACACTGACGCGCGACGTGGTCACCGCCCCGTTCCGCCTGCGCACCTACCGTCTGATCCGCAAGATACTCATCGGCTTCATTCTCGTCTCGATCGCCAACGTACTCTTCTCCTACTTCTTCTACACCCCGAAGATGTACCGCATCATCCGCGAGAACCGCGATCTGGTGATCAAATACCGCATCCTGCAGGACCGCATCCGCACGGCGCAGCGCCACGTGGACGAAATACGCCACCGCGACAACTACGTCTACCGTTCGCTCTTCTCGACCGACACGATGTCGATCGAAGGCGTCTGGCAGCCCTACCCCGACACCAAATACGCCGCGCTGCTCGACGACGACTACGCCCCGCTGATGGTCGGCACGTGGCGGCAGCTCGACGCGCTGGCCCGCACGCTCTACCTCGAATCGGTGTCGTTCGACGAACTGCAGGCCTTCTCGCAGGACAAGGAGAAGATGTCGGCGGCGGTTCCGGCCATCTGGCCCATCGACCGTTCGGCGCTGCACAACAACCACATCGGCGCATTTTCGCCGCGCCGCTACCACCCCGTACTCCACCGCGTGCAGGCCCACACGGGCGTCGATTTCGGCTGTGACCGGGGTACGCCGGTATACGCCACCGGCGACGGCGAGGTGGAACTGGCCGTCGGCAGCGGCTACAACGGCGGCTACGGCTATCAGGTGCTCGTAAACCACGGTTTCGGCTACAAGACCCGCTACGCCCACCTGAGCAAGGTGCTGGTCAAACCGGGCGAACGCGTGACCCGCGGTCAGGTGATCGCCGAAACGGGCAACACGGGACGCTCGACAGGCCCCCACCTCCACTACGAAGTGATTCACAAGGGTACGCCCGTGAATCCGGTCAACTATTTCAACCGCGACATGACCGCCGCCGAATACGACGACCTGATGGCGCGGATGCGTGAAACCAATTTCGAAATGTAACGTATGGCCGGAAAAAAGGACCTGATACGGCTTCGCAAGCGTAAGCGCCGCAAACAGAACATCATACGCGCCACGATCCATTTCTTCGTATGGGCAGGCGTCGCCGTGCTCTACTACATCGGTTTCTCGGTGTTCTTCGACACGCCCGTCGAGTACGAGCTCAAGCACTCGACCGACCGCCTGCGCCGCGAATACACGGCCCTCGTCCAGCGATACGACACGCTGACGACGGTGATGCGCAACCTCTCGGAGCGCGACCGCAACGTCTTCCGCATCCTCTTCGAATCGGACCCCTACGACTTCGACTCGGAGTACGAGCGCAAGCAGGCCGCCACCTACGAAAACATCTTCAACCGTTCGTCGCGCCGTCTCAAACGCGAGCTGCGCGAGCGCGTGGCCGAAATGGAGACGCGGCTCGACGAGCTGAACGACACCTACCTCGACCTGCAGGCGCGCATCGACTCGGCCGGCAGCCGGTGCGACAACATCCCGTCGATCCAGCCCGTGATCAACAAGCAGCTGACGCTGCTCACGGCTTCGTACGGCATGCGCATCCACCCCTTCTACAAGACGCTGCAATCGCATCAGGGCGTGGACTACACCATTCCCGAAGGGTCGCGCGTCTTCGCCACGGCCGACGGAACGGTGCGCGAGGTGGCCCAGCGCAACTCGACGTCGGGACAGACCGTCGTCATCGACCACGGCAACGGCTACGAGACTTCGTACAACCACCTCTCGAAGATCAACGTCCGCAAGGGCCAGCAGGTGCGCCGCGGCGACATCATCGCCCTTTCGGGCGACACGGGCCTTTCGCTGGCGCCCCACCTCCATTACGAAGTCCGCTACAACGGCATGCGCGTGGACCCGATCCACTACTTCTTCATGGAGCTTTCGCCCACCGAATACCAGCGTCTGATGCGCATCGCCCAGTCGGGCATGCAGTCGTTCGATTGACAGCCTGCACCGCAACTCAAAAAACCGCGCCTTCTGCGGCGTTCCCTATTTTCCGCCACGACATGACACACCCCGGCTCCGAAATAAAACTGATCCTTCTGGATTTCGACGGCACGCTGGCCGACACCCGGCGTGCCAACACGCTCGCCTATGTCGCCACACTGCGCGAAGCGGGTTATACGCTCACCGAAGAGGAGTATGCGGCCCGCTATTTCGGCATGCGGTGCGACGAGTTCCTGACCCGGATCGGCATCGCCGACCCTGCCGAACGCGAACGGCTGCGGCTGCGCAAGATCGCGCTCTACCCCACGTTTTTCGACACCGTGCGGCTCAATAGGCCGTTATGGGATTTCTGCCGGCAGTTCCGTGCGCAGGGCGGCCGCGTGTGGATCGTCTCGACGGGCAGCCGCGCCAATATCGACAACGCCATGCGGCATCTGGGAATCGCCGGACCGCAAGCCGTCCGACGTCTCGAAACGCCGGACGAAGACACGTCACGCAAAGAAGAGAGACTGCCGGAGGAAAACGCGGTGGACGGGATTCTTTCGGGCGCCGACGTCGCGCGCAGCAAACCCTCCCCGGACTGTTTTCTGGAAGCCATGCGCCGCGAGGGCTGCACGCCGCGCGAGACCCTGATTTTCGAGGATTCCGAGATCGGTCTCGAAGCGGCCCGCCGCAGCGGAGCGTCGTATTTCAGGGTGAAACTCTGAGCCGTCTCAGCCCCGTTTGCAGATTATCCGGAAATCGCAGAACTTGCACGTATCGGCGTCCTCGCACTGGCGGAACGGCACCGCGGGGTCGTACATTTCGGCCAGCTGCGCGCGCAGCAGCTCCTCGAAACGTTCGCGGTAAAGCGTATAGCGCGCCCCCCTGACGCCCAGCTGCTTGTCGTCCAGCTGCGGCGAATAGTCGGGGCGGTTCATGCTGCGGACGTAGTAGAGCGCGGGTTCGGCGTCGCGGCCCCGCGTATGGTGCAGGATCATCGAATAGAGCAGCGTCTGCAGGATATTGGACAGCCGCTGTTTGCCGGTTCCGGTGAAAAGGCTCTCCACGCCGTCGAACTCCAGATGCGGCGCCCCGGTCTTGTAGTCCACGACCCGCAGCGCGCCGTCGCCGAGCGTGTCGATACGGTCGGCGATGCCCCCGAACTTCATCTCCAGCTCGCGCTCCCCGGCGCGGAACGGGAAAGAATAAGCCACCCGCTCCTCCAGTCCCGACACGGCGAACGCATCGTGCGCCGCATCGTAAGGCATCACCCCGCCACGCAGGTAACGCGTGACAATATCCTTCACCAGCAGCAGGTTGCCCGTATAATCTTCGGCCGAAGCGCGTTCGTCCTGCAAATAATTTTCGTTGATCGCCCGCTCGACCGCCGCGGCGACCTCGCCCGAACGGATCATCGCCCGCAGCGTCCCGGCGGGACGCTCCTCGCCCACGATCCGGGCGTAGAGCGTCTGCACTGCGGCGTGGAGGATCGTGCCGAACATCGGCGCATCGACCTCCTCCGAAATCTCGTCGTCGGCTTCGAGCCGGGCCACGGAGTGGAAATAGAAGCGCAGCGGGCAGGCCACGTAGCGGAAAAACGCCGTCGGCGAAAGCGCGGCGGGACTTTCGGCATCGACGAAGCGTTCCAGCCGCCGCATCACCTCCCCGTCCTTCGCCACCTCGATCGGAGCCGTCTCGGCGAGGTTCACGTCCACCCCCACCTCGATCCTGCGCACGTCGAAGCCGCTTTCGTAATCCAGCTGGTAGATATAGCGGCTCGGCTCGCCCATCGATTTGTCGTCGGCATGCGAACAGTAGAGCATGTGCACGCTCTTCGCGCGCTGGATCAGACGGTAGAAATAGTAGGCATAGACCCCTTCGTGATGTTCGGGCGTGGGCAGTTCGTAGGCCGCACGCAGGTTGTAGGGAATGAACGACGACTGCGCGACGTGGTTGCCCGGAAAATTGTCGTCGTTCATCGAGAGAAGGATGACATTCTCGAAATCGACGTTGCGGGTCTCCAGAATACCCATGATCTGAATCCCCTCCAGCGGTTCGCCCTCGAAGGGGATGCGCAGCGTCTGCAAATGGCGGCGCAGCAGCGAGGTATACACCTCGGTCGCAAGCTCGATGTCGCATTCGTCGAGCGAGTTGCGCAGTTTGGTCACCTGCTCGGCGATGACGGCCAGAAATTCGACCCGCTGTCTGGCGTCGTCGCCCTCGTAGGGCTGGCGCGCCACGGCGGCGATCACGCCCAGCAGGTAATCGGACAGCTCGCGCCACTCCGCCGCGGGCGAAAAGATCCGTTTCAGCAGTTCGTTGCGGCCCAGCCATGCGGCATCGACCGAAATCCGCCGGTCGCGGACGATCTCCTCGTGCATCGTGCGGGTCAGCGCGGCGTCGCACTCGGCGACATAGGGATGCGCCAGAATACCCGCCACGTCGGCATGGTAGAAGGTCCAGCCGCCGCCCTTTTTGCGGCGGTGGTTCTGCAGCTCCACAAGGCGTTCGACGAAGGTGTAGGCAAGGCTCTGACGCAGGGGGAAACCCATCGTGACGTTCACGCGGCCTATATCGGCGGGCAGGGCGTACAACAGCGGCAGCAGCAGGTTTTCGTCGGTCAGCACCACGGCGGTCTCCTTACCCAAGGCGGGCTTCAGCCCGGCGGCGACTTCGGGGTCCTCCTGCGCGCGGCGGCGTGCGAGGTCCGCGAGAATCGCCGCGGCGTATTTGCACTGCACGGCGTTCGACACGGCGGCCACGGAGACGACCTCCTTTTCGCCCCGCATGTTGTCGTGCGCGAATTCGGTCCGGGGCGGAAACAGCGCGACGTTCGAGCGCACGAACATCCCGGCCTCCTGTTCGGGGTTGTCCTTATAATAAGCGTCGTAATCCCAGTAGAAATCGGTTTCGGCGGCGGCAGCAAGGAATTTGAAGAGCTGCTTTTCGCACTCCGACAGGGCGTTGAATCCCGCCACGACATACCTCCGCGGTTCGGGAAAGGCGAACGCGCCTTCGGCGATGCGGTCGGCGGCGGCCCGCTGGACCATGCCGTTGTAGGCGATGCCGAGCGACGCGAGCCGCCGGCGGAATTTGCGGTAAACGGGGCCGAGCGTCTTCCAGATCGCCAGAAAGCGGCGTTTCTCCTCCGAAAGATCGGCCTCCTCGCCCAGCGAAGACCAGAACGACAGAATCTGCAGCTGGGCGGGCGTCAGGTAGGAGATGTCGGCTTCGATCTCCTTGATTTCGGAGATGTTGCGGAAGAGCATCTGCGCGTCGATCCGGTACTTGTCGATCGTGTCGAAGTCCGTGAGGAGCATGTCGCCCCAGAAATAGAATTTGTCGAACGGCTCGGTGTGGAATTCCGAATAGACCTTATAGAGTTCGGTGATGAGCCGCACGCGGTCGCCCGCATGCAGGCCCGATATTTCGCTCATCAGGTCGTCGACGGTCACCCACTCCGGCTGCCACATGGGCCGCCCGGCGATGCGCGTCAGGGCATCGACGAAAAACAGCCGCGCACGCCGCGACGGAAAGAGCACGGCCCTCTCGGACAGTCCCTCGCCGTATCGGGCATACAGGTCCCCGGCGACCTCTTCCAGAAATCCTTTCATAGCCGCCCTACAGTGTTTTCAGAGCAAAGTTCCGTAAAACAATGGCATCCGCACCGGACACCCCGCCGAATCGTCTCCGTATCCCGGCAGATGCGCCGGTTACACCGGCAAAGCCAGACAGCTCCGCCGTCCGCCGCAGGAATACCCGTTCCACCCCGCCCGGAGAAGCCGGCAGGCCCCGCCGCAGGAGCGCTCCGGCGGGCCGATATGCGAAACCCCTTCATCCGCTACTCCACGCGGTTGATTTCGCCGCCCATGAACTTCGCGCCGCCGCGTACGATCTTAGGATCGCCCTTGTAGCTGATCCGCGCATTGGTCGTCGTCTTGCCCACGAAACGGTCGGTGATCCACAACGACACCTCGGCCTTGCTCTGGGCATTGACCTCGGCCGACATCACCTCCAGATCGGATGCGGCCACCTTGCCCGTCGACACATACAGCGACAGGTAACGCACCGAACCCGAAAGGTTCGCCGTGCTGTATCCCGTCTGCTCCATCTTAAGGTCCTTGACGTCCAGCTTCGCCGTCAGCGAAGCCTTGCGGTTGACCGTCACGTCGAGCACCGCGGCGTCGAGCGTCCCCTCGAACGTCGCGGCCGCGCCTGACAGCGAAACGGCCCGCAGCGCGTTGTAATAGACCGTCACCTCGGTGCGTTCGGGACGGCGCGAATCGGGCTTCTCGCTGATGCGCAGGGTCTTGTCCTTGACCTCGGCGCGGAACTTGGTGGTATAGGAGCCTTTGGTGTCGTATACGATTTTCGGGGCCTCGGTGTCGGGAACCCGGACGAATTTGACGTCCAGATCGGCATCGACCGCAACCGCCTCGAAGGTGGGCAGCCACTCGTTGCGCTCTCCGGCGCCCGCAGCGCCCGTTTCCTGCGCATAACCCGATGCGGCCAAAACCAGCATCACCGCGCTCAGAATCATCTTCTTCATACTTTTCGGTTTTAATACGTCGCTAATTTACGAAATTATTGCAAACCCCGGTTTGCCGTTCGGGATTTGTTTTGTACTTTTACTACCTAAAACGACATTTCGGACAGTGAGAGCGAAAATTCTGAACGCGAGCGCCGGATCGGGCAAGACCTACCAGTTGGCATACAAATACGTGCGCGACGTGGTCGAACAGCCCTCCATCTACCGCCACATCCTCGCCGTGACCTTCACCAACAAGGCCACCGAGGAGATGAAGTCGCGCATCCTCAAGGAGATACACCTGCTGGCTTCGGGCGGCGAAAGCTCCTACCTCGAAAACCTCTGCCGCGAACTGGACATGGACGCCGCCACGGTGCGCAGGCGGGCCGCGGAGGTGCGTTCGAAAATCCTGCACGACTACTCGCGCTTCACGGTGCTGACCATCGACACCTTTTTCCAGCGCATCCTGCGCGCCTTCATCAAGGAGCTGGGCATCGACCTCAATTACAACGTCGAGATCGAGACCGCCTCGGTGCTGACCAAGAGCGCCGACACGCTCATCGAGCAGATAACCACCGACCGCGACCTGCAGCGCTGGCTCACGGACTTCGTGCAGGAGCGCATCGACGAGGGCAAGAAGTGGGACGTCCGCGACGGTATCCTGACGCTCGGCGGCGAACTGTTCAAGGAGAAGAACAAGGAGGCCCTATCCCTCGCCCGCTCGCGCGAGGAGCTGGGCCGCATCGTCGGCGAAGCGACGGCGCGCGCCGCGGCGACCAAACAGCAGATGCGGGAGCGTGCGGCCGAGGCCGTACGGATCATGGCCGATGCGGGCGTCGGCCCGGCGGACTTCACGGGCAAGAGCCGCAGTTTCGCCCACTATTTCCTCACGGTCGCGGCCGGAGAGTTGAAACCCTACACCGCCACGGTCGGCAAAATGAGCCTGACGACCGAAGGCTGGGCGCCCAAGGGATCGCCCGCCGCGCCGCTCGCCGCCCGGCTGCAACCCCTGCTGCGCGAAATGTGCGATCTGTACGACGCCAACGTCCGCTCGTGGAACACCTGCGACCTGCTGCGCGAGAACTACCGCAGCTTCGCGCTGCTGTCGGACCTCTACGCCAAGGTGCAGCAGTTGTGCGACGAGCAGAACATGATGCTCCTCTCGGAGACCAAATACATCCTCTCGGAATTCATCGGCCACAACGACGCGCCGTTCATCTACGAGAAGGTCGGCAACCGCTTCGAACACTTCATGATCGACGAGTTTCAGGACACCTCCGTCAAGGAGTGGGAGAACTTCCTGCCCCTGCTGCAAAACGCCATGTCGCAGAGCGAGGCGACCTCGGTGCTGATCGTGGGCGACATCAAGCAGTCGATCTACCGCTGGCGGGGCGGCGACTGGAAAATCCTCCACTCGCAGGCACAGGCGCAGCTCGACCCGGCCAGCACCGAGGTGGAGATACTCAGGGAGAATTACCGCAGCCTGCCCGCCGTGGTGGAGTTCAACAACGAGATCATCGGTCGCGTGGTCGAGACCGACAACCGGGCGCTGAACGAGACGCTCGACGAAGCGGCCGCAAAGGGCGGCATCGACCCCGCGGCGGCGGCCGCACTGCACGACACCCTGCGCGACGCCTACCGCGGACACGCGCAGACTCCCCGCCGCCGGAGCGACCGGCCGGGCTACATCTCGGTCTCGACCTTCGCCGAGCAGCCGCCCGTCGTGGAGCGCATCTGCGAGGTGCTGGACAAGGGATTCCGGCCGCGCGACATCATGATACTGGTGCGCGGGGCCACCGACGGCGCCAAGGTCGCCGCCGAGCTGCTCGACTTCAAACGCCGCAACACCGATCCCCGCTACCGTTTCGACGTGATGACGCAGGAGGCGCTGATCGTGGGCAACGCCCCCGTCAGTTCGTTCATCGCCGCATCCCTGCGGCTGTCGCTCAACCCCGACGACTCGCTGAGCCGCGCCGTCTACAACCACTACCTCGGCCGCGGCTTCGACCGCCCGCTGTCCGACGACGAACGGACGTTCTTCCGCTCGATCCGCCTGCTGTCGCCCGAAGAGGCGTTCGAACGCATCGTCATGCGGCACGGTCTGCAGGACGACAAACAGCAGACGGCCTACCTGCAGGCGATCCACGAACAGATCATCGGCTTCTGTTCCAGCAAGATCGCCGACATCGCGCTGTTCCTCGACTGGTGGGAGCAGCAGGGGCAGAACCGTTCGCTGAGCGTCGAGGAGAGCGAAACGACCGTCGAGATCACCACGATACACAAGGCCAAGGGGCTAGAAAAGCGCGTGGTGCTGATCCCCTACTGCTCGTGGCAGCTGGACCCCAAGTCGGGCGGCAACGTGACCAACATCGTCTGGGCCGAGGCGCACGGCGACGCCGAAGCCGTGGGACGCTTTCCGGTGAAATACAAGAAGTCGATGGCCGAATCGGGATTCTCGGCGGAGTACTACCGGGAACTGGTCTACTCGCACGTCGACAACGTCAATCTGCTGTACGTGGCGCTGACGCGCGCCGCCGAATCGCTGCATGTCTTCATCCCGCAAAAGGGCGGCAAAACCGTCGGCGGACTGCTCCTCCAAAGCATCCTCACCGACGGCGACAAAGCCCTCGCGGGCAGCGCCGAAGGGCGTTACACCGTCACCGAAACGGGCGAGCGGTTCGAATTCGGCCAGTTCCGCGGCCCGGTCGCCGACGGCGGCAAAACGTCCGGCGCCGAGCACGTGGTGCTGGAAAACTACCCCACGGCGCGCGCCGACCTGCGCCTGCGGCTCCCCTCGCAGCGTTATTTCGAGCAGGAGGAAGAGGTGGAACTCTCGCCCCGCAATTTCGGCATCCTGATGCACAAGGCCTTCGAAAACGCCGACGACGAGGAGCAGATACGCCTCGCCGTGGAGCGGATGCAGGCCGACGGCACGCTTTCCGCCGCCGAAGCCGCCGCCCTACGGCGGATGATCGCCCGCGCGCTGGAACACCCCGCGGCCCGCGAGTGGTTCGCCGGAGGCTGGGAGCGCGTGCGCAACGAAAACGAAATCATCATTCCCGACGGCGCCTCCGCGCGGCGTCCCGACCGCGTGATGATCCGCGGCACGCGGGCCGTGGTCGTGGACTACAAGTTCGGCGGCCGCGAACCCGAACACTACCGCCGTCAGGTGCGCGAATACCTCGCCCTGCTGCGGCAGATGGGCTACACCGAAACCGAGGGGTATTTGTGGTACGTGAAACTGGGAAGAATCGAAAAGGTGGAGGAATGACATGAACGAAATCATCGGCATCATACCGCACAAATTCCGCCGCAGGGGCTTCGGCGTGGCCTGCACGCTGCTGCTGCGCGCAGGGCTGAACTTCCTCGGACTGGCCGTGCTGCTGCCCGTGCTGGCGCTGGCGCTCGACGCCCGGAGTCTCGACGGCGGCGGTCAGCTGGCCCGCATCTACACGGCGCTGGGCTTCACGTCGCCGCGCAGTTTCGCGCTGACGGTCTGCGCCGCCGTGGTGGCCGTTATCGTCCTCAAATGCCTGACAAATCTCTGGCTGGCGCGCATCGAGCGCAACTACATCTACGACCTCTACCGCACCCTTTCGCGGCGGCTCTACGTCACCTACCACGACCGGGGACTGCCGTTCGTCAAGTCGTCGAACTCGGCCGTGCTGGCCCGCAACGTCAATGTCGTCTGTCTGGCCTTCACGGCCGGCGTGCTGAAACCCGCCGCCGCCATCGCCGCCGAAGCGCTGCTGCTGGCGCTGCTTTTCGGGGCGCTGCTCTGGTACGCGCCCGTTGCGGCGGTTCTGACCGTTGCGGTCTTCCTGCCTTCGATCTGGATCTATTACGGCTTGGTGCGCAACCGCATCAACCGCTACGGCGAGCTGGAAAACAAGGCCCAGCGCGAAAAGGCGCGGCTCGTGGCCGAAACCTTCCGCGGCTATGCCGACATCGAGATCAACAACGCCTTCCCGATGATGCTCCGTTCGTTCGACCGGGCGATGGATCAGGTGATTCGCACGCGCCTGCGCGAAACGGCGATCGGCATGCTTCCGCAGGCCTTTACCGAAATCGGGCTGGCGCTGGGCATGGCCCTGCTGGTCGCGCTGAGTCTGGGCGCGGAAGAAGGACGCGCACAGCTGCTTTTCGGCGTCTTCGCCGTAGCCGCGCTGCGCCTGATGCCTTCGGTGCGCAGCATCATGGCGGGCTGGACCTCGATCAAGTACAACCGCTACACGATCGCCGTCCTGCGCGACGCAACGGCCGGGGACGAACCTTTCCCCGCATCGCCGGACACGCTCTCCGACGCCGCCGAGAGAGCCGGGAAAGGACCCCACACAGACGCCGCCGCTATCCCGCCGTCGGAATACTCCGCGGCGGAGAGCGGCGAGACCGCCCGCGGCAGGCGAACGGCTCCGGACAAACGAACCGCATCCGGCAGGCAAACGGCTCTTTACGGACAAACAGCCCCGGCCAAACAGCCCTGCACCGCAAAATCAACGAAATCCGTTTCGGCCGGCGGCACATCCGGAGCATGCGCGTCCGAAATACTGCCTTTCGAACATGAAATCGCCGTCCGCAACCTCGGCTTCCGCTTCGCGGACGACGGGCACGAGCTTTTCCGCGGCCTTACGCTCTCGATCCGCAAGGGCGAACGCATCGGCATCCGCGGCGCATCGGGCGCAGGGAAAACGACGCTTTTCAACCTGCTGCTGGGACTTTACGAACCGACCGGAGGCGAAATAACGATCGACGGCACGCCCCTCACCGCCGCCAACCGCCGCGCATGGCAAAACCGCATCGGCTACGTCTCGCAAAACCTTTTCATCGCCGACGGAAGCTTCGCGGCCAACGTCGCGCTGGGCGTTCCCGACGACGAAATCGACCGCGGCCGCGTAGCCGAAGCGCTGGAAGCCGCCCGGCTCGGAGAGTTCGTCGCGGGACTTGCCAAAGGCATGGACACCCATGTCGGCGAATGCGGCTGCCGCCTTTCGGGCGGACAGCGCCAGCGCATCGGCATCGCCCGCGCGCTCTACCGCCGGGCCGACGTACTCTTCTTCGACGAGGCGACCTCGGCGCTCGACAGCCGCACCGAGGAGGAGATCAACCGTTCGATCGCCGAGCTGGCGGCGCGCGACGAGGGGCTGACGCTGGTGGTTATCGCCCACCGCGAAAGCTCGCTCGAATACTGCACCCGAATCATCACAATAGGAGAATAATTATGGAATACATCATAGCAGGCATACGCATCGCCGTCCCGCAGGAATTCACCGCAGGGTCTTTCGGCACGGCGCTGGCGCCCTTCGCCGCCGCAGACGAAGGCCCGGCCGACCTGAGCGTCGAAACCCGCGGCGAAATCCGCCAAGCGGACGGCTACCGCGAACTCGACGAATTCGACTTCGCCGATGCCGACGCCGACTGCCGCTTCGGCCGCGACGCGGAGGGTTACCTGCTCACCATGACGCCGCGCGACGGCAGCGCCGCCGCCCGTTTCCGCAAGGCGTTCGGCGCACCGCTCGTCACGACCGACGTCACACTGCGGCACAACCCGGCGCTGTTCCGCTTCGGACTATGGTCGATGTTCAACATCGCCGCCGTGGCGCGGCAGGCCGTAGCCATCCATTCGTCGGTCATCAGCCTGAACGACGGGGCCGTGCTGTTCCTCGGCGAATCGGGCACCGGCAAAAGCACCCACACCCGCCTGTGGCGTGAACATATCCCCGGCGCGGAGCTGCTCAACGACGACAGTCCGATCGTCCGCATCGTGCAGACCGCAGATGCAGACCCGATTTGCGGAGCCGTCCAAAATCCGGCGAACGCCCCCATAGCTGCGGCTGAAACTCCGGACGCAAGCGCAGCGACAACCGGCGCCCCGGTAAAACCGCAGGCCATGGTCTTCGGTGCGCCGTGGAGCGGGAAAACGCCCTGCTACCGCAACGTATGCCAGCCGATCCGGGCCATCGTACGGCTGTCACAGGCTCCGCACAACCGGATTCGCCGCCTGCGGGCGATCGAGGCCATCGGCGCGCTGCTGCCCTCGTGCCCGCCGTCGTTCGCCCACGACGAAACGCTGGAAGACGCCGTGTGCGCAACCGTCTCGGCCGTGGTGGCGCAGGTCCCGGTCTACCACCTCGAATGCCGGCCCGACGCCGCGGCCGCCGAACTGGCCTGCCGCACGATTTTCGGCGGCGAATCCGCAAATCCCCGCCCGTGATGCAGCTTTCGAACCGTCTGTTTTTCGAGCAGGTCGAAGCGATGCTCGCCGAAGGACACGAAGTCCAGATCCGCATGAAGGGCCACAGCATGCGGCCCCTGCTGCGCAGCGAACGCGACATCGCGGTACTGACCCCGATCGCCCGATACACCGGGGGTTCCGAAGCGGCAGCAGCCGCCCGAAAGCAAAACAGGCTCGCGCGAAACGAAACCTCCCCCGACACCGCCGCAAATTCCGACACCGACCGCCTTCCGTCCGGAAGTCAGGCCCTGCAACCGGGCGACGTGGTGCTGTTCCGCTGCGAAGGACGCCATATCCTCCACCGCATTCTCCGCATCGAACCGGAGAGCAGGGAGATGCCCCCGCAATCGGCAAACACGACGGTAGAGACAATAACAAAGACACCGGAAGCGTCGGCAATACCAACACCAACAGCAGCAACAACGGAAGCGGCAACGGCAACAGCCGCGACGCCATCGGCAACCGAAGCGTCGGCAATACCAACGGCCGCAACAACGGAAGCGTCGGCAACAGCTGCGTCGGCAACGGCCTCCAACGCCGGAGATACTCCCGCTCCGCTCCCCGCGCTCCGGGAAACCGGCAAGGCGACACCTCCGCTTCCGGCACGCCCCGAAAATTCCGAAAATCCCCAAGCGACCAGCAATCCCGGCCAGACACCCGCAGAAACGGCACCTGCCCCGCCCCGGCTTCGTTTCACCCTCGCAGGCGACGGCAACCACCGGATGACCGAACATTGCGCAGCGACAGACATAGCGGCCGTTATGACGGCTGTCATCCGCCCTTCCGGCCGCATCGTCTCCACCGCTTCCCACCGGTGGCGACGGCAGTCCCGCTGTTGGCTGACGCTGCCCGCCGCCGTCAGACGCTTCATCCTACGGGCACTCTGGCGGCTGGGAATCAGATAGAACCGGGATTTGCGGCATCCGAAAAAGTCTTGAAAACAGAGCGTGAATAACCGGAAAAGCGCCAATCGGTCGGAAACGACCGAAAGGCCGAAAAGATAAGGTGCAACCGGAGACGACGCGAAAACAGCCGACAACAAAATACAGCCGGGCAAAACAGACAATCGAGAACAACCGGAAAACACTCCGGGAAAATCCGGACAGCGTTATTTCCGGCAAGCGCAAATCCCCGTACGTTCGTTCGGCATAAGGACACAAGAAACCGCCAAGCCGACACCCTTCGGCAATCGCCATTCGGCTTCTTTCCGGCCGCCGCCGACTTTACGTCAGGCATATTCCGCACAGAAGCCGGCCTCCTATGAAACACCCTATAAAAGGCTCCCACAAGACCATACATACACACGAAAAGACCGGAACTCGTCGGAGAGTTCCGGTCTTTCACAATATACGAACGGTCTTGCCGTCCTTCGGTCGGATTATTCGCCCAGTGCGAAACGCTTGTAAGCGATAACCGTCGCCTCTTTGTCAGCCTTGTGGATGAAGTCGGCGATCGACTCTTTCTCGCCCACTACGGCCTGAGCCAGCAGCGTGTTCTCCTCGAAGAACTTGCGCATCTTGCCTTCGGCGATCTTCTCAAGGATGGCTTCGGGCTTGTTGGCGTTCTTGGGGTCCTGCTTCATCGCCTCGACGGCGATCTTGCGCTCATGCTCCACAACCTCTGCGGGGCAGTCGGCCTCCGAGATCGACACGGGAGCCATAGCCGTGGCCTGCATGGCAACGGTGTGGGCAACCTCTGCCGGAACCTCCTTGTTGAAGCCGAGGATCGTACCGAGCTTCTTGTTGAAGTGTACGTAAGCGGCGCAGTAGGGAGCCTCGATGCGGGCATAGTATGCCAGCTCGATCTTCTCACCCGTCTGACCCGATTTCTCGGTCACCATCTCCTCGACGGTGTGGCCTTCGGCGTTCTTGGCAGCCATCAGGGCGTCGCGGTCTGCGGCGTCGCTGTTTACGGCAACCTCCAGCATCGCCTCGGCCGAAGCGGTATATTCTGCATTCTGAGCCACGAAGTCGGTCTCGCACGCCAAGCAGAGGATATAGGCCTTCTGACCTACGATCTTCGTAACGACGACACCCTCGGTAGCGGTGCGGTCGGCACGCTTGGCAACGACGAGCTTACCTTTCTCGCGGATAATGTCCTGAGCGCGTGCAAAGTCACCTTCGGCTTCGATCAGGGCTTTCTTGCAGTCCATCATACCGGCACCGGTCATCTTGCGGAGCTTCATTACATCAGCAGCTTTGATTTCCATAATACTTTTCCTTTCTTTTAGGTGATTAATTTCTTTTCCCAAAGGCCCGAATTACTCGGCCTTGGCCTCGGCAACCTCCTCGGCTGCAACCTCAGCGGCCTCCTCGGCAACAACGGCAGCTTCTTCGGCCGCAACCTCAGCAGGCTCCTCGAACGGAGTCTCGACAGCGGCTACGACGTCGGCTACGGCGGCCTCCTCGGCATCGATAGCGGCCTTCACGGCTTTCTTGATGCGGGGTTTGCCCTCCTTCTTCACGGGAGCGTCGGCACCGGCCTCAGCCTCCTGCGCCTCCTTCTCCTTTTCGAGCTTGCGCTCTTCGGTACCTTCGGCGATAGCGCTGCACATGGCATCGAGCACTACGGCAATCGATTTGGTGGCATCGTCATTTGCAGGGATAACGTAATCAATGTCGGTCGGATCACAACAAGTGTCTACCATTGCAAATACGGGGATGCTCAGGCGCTTGGCCTCTTTTACCGCATTCGACTCCTTCTGTACGTCAACGACGAACAGGGCGGCCGGAAGGCGCGTCAGGTCAGCGATGGAACCGAGGTTCTTCTCAAGTTTCGCGCGCTGGCGTGCGATCTGGAGTTTCTCGCGCTTGGAAAAATTATCGAACGTGCCGTCGCTGTTCATCTTGTCGATGGTCGACATTTTCTTGACGGCTTTACGTATGGTGGGGAAGTTTGTCAGCATACCGCCTGCCCAACGTTCCGTAACGTAAGGCATACCGACGGCTGCCACCTTTTCGGCAACGATCTCCTTAGCTTGTTTCTTGGTGGCTACGAACAGCACGCGGCGACCGCTCTTGGCGATCTGCTTGATGGCTGCAGCGGCCTCATCGATCTTCAGCACGGTCTTGTGCAGGTCGATGATGTGGATGCCGTTCTTCTCCATGAAGATGTAAGGAGCCATTTTAGGGTTCCATTTGCGCTTCAGGTGACCGAAGTGCGCACCGGCTTCCAGTAATGTATTAAAATCTGTACGTGACATTTTAATTCAATGTGTTTAATAATTTTAATTCTCTTTTCTTCAATCCGGCGGGTAGCGGCCTTGCCGGTCCCGCGGATTTTCCGCGGCGGGGCAACCTGAAGGTAATACGCGATATATATAATATATAGGTAGTCGTTCCGGTTTGTAACCCTCGCCGTGCCTGCCGAAAATAGGTCGTTCGGATTAACGCTTGCTGAACTGGAACTTGCGGCGTGCTCCGGGCTGACCGGGCTTCTTACGCTCAACCTCGCGGGGATCGCGCGTGAGGAATCCGGCCTTCTTCAGTACCGGACGCATCTCGGCGTCGATTTCGCACAATGCGCGTGCGATGCCCAAGCGAGCGGCCGAAGCCTGTCCCGTGATACCTCCGCCATCGAGGTTGATGGCGATGTCGTAATTCTCCACGGTGTTGGTAGCCAGCAGCGGCTGCTTCACCTGATACTGGAGAATTTCGAGCGGGAAGTAAACTTCAAGCGCTTTGCGGTTGATTGTAATCTGACCCTTACCCGGCTTCACGTATACGCGAGCCACAGCGGCCTTACGACGACCTACGGTGTTTACAACTTCCATAACTCTTACTTAATCTCGTTTAATTTAATGGTCTTCGGGTTCTGCGCGGCGTGCGGATGCTCCGAGCCGGCGTATACCTTCAGGTTTTTGAGCAGGGCGGCGCCCAGACGGGTGCGGGGCAGCATGCCCTTGACTGCTTTTTCGACGATGAACGTCGGTTTCTTTGCCAGATAGTCGGCCGGGGTAGCGAAACGCTGGCCGCCGGGATATCCGGTGTGACGCGTGTAGACCTTCTCGGTCATCTTGTTGCCCGTGAGCTTCACCTTCTCCGCATTGATGACGATGACGTAGTCACCGCAATCCACGTGGGGCGTGTAGCTGGGCTTGTTCTTGCCTCGGAGGATCTTCGCGATCTGCGATGCAAGACGTCCCAATACCTCGTTCGTAGCGTCGATGACGATCCATTCCTTGGTCACCGTCGATGCATTGGCCGAGATAGTCTTGTAGCTTAATGAATCCACTTTGTTTTACGTTTAATTTAACTTATTGTAATCCGTTTCCCGCACGAAAGCGGGTGCGCAAAGGTACGAAAAAGTTTCCGAACTGCAAAAACAAATAAATCTGAAAAATAAAAAACTTGAACAATCGCCGAAAAATTCTTATTTTAAGGCAATTAAAGTCCCGGCAACAGCTAAAAAAGCATGCCGCGAACGCACCGAAGGCCGGAGCGGCGGCCCCGCCAGCCGGTCAGAACGCCGAACGGCGGACACGGCAATGGAGACGGGAACGGGTCAGGACGCCGAACGGCGGGCACGGCTGCGCGGGCGGGGACGGATCACCCTGTATTTGCTGTCTTCGCTGCGGACCAAGCGATGTACGTCGGGATCGTCCGGCAGATAACGCACGACGACCGAATCGCCGATGCGGGCCGTCATGAGATTTTCCGTTTTGCGGACCTTGCCGGTATAATCGGCCCCGCCCACCCTGAACCGGTATCTGAAATAATAGACGGTGCGCTTTTCACGGAAATTGCGGTGCATCCGTCCCCGGTATCCGGGCCGGTATCCGACGCATTCGGTCCGCGAAAAACTCGCGGTGAGCACCGCACGGGTCTCCGCCCCATCGGCATCCAGCCGCTTTTTCACATAGCCGGAATACGCCACGGCCGCCCCGATCAGCATCCCGAAGAGACATACCCCCAGCAATATCCACTTCACCCGGTTCATAAAAACGTTTTTTCAGTTTGCAAAAATACGAAAAACAGCGAAAACATACAAAGGAGAAATTGCAAGTCCGTCGCCCGCACATCCCCCACAACCACAACCGCGCCCCCCAACTGCAACCCTAACTCCAACTCCAACCGCACCCGCCTCCCCCGGCATCTGCGAACTCCGTCCCGTACCCCCGGCCCGCACACCGAAAACTCCGGCCACGAACACCGAAAACTCCGACTCCGCCTTGTCGCACGAAAAGAGGGCTTCGGCAACCCGAAACCCTCTTTTACACCGGACGGCCCCGAAGCCGTCCCTGTCAATATCGAAATCCCCTATCCGAGGAACGAGAGCAGAATACCTGCGGCGACCGCCGAGCCGACCACACCGGCCACATTGGGACCCATGGCGTGCATCAGCAGGTAGTTCGAACGGTCGTAGCGGATACCCATATCCTGCGACACGCGCGCGGCGGCAGGAACGGCCGAAACGCCCGCATTGCCGATCAGCGGGTTGATCTTGTTGCCCTCCTTCAGGAAGAGGTTCATCAACTTGACGAACAGCACGCCGCCCATCGTGGCGATGAAGAACGAGCATGCGCCCAGCACGAAGATACCCAGCGTCTTGGGAGTCAGGAAGACCGACGCCTGCGTCGAAGCTCCCACCGTGATGCCGATCAGGATCGTCATGATGTCGATCAGCTGGTTGCTGGCCGTGGTGGCCAGACGCTTCACCACGCCCGACTCCTTCAGAAGGTTGCCCAAGAAGAGCATACCCAGCAGCGGAATCGCATCAGGCACGACAAACGTCGTCAGCAGGAAGCCGATGATCGGGAAGAGAATCTTCTCGGTGGAGGAGACGGCACGCGGCGGACGCATCTTGATAAGGCGTTCGCGCGACGAGGTCAGCAGACGCATCACGGGCGGCTGGATCACCGGTACGAGAGCCATGTACGAATAGGCGCAGATAGCGATGGCGCCCATGTACTCCGGAGCCAGACGGCTCGTCAGGAAGATGGCCGTAGGACCGTCGGCACCGCCGATGATGGCGATCGAACCGGCCTCGTTGGCCGGGAATCCGAGCGCCAGAGCGCCCATGTAGGCCGCGAAGATACCGATCTGCGCCGCAGCGCCGATAAGCATCAGCTTGGGGTTCGAAATCAGCGACGAGAAGTCGGTCATGGCGCCCACGCCGAGGAAGATCAGCGGCGGGTAGACGCCGTAACGGACGCCGAAATAGAGGTAGTTGAGCACCGAGCCTTCCTCATAGATGCCGATTCCGTGGCCGGTCACCATCGGGATATTGCCGATGATGATACCGAAACCGATCGGCACCAGAAGCATAGGCTCGAACTTGTGTTTGATGGCGAGATAGAGGAAGAAGCACCCCACGGCGATCATGATGAGGTACTTGTAGCCGCCCTCCTGCAGGAAGAGCTGCGCAAATCCCGTCTCGTGCACGAACTTGGATACGCTTTCGCCGAGGAACGACGATGAAAGGAAGTCTAACATACGCCTATCCGAGAGTTATGAGCACGTCGCCCTCCAGCACGGAGTCGCCGCGGTTGACTTTGATCGACTTGACAACGCCCGCACGGTCGCTGTCGATATTGTTCTCCATCTTCATGGCTTCGAGCACCACCAGCGTCTGGCCGACGGCCACCGTGTCGCCCTCCTTGATCCGGATGTCGAGGATGACGCCCGGCAGCGGGCTTTTCACGGGCGACTCGCCTGCAGCCGCGGGAGCCGCTGCGGCAGGCTTCGTAACCGGAACGGTCGAAGGCTGCACGGGATGCGAAGCGGGAACGGCCGCCACCTGAGGTTTGGCCGCCACGCTGGGTTTCACGGTCGTGTCGAGCACCTCGACCGAATAGGAGGCGCCGTTGACGATCACATCGGCCTCGGTGTCGTTGAGAATCTCGATGCCGACGGTGTAGTCGTTACCGTTGATTTTGAAATTGTATTCTTTCATAAAATTCGTTTGTTTAATTCCGCGCCGTCTTCCGGTTCCGGACCGCAGTCCCGGTTCCGGCATTCGCACCGATCGGGACCGCCCCGGCGGGGCCGGCATGCCCGCGGCGGAAAGCGGATTTCGGACGGCTTGCGGAGCGCTCTCTAAATTTATTTTCTGATTCGTTCGGGCATCGGGGTCAGACCGTGGATTTTCGAGCTCCACGGCGAGTAGACGCGCGCCACCTTGTTGATAGTAATCACGTCGCTCTCACGGTCGTGCATCTCGGCCTTGTTGAGCTTCACGGCCAGCGCGATGGCGGCGATAATCTCGCCGTTGACCACGCTGTCGCAGCCCGCAGGCACCGAGACCTTCATGTCGTCGACCAGCATGCCGCGGGTCTTCGACTTGGCGGCCTTCTTCTGCGCGCTCTTCACCATGACTTTGGCGAAAAGCTGGATCAGCAGAAAGAGGACGATCAGCGCCGAAAGCACCGTCACCACCGAAACGATCGTAACGTAGATGCCGACGGGGTCCTTGTCGAGGATCGTATCGGCGCCTTTGGCCGAAGCAGCCATAGCCGCGAAGAGCAATCCTGCTGTTAAAATCGCACGCTTCATACTACAACGGAATGTTAGAGTGTTTCTTGGCCGGGTTCTGCAGACGTTTGGTAGCCAGCGACTGCAGGGCGCGGATGACGCGGAAGCGCGTGTTGCGCGGCTCGATCACGTCGTCGATATAGCCGTAGCGGGCGGCGTTGTAGGGGTTCGAGAACTTGTCGTTGTACTCCTTCTCCTTTTCGGCCACGAACTTGGCTTTCTCTTCGGGCGATTCGATCGCTGCGACCTCCTTGCCGTAGAGCACCTCGACGGCGCCGCTGGCGCCCATCACGGCGATCTCGGCCGTCGGCCATGCGTAGTTGATGTCGCCGCGGATATGCTTCGACGACATCACGATATAGGCGCCGCCGTAAGCCTTGCGCAGCGTAACGGTAACCTTGGGCACCGTAGCCTCGCAGTATGCGAAGAGCAGTTTCGCGCCGTGGGTGATGACGCCGCCGTACTCCTGCGTCGTACCCGGCAGGAAGCCCGGAACGTCCACGAGGGTCACGATCGGAATGTTGAACGCGTCACAGAAACGAATGAAGCGCGCGGCCTTGCGGCTGGCGTTGATATCGAGCACGCCGGCCATGAACTTGGGCTGGTTGGCGACGATACCCACGCTCTGGCCGTTGAAACGGGCGAAGCAGGTGATGATGTTCTTGGCGTAGCCGGGAGCGGACTCCAGATACTCGCCGTTGTCGACGATCGCCTTGATGACCTCCGACATGTCGTAGGGCTTGTTGGCGCTGTCAGGAACGATCTCGTTGAGCGAATCCTCCAGACGGGTGATCTTGTCGGTGCAGACCGCCAGCGGAGCGTCCTCCATGTTGTTCTGCGGCATATAGGAAATGAGCTTGCGGATCAGCGCGATGCCCTCCTCCTCGGTATCTACGGCGAACTGCGCCACGCCCGATTTGGTGGTGTGCATCGTGGCGCCTCCCAGCTGCTCCTGCGTCACGTCCTCGCCCGTCACGGTCTTCACGACCTTCGGGCCCGTGAGGAACATGTTCGACGTCTCCTTCTTCATGATGATGAAGTCGGTCAGCGCGGGCGAATAGACGGCGCCGCCGGCGCAGGGACCGAAGATGGCCGAAATCTGCGGAATCACGCCCGACGACATCACGTTGCGCTGGAAAATGTTGGCGTAGCCGGCCAGCGCGTTGACACCCTCCTGAATTCGGGCGCCGCCCGAATCGTTGATGCCGATGCAGGGCGCGCCGTTGCGCAGCGCCATGTCCATCACCTTGCAGATCTTGTCCGACATCGACAGTGACAGCGAACCCGCCGTTACCGTAAAGTCCTGTGCGAAGACATAGACCAGACGTCCGTCGATCGTACCGTACCCCGTCACGACGCCGTCGCCGAAGGTGTGGCTCTTGTCCATGCCGAAATCATAGCAGCGGTGCGTCACGAACATGTCGAACTCCTCGAAGGAGCCTTCGTCGAGCAGCATCTGGATACGCTCGCGGGCCGTGAACTTGCCCTTGGCATGCTGGGCGTCGATACGCTTCTGACCGCCTCCGAGACGTGCGGTGGCACGGTTCTCGATGAGCTGGTTGATTTTGTTTTGAATTTCACTCATAAGTATGTAGGTTTGTAATTTTCCCGAACCCCGGAATTCCCCGGCAGGTATCGCCCGCGGCCTGCTGCCGCGTTTACAGGTCTGACCCCACCCTAAATCCATCCCAAGGGAGGGACTTCTGTTCCGCCTTTGGCGGAATTCGGAGATTCCGTAATATTCCTTTTTACACTATTTGTTCTTATTCTCGCAAAGCTCGGTGAGGATGCCCTGCGTCGATTTGGGGTGCAGGAAGGCGATGGTCATGCCCTCGGCGCCCTTGCGCGGGGTTTTGTCGATCAGGCGGATGCCCTTGGCCTCGGCGTCGGCGAGCTGCTCCTCGATATTCTCGCAGGCGAGCGCCATGTGATGAATGCCGACACCGCGGTTTTCGATGTACTTGGCGATGGTAGACTCCTCCGAAGTAGGCTCCAGCAGTTCGATCTTGGTCTGACCGAGCATGAAGAACGCCGTGCGGACCTTCTGGTCTGCGACCTCTTCGACGGCATAGCACTTCAGGCCCAAAACGTTCTCCCAATAGGGAATTGCTTCATCGAGGCTCTTCACTGCGATGCCAAGATGCTCGATATGAGAAACTTTCATAGCAAAATATTAATTTAAGTTAGTGGATGTTCCGTGTCATTTCAAGGCACTGTTACAAAACGAACACAAAGATAGGGCATTAAATTCGAAATACCCAAGCCTTTTATCGTATTTTTTTCGGAATATCTGTCTCTTTTCGGACCGGCCGCGCGCTTCACAACGAACTGTAAATGTCGATCAGACGGCGGGCGACGGCGTATTCCGAAAAAAGCTCGGCGCGGCGGCCTTCGCGCCGGCGCATTTCGCTGCGGAAGGTCTCGTCCCAGAGCACGTTTTCCAATGCCGCGGCGACCTCCCCCACCGCTTCGGGATCGACGTAAACGGCGGCGTCTCCGGCCGCTTCGCGGTTGAGCCGCGTATCGCTCAGCACCATCGGCAGCCCGGCCCTCAGCGCTTCGACCACGGGCACGATCGAAGCCTCGATTTCGGCGTCGGGCAGGTAGACGAAAGTCCGGGCCAGCCGGAACAGCGCCGGCAGGTCTTCGGGCGAAAGTTCGTAGATGAAATCCACCCGCGCGGCCATGTGGCGCTCACGGGCATACCCCAGCAGGAAGTCGGCATAGGCCGTACGGCGGCCGCACACCACAACTCCGACGCGCTGCGGCAGCGGGGGTCGGCCGTCGGTTCCGGCGCCGCCCCGCCGCCCTGCGGCAACGGCGGCGTCACTGCGTCCCGCATCCGCAACGGACACACCGACGTCGCGGCCCGCATCTCCGACGGATGTACGGGCACTGCGGCAGACACCTCCGACCGACATGTCGGCACCGCGGTCCGCGGCTCCAATGGCTTCGCCGACTCCAACGACTCCGGCGGTTTCGTCGGTTCCGTCGGTTCCGGCGCCGCCGCTCCGAACGGTCCCGTCCGCCGGGCAGACACGCTCCCGACCGGCAGGGGCGAACTCCGCGACCGTATTCCGGTTCGCATCCGGAGTGTCCTCACCGACGCCGCGCATCGCCAACCCGGCCCCGGCTTCCACGTCGCCGTACCCTCCGACGCCGTCCGACGCCACACTGTCCCGCCAGCCTGCATTTTCAGGCTTCAGGTCCCCGCCGCCGTCCGGCTCCCGCACGGATCGCGCAACAGCCTCCGCAAAAGCCCCCGCATCCGCAGCCGATTCCGCATTCCGTCCGGCTGCCCGCTCCCCGGTTCGCTCCGCAGCACCTCCTGCAGGTTGTTCCCCGGTCCGCGCCCCGGTTTCCGCCCCGGCCTGCGCCCCGGTTCGCTCCGCAGCCCGCACCTCAGTCCGTTCCGCTGCCGCCGGCATCTCCGCCCCTCTCGTTTCGAGCATCTCGCGCTCCCGCTCCCGGAGCAGGGCCAGCGCCTCGAACAGCACCTCCTGATTGTGGCGCGGCTCGACCGTCCCCAGCATCAGCACGAAATCGCGCGGCAGAGCATATTTGCGCCGCACGCCTTCCAGCTCGGCGCCGTCGGGCGGATTCTGCGGCATACGCGCCGCGAGCGGCATCACGACCTCGATCCTGCCGGGGTCGATCCGCAGCCGGTCCGAAAGCTCCTCCCGCGCGTCGCGGTTGACCGTAATCACCCGGCTGGCCGAACGCAGCATCCGCCGGTACAGGCGCAGCAGCACCAGCCGCTCGCCCAGCGAATAGAGATGCGGGTAGCGCAGGAAATTGAGGTTGTGGACCGTCATGACGCACGGTATGCGGCGCAGCAGCACCGGAAAGGGAAGTCCGGGCCGGAAGCCGTGGTAGAGGTCGAACTCCTTACAGCGCTTTCCGTCAATGATATATTCATGCTCCGGGGCATACTCGGCCAAAAGTCTGGCTAGGTGTTGGGAATAGGTTCCGGCAGGTGCGGCCGGAGTGTCGTCGAATCCGATTTTCATAAGTCCAAGTAAAAAATTTCGTCTATGTGGCAAATAATTGTTATCTTCGCTAAAAATAAGTCCGCTCTTATGAAGAAAGTACTGCTTATTTTACTCTTCGCGGCCCTGCTGCCTTTTGCGGCCGCCGACGCGCAGAATATCGCTCTGGGCGAGCGTGTGCCCGAACTGAAAGTCCCGGCATGGCTCGACGGACAGAAACCCGCGGCCACGCCGCGGCTGACCTACGTCGAGTTCTTCCAGTCGTCGAACGCGGCCTGCATCACGTCGCTCAAACAGCTCCGGGCGATGACGGACAAATTGGGTACCAAACTGCGCGTGGTTGTCATAACGCAGGAAAAAGAGGACAAAATAGGCCCCCTGCTCAGACCCTACCTATCGCCGCAAATCTCCGTGGCAATAGACGCCGGAGGCAAGATCTTCACGGCGTTCGGCGTGCAGTACGTTCCGTTCGGGGTGCTGGTCGATTCCAAAAACAGGGCGCTCTGGCAGGGAAATTCACTTCAACTGACAACCGAAATCATCGAGAAATCAAGCAAATAACAACATGTCTTTCACCAAGATAAACCATTACGAAAAAGAGTACGCCGACATGCACCACGACACGGCTCTGAACGTCACCGAAGGCGTTGAAGATCAGCCGATCGTAAACCCTTACTTCACGCGCCGCAAGAAGCCGAAGCTCTCGACCGACCAATACGTCGAGGGCATTCTCGCCGGCAACATCACCACCCTTTCGCAGGCCATCACGCTCATCGAGTCCAACAACCCTGCGCACTACGCGCAGGCGCAGGAGATCATCGAGCGCTGCCTGCCCCACGCCGGGAAATCGGTCCGCATCGGCATCACGGGCGTCCCCGGAGCCGGAAAATCGACCTTCATCGAAGCCGTCGGCAACATGGTCACCTCGCTGCGGCACAAGCTCGCCGTGCTGGCCATCGACCCTTCGTCGAAACGCAGCGGCGGCTCGATCCTCGGCGACAAAACCCGCATGGAGAGCATTTCGGGCAATCCCGACGTCTTCATCCGCCCTTCGCCCTCGGCGGGATCGCTGGGCGGCGTGGCCCGCAAGACGCGCGAGACGATCGTGCTGTGCGAAGCCGCGGGCTTCGACGTGATCTTCATCGAGACGGTGGGCGTCGGACAGTCCGAAACGGCCGTACATTCGATGGTCGATATGTTCATGCTGCTGCAGATTTCGGGCGCGGGCGACGAGCTGCAGGGCATCAAGCGCGGCATCATGGAGATGGCCGACATCATGGTAATCACCAAGGCCGACGGCGAAAACATCCACAAGGCCGAACTCGCCAAAACCCAGTTTCAGGGGGCGCTGCGGCTCTTCCCGGTGCCGGAATCGGGCTGGCGGCCCAAAGTCTACACCTGCTCGGCCGTAGCCGGAACGGGACTGGAAGAGGTATGGAAAGGCGTCGAGGAGTTCCTCGACCACATCGAGGCCAACGGCTACTTCCGACACAACCGCAACCGCCAGAACAAATACTGGATGTACGAGTCGATCAACGAAGTGCTGCGCAACTCGTTCTACCACGATCCCGCGGTCGAATCGCGCATCGCCGAATACGAACAGCGCGTGCTGGACGACAAGATCTCGTCGTTCATCGCCGCCAAAGAGCTGCTGGACATCTATTTCAAGGACCTGAAATAGTCCTCCGGCCGACGCACGCCGCGCGAACTGCGGATTGCGGAAACTTCTGGGAGAAATACGAACAAAAAAGAGGGTGTCTGCACTGCGGCAGACACCCTCTTTCGTAGCAACCCCCTATCTATCCGGCATAGCGTTCCCGTAGCAGGGCGGCCAGTTCGGGCATGCCTTCGGCAGCGCGTTTGCGGATCAGGGTCAGCGGATTGCGGATGCCCGCCGTATCGGGATTGCCGGGATCGACGACGTAAATCGGAATGTCGGACCGCACGTAACGCACCAGCGACGCCGCAGGATAGACCGCCAGCGAAGTGCCCACGACGACCATGATATCCGCCGTCTGCGCGATCTCCGCCGCACGTTCGAACATCGGCACCGACTCGCCGAAAAAGACGATATGCGGCCGCAGCAGCGACCCGTCGGGAGCCGTGGCGTCGAGCCGCTGCTCCCACCCTTCGATCGGGACGATCAGCCCGGAATCGCGCGACGAACGCAGGCGGGTCAGCTCGCCGTGCAGATGCGTCACCCGCGACGATCCGGCGCGCTCGTGGAGGTTATCAACATTCTGCGTCAGCACCTCGACCTCGAAATCCCGCTCCAGCTCCGCGATGGCCCGATGCCCGGCGTTCGGCTCGGCGGCAAGCATCTCGCGGCGGCGTTTGTTGTAAAATTCGATCACGGTGGCGCGGTTGTGCGCCAAAGCTTCGGGCGTGCAGACATCCTCGATGCGGTAGTCGGCCCACAGGCCGTCCGAATCGCGGAACGTGGCAAGGCCGCTGTCGGCGCTCACCCCGGCGCCCGTAAAAACGACTATTCTTTTCATAAACTAAAACTTTAGGTAACCCAATCTACTTCCCAATGCGGCAACCAATATCAACAGGAAGAATCCGACCGATTTCGTAACGCCGACGGCCACGCCTTCGGTCACAATATCGTACGCCAGCATCGCCGCCAGCACACAAAAAGCGATCCCCAGCGCGGCTTTCGACAACAGGGATTTCCGCCGGGCGGGTCCGATGCCGTCCGCGGACGCAGTGCGGCCGCAGGATTCCGGATGCACAACGGATTCGCCGAACCTTTCAGCACCGGCATGACCGGCGGATTCGCGCCCTCCCACTGTTCCGGCATGACCGGCGGATTCGCTGCACCTTGCGACCCCGGCTGGCATGGCGGCCCCGGCATTCGCGGCGGAGTCAATACGCCCGGCAGATGCGGCATGGATGCCGGCTCCGGCACATCTGCGGGATTGCGCACACACGGCAGTCCCACGGGATTCGTTGCACCTGCCGGTGCGCCGCTCCTTGGGCGTCCATGCAGAGAGCAGTGCGGGCAGGCCGAACAGCAGGGAACTTACCGCCGCATGCAGCGGCGACTGCCCCACCCACAAAAAATTGAGCGGGAACATCACCAGCGCGACCGCAAACACCGAAGCAATCGCATAAAACCATCTCCGGAGTCTCATCGCCCACCTCCTTCCGCCGCGGCACGGGCGCAAAGCATGTCGCGTCTTCGGCGTTCGGCTTTCAGCTCCCAAAGGCGCATTTCAGCCTCGGCGCGCAAACGCCGCCAGCGCAGCAGGCAGACGACGCATGCGACGAGCGTCGCTATGCCCAATCCCAGCGTGGCGCGGGCCAACTCCTTCTCGTCGGACACTCCCCAGAAAAAGAACGGCGGCATAATGACGATCCAGACCACCGAAAGCGACAACAGCAGCAGCCCCGCATCGCGCCACCGCCGGCGCGGACGACGGCGGCGGTAATCGAGCGCCATTTCGCCGAGGGTGAGGGCGGCGCCCAGCGCCAGCACACCCCAATAGACCCAGCGGGGCAGCCAGTCGGGCCGAAGCAGGAGAAAAAAGACCAGCAGTCCGCCCACGACCTGCAAACCGGAGACAATCCGCCCATACCGCAGACCGGACATACTCCGCACCGGACGCAAACCGGACATGCCCTGAACCGGACGCAAAGCGGACATGCCCCGTACCGAGTGCGAGTCATGGAGTCTTTCGCACTGCCCTATTCGTTTTTTGTTCAACAGATTATTCACACCAATTAGAGTATGAGTTTACATATTATCGGAATGATCGCTCCGGGGCGGAACCGGGGGTTTTGCAGAAACGGCATCACCCGAACGACCGGCAACCGACTCATCCGGCCGCATTCCCGCAACATCGTCCGGCCGACCGCCAAACGAGTCACCCGCCTTAACTTCCGCATCATTATCCGGTGAAAGACCCGCCGAATCGCCGGACCGGAGTCCGGCGGGACGGGGCTTTTTCAAGCGGCCGCTGCGGCGCAGGGCGTCGGCGATGATCCACTGCAGCTGCCCGTTGATCGAGCGGAACTCGTCGGCCGCCCACCCTTCGAGCGCCTCCATGGTCGCGGCGTCGATGCGAAGCACGAAACTCTTGTTATTGTTCTCTTTAGCCATCGGCAGTTAAATCAATGATGCAGGGTTCCGGCATTGACTACCGGCTGCGCGGCTTCGTCGGCGCAGAGCACGACGAGCAGGTTGGTGACCATCGCCGCCTTGCGCTCCTCGTCCAGTTCGACGATATGTTCGCTGCCCAGACGCTCCAAGGCCATGTGGACCATCGACACGGCGCCCTCGACGATCTTTTCGCGGGCCGAAATAATGGCGTCGGCCTGCTGGCGGCGCAGCATCACGGCGGCGATTTCGGGAGCATAGGCCAGATAGTTGATGCGGGCTTCGACCACCTCGATGCCGGCCATCGCCAAGCGTTCGTTGAGCGTGTGTTCGAGCTGGTCGTTGATCGCCTCGCTATTCGAGCGCAGCGTCAATTCATCGTCCTTAACCCCGTTATTGTCATAAGCATAGCAGCCGGCGACCTGACGCAGCGCGGCGTCGCTCTGCACACCCACGAAATTTTCGAGGATGTTCATGCGGGCCGAAGCCGAAACCCCGGTTTGTCCGGCAGTCGTCGGAGCGTCGATCTCGAAGACCGCCTTATAGATATCGTCGCGCTTGATCTTCCACACCAGCACCAGACCGATCATAATCGGATTGCCCGTCTTGTCGTTCACCTTGATCGGATCGACGTTCAGGTTGCGGGCGCGGATCGAAATCTGCTTGGCCGACATAAATGGATTGACCCACCAGTAGCCCGTTTCGTAGAAGGTGCCCTTGTATTTGCCGAAGAAGACCATGACGCGGGCTTCGTTGGGTTCGAGCAGCATGAAGCCCGCCATGCAGATCAGCATGCAGAGACACCAGACCGAGCCGATCACGACCGGCCCGACGCCGAACGCCAGCCCTGCGTCGATACGCTGCGCGCCGAACACGATCGCGCACACACCCAGCGCCAACCCGACGAGGATCAGCGTCAAAGCCAGAAAACCATTGCATTTCCAGCCCTTGTAGACAAAATTTCCATTCTCCATATCCGTAAGTTTTAGGTGATATTATTTTGATATCACAAATATATCGAATTTTTCCGGGATTCCAAATATTCCCCCGCTTTTTTCAGGGGGGGGGTGCGAGGATAGAAAGGCAAGAGAGAACAGGGAGAATAGGAAGAACAGGAGAGACGCAGGAGAGACGCAAAAAGCGGCAGCATTTGCGGGAAGCCGGCCCGGCAGCAGGTTGAGTACGAAGCGGAAAGGGTTTCGAGGCCGCCGCCGGAGATTGCAGAGCGAAAAAAACGCGCCGGATTTCAGGTCCGGGCAACTCCGACGCGGCACGGTTCATGCAAGGTCGTATGCTCGTAAACCAAAAATAAATTTACGTTATGAATCAGCAAAGACACACCAACGAGGACACGCTGACCGATATTTTCGGTTCGGAAGAGATGCGCAATCCCGCGCCCACGGAGTTTATCCCCAAAGGCAAGACATCGCCCGAAATCGCCTACCAGTTAGTCAAGGACGAAACCTATCCGCAGACGCAGCCGCGGCTCAATCTGGCGACGTTCGTGACGACCTACATGGATGATTACGCCACGCGCCTGATGAACGAGGCGATCAACGTCAACTATATCGACGAGACGGAGTATCCGCGTGTCGCGGTGATGTGCGGCCGCTGTCTGAATATCGTCGCCAATCTGTGGAACACCCCCGAAAAGGCCGAGTGGAAGACCGGAGCGTTGGGCATCGGTTCGTCGGAAGCCTGCATGCTGGGCGGCGTGGCCGCATGGCTGCGCTGGCGCAACCGCCGCAAGGCCGCAGGCAAACCCTTCGACAAGCCGAATCTGGTGATGAGCGCCGGATTTCAGGTCGTATGGGAGAAATTCTGCCAGCTGTGGCAGATCGAACTGCGCACCGTGCCCCTGACGCTGGATCACATCACGCTCGATCCCAAGCAGGCGCTGGAGATGTGCGACGAAAACACGATCTGCATCGTGCCCATAGCCGGTGTGACGTGGACGGGTCTGGACGACGACATCGAGGGGCTGGACAAGGCGCTCGACGAATACAACGCCAAGACGGGTTACGAAATTCCGATCCACGTGGACGCCGCGTCGGGCGGTTTCATCCTGCCGTTCCTCAAACCCGAAAAGAAGTGGGACTTCCGCCTCAAATGGGTGCTGTCGATCTCCACGTCGGGCCACAAATACGGTCTGGTATATCCGGGCCTTGGCTGGGTGGTCTGGAAGGACAAGAAGTATCTGCCCGACGAAATGTCGTTCTCGGTCAATTACCTCGGCGCCAACATCACGCAGGTGGGTCTGAACTTCTCGCGTCCCGCGGCGCAGATTCTGGGCCAGTACTACAACTTCATCCGGCTGGGATTCGAGGGCTACAAGGAGATTCAGCAGAACTCGATGGACGTCGCCAAGTACTGCCACCAGCAGATCGGCACGATGAAGTGCTTCAAGAACTACTCGAAGGAGGTCGTCAATCCGCTCTTCATCTGGATGATGGATCCCGAATACGACAAGAAGGCCAAATGGACGCTCTTCGACCTGCAGGCCAAACTGCAGCAGAGCGGCTGGATGGTTCCCGCGTACACCATGCCCAAGAACATCGAGAACGTGGTCGTGATGCGCATCGTGGTACGTCAGGGCATGTCGCGCGACATGGCCGACATGCTGATGGGCGACATCCGCAACGCCGTCGCAGAGTTCGAACAGCTCGAATACCCCACTACGTCGCGCATCAAGTACGACAACATGGAGCACCAGAAGGGCAAGGTATTCACGCACTAGAATCGGGGATTCGGACCGGCGGTCCGGGGTTCGCCCCGGACTTCCGGCCGGTTTCCGGACCGGCATTACAGCCGGAAGGCGGAAAGACTCCCATTTATTGAGGTTCAGTCAACGGCGGGACGCCGCCGGCTGGCCGCCGCTTCCGGCACCCCTGCTTCGGCAGGGGTTTTTGTCCCGGTGCGCCGACACGCCCCGGAGTCCGTCGCAGAGATTGCGGAAAAGGTCGATCCAGCCCGTTCCGCGGCAGGCGAGACCGGGGTTTCGGCTACCACATCAAACTCCCGTGCGCCCTGAGGCGGCGCTTTCTCGCAGGCAGCTCGTTTTCACGGTTCTGCGCCCCGTCACGGCGGTCGAAAGAGCACACTTCCGGCTTCGGTCCGATTTCGGGGGATCGGCGGGCACGACCGCGACACGCACACTTTCCGGGCGCCACGGGAACTTGACAGGCGGCTTCCGCATACAGCGGCGGCCGCCTTTTTTTATCAGACCTCTTGCAATATTTCAAGCCGCGAAAAAGAGGCGGGCGGAATGCCCCTACCCTGAAGAACACCGAGGAAAACCGTTGCGGGACAAGAAAGACTGCAGAGAGAAAAAGAGAACCGCCGAAGAAAGAAAAAGCTTGCAGGAGAGAAAAGAAAAACGGCAGCGGGACGAGAAAGGCCGCCGGAGGGGAAAAAGAGAACCGCCGAAGAAAAAGAAAGTTTGCTGGCGGGAAGAGGAGGAAACAGCAACGGAACGAGAAAGGCTGCCGAAGGGGAAAAGAGAACCGCAGAAGAAAAAGAAAGTTTGCTGGCGGGAAGAGGAGGAAACAGCAACGGAACGAGAAAGGCTGCCGAAGGGGAAAAGAGAACCGCAGAAGAAAAAAGAAAGTTTGCTGGCGGGAAGAGGAGGAAACAGCAACGGGACAAAAAAGGCCACCGGAGAAAAAAAGAGAACCGCCGAAAAACGAGAAAGCCGGCAGGTGGGAAGGCAGAGCCGTCATGGGCCGCGAAAAGAGTGCAAAAAAAAGCGGGAGGAAACCCGTTTCCCAACTGTCAAAAAGAACAAAAACGGCCCTTTCGGGGACTTGTCGGAGCGGGAAAGTTTTATTATCTTTATGCCGTTTTACCGAAACCGTTCCGATATGGCCCAAACATTCGATATATTCCTGATCGTCATGGCGCTGCTGGCCTTGGTGGTCTTCGCTGCCCTACATTTTTTCGAAGCCGGATACGGCTATCTCTTCAACCCCAAATACGGGCCGCCCGTGCCCAACAAGATCGGCTGGGTGCTGATGGAGTCGCCCGTATTCGTGGCGATGTGCGTGCTGTGGCTGCTCTCGGAAAGAACGTGGGAAGCCGGGCCGCTGACGCTCTTCGCGCTCTTTCAGGCCCACTATCTGCAACGGGCGTTCATCTTTCCGCTGCTCATGCGCGGCGCGTCGAAAATGCCGCTCGGCATCGTCGTGATGGGCATGTGCTTCAACACGCTCAACGCCCTGATGCAGGGCGGGTGGATCTTCTACGTCTCGCCCGAAGGCTACTACGCCGACTGGTTCGCGCAACCTTATATTTATATCGGCGGGGCGATGTTCCTCGCGGGAATGGCCGTGAATCTCCATTCGGACCACATCATCCGCAACCTGCGCCGGCCGGGCGACACGCGCCACTACATTCCGCGCGGCGGCATGTTCCGCTACGTCTCGTCGGCCAACTACTTCGGCGAACTGCTCGAATGGACGGGCTTCGCCGTGGCTTCGTGGTCGTGGGCCGGAGCGGTGTTCGCGTGGTGGACCTTCGCCAACCTCGCGCCCCGCGCCGCATCGCTCAACAAACGCTACGCCAAGGAGTTCGGCGACGAATTCACGTCGCTCGGACGCAAAAAGATCATACCTTTCATTTACTGACCCGATTATGTCATCGCTTTTCACCCCCTATAAGTTAGGACCCGTAACGCTGCGCAACCGCACGATCCGTTCGGCGGCGTTCGAGTCGATGGGCCGCCATTTCGGCCCGACGCAGCAGTTGAAGGATTACCACGTATCGGTGGCCCGCGGCGGCGTGGGCATGACCACGCTGGCCTATGCGGCGGTCTGCCGCAGCGGGCTTTCGTTCGACAAGCAGCTGTGGCTGCGGCCCGAAATCGTGCCGGGGCTGCGCGACATCACCGACGCCGTGCACCGCGAAGGCGCGGCGGCGGGAATTCAGATCGGCCATTGCGGCAACATGACCCACCTGACCACGGCGGGGCAGATTCCGATCGGCGCGTCCACGGGCTTCAACCTCTACGCCTACACACCGGTCCGCGGCATGCGGGCCGGTGAGATCGAGCAGGTGGCCCGCGACTTCGGGCGGGCCGTCCATACGGCCCACGACGCGGGATTCGACTCGGTGGAGGTGCACGCCGGGCACGGATACCTGATTTCGCAGTTCCTTTCGCCCTACACCAACCGCCGCCGCGACGAGTACGGCGGATCGCTCGAAAACCGCATGCGTTTCATGCGGATGTGTCTGGAGGAGGTCATGGAGGCCGCGGCGCAGACCGGGACGGCCGTGTTGGTGAAGCACAACATGTACGACGGATTCAAGGGCGGCATCGAGATTCCCGAAAGTCTCGAAATCGCCCGCGAGATCGAGCGTTTCGGTGTGGACGGCATCGTGCTGTCGGGCGGATTCGTGTCGAAGGCCCCGATGGCCGTGATGCGGGGGCTGATTCCGATCTACACGATGAGCTACTACTCGCCGCTGTGGCTGCGTTACTTCATCCGCTGGTGCGGGCCGTGGATGATCCGGCAGTTCCCGTTCGAAGAGTGCTATTTTCTGGAGGACGCCAAGAAGTTCCGCGCCGAGCTGAAGTGTCCGCTGGTCTATGTGGGCGGGCTGGTGAGCCGCGAAGGCATTGACAGGGCGCTGGACGCGGGATTCGAACTGGTGCAGATGGCGCGGGCGCTGGTCAACGACCCTGCGTTCGTCAACAAGCTTCGGGAGGGCGACGCCGCGACCCGCAGCGAGTGCGACCACCGCAACTACTGCATCGCGCGCATGTACTCGGTGGATATGAAGTGCTGCAAGCACTGCGGCGACCTGCCGCGCAAAATCCGCGAAGAACTGGCAAAACTGCCGTAGACATGGAACATAAGAACGACACAAACCCGATCGACAAGCAATCGGGACATACGCCCGGCGGAGGCGCGCCGGACACCTGCACCGCGCAAGAGACGACGGGAACGGCACCGGGCATCCGCACCGGGCAGGAGACGCCACGGCATTCCCGGCGGATGAAGCGCGGCGAAGTCCGGCCGGGAAGCGCATGGGCGCTGGTGACGGGAGCCGGATCGGGCATCGGACGCTGTTACGCCCTGCGGCTGGCGGCGCTGGGCTACCGGCTGGTGATCGTCGGCAACAACGCCGCGCCGCTCGAAGGCGTGGCGGAAGAGATACGCCGTATTACGGCGGGGGCTTCCGCAGCAGGAACAGGCCGGGGCGAAATACCGGCAGCGGGGATACAGACAGCAGGAACACTGGTGGCGGGAAGAATCGAAGCCCCTGCAACACCCACACACCTCCCCGAAGTCCGGGTCATGCCGATGGACCTCGCGCGGGTCGGGGCGGCACAGGAGTTGCACGACCGGACTGCAGCCGAAGGGATCGAAATAGACGTGGTGATAAACAACGCGGGCATCTTCTCGTTCTGCGACATCCTGACGACGCCCGCCGAGCGTATCGAACGCATCATCCTGCTGCACGACCTGACCGTCTCGCAGCTATGCCGTCTCTACGCCGCCGACATGGTTCGCCGCGGGGTGCGGGGGCACATTCTCAACATGTCCTCCTACTCGTTGTGGATGCCGTTTCCGGGGCTGGCGCTATACAGCGCGTCAAAGGCTTACATGCGGTCGTTCTCGGTGGCTTTCGCCAAGGAGGTGCGCGACCGCGGCATCCGCGTCACGGCGGTCTGTCCGGCAGGCGTGGCGACCGACCTCTACGGGCTGACGCCCCGCTGGCAGCGCATCGGCAAACGGCTCGGCGTGCTTATCACGCCCGACAACTGCGCGCGGCGGGGACTGCGGGCTTTGTGGCGGGGCCGCCGCTGCATCGTGCCCGACTGGTGGAACCGGGCGTGGATTCCCTTCTGCAAGGCTCTGCCGATGTGGGTGCTGCGGCCGATCCGCAGGTTCACGATGCAATTCCAGAAATAACACGGCCCGCGGTCTGCCACGATCGGAAGCCAAGCGGCTGACGGAACGGCTGACGCAACGACGGACTAAACGGCTGGCGGAATAGCAGATGCAACGGCCGGCAAAACGACGGTCGTAACGGCAGGCGGTGTGAACAACAAAAAACGCCGGAAGACTCCGGATATGAAAGCATGCCGTCCCGTGAGAAAGGAGCGGCAGGCAGGCAGGACAGAAGCATCCGGCCAATAAGACAGGAGCAGGCGGCCGGCAAAACAGGAGCGACCTGCCAGAGAGAAAGAGGCGGCCGGCCGCGCAAAAACAAAAATCGCAACAGCTTATGAAAGAGATCAAAAACGTAATATTCGACCTCGGCGGCGTCCTCGTGGACCTCGACATCGAGCGCTGCACCGCAGCGTTCCGCGAGCTGGGGATGCCCCGTGTCGCCGACCTTATCAATCCCTACTATCCCGCCGAGATGATCGGCCGGCTGGAGCGGGGCGACATCCCGTTCCACGAAGCCTGCGACGAAATGCGCCGGCTGGACGGACGGCCCGAAGTGACCGATTCCGAAATCGCGGCGGCGTACAGCGCATTTCTGGTGGGGATTCCGGTCGCCAAACTGCGGCAGATCATGCGTCTGCGCGCGGCGGGCGTCCGCACCTACGTACTTTCGAACAACAATCCGGCGGCGATGGTCGCCATCCGCGGCGCGTTTACGGCCGACGGGCATACGATGGACGACTATTTCGACAAGATATACCTTTCGTACGAACTGCACGAACTGAAGCCTTCGGAGGCGATTTTCCGCAAGGTGATCGCTGACAGCGGCGTGATACCGGCCGAAACGCTCTTCATCGACGACGGCCGGAAGAACGTTGACGCCGCGCAGGCGCTGGGCTTCGCCGTCTACATGCCCGCGCCGGGCGAGGACTTCGGGCATCTCTTCGAGGAGATAACGCGCTGAGGGATCGCAGGGAGGGGCCGCGGAGCCGAATCGCAGGGCCGAAACCGCACGCGGCAATAACCGCTGACAGAAACCGCACGGCCGGAATTTCCATTGCAAGTTCCGGAATGCGGACCGCAAAACCCACAGCCGGAGTTCCGCCGCGAATTCCCGAACGCGATCGCAAAATCCACGGCCGAGTTCAGGCGGAGGTTCCGAAGCCGCCCGGAAGCATACGACAGGGGCAGACTGGCAACATTCTGACAGCGTTCAGACAGTATTCGGGCGGCATTCCGACAGCGGTCTGACAGCGGTCCGACAACATTCGGGCCGGTTCTCGGACGTCCGGACGCCCGGACGCCCGAACGGAAGATGAAAGGCTTCGCGGAAGATCCGCGGAACCCGGAATAGCGGGAATAAACCGCAGACCGGAAAAAACGATACGACACAAGGCGGCTGCGGAGGATTTCCCGGATGCCGCACTGACCACAAACAGAAGAACCATGAAGAAATGGATTAAAATTACGCTGATCGCCGCCGCCGTCTTGGCCGTGCTGATCGTCATAGCGGCGATCGCCGTTTCGCCCGTAGCCAAGAACTACATCGAGAAACACGACCGCGAACTGATCGGCCGCTCGATCCGCATGGAGCGGCTGCGGATGAACATCTTCACCGGACGCCTGCGCATCGAAGGACTCCGCATCGGCGGAAGCGAAGATTCGACGACGTTTTTCCGACTGGACAGCTTCGAGATGCGCATGCGGCTATGGCCGTTGCTGGGGAACCGCGTGCTCGTGAAAAAAATCTCGTTCGCAGGTCCCGACGTGAAGATCTACCAGCGGGGCAACGCTTTCAGTTTCGACGACATCACAGCCCGCTTCGCGGGCGACACGACTGCCGCCGCAACGCCCGAAAAACCGTCGAAACCGTGGGAAATCGGGATTTACGACATCTCGATCCGCAACGGCAGGGTCTTTTACAAGGACCTCGCGCTCGATGCCGAGTGGGGCATGAACGACATAAACCTGCACATTCCGGGCGTCTATTTCTCCGGCGAGAAAACCGACGTCGGGGCCGTGCTCAACTTCGCCGAGGGCGGTTCGCTCTCGACCGACGTGGGCTACAACATCGAAAGCTCGGAATTCGACATTGGGATACGCCTGCAGGACTTCGCGCTGGCGGGCACGCTGCCCTATTTCCGGCAGTCGCTCGACGTCACGGCCGTGGACGGCCGCCTGTCGGCCGACATCCGCCTGCGCGGCAACACGGAACACCTGCTTTCGCTCACGACCGAGGGTACGGCTTCGCTGGCGGGCTTCGCCCTGCGCGACCGGCAGCAGCGGCCCGTGGCGGGCGTCGATACGCTGGGGGTAAAACTCGCCGAAGGCGATCTGGGCAAAATGCGCTTTGTATTCGACCGCATCTATGTTTCGGGACTCTCGGCGCTGTTCGAAATGACGCCCGAAGGCAACAATCTCGCCGCTCTGATGAAATCCCCGGCGGCAGAAACCGCTTCGCCGACCGCCGTTTCCGCTTCTGCGGCAGCGAATCCCGCTCCGGAAGCAGCCCCTGCTCCGGCGGCTGAAATCACGACGTCTGCCGTGCCTGCCCCGGCGGCAGAAATCACGGCGTCCGACGCCGCGGGAAGCGCGACGCCGAGTCCGACGCTCCGGATCGCCGACCTCGAAATCACGAACGGCCGCGTCACGGTGCGCGACCTGACGATGCACCGCCCGTTCGAATATACCGTCTCGGAAATCCGCATGCGCAGCCGCGATTTCGACCCCTCGAAGCGCAACAGCATGACCGTCGATGCGCGGATGCAGAAGACCGGCTCGGCGAAGCTGCGCTGGGAAGGGACGCTCGAAGACATGGACAACCAGAACATCACGCTCTGGCTCACCAACCTCGACCTGCGCGACTTCGGGCCCTACTGCGAACACTACACGGCCTATCCGCTGACCAAGGGCAACCTCACGTTCCGCAGTCAGAACGTCATCCGCGACCGTTACCTCGACGGCACCAACCACCTCGACATGTTCGAGCCGAAAGTGGACAAAAAGCGCAGGGAGATCAAGGCCGAGATGAATATTCCGCTCAAGCTGGGACTATATGTCCTGAAAGACAAAAAAGGACACGTGAAAATGGACCTTCCGGTCAGGGGGAGTCTCGATTCACCGGAGTTCTCCTACCGCAAGATCGTGCTGAAGGCGATCGGCAACGTCCTGCTGAAAGTCGTGACGGCGCCCTTCTCGTTCCTGTCGGGCAACAAGGAGAACATAGAATACATCAATATCGATCCGCTGCAATACGTCTTCACGTCGGAGCAGTACGCTTCGCTGGACAAGATCGCGCAGGCGCTGCAGGACAAACCCGAAATGCACATCGTCCTGACGCAGCGCGTCAACATGCGCCGCGCCCTGCCCCGGCAGGCGGCCGGCGCGCTCAGGATGGCCTATGCCGAGCATCTGAAGAGCGCCGACACGACCGGCCGCCAGCCGATGTCGATGCTCGAATACGAAAAGATCCAGCAGACCGATATTCACACTCCGGCGATCATGGCTTTTGCCGATTCGCTGCTGGCACAGCGGGGAATTTCGCCGCAGGGACTTTCGGCCGACGACAAGGCGCTGGCGCTCTACCGCGAAAAAGCCGCCGGACAGCTGGCCCGCATGATGGCCGCACGCAACAAGGCGTTGGCCGAGTACATGCAGTCCACGCACGGCGCGACGGCTCCAGCGTTCCGGGTGCAGACGATGGATTCGCTGGCGCTGCCCAATTACACGGGCCGCGACCGTTACACGATCGCCCTCGAAGTGGACGGCGAAACCGTGGAGGTCGAAGCGGAGGACGACAATGCGGGAGCAGGAGCTGGTACAGATGCGGGGGCGGAGGCCGAGACAGATGCAGGGACAAATACGGAATCGGATACCGAGACGAATGCAGAAACGCATGCAGGAACAGATACAGAGTAGGATGCCGGGGCGGATACAGAACTGAATACGGAATCGGATACCGTGACGGGGATAAATGCAGGATATGGATGCAGGATATCGCCGGGGATGTTCAGGCGGATTCGACACTTGGCCGCATCCGCCCCGGCAGAGAAGCGGCGGGAACCGGCAAGGCAACGGATACGGCGGCGGGCACGAATCCCATTACGGCCGCACGGGACGGAGTCTTCGGGAAAAAGCCACGGAAGCAGCCGGTTCGACAGGCGAAGCAACTCCGCCTGCGGCCGGAACCGATGCGCATATTCCGGCCGAATAGAGAGCGGAAACGGGACCCCGGCCGATAAAGAGCGGGATATATGCAGAAAAGGTTTAAAATGAGATTCCTCATTCTAAACCTTTTACAATTTGTCGGGGAGACTGGATTCGAACCAGCGACCTCCAACTCCCGAAGCTGGCGCGCTAACCGGACTGCGCTACACCCCGAACATTTGGGACCCTTATCATTTTAAGAGCGCACAAAGATAAGTCGAAAATCTGAAAAGACAAAATTATTTCCGCAAAATTATGCGCTTCTTTTATCTTCCGCCCTGCTTCTGCCCTTGCCGATCCGATCGTACCTGCTTCCCGTTTCCTCGCACGACTTCCGACTGACTGTAACTTCCGGCCCCAGACCGCGCTTGGTGTCCGATTGCCGTTTTTGTGTGAAATTTGCCTGAAAACGGCGTTGTTTCAGAACTTTACAGAAACAAAAAAGTTACTGCAAAGTATTAATTTACAGCAACTTTCTTCATGTCGGGGTAGCGGGATTCGAACCCACGACCCCCTGCTCCCAAAGCAGGTGCGCTAACCGGACTGCGCTACACCCCGTCGTTCCCGGCCCTGAAATCCGTGATTGGCCTTATATCGGCCCCGCAGGGCTTTTCGTGTCAATCCCGGACTCTTCCGGCCGGGGGAACCGTCACGATTCCGGGATGCAAAGATAGCGGCTTTTTTCTTTCCGGCAAACTTTTGTCCCAAAATCGGTCTTGCAGGCGGTTCGTGGAATCATCGCTCCGAACGGCTTAATTTCAGACTCACGCGAAGACAATAAGCGGCTATCCGACGCCGGAAGTGTTGCCGCAGTGCAGTTAGTCAGCAAAAACCGGAACCAAAAGCAGGCTTTGAGCACCTTTCACGACAGATGTGGGGCAAAGAGCGTGTAACGATTCGCAGCAGCATATCAATGATAATTCCGATACGGCTTAACTACAGCAGGTGATAGTGGCAGTACAGCAGTTCGCCGTCGTTGCCGTGGAGGTGCATGCCGCCGCCCAAACAGTAGCGGAACATCTTGCAGTCGGCGCATGCGCCGCGCCGCGCCCAATCGCGGTTGCGGAAAGGTTCGAAGCGGTTTTGCCACACGTCCCAGAATTTATCCCGGTAGATGTTGCCCTGATGGAAGTTGGCACGGATCGACGTGCAGCCCGAAATGGCGCCGTCGACACGGATCGAAGCCACCGAGACTCCGGCGGCGCATTGGTAGAAGTAATCGCGGACTTCGGTCTCGTAGTCCCCAAGGAAGCCTTCGCAGGCATAGCTGGTCCCGATCCTGCCCTCCTTGCGGGTACGGCGGATAAATTCCAGCATTTCGCGGAACTGCGCGTCGGTCATGCGCAGCGACGGATCGTTCTTGGCCCGGCCCATGGGGAAAATCGAAAAGAGCCGCCAGTGCGCAACGCCCTCGGCGATCAGCATGTCGCGGAACGCTTCGAGCTGCGGCACCATGGCGCCCGTGACGCAGGTCACCACATCGTAGGTCAGCGAGGGTTCACGGACGATCATGCGCAGGGCCGCCAGCGCGCGGTCGTAACTGCGGGAATTGCCGCGGATATGGTTGTGTTCGCGTTCAAAGCCGTCAAGACTGACCGAAACGCTGCGCAGCCCGGCGTCAAGCAGGCTTCGCAGGCGCGCTTCGGTCAGGGCCATGCCGTTGGTGACCATGCCCCACGCATAGCCGCGGCGGGTGACTTCGGCTCCGGCACGCTCCAGATCGTCGCGCACCAGCACCTCGCCGCCCGAAAAGATAATCAGCACCTCGGAGGGATCGACATGGGGCGTGATCTCCTCGTCGAGCACCTTCAGGAAGTCTTCGAGCGGCATGTCGGGCACACCGGGGTCCACGCGGCAGTCGCTGCCGCAGTGACGGCACGAAAGGTTGCAGCGCAGCGTACACTCCCAAAAGAGCGTCGTAAGCCGGTGCTCGGCGACCGTCGAAGCGTAGAGATCGGAAAAGATATTGAGGGCCAGCCGTTTGCGCAGGCCCGGACGGCGGCGCGCCATGGATTATTTCTCAGGAGCCTTGGCGCCCTTCTTCGTGTCCATGACGGGCGTATCCTCGGTCGGTTTCTCCGCAACGGGATCCAGTTCCTCCGGTTCGGCGGACTGCACCTTCGCATCGGGAATATGCACGCCCGTAGCAGGTCCGGCCTGTCCGGGAGGACGCACGCCGTACATGACGACAATGCGGGGCGGCACCTTCACCGAGTCCTGAATCTCCTGCGATCCGGTCTCCTGCTTCTGTTCCTCTGCGCCCTTCGCCGGAGCGTTTTTGACCGTCGAGCAGGCAGTCGAAAAGCCAAGCAGCGCAGCCAGAGCGAGTTTCAGTTTTTTATTCATATCGCATCGTCATTAAGGTCATTGTTACAGAGCAAAGATAAAAAATTTCACCCAAACCTGAAAAAAACATGCCAAAAAGTTTTGAAAGCCAGTGATTTTTACTTTACTTTGCCTTGTACAAACTATTTAATTTTCAATTTTTATGACAGGTAAGGTAAAATGGTTCGATAGCAAAAAAGGCTACGGATTCATTACGGGAGAGAACGGCAAAGAGATTTTCGTTCACTTCTCCGGTATCGTAACGGACGGATTCAAGTCGCTCAACGAAGGTCAGGCAGTCGAATTCGAAGTCGGCAGCGGTGCCAAAGGCGAGCAGGCTGTGAACGTTACGGTAATTGAGTAAGCCCATCGGCGTTCTCTAAATTCAGGGAATAAGAGCAACAGAAACTCAGCATATTCATCAGTACTGAATTTTATGTATTCAACGGTGTTCGGACACAATCCGAACACCGTTTTTTCATGCGGCGGAGTCAATCGGTGAAAAACGCTGCCGAAACCGACAACGGTCTGCGGACACGCCCCGCTGCCGCCCTCTCCTCTGCGGGCATAACCCGCAGTCGCCGCCCAGAAAGCACACGTCACTCTCCGGCGGGATAGACATAGCCGATAAAATCGAAGAGGTGGCTGCTCCGATAATAATTAACCCGCGCAAAGCATTTGTTCGTATTCCTGTACAACGTCAGAATTATCTCCCGCTCCTCACCTTTCTGAGGACCTACGATCTTAATGAAAAACTGCCGGTCCCCGTTTTTCTTAGGCTCCATTTCCGTTATTTCGGCGGTATCGTCCTCTATATTCAGCCGTTTCCACGTTTCGCGGGGGAAAACATTCCGGGAAAAACAGATAATGCCCTTATTTCCCTGCATGGAAATATAACTGCCCGAAGGCGATTTAACCGGTGACCCGCCTTTCGGCAAATAAAACTCAGCGGCCTCGATCACGAACCGACGCTCGTCCAACGCCTTCAGCGCCTGCCCGTACAAGGCTTCCGGCCCGCCCCCGGACAGCGCGTCCGGACCGGCGCCCCTATGGCCCGTACCGACCGCCGGCTTTTGCGCCGAACAGCCCGACAAACCGGCAATCAGCAGAAGTACAGGCAGGATTCTCAGTATAGTCTTCATAACGTTAAGATTAGTTTGTTAAAATACAACTCGATATTTTTGAACTATTTAAACGAAAAAGCATTATCGACAAGTCACGAAGGCTTCTACTGCGGCCTTGCTTCCATCCTTTATGCCTTGACCTTTGAACCCTGTCAGATTTCGTCCTTCACTTAAAATGAATCTGTCATACAATTGTTCTACTTTGTTTTTATCATGGTATTTCGGAAAAAGAACATGCGTCGTACGAAACCACGCGAAATCAACTCCCTCGGCATAGCCCGGAGTCAATCTGTAAGTCGATGAGTTTTTAAGGTTATTATAGTACTTCAAAGCACAGGAAGTCTCATACCACTTTTCAGGTTCAGACAAAAGGAACGATCCGTCCGGCAGCTCAATCTTTTTTTCCGGAAGTGTTCCTCCTCCATACGACCCAATTTTTATATATGATTTAGCAACTTTAATAAAGTCAGATATCAAAATACCATGAGTTTCACTGTAGTCATGATTATAGGAAATACATTTGGTTTGCCATGATGAATTCAGCATGCCACATGTCGGATTTGAACACCGCCAATGATACTCCGACGATGATCTAGTTTCAAGTGTTTCATTTTGATCTGTTCGGTCCGAAATCAGCTCCTCCTTATTACAACTACTCACAAACAATCCTCCGCCAACAACTACAAGAGCTACAAACAAACCTTTTCGGAATAATGAAAGTTCTCCCATAACAACATTTTTTTTAAAGTAAATTAAGTATTATCAAAGCATATGCTTCAATTATCAAACAATATACTAAATAAAATTACAGCACACAACAGAAGGTCCATTTTTTTGCCCGTTTGAAAAAATAATCGTACTTTTGGGCGTCAATTTTAGGTTAATTCAGGTTCAAACATAAAAACCCAAACACAACCATGAAAGAAGCAATCGCAATTCTGACTGGCGGCGGACCCGCACCCGGTATGAATACCGTCGTGGGCAGCGTCGCAAAGACCTTCCTCCGCAAAGGTTACCGCGTAATCGGCCTGCACGAAGGCTACACGGGACTGTTCAACCCCTCGCCCCGAACCGTGGACATCGACTACCCCATGGCCGACGGTATCTTCAATCAGGGAGGTTCGTTCCTGCAGATGAGCCGTTTCAAACCCAAGGATTCGGATTTCGAAAACAACTTCAACCTCAAGTTCTTCACCGACAACAACATCAAACTGCTCGTGACGGTCGGCGGCGACGACACGGCTTCGACCGCGAACCGCATCGCCAAGTTCTTGGAGGCCAAGAAATACCCCATCGCCAACATCCACGTCCCGAAGACCATCGACAACGACCTGCCCCTGCCGAAAGGCACGCCGACGTTCGGTTACGAGTCGGCCAAGGACAAGGGCGCCGTTATCGCACGTGCCGTCTATGTTGACGCCCGCACGAGCGGCAACTGGTTCGTACTGGCTGCCATGGGCCGCAGCGCCGGCCACTTGGCATTCGGCATCGGCGAGGCTTGCCACTACCCGATGATCGTCATTCCCGAAATGTTCGACAAGACGGAAATCACCGTCGAGAAGATCGTGAACCTCGTGATTTCGTCGATCATCAAGCGCAAGATCATGGGCATGGACTACGGAGCAGCCGTTATCTCGGAAGGCGTATTCCACGCGCTGAGCGACGAGGAGATCCGCAAGAGCGGCATCCACTTCACCTATGACGAGCACGGACACCCCGAACTGGGCAAGGTATCGAAGGCGCACATCTTCAACGAGATGATCGAGAAGAAGGTGAAGGAGCTGGGCATCAAGGTCAAGAGCCGCCCCGTGGAGCTGGGTTACGAGATCCGCTGCCAGACCCCGATCGCATACGACCTGACGTACTGCTCGGAGCTGGGTATCGGCGTGCACAAGCTCTTCGCCGAAGGCAAGACCGGCTGCATGGTTTACGTGGATTCGGAAGGCAATGTAAGTCCGCTCTACCTCAAGGACCTGCAGGATCCCACGACGGGCAAGATTCCGCCCCGTCTGGTGGACATCAAGTCGGACAAGTTCTCGTCGGTGGTGGAGACCATCCTCAACGCCATCACGCCTGCGGATTACGAGGCTGCCAAGCAGTATGTCCCCAATCCGGAGGAGTACGATTTCCACAAGATCCTCAACTGGAAATAATCCTTTCCGAAACAGGATTTCAGCAAATTCCCGGAAGCTGCGGCTTCCGGGAATTTTTCATACAGGCCGGGAAAGAGCGGGCGGCGGCGGAAAGACCCGCCGGCGACGGAAGAAGGGCCGGGACGGCGACGGAAGAAAAACCGAGCGGCGACGGAAGAAAAGCCAAAGAAGGAGGAACGGAAGAAGACGGCAACGGCAAAAGGACGGACGGTGATCGCAGGAAAACCGAGCGGAGACGGCAGAGAAGCCAAAGAAGGAGGAATGGAGGAAGACGGCAACGACAAAAGGAGGGACGGAGACGGCAGGAAAACCGAGCGGCGACGGCAGAAGGGGCGGGACGGTTGAGGGCGGTGATTTTCCAACTTTTTCAGGCGGAAAAGGAAAAATACCCGTATCTTTGCCGCATTAGATCCCTAACCCTTAAAAATACCTTTATTCATGGAGACACCGGAAAACAAAAACGATGTGTTCGAACCGATGCCGGAAGAGGCTGCCGCACAGGTTACGGCGGAAAACTCTGCGGACGGCAACCGGCCGCAGAAGATGGCCGAAGCAAAGAAAAACCTGCTCGCGGGAGCGCTCTGGTGCGGCGGCGGACTGGCTTTCAGTTTCTTATCCTACTATTTCGCAACAGCCGGGGGCCGGTACGTAGTCGCAACGGGCGCCATTATCTGGGGCGCGATTCAGGCGATCAAAGGTCTCGTCGTCATCCTGAAAATCCAGTATCAGGAGGGACGTTTCACGGCATTCTGGCGCACGGCGGCGCTGGCGGCATGTTCGCTCGCAGCATTGCTCTATCTGGGACAGTTGTCGGTGCGGCTGGCAGGCGGCGAAGGGATGCAGGTGGTAGATACCGAACAAATCTACACGGGTGCGCAGGGAATCAAGGCGAAGATTCCCGCCGGATACACCCTGCTCGAAGAAACCGTGCAGCCCGAAACGGACGAAACCTACGCCTACTACGGTTTCGACACCTACAACGACCGGATAGGTTACAGTCTGGGCAAGGTCGTGGATATGATTCCGGAGGAGATCACGTCCGTCGATGAGATTTCGGACCACTGCGCACAACGCGATTCGGCTTTTTACACGGGCGGATTCATCGCGCCGACGCAGCGCACCGAAATCGGCGGCCGCGAAATGTTGTGCAGCGAAGGATACATAACGGAGAATCCGGAGTTGGTTTATGCCGTTTACGACATGCTTTACGAAGGATCGCTCGTTACGGCGACATTCAGGTACGAGAAAAAGGATTACGGCAAGCGGGAGACCCGCCTGCGGATCGAAAGCCTGCTGAAAGGCATCGAGCTGGAATAACGACGCGGATACTGCGAAAACAGATAAGGACGGCACTTGCATGCCGTCCTTTTTTATTAGAGGAAGCGGAAGGCAATGCGGGAAAGACCATCGGGAAAGCGTATGCCGACGGCGAGAGTACGGGCGGCAACTGCAGAAAGGCCGAGCGGCGATGAAAGGAAAGGCCGGGGAGGGCTACGGCAGCAGAAAGGAAGAAGACAACAGCAAAGGCCGGACAGCGAGGGCAGAAAAGTCGAACGGTGACAGCAGAAAGTACGGGCCGGAACATCGCCGTACAGTACATGGCTTCCGAGTCGGGAGTGTGTCAGAACAGCGTCGGTTCTGCCTGCCGGAGTGCGGCGGGATGCGGATGGAGATTGATGAATTCGAGCCCCCGGCCCAAAGCGCGGCGAACGGTGTAATGTGTGCCGCCGGGGGAACCGTCGTACCACGCGACCAGCAGTGCGGCGTGCTCGACAAGGTAGTTGTTACGCACGGCATAACACCCTGCATGATAGGACGGGGAGAGTGTCACGCTATGATCGGCGGCAGCCAGCACACGCCGGAAGCGTTCGCGGTCAGCGGCCGGGAAGCGGCTCTCCTGTCCCCGGAAAGGGATTACGGCGACCAGCCGCAGACCGGGCATCGGCGTGTGCGGAAAATGCGGGTCCGGAGCCGCGGCGGGAGAAAAGACCGATGCAGAAACCATGGCAGCAGGAAAAGCAGATGCGGAAGATGCGGCGGGAGAAAAAGAGGATCCGGAATCCGGAGCGGAGGAAAAAGCCGCAGCAGAAGTCGCGGCAGAAGAAAGGGCCGAGGCGGGAACCGAGGCAGGAGAAAAAGAGGATACGGAATCCGGAGCAGAGGAAACGACTGCAGCAGAAGTCGCGGCAGAAGAAAGGGCCGAGGCGGGAACCGTGGCAGGAGAAAACGAGGATACGGAATCCGGAGCAGAGGAAAAGGCCGCAGCAGAAGTCGCGGCAGAAGAAAGGGCCGAGGCGGGAACCGAGACGGGAGAAAGGACCGAAGCGGAAGGAAGGGCCGAGGCGGAAGAGGCGGCAGCGGAATCCACGGCAGGAGAAAAGGCCGATCCTGTTTCGGAATCGCGGCACGCGAGGACCGCTTCGGCGGCGGCGAGGTCGAAGCCCATGGCCATGCCGCAGAGGAAGGTCCGGAAGCCGCGGGCGTACAACTCCCCCACCGTCGCGCGCAGAGCCGCAGCGGCTTGGCCCCCGTAAGTGCGGTGGCCGGTAAAAGCGACGGTGGTAAGGCGGTCTTCGGTCATACATTCAAAGGTAGCGTTTTGGCCCGGACTTTGCAAGATTTCCTGCTGAATTTAAAACTTTATACGAATATGAAACATTCTGCAAATTGTCTCGCTTCCTTTCTGGGCGGCGCTCTGGTAGGAGCCGTCGTCGCCATGCTCGTAACCCCCAAATCGGGACCCGAATTCCGTGAGGACATCCGCGATATGGCAAAAAAAGGCACCCGCAAGCTGAAAAATGAAATTGACAAAATTCATTGCGACTGCAACGGTCTTGACTGCGATTGCGACAAGGACGAATAAACGGGACCGCCCCATGAAAGATAGCCCGTCACCAACCGGAAACATCGTCACATCGCTGATCTTTTTCGGTGTGACGGCTGCCATTGCGATCATCCTCTTCATCGATGCGTTCGTCATGTGGCTCGCGTCGCTGACCGGGTCCGTCGCAGTCGCAGCACTCATTACCGGAGGTTTCTTCGCCGTAATCGCAGCCGTGGTCTATCTGCTGGCCGTGCGTTCGGCCCTGAACTACGTCCGGGACCGGATCGAAACGGTCTACGAGGTCGCTTCCCGGATCAAGGAGGGGTATGACTGGTTATCCGACAAGTTTTCGTTCCTTTCGTTCCTCAGAAGATCCAGATAAGGTAGGAAAAAAACGCCGGTGCAAGGGATTGCACCGGCGTTTTTTCGTGACTGGACGGCAACCTTACAGATGCAAGTCCGCGTGGACATATACTTTCGTACAGCTACCCCGGACACGCAGGTAAAGTTCGAAAAAGGACACCGGAAAGCTGAGAAACAGAAAAACAAAGAAAAAGAGGACACCGGCAAACAGCACGGCAGGGAGATAAAAAAGGGTGAACGGCGTTTCAGACGCAAACCGTTCACCCTCGCAAATATGTGGAAACTCCGATTGAATCAGCCGTTATTTACCGAAGTAACGCTTGTAGAGACCTTCGAAGCCCTTGCCGTGGCGCGCTTCGTCCTTGGCCATTTCGTGCACGGTATCGTGTACGGCGTCGAGGTTCTGCTCCTTGGCCATGCGGGCCAGACGCATCTTGTCTTCGCACGCGCCGCACTCGGCGTTCATGCGCTTTTCGAGGTTGGTCTTGGTGTCCCATACCACCTCGCCGATCAGCTCGGCGAACTTCGAAGCGTGCTCGGCCTCTTCCCATGCGTAACGCTTGTAAGCCTCGGCGATTTCGGGATAACCCTCGCGGTCGGCCTGACGGCTCATGGCCAGATACATGCCCACTTCGGTGCATTCGCCCATGAAGTGGTTCTGCAAGCCCTCCCAGAGTTCCTTGCTGGCGCCCTTGCCGTCGCCGATAACGTGCTCGGTCACGAATTCGAGGTCACCCTCCTTTTCGACGACTTCGACGAATTTCTCTTTGCCTACCTTACACATCGGGCACTGCTCAGGTGCCTCAGGACCTTCGTGGATGTAACCGCATACGGTACAACGCCATTTCTTTGCCATAATCGCAGTAATGTTTATTGTTTATATTCTGTTTGTGTGGTGCAAAGGTAACGATTAGGGGCGAAATTCGCATATAAAAACGATTGTCTTTTTTTATAGAACGATAAGCCCTGCTTATAGTCAGCCCCGGCGGTCGATAACCTCCTCGATATAAGGCACGTCGGTGGAATCCTTCACCAGCACGCGCTTGTCGCGGTCGAGCAGGTAGAGCGCCGGAATCGCATGGAGGTCGTAGAGACTCTTCTCGCGCACGACGCAGCCCGCATCGTAGCCGTTGATCCAGCTCGGCGGAATATGGCCGCGGTATTCGCGCCACTCGGCGAGATCCTCGTCGGGATAAAGCGCGACGACCTTCAGCCGGCCCCGCTCGATCATCTCGGAAAGCATCGGCGAACCGCCGATCTGCTCGCGCAGCTGTTTGCACATCGGGCAGCCGGGGTTGTTGATGAACAGCAAGACGTACTCGGCCTTCACGCCGTAGAGCGTCCCGGTGGCGCCCGAAGCGAGCGTATAGCGGAAATCGTTGGCGCGCTCGCCGATGCGGTTCTGCATCGCCATATTGAGATCGTAGGAGGGGCCGATACGCTCGTACTCGTCGTAATAGGGACTCGCCAGCACGGCCCGAAGAACGGGAATATAGAATTCGTCGTTGCGCAGCGGCGAATTGGGGTCGTGGATAACCTGCTCGGCCAGCATCGTGAAGTAGTCGAGCATGGGACGCGAAGCCGAAGCGCGGCGCATGAGCGAATCCATCGGCGCGCCGTCGGTCGGACGGTCGGAGATAAGCGCAATCCAGCGGACATAGGCCTCGACCATCTGCACCGTATCGACCTCGCGAATAAAAAGGGTGTCGGCGAAGTCGAAGCGGTCCCAGTAATGCCAGCGCAGGTAGTCGCGCTTCCCGTCGTCGGAGAGACTCGAAGGCGCGATGGCCGGCAGGAAAACCCGCATCTGCGGCGCGGAGGGTGCCTGTTGCTGCTGCGACGAACGGCGGCCGCCGCACGAGACGGCGCAGAGGGCCGCCAACAAAATAAAAACAATACGGTACATAAAAAGAGTGTTTTATGTGCAAATATAGTTTTTTTCGGCTACAATCCTACCATCCTCCCGGCGAAAGAGGTTCATACGACGGATTTGCACGGTAGTTGCAACGTTTTCATCCGTTAAAATCAATTCTCAATTTCATTGAATTATGGATGTAAAGAAAACTACCACAAGTACCGGGTTCAAATTGAGTGTGATGACACTCGCAATTATGAACGTGACTGCCGTAGTGAGTCTGCGCGGCCTGCCCGCAGAGGCCGTCTACGGACTTTCGTCGGCATTCTACTATCTGTTTGCCGCCATCGTGTTCCTCATTCCCACGGCCATGGTCGCCGCGGAGCTGGCCGCGATGTTCTCGACAAAACAGGGCGGCGTTTTCCGATGGGTCGGCGAAGCTTACGGCGCACGCACCGGATTCCTTGCCATCTGGCTGCAATGGATCGAATCGACCATCTGGTACCCCACCGTACTGACGTTCGGCGCCGTGTCGATCGCCTTTATCGGCATGAACGACGTGCACGACGCGGCGCTGGCCTCGAACAAGGTCTTCACGCTCTGCATGGTGCTGGCAATCTACTGGATCGCCACGTTCATCGCGCTCAAGGGACTCGGATGGGTAGGTAAAATCAGCAAATGGGGCGGCATGATCGGCACGATCATTCCCGCGGGTCTGCTAATCCTGCTGGGCATCATCTACATTTCGACCGGCGGCCACAACCACATGGACATGTCGCAGGGATTCTTCCCCGACCTCTCGAAGTTCGACAACCTCGTGCTGGCCAGCAGCATCTTCCTCTTCTATGCGGGTATGGAGATGATGGGCATACACGTCATGGACGTAAAGAACCCGTCGAAGAACTACCCCAAGGCAATCATCATCGGTTCGCTGGTCACGGTCTGCATCTTCGTGCTGGGCACCTTCTCGCTGGGCTTCATCATTCCCGCAAAGGACATCAGCCTGACGCAGTCGCTGCTAGTGGGCTTCGACAACTACTTCCACTACCTGCATATGTCGTGGGCAGGCCCCATTATCGCCATCGCTCTGATGTTCGGCGTGCTGGCAGGCGTGCTGACATGGGTCGCAGGTCCTTCGAAGGGTATTTTCGCCGTGGGCAAGGCGGGCTATCTGCCTCCGTTCTTCCAGAAGACCAACAAAAACGGCGTGCAGAAAAACATCCTGCTGATTCAGGGTTGCGTCGTGACGCTGCTGGCGCTGCTGTTCGTGGTGATGCCTTCGGTACAGTCGTTCTACCAGATTCTGTCGCAGCTCACCGTGCTGCTGTACCTGATCATGTATATGCTCATGTTCTCGGCCGCCATCGTCCTGCGATACAAGATGAAGAACACCGACCGTCCGTTCCGTCTGGGCAAGGGCAACGGGCTGATGTGGTTCCTCGGCTGTCTGGGTTTCTGCGGCGCCCTGCTGGCGTTCGTACTGAGCTTCGTGCCGCCCAGCCAGATCTCGACCGGAAGCAACACCGTATGGTTCTCGGTGCTGATTATCGGCTGCGTGGTGGTCGTAGGCGCGCCGTTCGTCATCTATGCACTGCGCAAACCCTCGTGGAAGGACCCGCAGGCAGCTGCCGAATTCGCGCCGTTCCATTGGGAAACGCAGCCCGTCGCAGCGGCTCCGGTGCATACGAACACTCCCGAACCGACGGCGAAACCTTCGGAGACGGAACTTCACAACAAATAAATCGATAAACAGATCGGACAATGATTCAAAAAATAGACAACGCTACGGTCCGCGAGGCCGTACAGCAGGCATACGAGCGCTGCAAGAACGAAACGGGCGGCAAGAACGCCGACTATATCCCCTATCTGGCCAACGTGCCGTCGAACCTCTTCGGCATCGCGGCCTGCCTGCCCGACGGCGAAGTGATCGCCGTGGGAGACACCGATTACAAATTCGGCATCGAGTCGGTATCGAAAGTGCCGACGGCGATACTCGCCATGAACCAGTACAGCGCGCAGGAGATGCTCGACAAGATCGGCGCCGACGCGACGGGACTGCCTTTCAACTCGATCATGGCGATCCTGCTGGAGAACGACCACCCCTCGACGCCGCTGGTGAACGCCGGTGCGATCAGCGCCTGCTCGATGGTGAAACCCGTCGGCGACAGCGACGGCAAATGGAAGTCGATCATCGGTTTTATCGAAGGGCTGGCCGGATCGCAAGTCGAAGTGATCGACGAGTTGTACAAATCGGAGACGGCGACCAACTTCAACAACAAGTCGATCGCATGGCTGCTGAAGAATTACAACCGGATTTACGACGATCCCGACATGTCGCTGGACATCTACACGCGCCAGTGTTCGATCGGCGTGACGGCCAAGCAGCTCGCAACGATGGCCGCGACGATCGCCAACGGCGGCGTGAATCCCGTGACCAAGCAGCCGGTATTCAAACCGGAACTGGCGCCGAAGATCGCATCGCTGATGGCGACGGTGGGCTTCTACGAGCACACGGGCGACTGGCTCTTCACGACGGGCCTGCCGGCCAAGACGGGCGTCGGCGGCGGAATCATGGGCGTAGTTCCGGGCGTGATGGGCGTTGCGGCGTTCGCTCCCCCGCTGGACGAAGCCGGCAACTCGGTCAAGGCGCAGAAGGCGCTGGCCTATGTCGCCGGACATCTCAACCTCAACATCTTCGGCACGACGCGCTGCGTGATGGCCGAAAAAGAACCCGCAAAGGCATAGGCCGAGCGGTAATGTACGGCGAAAGGGGCTGCACTTCGGAGTGCAGCCCCTTTTCTATCGGACGGGAATACGCCGTCCGTCAGAATTGATAACGCACCCCGGCGACAAACGAACCGGAGACGCCCAAGCCGCCTTCGGCATAGGCCGCCAGACGACCGCCGACCTCTATGCCTACGGGCGAGAGTTGGAAAGCGAACTGGGTTCGCGTATCGTCCATTTTAAATCTCTCATCACCAGGAAGCTTTAATCCGGACTCGGTAGTTCCGGTACTCGGACGCCACGAACTTTTGCTTTCCGTTAAGACTTTACCGGGAACATATGCTATTTCAGCTTTCGTGAAAACGATACCAGCTCCCGCACGCGAGTAAAGGGAGACGATCCCCAGCTTCATCCAAGTCCATTTCACATCGGGCATCACGGCCCAATAATGATTTTTAATCGAAAAATAATTATCCGTAATTTTCGAACGGATTTCCCTCACTTGCTGTTCGCTGGAAGCGTATACCGCCTGAACGCCTATGCTGAGATTTTTCAGCAGGCGGAAATTATACCCCATCGTCGCAGCGCCCCACATACCGGTTTCCGATATCTGCCAGTCATACCGTATTACACCTCCTATGCCGTACGAAATATACGGCTTTTCAAACTGCCCCGTCAGCAGGCGGTAATCATCGATCCAGTTGAAAACCGGGGCATACCCGTAAGAGACCGACACTTCATGCCGTTTCATTTTCTGGGAGACGGCCGGCAGCACCGTCAGCGCGGCAACAGCCAGCAAGAGAAATTTTCTGTACATAAGTCAAGCGGGTTAATGTTCTCAAAGATAATAAATTTCGTCGAAAAAAGCACGATCGGCCGCACAAATCATCACCAACCCTCTCGGCTGCATCATCCGTCCGGCAATGCGGCGGCTAGCGGATTCCCAAAAGCGCAAAACGGGTACGGCAGGGCTGACAAGTGACGCATTTCACAGAATAGAAGAATTCTTTGCCCGAACCGTACCCGGTAATATCGGCCTGCGCAGAAAAAAGCAAGGGCGCAGGTGCAAACTCCCCCACTGGTCTCGCGAACCGTTTCTGGAAGTTGTCCTTACGCCCAAGCCGTCCCGGCATAAAGCCGGGACATAGCAAGGGTTTCAGACAATTTTACGCCAGAAGAACCTGCCATATAACATGACAGTCGCGAGTTCGTGGGGCATAAAGGTTGTCTTAACCTTATGGTATGTCGTTACGGCGTCGCCGTATCGTTTCGCAAAGTTAGCATAATTTCTGTATTCGGAGTTTCTGTTTACCGATACAAATATATAAACAATTCCCCAATAAATACCGATCGGTAGTCGATATTTTTCGAGAAAAGCAATTTTTTTGTATGAAATGAGTTTGCCGAGAAAAGATAATCAGTTCCTAAACGACCTTGCCGAGCGATTGAAAGCATTACGCAAGAAGAGAAAATTATCTCAGATGCGTGTTACGATGGATACCGGAATCAATATAGGCCGGGTGGAATCGGGCAAACGAATGCTGTCGGTCTACTCAGTAGCCATTTTATGCAGCTATTACGGCGTTTCAATGGAAGAATTTTTCCGGGGAATCAAACTGACCGCAAATCCGTGGGAATAACCTTTCAAAATAGGTCTTGCTTTCCGACTGCAAGATCATTTTATCCGATCGAATAACAGAATACCACAAATAAAAAAGGGTTCCGCCAATAAGGCGGAACCTTCTTTTACAGTGCCTATCGGGCAGATTACTCCGTCTCTTCGATAACGGCCTTGAACAGCTCGACGTCCTCCAAGGTGGAGTTCATGACGTAGGTGTATGCCTCCGAAATCTTGCCTTCGGCCAGCTTGCAGAAGACCTTCGCCGAATTGACATACTCCTCCGACTCGCCGGCCTGACGCGCCAGCAGGTAGGTGATGATGATATGTCCGGCGGTCTCGACAAGACGGCGGGCGTGGAAATCCTTGAAGCCGCAAAGCTCCTTGTCCCCCGCTTCGACGCGGGCGATCATCTCCGCGAATTTCGCGGTCAGCTCCTTCAGCTTCGCAACGACGGGCTGCATGGGCTGGCTGTATTCGGCGGCAGCGTAACGCTCGATCTGCTCCATGAAGGTGCCTTTGGTCACGGAGTTGATGGCCGCAACGACCTGCAGCTGCGAAGTGCCTTCATAGATATTCATGATGCGCGCGTCGCGGTAGAGACGCTCGCAGGGGTAATCCTTCATGAAGCCCGAACCGCCGTGGATCTGGATGGCGTCGTAGGCCTGCTGATTGGCGTACTCCGACGAGAAGAGCTTGACAAGCGGCGTGAAGCCGTCGGCAAGGCGGTTGTAGAACTTCATCTCCTGACGCTCCTCGCCTTCGAGCGAACGTTCGTGCGCGATATGGCCGTACTGCTTGTAAACCTCGACGAAGCGCGTGGTTTCGTACAACAGCGCGCGGACGCCCTGCAATTTGGCTTTCATGTTGGAGAGCATCTCCGAAACGGCGGCGAAACGGATGATCGGCTTGCCGAACTGCTCGCGCTCGTGGGCGTATTTGAGGGCTTCGCGGTAGGCGGCCTCGCAGAGACCCACCGACTGGGCGCCGATGCCCAGACGGGCGGCGTTCATCAGCGACATCACGTATTTAATAAGGCCCATCTTGCGGTCGCCGACCAGTTGCGCCGGAGCATTGGTGAAGACCAGCTCGCACGTCGGCGATCCCTTGATACCCATCTTGTTCTCGATACGGCGCACCTTGACGCCGCCGTCGCGCTTGTCGTAGACCAGCATCGACAGACCACGGGCGTCGGTCGTGCCCTCTTCGGTGCGGGCCAGCACCAGCGAAACGTCGCCGTCGCCGTTGGTGATGAAACGCTTCACGCCGTTGAGCAGCCACGTCTGCTTCTCCTCGGACCACGTGGCCTTGAGCATCACGGCACCCAGATCCGATCCGGCGTCCGGCTCGGTGAGGTCCATGGCGCAGGTAGCGCCCGCGGAAACCCACGGCAGGAATTTGGCCTTGATCTCCTCCGAAGCGAACTCGTTGAGCGTCTCGGCGCAGTCCTGAAGGCCCCAGATGTTCTCGAAGCCGGCGTCGGCGCGCGACACCATTTCGTTGGCCATCACGAAGCAGACCAGCGGGAAGTTAAGACCGTCGTACTTGCGCGGAAGCGTCATGCCGCTCAGGCCCGCATCGACGATCGCCTTCATGTTCCGGACCGTACCCGAAGCGTACTCCACATGGTCGTTCACCACGCGGGGGCCTTCGTGGTCCACGCCCTCGGCATTCGGAGCAATGACCTCGCCGCAGACCTCGCCCGCGATCTCCAGCACGCGGCGGTAGGAGTCCATAGCGTCTTCGAAATCCTGCGGCGCGAAATCGTAGAGGTCCTTTTCGGCGAAACCGCGCTCTTTCAGCTCCACGATCTTGCGCATCATCGGATGCCCAAGGTGGAACTGCAAATCTTTGTTATCTGAAAAGAAATTTGCCATTACTTCGAATTTTGTTTGTAGTACTTAATCATCTTGGGGATTATCTCATTGACGTCGCCCGTGATGGCGTAGTCGGCGATCTTGTTGATCGGGGCTTCGGGATCGGTGTTGATCGAGATGATCATGGCCGAACCGTCCATACCCGCCGTATGCTGGATCTGACCCGAAATACCGCAGGCGATGTAGAGTTTGGGACGGACCGTAACGCCGGTCTGGCCCACCTGACGGGCATGGTCGGCAAAGCCGGCGTCCACGGCGGCGCGGCTGGCGCCCACCTCGGCGCCCAGCACGTCGGCAAGCTCGAACACCAGATCGAAGTTCTCCTTCGAACCCATGCCGTAACCGCCGGCGACGATGACGCTCGCGCCCTTGATGTCGATCTTGCTCTCCGAAATCTCGCGGTCGAGGATCCGCACCGCCAGATCGGTGTCCTTCACGAACTTCTGCCAGTCGATCTTCTTCACCTCGCCGGCGCCCGGCACGGCGGCGTACTCGCGGCGCATGACGCCTTCGCGGACGGTAGCCATCTGGGGACGGTTGTCGGGATTGACGATCGTGGCGATGATGTTGCCGCCGAAGGCGGGACGGATCTGGTAAAGCAGGTCCTTATACTCCTTGCCGGTCTTGGCGTCCTTGTGGTCGCCGATCACCAGCTGCGTGCAGTCGGCCGTAAGACCGCTGTAAAGGGCCGACGATACGCGCGGGGCGAAGTCGCGGCCGTTGCAGGTCGCGCCGAACAGCGCGATCTGGGGTTTCTCCTGTTCGATCAGGCCGCACATGACGGCCGTATGGGGCAGCGTGCGGAAAGGTGCGAAGATCTTGTCGTCGGCGACCCAGACGGTGTCGGCGCCGTATTTGGCCAGTTCGGTCTCGATACCTGCAAGATGCTCGCCCAGCACTACGGCTTCGAGCTTCACACCCAGCGTCGTGGCCAGTTCGCGGCCTTTGGTCAGCAGTTCGAGACACACGTCGGCGACCTTGCCGCCCTCGTTCTCGATATATACGAATATATTGTTCATGGATTACTTCTGCGGATTTAACCGAGCGTGTGGCTCGCGATAAGTTCGACCATCAGTGAATTGATATCCTCGTCGGAAGCCGTGAGTTTCTTGGCCTCCTTGGCCTGAAACACCACGTTCTCGATCTTCTTGACCTTGGTGGGCGAACCCGCAAGGCCCAGCTGCTGCGGATCGGGATTGACGTCGGCGGCGGCCCACTCGACGATCTGCAGGTACTCCTTGGCGGCGGCGCGCTTGGCGGCCGGCGAGTCGGGAGCTGCGGCGATCTCCGATTTGGCGAGGGCGAATTTGCAGGTCATCACGCGCTTGGCGTTGCGCGGACGGCATTCGGGAGCCGACGCGTTGACCGTAACGACCACCGGAACGGGCGTCTCGACCGTCTCCATGCCGCAGTTCAGGCGGCGTTTGATGACCAGCGAATCCGCTTTGATTTCGGTAATCTCCTCGGCATAGGTCACCTGCGGCAGGCCCAGCTTCTCGGCCACCTGAGGTCCGACCTGCGCCGTATCGCCGTCGATGGCCTGACGGCCAGCGAAGATGATGTCGGGAGCGATCATTTTCAGCGCGCAAGAGAGCGCGTACGACGTGGCGAGGGTGTCCGAACCGGCGAACTCGCGGCCCGAAAGCAGATAGCCGCCGTCGGCCCCGCGGAACATGGCGTCGCGGATAATGTCGGCGGCGCGCTGCGGACCCATCGTAAGGATATGAACCGTGGAGCCTTCGGTGCGGTCTTTCAGCGCGAGCGCCATTTCGAGCGCATTGAGGTCCTCCGGATTGAAGATGGCCGGCAGCGCCGCGCGGTTGACCGTCCCTTCGGGGGTCATCGCATCCTTACCCACATTGCGGGTATCGGGCACCTGCTTGGCCAATACGACAATTTTAAGTGCTTTTTTCATAAGGTTATAGTTACAAAATTAAATCGGTTTCGTTGTTTCGGACGCCGCGGCAGGCGGAAAACTCCGCGCACGGAGCCGCATCTCCGGCCGCAATACGGCATGCGGGATACATTCGGCGCGGCATACGCGGCATGCGACATGCGGCGGCCGAAAGGCTCCCCTACCGGACGATCGTTTCGCCGCGGTCGGGACCGACGGAGATGATCTTCACGGGAACGCCCGTCTCGCGCTCGATGAATTCGACGTACGTCTTGAATGCGGCCGGGAAGTCGTCGTAGCTCCTGCAGTCGCGCAGGTCGCACTTCCAGCCTTCGAACTCGCGGTAGACGGGTTTCAGGTCGTCGCCGATCTCGTAGGGGAAATGCGCGGTGCGCTCGCCGCCGACCTCGTATTCGGTGGCGACCTTGACGGTCTCGAAATCGTTCATGACGTCGGACTTCATCATGATGAGCTGCGTCACGCCGTTGATCATGATCGAATATTTCAGCGCGACAAGGTCGAGCCAGCCGCAGCGGCGTTCACGGCCCGTAACGGCGCCGTATTCATGGCCGATACTGCGCATCCGGGCGCCCGTTTCGTCGAACAGCTCCGTAGGGAACGGGCCGCTGCCGACGCGCGTGCAGTAGGCCTTGAAGATGCCGTAGACCTCGCCGATACGGTTCGGGGCGATGCCCAGACCGACGCAGGCGCCGGCGCAGACGGTATTCGAGGAGGTGACGAACGGATACGATCCGAAGTCCACGTCGAGCAGCGTGCCCTGAGCGCCTTCGGCCAGAATGCTCTTGTCCTGAGCCAGACACCCGTTGACGAAATATTCGCTGTCGATGATGTTGAAACGCTTGAGGTATTCGACGGCCTCGAACCACTTCCGTTCCAGTTCCGTAATATCATATTCATAACCCAGACCGCGCAGAATGCTCTCGTGGCGAGCCTTGGCCCGTGCATAAATCTGCCGGAAATCGGCGCTCAGCACGTCGCCGACGCGCATGCCGTTGCGGCTCACCTTGTCGGTATAGGTCGGACCGATGCCTTTGCCCGTGGTGCCGATCTTGGCGCTGCCCTTGGCCGCTTCGTAAGCCGCATCGAGAATGCGGTGCGTCGGCAGGATCAGGTGGGCTTTCTTCGAAATGCAGAGTTGTTTGGTCAGGTCGTGGCCGCTGGCTGCGAGCGCCTCGGCCTCCTCGCGGAAGAGGACGGCGTCAATGACAACGCCGTTGCCGATGATGTTGGTTTTTCCGCCCTGAAATATGCCCGAAGGAATCGAGCGGAGTACGTATTTCTCGCCGTTGAACTCCAACGTGTGACCGGCATTGGGACCGCCCTGAAAACGGGCGACGACCTCGTAGGCAGGCGTCAGCACATCCACGACTTTTCCCTTGCCCTCGTCACCCCATTGCAGGCCGAGGATAACGTCAACTTTTTTCATTGTATCCGGTTGTATTTTTGTGTGCAAAAGACATTTTTTGCATCCAAAGGTACTAATTATTATCCGAAATACCCAATTCGCCGCGGCGACTTTTCAACAATGTATCAGAAATCGGGTGCGAAAAAACATCCTGCGACGAAAAAACAAAGCACTGTGCGAAATCGGCGGAATAAAATTCGGCGGCTCCGGAGCGGGACGGGCGGAGCAGGCGGACGGAGCGGACGGAGCGGACGGACACGAATGAGCGGAGAGACGAAGCGCGGACAGGCAGGTGGGCAGGCAGGAGCAGACAGAAAGGTCAGAACAAGAGGGCGGGACGAACGGAGCGGATAAAGGAATAGGCGGGAATCAGACAAAGCTGACAGACGGAGAGACGAAGCAGACGGGACAGGACGAATGGGCGGACGGGCGGACGGGCGGACGGGCGGAGAGACGAACCAAACAGACGGAAAGACGAAACGGCCAAAACGGGCGAAGCGGCCGGATAGGCGGGCAGATGGGCCGGCAGATGGGCGGACGGAGCGGACGGAAAAGCAAGCAGAGCGGACGGACTGCAGAGACCCCGCATCGCCATTCGGAAGATTCGCAAAACGCCGGACTGAATCATGCCGCAGGCGAAGAAAAAACGACAATCCCGCCCCGGAGAAACCGGACGGGAGCGAATCGGACGGAAGTGGAGGCCGGGAGCGGATCGGACAGAAGCAAATCGGACGGGAGCAGATCGGACGGGAGCGGATCGGCCCAAAAGACGATGCGGAATCAGCGGACGATTATTTCGGTATGTCCGTCGGCACTGACGCTCTGCGATGCGCGGCAGTAGACGGTCGTGAGCAGAGGATTGCCGCCCGCGTCGGCCTTAAGCCGGTCCGAGCAGGGCCGCAGGTCGAGCGTCACGAGACGGTTGCCGCTGCAGTCGAGCAGACGGAGCGCTCCGGCGGATTTGAGGTCCAGCAGCGTGAGCGCATTGTCCGCGCAGTTCAGCTCCAGAAGAGCGCGCAGGCCGTCCAGATCGAGCGAAGCGATGCGGTTACGGCTGCAATCGAGCGTCTGCAACAGCGTACACTTGCGCAGATCGAGCTGCGTGAGGTCGTTGCCGCTGCAGTCGAGCCGTTCGAGCCGCGAGAATTCGCCGATCTCCCACATATGCGCGATGCCGCGGTCAGGGCAGTCCATTTTCAGGACGCGCTGCGCTTCGTAGCGCGAAACGCGTCCGTCGTGGTCGATGTCGAAATGCTCAAGGCAGTAAGCCTCGAATGCGGGATCTGCAAAAGTAATGTATACGCGCTTGTTCTTGTCGTCGCGTTCGTCTTCCGCAAGGCCGCAGGCCGCAAGAAGCGCAAACGCGAGGAGAGGAACGAAGCGGGTCATAGGTCTCAGATGTTTACGTCGTCGTCGGAGTCGTCGCCGCCGTCAGAATTGCCGTCGTCCTGAATCTCGTCGGCACCCTTGATCTCGTCGTCGTAGTAGTCCTTGTCGTCGTCCTCCTGCGCATTGTCGTCGATCTTGACGTCGATCTTAACCATGTAGGCGATTTCGTCCGTATCGAAAGGTACGGCATAGAAAAAATCTCCGTTGGGCTTGTCCACGCGCATCATCGCTTCGGTGAACCCCAGCGGGTATTTCTGCTTGACGGCCTCCTGCAGTTCGGGGGCCAGATTATGGAAGCTCGTTACGATATGTTTCTTCGTCGTATTCTGTTTAGCCATAATAATGCTTGGAAATTTTCTGCAATTATAAGCAAAATTTACATATCGCGCCACATACTCAATTTTTTTTTGCATTTTTTTTGAATTTGCAGGTAGTTACGAACAAAATACGTACCTTTACGCAGGTTATACTTATATTATGATACGCGAGAGAATCGAAGAGCTGCGGCGGCAGCTTGAGTACCATAACTTCAGATATTACGTCGAAAACGCCCCCGAAATCTCCGACTTCGAATTCGACGCCATGATGCGCGAACTGCAGGATCTGGAGCGCGCGCATCCCGAAATGGCCGATCCCAACTCACCTTCGGTACGCGTCGGAAGCGACATCACCGCGGAGTTCCGAAGCGTGAAGCACCGGTTTCCGATGCTTTCGCTCGGCAACACCTATTCGCCGGACGAGCTGCACGAGTTCATCGAGCGGATCGAGAAGGAGACGGGTCCCACGGAATTCGTCTGCGAGCTGAAGTTCGACGGCACGGCCATATCGCTCACCTACGAGCATGGCCGGCTGTTGCGCGCCGTGACGCGCGGCGACGGCACGCAGGGCGATGACGTGACGGCCAACGTCCGCACCGTGCGGACAGTGCCCCTCAGGCTCAGGGGCGACGACTGGCCCGACTCTTTCGAAATACGCGGCGAGATACTGATGCCCTACGCCTCGTTCGACAAGATCAACGCCGAACGCGAGGCGGCCGGGGAGACGCTTTTCGCCAATCCGCGCAACGCCGCGGCCGGAACGCTCAAGCAGCAGGCTTCGGCGGTGGTCGCGCGGCGCGGTCTGGACTGCACGCTCTACCAGCTGGCGGGCGACGACCTGCCCTTCACGAACCATTGGGAGAGTTTGCAGAAGGCACGCGAATGGGGATTCAAGATTTCGGACCAGATGCGCATATGCCGCAGTGCGGAGGAGATAGACGCCTACATCGCCCATTGGGACGAAGCGCGCAGGGAACTCCCCTTCCCCACCGACGGCGTGGTAATCAAGGTAAACGACTTCGGCGTGCGGCGGCAGCTGGGATTCACGGCCAAGGCCCCGAAATGGGCCGTGGCCTACAAGTTCAAGGCCGAGCAGGCTTTGACGCGGTTGGACAGCGTGGCCTTTCAGGTGGGACGCACGGGAGCCATAACGCCCGTGGCCAACCTCGAACCGGTGCTGCTGGCCGGCACGACGGTACGCCGGGCGACGCTGCACAACGCCGAACAGATGGCCCTGCTGGACATACGTCCGGGCGACATGGTATACGTCGAGAAAGGCGGCGAAATCATTCCCAAGATCACGGGCGTGGAGCTTTCGCAGCGGCCGGCAGACAGCAGGCCGTTCGAGTACATCACGGTATGTCCCGAATGCGGCACGCCGCTGGTCAAATACGAAGGCGAGGCGAAGCACTACTGTCCCAATCAGGGCGGATGCCGTCCGCAGATCATCGGACGCATCATCCACTTCATCCGCCGCAAGGCGATGGACATCGAGGGGCTGGGCGAAGAGACCGTCGAGCTGCTTTACGAAAACGGGCTGGTGCGCGACGTGGCCGACCTGTACGACCTGCAGGCTCCGCAGCTGGCGTGTCTGCCGCGGCTGGGCGAGAAGTCGGCCGACAACATCATCCGGAGCATCCGGGGATCGGTCGAAGTGCCCTTCAGGCGCGTGCTGTTCGGGCTGGGAATCCGCTTCGTAGGCGAAACCACGGCCAAATACCTCGCGGAACACTTCCGGTCGCTCGACGCGGTGATGAAAGCCACGCGCGAGGAGTTGACCGAAGCCGACGAAGTGGGCGGACGCATCGCCGACGCGATCATCGAATACTTCGCCGACGAGAAGAACCTCGCCATCATCCGCCGCCTGCGCGACGCGGGCGTGAAGTTCGAAGCCGAAGCGCGCGAACTGGCGTCGGAGTCGCTCGCGGGAAAGAGTTTCGTGATATCGGGCAAATTCTCGAACCACAGCCGCGACGAGCTGAAAGAGCTGATCGAAATACACGGCGGCAGGAACCTCGCGGCCGTATCGGCGAACGTCGATTACATCGTGGCGGGCGAGAATATGGGTCCGGCGAAGCTCAAGAAAGCCGAGAAGCTGGGCGTGAAGATCATCTCCGAAGAGGATTTTATCGCCATGATCGGCAGCGACGAAATACCCGCCGCAAATGCGGCGGAAAAGCGGACGGAAGGAAGCGAGGCGCACAAGGATGCGGCCGAGCCGGAGCTGTTTTAGCGGCAGGCGCAACCGGATAGGCCGTCCCCGCCGGTACGAAGAAACGGCAGCGGGAACGGAAGAGACGACAACGGCGGGAACAGAAGACGCCGCGGCGGCGGAAATGGAAACACGGCAGTGAAGGCAGGAGACGCAATGCCGAAAGAAGGCTAAAACGCAGGGCGGCAAACGAAGACGCTGCGGCAGAAGCAGGAAACACAACAGCAGAAGCAGGAAACGCGGCGGCGGAAGTTGAAAACACAGCAGTGAAGGCAGAAGACGCAATGCCGAAAGAAGGCTAAAACGCAGGGCGGCAAACGAAGACGCTGCGGCAGAAGCAGGAAACACAACAGCAGAAGCAGGAAACGCGGCGGCGGAAGTTGAAAACACAGCAGTGAAGGCAGAAGACGCAATGCCGAAAGAAGGCTAAAACGCAGGGCGGCAAACGAAGACGCGGCGGCAGAAGCAGGAAACACAACAGCAGAAGCAGGAAACGCGGCGGCGGGAACGGCGTAAGCGCCGGATCGCGGAAGACAGCCGTCGAAAAAGAAACTACGAACAAAACCGGAATACGATGATAAGAGAGAAACTGACAGGCGTGGGGGTCGCGATGATAACCCCCTTCACATCGGACGGACGCGTCGATTATCAGGCATTGGCGCGCATGATAGACTACGTAATAGAAGGCGGCGTGGATTACATCGTGGCGCTCGGCACCACGGCCGAGACCCCGACGCTCTACATGCCCGAACGCGCGGTGATCGCCATGTTCATCACCAACCATATCGCAGGCCGCGTGCCGCTGGTGATGGGCTGCGGCGGAAACTCGACGTCGGAGGTGCTGGACCAGCTCCGCGAATTCGACCTGCGGGGCGCGGACGCCATCCTGAGCGTGACGCCCTACTACAACAAACCCTCGCAGGAGGGACTTTACCAGCATTTCCGCACCGTATCGGAGCATTCGCCCCTGCCCGTGATACTCTACAACATACCGGGTCGGTCGGGCGTGAACATGACCGCCGAGACCACGCTGCGGCTGGCGCGCGACATGAAGAACGTCATCGGCATCAAGGAGGCGTCGGGCGACATCGAGCAGATGCAGCGCATCCTCGACAACCGCCCCGAAGGGTTTCTGGTGCTGTCGGGCGACGACGGCATGACGCTCGACCTGATGCGCCGCGGCGGCGAAGGCGTGATTTCGGTGGCGGCTAACGTATTTCCCAAACGTTTCATGCAATGCGTCGGTCATGCCAAGCAGGGCGATTTCGACCGCGCCGAAGAGGAGTACAGGGCGCTCGACGAAGCGGTGCACGCGCTCTTCGAGGAGGGGAATCCCGTGGGTGCGAAATGCGCGCTCTCGGTGATGGGCAAAATCGGCCCCACGATGCGGCTGCCGCTGGTCGAGGGTTCGCAGGCGCTGCGCGAAAAGTTCAGCCGGCTGATTGCGGAATACGATTTGCGCTGATTCCGCGTTAGTGTCTAAAATACGGACTAAAACACGGATATGAAAAACTTACTGCTGTTACTGCTTCTGCTTCCGGCGCTGGCCGCGGCGAAGGTTCCCGACGAGGAGGATATTCAGAACAAGACGATGGACGCCGAGTCGCCGTTCTACTATCCGTCGCTGATGATGCGCTACAACGCCGGCGACGAAACGCTGACCGACGAGGATTACCACTACCTCTATTACGGCTACGCCTATCAGGAGAGCTACAAACCGCTGGACTCGAATCCCGATCTGGACAAGCTGCTGTTGATGGCTTCGGGACTCGATCCCGACAAACCGGCCGTCGAGACGCTCGAAGCGATGCTCTACACGGGCGAAGATGCGCTGGCCCGCGATCCGTTCAGCCCCAAGATCCTCAATCTGATAGCCTACGCCCACGGCGCGCTGGGCAACAAACTGCAGGAAAAGATGTACTACAACCGGATGCAGGGCGTCATCCGGGCGATCCGGGAGTCGGGAGACGCGCTGACGCAGAAAACGCCGCGCCATATCCTGATGTTCGACCACGCGCTCGACGTGATGGCCACCGAAGGGCTTTCGTACGACAAGAGCCGCATCATCAGCCGAACGGTGGAGTTCATCCCGCTGACCGTACCCTACACGGTGGAGGGCAAGAAGCGCAAGGGACTCTACTACGACTTCGGACGCATATACTGGAACAAACCCGAAGGTTATACCTATAAACGCGACCGCACATGGCAGTTCAACAACCTCAAACCCCGTACGTACAAATAATCCGGCGCACGTTCGCCCTGCTGCTGGCGCTGGCGGTTTTCGCCGGCTGCGAAAAGGAGCGGGAGCCGGCGGAAATAACGAGTTCGCAGGAAGAAGCGGTGCTGCGCAGCACGGCCGGATCGGCAGCGGCGTTCACCGTGACGGCGACCGGACCGTGGACGCTGACCACCACGGGCAGCGGATTCGGCATCTCCCCCACCGCAGGGGGCCGGGGCGAGACGACGGTAACGGTGACGGCGTCGGACGGGAATCCGGGCCGCAGCCGCGTCAAGCTGGGGACGGTCACGCTGACTCTGAACGCAGGAGGCGCGCAGTGCAGCGTCACCGTGTCGCAAAGTCCGGCGACGGCGACGCAGACCATGCTGCTCTACATGCCGGGACGGGATCTGCTGAAATTCTACAAGCAGAATATCGACGGCGTCCTGAAAGCCGTCGATGCGAACGTTCCGGGCGACGGCCGCGTATTGGTCTGCTATCAGCCCAACGCGCACTCGCAGGCCGAAATGTACGAGGCGTATTTCAACGCCGAAAAGCAGGCGGCCGCATTCGCGCTGCTGAAAAGCTACGACGATTTCGCGGCGGCCGATCCCGCATGCGTACAGCGCATGCTGGCCGACGTGGAGGCGCTCGCCCCGGCGCAGCATTACGGGATCATCGTCGGCTGTCACGGCAAGGCGTGGGTGCCCGCGAATCAGGGAGCGCTCAGCTACTCGGCCCGGATGTCGAAGGAGCTGGAGGATTTATGGACCCCGGCGCCGGGGGCGCTGACGACCCGTTCGTTCGGCGACACGGGGCGGTCAATCGACATTACGGACTTCGCAGCGGCGGTCAAGGCCCAGAATTACAGGACCGACTACCTGCTTTTCGACGCCTGCTTCATGGCCAATATCGAGACGCTTTACGACCTGCGCGAATGCACGGACTACGTGATTGCCGCGCCCTGCGAAATCATGGGAGAGGGATTCCCCTACGAGCGGGCGATGCCGTGGTTCTTCACCGACGGCGGCAAAACCCGCGATCTGACAAAGGTGTGCGAAGCGTTCTGGAACTTCTACATGAACGACGCGACGACCCAATCGGGCTGCATTTCGCTGGCCGTGATGTCTGAAATGGAGGGCATGAAGGAGGTCATGCGGCGCATCAACGCCGCGCCGAAAAAATCTTATGCCGAGGAGCTGCAAAGCTACGAGGGAATGTCTTCGCACATATTCTACGATCTGGGCCACTGGGTCGAACTGGCCTGCGGCGACGCGGGGCTGAAAGAGGATTTCAAAGCGCAGCTGGACAAGGCGTTTCCCAAAGCCGCACGGCTCAGCACACCGGGATTCTACTCGGCGTACAACGGCCGGATGAACCCCGTCGCCTACTATTCGGGGGTGTCGTTCAGCGAACCGTCGGACAAATACGTCGAGGAGAACAAGCAGACGAGCTGGTACCGGGACACGCATTGAATGAAAAAGGGTGATTCTTGCGAATCACCCTTTTCCGTTATTCGTACTGGCCGGACTTGAGCCGTTCGACCTCCTCGCGGGAGAGGAAACGCCATGCACCGCGCTTGAGGTTCTTTTTCGTCAGACCCGCATAGTAGACGCGGTCGAGCTTGGTGACGGTATAGCCGAGGAACTCGAAAATACGGCGCACGATGCGGTTGCGGCCCGAATGGATCTCGATGCCGACCTCCTGCTTGTTGTCCTTGACATAGGAGATCTCATCGGCGAAAATCTCGCCGTCTTCGAGCGTAATGCCCTCGGCGATGCGGTCCATGTCGGCGCGCGTCAGGGGTTTGTCGAGCGACACCTGATAGATTTTCTTCTTCCGGAAGGCCGGATGCGTGAGCTGCTTGGTCAAATCGCCGTCGTTGGTGAACAGCAGCAGTCCGAGACTGTTCTTGTCGAGACGCCCCACCGGGTAGATGCGTTCCGTGCAGGCGCCCTGCACCAGCTCCATGACGGTTTTGCCCGCATGCGGATCGTCGAGCGAAGTCACATAGCCCTTGGGCTTGTTGAGCACAAGATAGACCTTCTTTTCGCCCTGCACACGGCTGTCGTTGAATTTCACCTCGTCGGTGGGCAGCACCTTGGTGCCCAGCTGGGTGACGATCTGACCGTTGACGGTCACCAGACCCGCCGTGATGAAATCGTCGGCCTCGCGGCGCGAGCAGAGTCCCGACTGGGCCAGAAAGCGGTTCAGGCGCATTTCGCCGATCTGCTTTTCGGGCGTGAACTTCGGATAGGAAGCCGGCTTGTCGTCGTGCTTCCGGAATCCGGGCTTATAGGGTTTGTCGCCGAACCTGCGGTCGCCGGACTTTTTGTCCGTGAACCGACGGTCGCCGGCGGGTTTGTCACCGAATTTACGTTCGCCGTAGGGTTTGTCGCCGAACCTGCGGTCACCGGACTTTTTGTCTGCGAACCGACGGTCGCCGGCGGGCTTGTCGCCGGATTTACGTTCTCCGTAAGGTTTGTCGCCGAACTTGCGGTCGCCGAATTTCTTGGGACCCCGGTTGTCGCCGTAGGCGGGTTTTTCGCCGCGGGGCTTATCGCCGAACGAGCGGCGCGGTTTGTCGCCGTCGCGGTAACGTTCGTCCGAACGGGCGCGGTCGCCCTGCCGTTCGTCGCCGAAACTGCGGCGCGGTTTGTCGAATGCAGGACGGTTGTCCTCCGTAAAGTGGGGGTTGTACGACGCCCGCTTGACGGGCTTGCGGTCATCGGACGGCTGCTCCGAATCGGCAGCATCACGCTGCAAACGCGGGCGACGCTCGACACGCTCCGCCGTAGCGGTCACGGTACGCTGACGCTTGTCGCGTCCGAAACGCGTAAGCACCGAGGTCGAGTCGTTTTTAAAGTCTTTCATAATCAGTTTGAATGTTTACGCGGCAAAGTTAATCGAATTTTCCGGATAAAAGCATATTGCGTGCCCGATTCGGAGATAAAAGCCGCAGGCCGTTACAAATTCGCCGCTTTTGCGTTATCTTTGCATCCATAAACAACGCCCGGCGCCGTTTGCCGGGTATTTCCCCCGTCGCTTTCCATGAACATGAACCGTGAAATACTGCGCATTGCGCTCCCCAATATCGTCTCGAACATCACCGTGCCGCTCATGGGCATCGTCTCGACGGCGATCGCCGGGCACTGGGGTTCGGACACGGCCGCGACGATCGGCGCGCTGGCCATCGGCGTGTCGATCTTCAACTTCATCTACTGGAACTGCTCGTTTGTGCGCATGGGGACCAGCGGACTGACGGCGCAGGCGTTCGGCGCGGGCAACTTCCGCGAATGCACCAACATGCTGGTCCGGGCGCTGCTCGTGGCCGGAGGAATGGGCCTGCTGATGTTGCTGCTGCAATACCCGCTGGGCGAGCTGGCCCTGTGGGGACTCAACGGCAACGACATGACGCGCGAGTACTTCTACGCCCGCATCTGGGCCGTGCCGGCGGGGATTCTGCTGTTCGGCTTCAACGGCTGGTTTACGGGAATGCAGAACGCGCTGATACCGATGTTCACGGCCATCACGGTCAACGTGGCCCATGTGCTGTGCAGCCTCTGGTTCGCATTCGGACTGGACATGGGGATCGTCGGCATCGCCTACGCCTCGGTAATCGCGCAGTGGACGGGCGTGGCCCTCTCCGCCCTGCTGCTCTTCGCATGCTACCGCAGGATACTGACCGGAATCGACTGGGCGGAGGTGGTGAACCTGAAACCGCTCAGGACCTTCTTCATCGTAAATCGCGACATCATGCTGCGCACGTTCTGCATCGTGGCCGTCTACACCTTCTTCACGGGGGCGTCGGCCCGCATGGACGAACCGGCGCTGCTGGCCGTCAACACGCTGCTGCTGCAGTTGTTTACGCTCTTCTCGTACATGAACGACGGATTCGCATACGCCGCCGAAGCCCTGACGGGCCGATTCATCGGCGCGCGCGACGAAGGGGCGCTGCGCGACTGCCTGCGCCGCTGTATCGCGTGGGGCACGGCCGTGTCGGTGCTGTTCGTCGGCATCTATATCGGCTGGTGGCGCGAACTGGTGGGGCTGTTCGTGGACAGCACGGCGCCCAATGCCGCGACGATCGTGGAGCTGGCGGGAGAGTATATCGTATGGATCATCCTGATTCCGGTCGCCAGCGCCATGCCCTTCATCATGGACGGCATCATGGTCGGAGCGACCGAGACGCGCGTCATGCGCAACTCGATGTTCTGGGCCACGGCGGCCTACTTCGGCATCTTCTACGTCGGCTACGCGATAATCGGCAACAACGCGCTCTGGCTGGCGTTCACGCTCTACATGTTCCTGCGCGGGGTGCTCCAATACTTCATGACGCACCGCCTGCGGTCGATCTATGTGAAAGCGACAGTCTGACCGCCATGGAACTGACTCCTGATTCGCTCTACATCAAATACGTCCGCCTGAAAGAGGAGGACGAAACGCCGCAGACCTATCCGTACACCGTTCCGGCGCTGGCCAACTTCCGGCGGCTGGAATTCCGCAGGCCCGTGACGTTCATCATGGGCGAGAACGGCATGGGGAAATCGACGCTGCTCGAAGCCATAGCCGTCAAGGCGGGATTCAATCCCGAAGGAGGGTCCAAGAACTTCCGGTTCGCGACGCGCGCCAGCCATTCGGGCCTTTACGAACATATCGTTCTGGGACGCGGTCTCCAGCCGCGCGACGGCTATTTCCTGCGGGCGGAGAGTTTCTACAACGTGGCGACGGAAATCGAAAACGTCGCCGACGGCGTACTGAAATATTACGGCGACAAGTCGCTGCACCAGCAGTCGCACGGCGAAAGTTTTCTGGCGCTGCTCGGACACCGGCTCTTCGGACACGGACTTTATATTTTCGACGAGCCGGAAGCCGCACTGTCCCCCTCGCGCCAGATGTACATGCTGTGCCGGATGAAGCAGCTGGCCGAGCAGGGGTCGCAGTTCATCATCAGCACCCACTCGCCGATCGTCATGTCCTACCCCGGCGCCGAGATATACGAAATCACGGACCGCGGACTGGAACCGACCGAACTGGAGGAGACCTCCCATTTCCGGCTGATGAAGCGTTTTATCCTCGACCGGCGGGGAATACTGCGGCAGATGGAGCTGGAGAAGGAATAGCCCCCGAATTAAGTTCGGGGGCTATTCCTTATTCGGAGTGCGCACCGGACATAGCATCGAATAAAGCGCCGGACAAAAGAGCGCAAACAAAAACCACCCGGCTCCTGCGAGTCGGGTGGTTCTATATTGCCGGCGGGCTGTCCCGCCCGTTATGCGGCGGTTATTCGCCCTTGGCAGCTTTCCAGAGCGGGAAGTATTTGTCGTACTTCTCCTGAATGCCGGGTTCGTCGCGCAGACGGAAGCAGAGCTGCTTGAGCATGTCGAGCGTATTGAAGTCGTCGGCTTTCAGCTCGTGGGCCTTCTCGAACCACGGAATAGCCTCCATATAGACCGCATTGGCGGCTTTCAGGTCGGCATCGTAAGCGGCCTGACTGCTGTACTGCTTCTCGTTCATCACCTTGTTCATCTCGTCGGCCTTGATCGTGTAGAACACGCCCAGATAGTAGTTGCCTTCGAAGAGGTCGGGTTTCAGTTCGACGACCTTCCGGAACGATGCGATGCTTTCGTCGTACTGCTTCAGCGCGAAGAAGATACGGCCGCGGCCGAACCAAAGGTCCACATTCTCCGGATTGCTCTCGATAGCCGCGTCGATCAGCGCCACCAAGTCGGCGGGGTCGCCCACCGAATCCTCAGGATTGGTGTAGAGCTGCACCAGACCGTCGAGAATACGCTCGTTCTTCGGGAACTTCTTGATACCGGCGACCAGCGCATCCTTGGCTTTCAGAACATTGGCCTTGTCGGCGTCCTTCTGGCCGTAGTAGCAGTGGAAAAGGTAGTAGTAGATATTGCCTTCCTCGTCGTTATAGCCCAGATCGAGCGCCTTGTTCAGGTAATCGGCACCGATGACGTACGATGCAGGGTTCGCAGCGCCGTCCACCGTGCGCAGATAACCCGCATAGTAGAGCAGCGCGGGTTCGGGATTGCCGTGAGCGGGGCTGGACTGGGCTTCGAAAGCCAGTGCATAGGCGTCGGCGGCATCGGCGTAATTGCCGGTGTCGATACCCGTGTTACCTACCTGCGAACAGAAATCGCTGATCTGCTTCAGCCCCTCCTTGACCTTTTCGGCCGTTTTGGGGTCCATTTCATAAGCCTTGTTGTAGGCTTCGATAGCCTTGGCGGGAGCGTCTTCAATCACCCACTGCGTCTGGCTCCAAGTCGCGATCTTGCCGTCCTTGATATATGCCGTGAACCAAGGATAGACCCAAGCCTCGTAGGGAACGTTGACGAGCGTCACCGATTCGGTCGAGGCGGGTTCGCCGACGGCCAGCTTGAGCATCGCGGCGTCCATATTGACGAAAAGGTTCTTCGTCGGTTCGATAGCCGCTTCGTAGAAGGCTTTGCCGCGGTTGATCCACGTCGCAGCCTTGGCGCCCTTCTTCGCATCGGCGATGTCGGCGTCGCTCTTCTCGATCTTGGATACAAGCGCCGACTTGTTGACTTTCTGGGCCTGAACGGCAGTAACTGCTACGAGAGCCACCGCAAGGACCGTCAAAAATACTTTTTTCATAACAGATTGAATTTTAATGTTTTAAAGTCATTTCTTCGTTACTCCTCCGCCGGACGGTCCGCTTCGGGAGTGGCGTCATTCCCGGTTGCAGCGACCTCTGCGGATTGTACTTCTTCGTCTTCATCGCCCGCCGCCGGTACGGCCATCACCGAAGCAATGGCGTCGCCCTCGCGCAGGTTGATGATACGCACGCCCTGCGTCGCGCGGCCCGCAAGGCGGATCTGCGACACTGCCGTACGTATGGTAAGTCCCGAACGGTTGATAATCATCAGGTCGTTGTCGTCCGTAACGGCCTGAATGGAGATAAGTTTGCCGGTTTTCTCCGTTACATTGATCGTCTTCACACCCTTGCCGCCGCGGTTGGTGATGCGGTATTCGTCCAGATCGGTACGTTTGCCGTAACCGTTCTCACTCAGCACCAGTACGTCCTGCTTCGAATCGGGTTCGACACATATCATGCCGACCACTTCGTCGCTCTCCTCGATCGAGATGCCGCGGACACCCGCACCGACACGTCCGATAGGACGCACCGTGCTCTCGTTGAAGCGGATGGCCTTGCCGTCGCGGGCCGCGATCATCACCTCGGCCTGACCGCTGGTGAGCTTGGCCTCGATCAGCTGGTCGCCCTCGCGGATGACGATGGCGTTCACGCCGTTCTGACGCGGACGCGAGTAGGCTTCGAGTTTGGTCTTCTTGATCGTACCGTCCTTGGTACACATGATGATGAAGTTGTTGTTGACATACTCCTCGTCGTTCAGACGCTTGACGTTGATGTAGGCGCGGACCTTGTCGTCGGGTTCGATCTGGATGACGTTCTGGATGGCACGGCCCTTCGAAGAGCGGGCGCCTTCCGGAATCTCGTACACCTTGAGCCAGAAGCAGCGGCCCTTCTCCGTGAAGAAGAGCATCGTATTGTGCATCGAGGCCACGTAGATATGTTCGATGAAGTCTTCGTCGCGCGTGGCGCTGCCCTTGGCGCCGACGCCGCCGCGGTTCTGCGTGCGGTACTCGGCAAGCGGCGTACGCTTGATATAGCCCATGTGCGAAATGGTGATGACCATGTCGTCGTCGGCGTAGAAGTCTTCGGGGTTGAACTCCTCGGAAGAGTAAACGATCTCCGAGCGGCGTTCGTCGCCATATTTCTCCTTGATTTCGAGCAGCTCGTCCTTGATGATCTGCATCTGCATGCCGACGTTTTCGAGCACCTCCTTGAGGTAGGCGATCTGCTTGGTAAGTTCGTCGCGCTCGGCGATCAGCTTGCCGTATTCGAGTCCGGTCAGGGCGCGCAGGCGCATCTCGATAATGGCGGAAGCCTGAATGTCGCTCAGGTTGAAGCGCTCGATCATCGTCTGCTTGGCGGCGTCGGGCGTCTGCGACGAACGGATGATGTGCACGATCTCGTCGATGTTGTCCTGCGCAATCAGCAGACCCTGCACGATATGCAGGCGTTCCTCGGCCTTCTTCAGGTCGAAGCGCGCACGGCGCACCACCACGTCGTGGCGGTGATCGACGAAATGCTTGACCAGATCGCGCATCGGCAGCATCTGGGGACGGCCGTTCACCAGCGCGATATTGTTCACTGCAAACGAAGTCTGCAGCGGCGTATTCTTGAAGAGCGTGTTCAGCACGACGCTGGCGACGGCGTCGTGTTTGAGAATGATGATGATGCGAAGGCCGTTGCGGTCCGATTCGTCGTTGATGTAGGAGATGCCCTCGATCTTCTTCTCGTTGATCATGTCGGCGATCTTCTTGATCATCTCGGCCTTGTTGATCATGTAGGGAATCTCGGTGATGACGATGCACTCGCGGCCGCTGGGAGTATGCTCGATATCGGTCTTGGCGCGCATCATAACGCGGCCGCGGCCCGTAAGCATCGCCTCACGGACACCCTCGTAGCCGTAGATGATACCTCCCGTCGGGAAGTCAGGACCCTTGATATACTGCAGCATCTCCTCGCCCGTGATTTCGGGATTGTCGATATAGGCGCAGCAGGCGTCTACGACCTCGCTCAGGTTGTGCGGGGCCATGTTGGTGGCCATGCCGACGGCGATACCGCTCGCGCCGTTGACGATCAGCAGCGGAATCTTGGTGGGAAGCACCGTGGGTTCGGGAATCGTATCGTCGAAGTTGAGCGTCCAGTCCACGGTCTCCTTGTCGATGTCGGCCATCACCTCGTCGGTGATCTTCTTCATGCGGGCCTCGGTGTAACGCATGGCCGCAGGCGAGTCGCCGTCCATAGAACCGAAGTTACCCTGACCGTCGACCAGCGGATAACGCATCGACCAGTCCTGAGCCAGACGCACCATGGCGTCGTAGACCGACGTATCGCCGTGGGGGTGGAACTTACCGAGCACGTCACCGACGATACGGGCCGACTTACGGGTGGGCTTATCGGAGTAGAGGTTGAGCTCCGCACTCATATCGTAGAGGATGCGGCGGTGTACGGGCTTCATGCCGTCGCGCACATCGGGAAGCGCGCGCGACACGATGACCGACATCGAATAGTCGATGTACGCCGACTTCATCTGCTCTTCGATATTGATAGGAATGATACGTCCTACCAAACCGGCATTCTTTTCTTCTTCAGTTAGCATCTTGTCTCTTGAAATTACGGTCTTTTAACGAACAAAAATACGATTTATTTCCGATCTGAGCAACTTTAGGGCGATAAATCTGACGCCGGCGCACAAGATTTCCGGACCGACACCCCGTTTTTGCCCCTTTTCCGCCGATCTGACGGCCTGAAAAAAATCTCCCGACGAGGTGTCGGGAGAAAACGAGCCTGTTTGCAGCCGGGCGAGAGCCGGCGGCCGCGGCCGGGTGGGGGCAGATGCGTTTTCAGACGCAGGGGAAAAGTCGGGAAAAACGATTTCCGGGAAGCACGCCCCGCTTTTTTGCCGTTTCGGGAGGATTTTTTACCTTTGCGGCTTCGACCCGAATTTTATGACCCGAATCAATACCCCCAAAGAGGTCCTCGCGCTGGCCGGAAGCTCCGCGGCGGACAAACTGCAAAATACGGCCGGCAAGACCCTCATACTCGCATTTCTGGCCGGCGCATACATCGCCATAGGCGGCCTGTTCTCGCTGATGGCCGGATTCGGATTTCCCGGAGCGGCCGAAGCGCCCGGATTCCAGCGTCTGCTGTCGGGCGCGGTATTCCCGCTGGGGCTTATACTGGTGGTGTTCACCGGAGCCGAGCTGTTCACGGGCAACAACGCCGTGCTGATGCCGGGGGCGCTCGGCCGCCGGTACGGCTGGGGCAAAGTAGCGCGCAACTGGACGCTCGTGTGGCTGGGAAATTTCGCAGGGGCGCTCTTCTTCACCTATTTTCTGGTGGTTCTGCCCGGCGTGCTGTCGTCGGAAATGTGGCGGGAAGCGGCCTGCAATATTGCGCAGGCGAAGGTATCGCTGCCGTGGAGCACGGTTTTCCTGCGCGGCGTGGGCGCCAACTGGCTGGTATGTCTGGCCGTATGGCTCGGAATGAGCGCCAACGACGTGCCGGGACGTATGATAGGGCTGTTTTTCCCGATCATGTGCTTCGTGGTGATCGGCTACGAACACTGCATCGCCAACATGTTCTTCATCCCGCTGGGCATGCTGCTCGGCGCACCGGTATCGGCGGCGGAGCTGTTCGCCGGCAATCTGGTTCCGGCCACGCTCGGCAACATCGTGGGCGGCGGTCTCTTCGTGGGCGGGCTGTACTGGTACCTCAACCGGAAATAAGCGGCAGGAAATTCCCGCGGCAGCAGGGACACGGCAGCCCGGCGCGCAATCCGGGGCATGAGCCGTCACATACGCACGCCGTTCGTATCCACGAAGTGTATCCGCCGGAGTATATCCGTGCAGGCGTATCAGCGCAAGCGTATCAGCGGAAGTCGATAAATTCGTAACCTTTGTAGTCCCCTTTGGAGAAGGCTTTGAGCGGCGTGTCGAGCGGCGCGACGCCGAGAACGGCGATGCCGACCTGCTCGCCGTCGTAATCGTAGCGGAGCGATTCGGGGCGCATCGCGGCAGTATCGACCGTAACGAGAATCTCCCCGGCGGGCGAGGCGTTCGCCGAAGTCGGGGTCAGCCGCACGACGGCCCGGCCGCCCGCGTCGCTCACCAGCGAGGGGGCATACTGGGTGCCGATGAAGTCGAAGGCATGGGCGGGGTTGCTGAGCAGATTACGGCTTGAAGTATCCACGTCGTCGATAGTCACTTCGCGGCGGCGGTTGTCGATCTCGTAGCGGATTTTGCCGTCGCAGTAGACCTCCGCCTCCCCCACCGCGATATAGTAGTTTTCACCCTCGACGGCATAACGGCCGCGGGTGGTGTATTCGTCCGAGCTGACCTCGAACGTCACTCCGTAAGCGCCCAGCGCACGGAATCCCGCAGCCAGATTTTCGAGAATCTCAGCGGCCCGTCCGTCGGCAGAAGGCGCAAGGGCGGCAACCGCCGCGGAGGATGCGGGAGACGCAGCAGCAGCCGGAACGCCGGACCGGAAGAAATCACCTGCGGCCGCAGGAACAGCGGATACGGTGGTTTCCGGGAAAACCGCACGAAGACCCGACGCGGCAGTTTCGGCAGACACCGAGGAAACAGCGGATGCGGCGGTTTCGGCTGACGCTGTGGAAACAGCAGACATGAAGGCTTCGGCAGAAAGCATGGAAACAGCCGACGCGGCAGTTTCGGCAGACGACGAGACAACAGCAGATGCAATGGTTTCGGCAGACACCGAGGAAACAGCGGATGCGGCGGTTTCGGCTGACACCGAGGAAACAGCAGACGCAACAGCTTCGGCTGACGCTGAGGAAACAGCGGACATGGTAGCTTCGGCAGAAAGCATGGAAACAGTGGACGCGACGGCGGTTTCGGTTACGGCGAAGGTTTCGGAAAACATCCCGCGGGCGGCGGCCGTCCGGGCCGCAGACAGCAGCACTATTGCGAACAAAAGTCGTTTCATGGGCGTAAGCATCAGAATAAACCGAGGTCCTGCAGTTTGGCTTCGAGCGACGGCAGGTCGTGGAACAGAATGTCGCGCGGCTTGGCCCCCTGCTGGCGGCCGACGATGCCGGCGCGTTCGAGCTGCGTCATAATGCGACCGGCGCGGTTGAAGCCGACTTCGTAGTTGCGCTGGATCATCGAGGTCGAGATATTGCCGCCCGAAACTGCGTCGCGGGCGATCTCGGCGAAGAGCGAGTCGTATTTCACCGGAGCGGACTCCTCGCTGCCCTGACTGCTGCCGCCGCCGTCCGCATCGGGCGTATAGTCGGGCAGCGGATAGGCTTCGGTATAGCCCTGCTGGCGGGAGATGTAATCGACGACGCGCTCCACCTCCTTGGTCTCGACCAGCGCACACTGGATACGGGTCAGCTCGCCGTCCTTCGAGAAGAGCATGTCGCCGCGCCCGATCAGCTGGTTGGCGCCCGGCTGGTCGATGATCGTGCGCGAGTCGATCATCTGCATCACGCGGAAGGCGATACGGGCCGGGAAGTTGGCCTTGATGCCGCCCGTGATGACCTTCACGTCGGGACGCTGCGTGGCGATGATCAGGTGGATGCCGATGGCGCGGGCTTTCTGCGCCAGACGCATCACGGGTCCCTCGACCTCGCGGGCGGTCATGATCAGGTCGGCGAACTCATCGACGACGACGACAATATAAGGCAGGTAACGGTGGCCGTTATGCGGATTGAGCCGCCGGGAGGTGAATTTCTCGTTGTATTCGGCAATATTGCGCGCCCCGGCCTTCTTACAGAGTTCCAGACGGTTGTCCATCTCCGTACAGAGCGAGTTGAGCGCATAGACCGCCTTGCGGGGATCGGTGATGATCGCATCGTCCTCCGATTCCATCTTGGCGAGGAAATGCCGTTCGATCTTCGCGTAGAGCGAGAATTCGACCATCTTGGGGTCGATCATCACGAACTTCAGCTGCGCGGGGTGTTTGCGGTAGAGCAGCGAGGTGATGATAGCATTGAGTCCCACCGACTTACCCTGACCCGTGGCACCCGCGACCAGCAGGTGCGGCATCTTGGCCAGATCGAAGACGTAGTTTTCGTTCTGGATCGTGCGGCCGATCACCACCGGAAGCTCGGCCTTCGACTCCTGAAAACGCAGCGAACGCACGGCGGAGTACATCGACACCACCTGCTTGTCGCGGTTGGGGACCTCGATGCCGATGGTCCCCTTGCCGGGAATGGGCGCGATGATGCGGATACCCAGCGCCTTAAGGCTCTGGGCTATGTCGTTTTCGAGACTCTGGATCTTCGAAATCTTGACGCCCTGCGCCTGCACGATCTCATAGAGCGTGACCGTGGGACCGACGGTGGCCTTGATGCGCTGGATCGGAATGCCGAAATTCTTGAGCGTCTCCTCGATGCGGGTCTTGTTGTCGAAAATCTCCTCGTCGCTAACCTCCGAATCGGACTGGTAGTCCTCCAGAAGCGTCACGGGCGGCTTGCTGTAGTTCACGAGGTCCTTCAGCGGATCGTAGCTCTCGGTCGTGATCGCCCGTTCGTCGACCATGCGGGCCTCGTTGGCTTCGACCGTAACGACGACGCCTTCGGCACCGGCCGAACCCGCGGAAACAGATGCGTCGGCGGGTGCGGATTCATATTCGGGCGCGGAGCCAGCTCCATGCACAGGCGCATCTCCGGATGCGGAAGCAGCCGCGGCGAGAGATGCGGGGCCGGAAAGGGATTCGGAACCGGAAAGGGATTCGGGAGCGGAAAGGGATTCGGGAGCGGCTCCGGCGAGGGTAGCCGGGGAAGATGCGCCGGCATCTCCGCCTACGGTAAGTTCGGTGAACGGGCCGTCGGAAACGGGCATATTGCGGACCGGAGTTCCGGCGGAGGGTGCGGCCGAGGGTGTCGAGGGACGCTCCAGCTCGACGAGTCCGCCGGGGCCGAGCACCAGCCGCCCTTCGGGACGCGAGAGGTCCACTTCGATAAATTCGCCGTCCTCGTCGGTCTTTACCGCGGATTCCGCTTCGCGGGCGGGTTCCGAGCCGACGGGGGTACCGTCGGACGAGATTTCGACGAAGGGATCGTCCTCTTCGCCGCGGACGATCTGCGTTGCGGCTGCTTCCGGCTCACGGGCGGGACGTACGATTTCGGGGTCCGGCGTACGTGCGGCGCGCGGCGTTTCAGGCTCCGGCACGCGCACGGCGCGCGGCATTTCGGGTTCGGCGGCACGCTCCGTCCCGGCTGCCCCGGCGGCATCCGGCGCGGCCGGCGTCGCGGCAGCAGAAACGGCCCCGTCGGCCTCCTCGGCATGGAGGTGTCCCGGAACGACCTTATGCTTGACGATCTCGACGATCCGGCCGCTCTTGTCCACCATGACGTTGCCCGCGCGATTGACCTTGTTGATGAAATTGCGGTTGATGAAGACGCCCGTCAGTATCCAGCAGCCCACGAGCAGGATAAGCGTGCCGAAGACGCCGATATGCGTGTGCAGCAGGGCGCCGGTCTCGATGCCGAAAGCGCCGCCCCACCCCGTCGAGCTGCAAAGGCTCCACTTGTCGCCGAAGGCGAAGCCCAGCGTCAGCGAGCCGAGGATCATGATCAGGAAGAGCGAGAGAATCGAATGGTTGAACAGCAGCGGACGCTGGCGGATGATCCGCACGCCGACGAGAATGATCATCGTCGGAATCAGGATGCCGAAGACGCCGAACGAATTATCGACCAGCAGGCGTCCCAGCTTCGCGCCCGCCCAGCCGCAGAGGTTCTCCGGCTCGACGCCCAGCGTCAGCCGCTCCTCAGGCGAGAGTTGCAGGCCGCTCTGGTCGGCGGCCCAGCTGAAGAACGAAAACAGCACGGACGACGCGGCGAACACGCCGACGAACAGCAGCAAAAGGCCCGCGATCCAGCGGGCGCTGTCGCTGTTGGAGCGTTCGATGCGCTGACGTCCGTTTTTAGAAGCAGTTGTATTTGTCGTATTTTTAGATGCCATCTCGTGTTGCGCTTGATTTTATCAAGCGAAGTTACGCATTTTTTTCGACATTCGGGGTATCAGGGGGAACTTTATTGAATCCCGCGCCCGCTCAGAGCGACTCCGCGGCCTTATGTTCCAGACGCAGACGGTAGCTTTCGCCGGCGAAGGTGCGGAACGTATAGGAGGGGACGTGGTCCGGGGCGGCGTGCAGGCCGTACTGGTCGAGCAGCTGGACGACGCGGCGGGCGACGGCGGGCGACGGATCGACGATTTCGACGCCGCGGCCCGCGACGACGCGTTCCAGCACGGGAAGCAGGAAGGGATAGTGCGTGCATCCCAGCACGATCTGGTCGGCGCCGTGTTCCAGCATCACCGCGACGGCGTCGCGGACGGCCTGCTCGGCTTCGGGCGTCGATTCGCGGTCGCTCTCGACCAGTTCGACGAAACCGCGGCCGGGGGCGGTGATGAGTTCGACGCCGCTGCCGTATTTGGCCGCCGTGCGGCGGAAAAGTTCGCCGTCGAGACTCCGCTCGGTGGCCAGCACCCCGACCACCCCGCTGCGGGTATTCAGGCAGGCGGGTTTCACGGCCGGCTCCATGCCCACGATCGGCATCGGGGCGTATTTCTCCCGCAGGAAGTCGATTGCGGCGGCCGTGGCGGTATTGCAGGCCACGACGACCATCTTGCACCCCTGCGCGACGAGGCTGGCGACGGCCTCGTCGGCGAGCCGCCGCACCTCCTCGCGGGGGCGCGATCCGTAGGGGCAGTTTTTGCCGTCGCCCAGATAGACGAGCGATTCGGAGGGCAGCATGCGCCGCACCTCGCGCCAGACGGTCAGTCCGCCCAGCCCCGAATCGTAAACACCTATGGGAGCATCGTTCATTCGCTTCTGTGTATTTGTCACTCCGTCCGCTTCGGGGAAAGCAACCGCCGCGGAGGGAGGTTATTCGTTCTGCATCGTGTGTCGGAGGATCGTTTCGACCACCTCGTCGTCGGACAGCTCGCCGCAATCGACGATCAGCTGCGCCTGCGCGTAAAACGGTTCGCGCGCAGCCATGTCGCGGCTCATGAACTCGACCAGTTCGGCGTCGCCCAGCCCCCGCAGGCGGGGGCGCTTCTGCCGTCCGTAAGGGCTTAGCCGCCGGGCGATCTGCTCCGCCTCGCGGCGCAGGTAGACCGTAAATCCCGCGGCGTTCATGCGGGCCATGTTGTCGCGCCAGACGGGAAGTCCTCCGCCCGTGGAGACCACGGCGGCGGTTCCGGCGAGCGTCTGTTCCAGCACTTCGCGCTCCACCTCGCGGAAACGCTCCTCCCCTTCGTAACGGAAAACATCGGCCACGGAAGCCCCCTCGCGCCGTTCGATCAGCGCGTCGGTGTCGGCGAACTCCGCACCCAGACGGCGTGCGAGCCTGCGTCCGAGGGTGCTCTTGCCGCACCCCATGTAACCGATCAGAAAAAGAGGTTTCATCGTCGGGGGTTAAAACAGATTCAGCTGTTCGGGGTCGATCACCTCGTCGGCATCGCCTTTGGCGCGTTCGATTTCGAACTCCACGCCGCCCGAAGTCGTGCCCGTACGGGGCAGGCCGGCGGGCGACACGGGCGTTTTCTTCGGAGCGGAAGCCTTCGCGGCGGGGTTGTCTTTCACGGCCGAGTCGTCTTTCGCGGCAGGATTATCCTTTGCGGCAGGAACGCCGTCCGCCGCAGACTTGTTCCGAGCAGGGGCGGATCCGCCCGGAACGCCCGGCGCGGAAGGAGTTTCCGCGCCGGAAGAGGCCGGCGCAAAGGCCGGGCCGGCCGTGGCGGAATTCGCACCGGAAGAGACGGCAGAACCAACTCCACCGGAAAGTGCTGCGGCGTCGATCGCGCCGCGATCAGCCGCATCACCGTTCGAACCGCCCACCGCACGGTTGTCCGCACCGTTGCCGGAACCGCCTTGCGCTCCGCCGGAAGCACCGCCGCCGGAGGGCGTATCGTCGGGCGCGTCGTCGCCGTCGTCGTCCGAAGGTTCGGGTTCGGGCGGCAGTTCGGGTTCGATGAAGCGCAGCGCGGCGACGTCGTAGGTCGTCAGGCGCTTGCCCTTGGCGCGGTGGCTCTTGACGCCCACGAATTCGTCCACGTCGATCTCGTCCGCAGGGCGCGACGCATGCGCGCCCTTGTAGGTGATTTCGAGCTTGGCGCCCGTGCGTTCCGTCACGGCGACCAGATCGGCCTGTCCCTCCTCGTCGAGGAAGAACTGCATCTTGTCGCTCATCTCGGCCGTGAAACGCTTCATATAGTAGTACTGCTGCGAGCGGTCGTAATAGCAGACGCTGTAGATGCGGTCGGCTTCGTAACGGCTCACGCGCACGGTCTCGTCGGGGAAGTGCTGGCCGAGATCATAACCCGTAATGTAGTACTGGTTCTTGGAGGTCCAGACGATGATCTTGTCGTCGCCCTTGAACTCGCCCAGCAGCGTGCCGCGGCCGTCGGCGTTCAGGCGGCGGACATCCTCGTCGAACCAGACGTTCTGGCCGCCGAGCGTCGAAGTGCCGCGCTCCTTGAGGACGATCTTGTGGATGCCGTAGCGCGAGAAGAGATTGCCCTGGCTCTGGCGGCCCTTGATGGCGAGGGTCGAGAAGTCGAGGTCCACGATCACCTTCTTGAGACGCGGACGGGGCTTGAAGTAAATCTTCAGCACCTCGGCCTCACCGTTCGGATTGACAGACATATAGAGTATCTCGCTCTTGGGCGTGCCCTTGGTGATGTCGTACTCCTTGTCGCGCGTGATGGCCTTGATGGCGCAGCGCTTCATCATGATCGGGCCGTTCTTGCCGTCGCGGTACAGCACGTTGTAGATCGTGCGCTCGTCGTTGCGCTTGAAGACGCCGATATAATAAATGCCCTTCTCGAAGAAGGCCTTGTCGCTGACCTTGGTGATGACGTAACGGCCGTCCTTGGTGAAGACGATCACGTCGTCGATGTCCGAGCAGTCGCAGACCAGCTCGGCGTCCTTCATCGACTTGCCGATGCCGAAGAAGCCTTCGGCGCGGTCCACGTAGAGCTTGGCGTTGGTCACGGCGACCTTCGTGGCTTCGATATTGTCGAATTCGCGCAGTTCAGTCCTGCGCTCCCGGCCCTTGCCGTACTTGTCGCGGATACGCTCGTAATAGGCTACGGCGTATTCGGTAAGATGGTTCAGATCGTACTGCGTGGACTTGATGTCCTCCTCGATCTGGCGGATTTCGTTGTCGGCCTTGTCGCTGTCGTAACGCGAAATACGGATGAACTTCAGCTCCGTAAGCCGCTGCACGTCGGAGAGCGTCACCTCGCGGCGGAGCAGTTTCTTGAACGGCTCCAGCCCCTTGTCCACGGCGGCGTAGGCCTCCTCGCGGCTCTTGCTGCCCTCGATGAGCTGGTAGAGCTTGTTCTCGATGAAGATGCGTTCGAGCGACGCGGCGTGCCACGCTTCGTTCAGCTCGCCGAGCCGGATCTCCAGCTCGCGGCCCAGCAGCCATTTGGTATGCTCGGCCGAGCGGCGCAGGATTTCGCTCACGCCCAGAAAATGGGGCTTGTCCTCCCAGATCAGGCAGGCGTTCGGGGCGATCGAGACTTCGCAGTCCGTGAAGGCGTAGAGCGCGTCGATGGTCTTGTCGCTCGACTCGTCGGGCGAGACCTGAATGACGATCTCGACCCGGTCGGCCGTATTGTCATCGACCTTCTTGATCTTAATCTTGCCCTTGTCGTTGGCCTTGATGATCGAATCCTTGATCGACTCGGTGGTCGTGGTATAGGGAATTTCGGTGATGGCCAGCGTACGTTTGTCGATCTTCGAAATCTTGGCGCGGACCTTCACCGCACCGCCGCGAAGACCGTCGTTGTAACGGCTCACGTCGGCCATGCCGCCCGTCGGGAAGTCGGGGTAAAGCTGGAATTCGCGGCCCTGAAGATGGGCGATGCAGGCGTTGATAAGCTCCACGAAGTTGTGGGGCAGGATTTTCGACGCCAGACCCACGGCGATACCGTCCGAACCCTGCGCCAGCAGCAGCGGGAACTTGATCGGCAGCGTGACCGGTTCCTCCTTGCGGCCGTCGTAGGTAAGCATCCACTCGGTGGTCTTCTTGTTGAAGACCACTTCGTTGGCGAATTTCGAAAGGCGGGCTTCGATATAACGGCCCGCGGCGGCTTCGTCGCCCGTGAGGATGTTGCCCCAGTTACCCTGACAGTCGATCAGCAGGTCCTTCTGGCCCAGCTGGACCAGCGCATCCTTGATCGACGCATCGCCGTGCGGGTGGTACTGCATGGTCTGGCCCACGATGTTGGCCACCTTGTTGTAGCGGCCGTCGTCCACGACCTTCATGGCGTGGAGGATGCGCCGCTGAACAGGTTTCAGACCGTCTTCGACATGGGGCACGGCGCGTTCGAGGATCACGTACGAAGCGTAATCCAAGAACCAGTTCTTATACATGCCCGTCAGTTTGCGCACGCCCCCCTCGTCCTGCGTCAGCCGGTCGAACTTGCCCGCCTTGCCCTGAGGCCCGGCGGCAGGGGCTTCGCCGGCCGCGTCGCCGGCCGTTTCCGGGGTCGATGCGTCCTCGTTGAGCGGCTCTTCCCGCCCGATGATATCTTTTTCTTCTGCCATATTCCTTTAACTGATTGCAAGGTCCTGCTCGACGATATCCTCCTCGATGCGCAGGTTGTCGATGATGAAGCCCTGCCGCTCGTAGGTGTTCTTGCCCATGTAGAACTCCAGCAGGTCGTGGATCGGGTCGTCCTTGGTGATGCGGACCTTGTCCAGCCGCATCCCCTCGCCGATGAATTCGCGGAACTCGTCGGGCGAAATCTCGCCCAGACCTTTGAATCGCGTGATTTCGGCGTTGGCGCCGCAGCGGGAGACGGCCTTCAGGCGTTCGTCCTCCGAATAGCAGTAGTGCGTCTCCTTCTTGTTGCGCACGCGGAAAAGCGGCGTTTGCAGCACGAACAGATGGCCCTGACGGATCACGTCGGGGAAGAACTGCAGGAAGAAGGTCATCATCAGCAGGCGGATGTGCATGCCGTCGACATCGGCATCGGTGGCGATGATCACCTTGTTGTAGCGGAGGTTGTCCATATCCTCCTCGATGTTGAGCGCCGCCTGCAGGAGGTTGAACTCCTCGTTCTCGTAGACGACCTTTTTGGTGAGTCCGTAGCAGTTGAGCGGCTTGCCGCGCAGCGAGAAGACCGCCTGCGTACGCACGTCGCGGCTCTTGGTGATCGAACCCGAAGCCGAATTACCCTCGGTGATGAAGATCATCGACTGTTCGGCCAGCTCGTGCTTGTCGGTGCGGTGTATCTTGCAGTCGCGCAGTTTCTTGTTGTTGAGCGACACCTTCTTGGCCGTCTCGCGGGCCTTCTTCTGGATGCCCGAAATCGCCTTGCGCTCCTTTTCGTTCTCGACGATCTTCTTCTGGAGAATCTGCGCCGTCTCGGAGTGCTTGTGCAGGTAGTCGTCGAGGTGCTTGCCCAAGAAGTCCACGACGAAGTTGCGCATCGACACGCCCGGCTCGATCTCCTTCGAACCGAGCTTGATCTTGGTCTGCGACTCGAAGACCGGGTCGGTGACCTTGACCGAAATGGCGGCGATGATCGACGTGCGGATGTCCGAGGGGTCGTAATCCTTGTGGTAGAACTCCTTGACGGTCTTGGCGATGGCCTCGCGGAACGCCGCCTGATGCGTACCGCCCTGCGAGGTGTACTGGCCGTTGACGAACGAGAAGTAGCTCTCGCCGTAACCCGTGCCGTGGGCGATCGCCACTTCGATGTCGTCGCCCGAAAGGTGGATCGGCGGATAGAGCGGCTCCTCGGTCATGTTTTCGTTCAGCAGGTCCAGCAGGCCGTTTTTCGAGACGTAGCTGCTGCCGTTGAAATTGAACGTCAGACCCAGATTCAGGTAGGTGTAGTTGCGGATCATCTGCTCGACGTATTCGAGGTTGTAGGCGTACTGCCCGAAAACCTCCTCGTCGACGCGGAACGAGATGAAAGTGCCGTTCTTCTCCCTCACGCCGCTCTCCCACGTATCGCTCTGTTCGAGTCCCTGCGCGAAGGTCACCGTGCGGGCTTCGCCGTCGCGGACCGAACGGGCCGTGAATTCGCTCGAAAGCATGTTGACGGCCTTGACGCCGACGCCGTTCAGGCCGACGGTCTTCTTGAAGGCCGAGCCGCCGTACTTGCCGCCGGTGTTCATCTCGCTGACGGCCGCCGCGAGCGACTTGAGGGGAATGCCGCGGCCGTAGTCGCGCACCGAAACCACGTTGTCGGCGATCGAAATGTCGATCTGACGGCCGGCACCCATGATGAACTCGTCCACCGAGTTGTCCACGACCTCCTTGATGAGGACGTAAATGCCGTCGTCGGCCTGCGCGCCGTCGCCCAGCTTGCCGATATACATACCGGGCCGCAGGCGGATGTGCTCCCGCGGCGAGAGGGTGACGATGGCGTCGTCGCCGTAATTGTCGTTCGGATTCGTATTGAGTAAATCTGCCATAGTCTATTTTTTGTTTCGGATCTCGGCGAGGGCCGCGCACATGGCGTCGTGCACCTCCTGCATCAGTTCGTGCGTCTCGGCCGCGGCGACCCGCCCGGCGGAGACGGGGGGCAGCACCCGGATCGTGATCCGGTTGCCCCAGTTGAACAGCGCGTTCTTTTTGATGAGCGTCTTCGTGCCATCGAGCACCACGGGAAGAATCTCCACGCCCGCCTCCTTGGCCAGCGTGAAGGCCCCCGCCTTGAAACGGTGAATCTCGCCGTCCTTGGAGCGCGTACCCTCAGGGAATACGGCCACCGAAGCGCCGCGCGAAATCCATAGTTTGCCGTCGCGGACCATCTGCTCCAGCGCTTCGGAAGCGCGGCCGCGGTTGATGCAGATGTCGCCGTGCAGGACGAGGTACTGCCCGAAGAAGGGGGTCTTGAAGACCTCGCGCTTGGAGACCCAGCGGAAATTGAGCGGAATGTAGTAAAGCGTCGGGATGTCGATCACCGTATTGTGGTTCAGCACGATGACGTAACTCTTCTTCCGGTCCACGTACTCCCGGCCGATCACCCGCTGCCGCCACCGGGGAGGCACGGCGAAGAAGATGCGGACCAGAATGCGCGACAGTTCGTGCACCACGCGGCGGCCCTTATCGAAAGGATAGCACACGACCAGAGCGACGGCCGACAGCACCATGAAAAAGGTGCAGAGGAAGACCAGAAAGATATAGTAAACTGCGCTTATCATAAAAATCAGTTTTTAAGGCCCGGCCGCCGCACCCCGCCGCACCCGTCCGGACGCCGTATCGGGCGGAAAACGGCATAGCGGAGCGTTCGGAATAACGTCAGGGGACAATGAGCCATAATAATTCAATCTGCAAATTTAGGAATTATTCGCAGGAATCCTAAATCGGGGAGCAACGATTTTTCAACAAAATATTCACGATGACCGTCGGGCCGGACCTTTTTTTCGCAGGCCGCCGAAAAAAATAATGCGAAACAGTTGACCCGTCCCCAAGGTCAGGGTGTATCTTTGCCGCATGAACACTGCGCAGAGTTTATGAAAACAACGAAAATCAAATTCAAAATCGGAGAATTTTCCAAGCTCAACCGGGTTACCGTCAAGACATTGCGGCACTACGAAGAGATCGGTCTGCTCGTACCGAGCCAAGTGGACAAGTGGACCGGATACCGTTATTACGACGTATGCCAGCTGGGAAGGATGAACACGATCCGCTACCTCAAGGAGCTGGGATTCACGCTCGAAGAGATCGGAGAGCTGTTCGACGAGGGGCGGACGCGCCCGTCGCCGGAACTTATCGCGGCCAAAACCGCGGAGTGCCGGGAGACGCTGCTCCGGCTGGAGCGGCGCATGGCGGAGCTGGAAAGGCTGGGAAAAGAACTCGCAAAACCAAAGAAAATGGAAAAAGCATTTATCAAAGAGCTGCCGGCGGTCGTCGTCGCCAGCCACCGCCGGGTCGTCAGGGGCTACGACGAACTGTTCGACCTCTGCCCCAATGTCATCGGACCGGAGATGGCGCGGCTGGGCTGCGAATGTCCCGAACCGGGCTACTGCTTCACGATCGACCACACCTGCGAATTCAGGGAACGGGACATCGACATCGAATACTGCGAAGCGGTGACCGAACGGAAAGAGGACTCGGAGCTGGTTGAATTCAAGGAGCTGGAGGCCGTGCCGACGGCCGTGTGCATGTATCACCGCGGAAACTACGACACCCTGCCGCAGACCTTCGCCGAGCTTTACGCATACGTCGAAAAAGCGGGATACAAGCTCGCGGGAAGCCCCCGGTTCAGCTATATCGACGGCATCTGGAACAAGGACAGCGAGGAAGAGTGGCTGACCGAAATTCAGATTCCGGCAGGCAGGTAACCCCGCCGTCCTACCTTTCGGACCTCCGTACCCTGCCGGTACGGAGGTCTTATTTATATATGTATCAAAATTTTCTGCAAAAATACAGTACTATGCATTGCAAAGTATAAACATTTTTACATATCTTTGCCACATCAACTAAAATGCAACGCAGATTACAATTAAACGCAGAATATTATGAAAAAACTTATCCTCCTTATCCTGCTGCTCGCAATGGCTGCGGCGAACGCAACAGCGGCCCGCATGTATCCGGCCGGCGGCCGCGTCGTGGACGAGCAGGGGCAGGCCGTGGAGTATGCGACGGTGGTACTGCTCAGGGGCGGCGAGCAGGTGGCCGGCATGGCGACCGACGACGCCGGACGTTTCGAGCTGAAGGTCCCGGCGGGCGAATACACCCTCTCGATCCAGTATCTGGGTTTCGATCCCGTCCTGCGGCAGGTGCGCGTCGAAGCGGACAACGATCTGGGCGACATCGTGCTGAAAAGCTCCTCGACGCAGATCGAGGGCGTGGTGGTCAAGGCGCAGCTGATCCGCCGCGAGGCCGACCGTTTCATCGTCGACGTGGCCAACGCCCCTGCGGCGATCGGCAAGGACGGCATCGAACTGCTGGAGCGCGCTCCGGGCGTATGGGTGGACGACGAGAAGATCTCGATCAACGGCAAGAGCGGTTCGAAGGTGTACGTCAACGACCGCGAGCTGCGCATGGAACCGGCGCAGCTGCTGACCTACCTGCGTTCGCTGCGCGCCGACGACATTCAGAAAATCGAGGTCGTGCCCACGACCGGCGCGGACTACGATGCGGATTCGTCGGGCGGCATCATCCGGATAACGCTCCGCAAACGCCGCGAAAACGGCGTGGAGGGGTCGTTGTCGGCCGATTCGCGGCTGGGCCGCTGGGTGCGGTCGGTCAATCCCCGTGCGCGCGTCAGCTACCATTCGGGACGGCTCGACCTCTACGGGCTGGCGTGGTTCAACCTCGAAACCGACGAATTCGAATCGGACGAAAACACCCGCTACACGTCGGGCAGCAACAGTCTCGAAGCCCACTCCGAAAAATTCGAACGCGACCGGAATTTCGGCGCAAGCTTCGGTTCGGTGTACGAGATCAATTCCCGCCAGAGCGTCGGCGCGGAGTTCGAATACTGGCGCAACCGCGAAAAAGGTCCCAACGACTCCTACACCGATTTCACGGCCGCAGAGGGCGTGACCCGCACCGACAGCCGCTATGACAATTTCACGGCGCGCAACAACTACTCGCTGACGTTCAACTACATCCGGAAGATCGACTCGCTGGGTTCGACGCTCAAGGTGCTGGCCGACTACAACCGCCGCACCACGGACGCCGAGAACGACAACTTCAGCCGCACAGCCGCTCCGGCCCCCGCGCCCGCCGCAGACTCGACTTACCGCGACAATTCGGTCTCGGTCTACAACGTGACCACCGCCACGCTGGCATTCGACAAGAAATTCTCGCCCCGCTGGTCGCTGCGGGCCGGAGCCAAGTACACCTACAACGACATGCACAACGACGCGCTGTACGAATACCGGAAAAACGACGCATGGTCGCGCAACGACGACCAGAGCTTTACGATCAACTACACGGAGAACATCGCCGCGGCGTACGCCATCGCGTCGGCCAATCTCGGACGCTGGAGCTTGGTGGCGGGAGTGCGCGGCGAGTACACCCGCACCGAAGGCAAAGGACACGGCATCGCGCAGAATTACTTCAGTCTGTTCCCCAACGCCAACGTCTCCTATGCGCTGGCCAAGGACGGGTCCTATTCGCTGATCGCGCAGTATGCACGCACGATCGAGCGGCCGCGGTTCTGGACCCTCAACCCGCAGCGGTACCAGATTTCGGACTACACCTATCAGACGGGAAATCCGAAGCTCGACCCGGCCTACAAGCACGACGCGAGCCTGACGCTGGTGCTGAAACACAAATACACGCTGACGGGCGGCATCGTCGTCCAGACCGGCGAAATACAGCAGACGATGCGTCCCGACGCCGACGACCCGAAGCGGCTGTGCATAGCGTGGGTCAATTACGACACGACGAAGAGTTATTACGTCTCGGCCAATGCGCCCTGCCAGTTCGCCAAATGGTGGACCATGAACCTCAACGCCACCTACATACGTCAGGGCCAGCGCGTCGATCAGCATACGCCCGAAGCGCATTACAACTTCTATTTCGCGAACGCTTCGACCACCTTCACGCTCCCCGCGAAGTTCTACATCGACCTGTCATACCGCCTTCAGGGCCGCATGGACTTCGGCAACTGCTGGGTGGAGCCGATGCACTTCCTCAATGCGGGGATCAAAAAACGGTTCGGCGACAAGTTCACCGCCGCATGCTCGGTGCGCAACCTGATCGACCGACCGCAGCATGTCGGCGCACGCGGCGAAGGGTTCGTCCGCAGGGTGGACATGTCCCAGCAATGGAACTGCCGCGAATTCCGCATTTCGCTGAGTTACAACTTCAAGTCCGGGAAGGCGTTCAAGCGCCGGGCCGTCGAGGCGGGTTCGGCCGACGAGAAGAGCCGGTTGTAGATCGTCGGAGCTGACCCCGACGGAGTAAAACGGCTGCTGCCGGGAGCGGATCAAAAACCGCTGAATACAAGCGGATACGGTACATAAATTGCTGCATGGCGGGAAAAACTTCCTGCTATGCAGCATTTCAGTTATCTGGCCGAGATATTCGTCGTGGGCGGCATCGTCTCGGCGCTGATTATCGCGGCCGACCTGCACTCGTGCAGACAGCCGATGCGTATTATGAACAGCGTGTGGATTCTCACCGGACTGTGGGCCAGCGTCATCGGGCTATGGGCCTATTTCACCTTCGGCCGGCCGCGGCACTGCGACCTCGAAGAGCATAACGGCGGCCGGAAAACGGGGACGAAGCCGGAAACAGGAGCAGAAACACGAGCCGAAGCGGAAACGGGAGCAAGAGCGGCAGAAGCCGGGGCTGACGGCATGCGGAAAATGAGCAGTACGGCAGGCATGGAAAATATGGGTGAAACGGCAGGTATGCCGGGTATGGCTATGCCCGGCATGAGGAACATGGCGGAAGCGGAGATGCCGGGGCGGCCGAAATGGGAGTCGGCGGTGTTGTCCACGCTTCATTGCGGAGCGGGATGTACGCTGGCCGATCTGGTCGGGGAATGGTTTATGTATTTCGTTCCGATCGCCGTCGGCGGGAGCCTGCTGGCCGGGGCGTGGATCGCGGACTACATACTGGCGCTGGTTTTCGGCATCGGGTTCCAGTATGCGGCGATCCGGGGCATGGAACGGACACTCGGACGCGGCACGGCCCTGCGGCGGGCGGCTAAAGCCGACATACTGTCGCTCACGGCATGGCAGGCGGGCATGTACGGCTGGATGGCGGTCGCAATTTTCGGACTCAACGGGGGCATGCCGCTTCCCCGCACTTCGTTCGTATTCTGGTTTATGATGCAAATCGCCATGGCATGCGGGTTCCTGGCAGCACTGCCGGTAAACGTCCTGCTGATTAAAGCGGGCATAAAAAAAGGGATGTAGCTTCCCGCCGCATCCCCTTATATCCAACACGATACCACCCTACCGCGCCCGGCGGAACCGCAGGTGCGGAAAGGGAATATGCAGTGACCGACCGGCGATGATGAGCGTCACGGCAGCCAGAATCAGCACCACGCCCAGCACGATGCGCGGCGTGAGCCGTTCGCCGAAGACCACGACGCCGAAAAAGAGGGCCGTAAGAGGTTCCAGCGCACCGAGAATCGCCGTGGGCGTAGAGCCGATGGCGCGGATGGCGGCGGCCATCGTCACCAGCGACACGATCGTCGGGAAGAGCGCCAGCGAGACGGCGTTGATCCAGAGTCCGGGCGTGGGGATCGCCTGCAGGTCGGCGCAGAAGCGCAGGCGCACGACATAGACGCTCAGGCCGAACAGCAGGGCGTAAAAGGTGAGTTTCTCGGTCGGCAGGCCGCGCAGCGACGAGCGGTTGACGCCCACGATGTAGACCGCATAGCAGAGCGACGAGAGAAAAACCAGCGCGACGCCGAGAAAGGAGAGCGTCTCACCGCCGCCCTTGTAGAGCATGGCGATGCCGGTGAAGGCCAGCAGGATCGAGAGCTTGGTGATCCGGCTCACCTTCTCGTGGAAACCGACGGCCATGATGACCGCGACCAGCACGGGATAGAGGAACAGGATGGTCGATGCGATGCCCGCGTCCATGTGGTTGTAGCTCTCGAACAGGAAGAGCGACGAGAAGGAGAAGAGCAGTCCCATGACCGCCAGCGGCACAAGGTCGCGGCGGCGCACGGCGAACGGCTGCCGCCGGACGAGCATCAGCGCGCCCAGCATCGCCGCAGCCAGCAGATAACGGTAGAAAAGCACCGAATCCACTCCCATGCCCGCCCCGTAAAGGGGCAGCGTGAAGAGCGGATTCAATCCGTAACTGGCGGCGGCCACGGCACCCAGCACGCAGCCGCGCGACTTAGCGTTCGCCATTTCCCTTAGAACTGTACCTGCGGCGCGGCTTCGGAGCCTTCGGCCGACTCGAAGTAGGGCTTCTGCTCGAAACCGAACATTTTGGCGACGAGGTTGGCCGGGAAGCGGCGCACGGAGACGTTATAGGTCCGGGCCACTTCGTTGAACTGCTTGCGGGCCACCGAAATACGGTTTTCGGTGCCTTCGAGCTGCGCCTGCAGTTCGAGGAAGTTCTGATTGGCCTTCAGGTCGGGATAGCTCTCCGACACGGCGATCAGGCGGCCCAGCGCCGAGCGCACCTGCGCCTGCGCCTGCTGGTACTCGGCCAGCTTTTCGGGCGTCAGGTCGTCGGCCGACAAGTTGATCGAGGTGGCTTTGGCGCGGGCCTCGGTCACCTCGGTAAAGGTCTGCGTCTCGTGGGCCGCATAGCCCTTGACCGTATTCACCAAATTGGGAATCAGGTCGGCACGACGCTGATACTGCGTCTCGACGTTGGCCCATGCGGTCTTAACACCCTCTTCCTTATTGACGAATCCGTTGTACGTTGCATAGAAGAAGATCACCACGAGGGCGGCGACTCCAATCCAAATCCATTTTTTCATAATCGACAATTTTTTATTTTTAATACACAATTTTCAGTCATATCTTTCCGCCTTCGGCCGCTGCAGCCGCCTTCGGCGTCACTCACGAATCTCAAATCGGTCCTCCCTGAGCCCCCGGCGAAAAGAGTCGCCGCACGCGGCCGGAATTACGGGTGAAGACAGCCGACGGACTATCGGACAGCCGGACGGCTGAACTACCGGTCTGCAGAACAAACCAACCGGCGGCCAACCGAGCAAGCGAGCTGCCGGACCGGAGAACCAACGAACCGGCGGTTTCCCGGACCGACGGACGACCGGACGGCAGAACAGCAGAACGGACTAACAACCGGACTACCGGACGACAGAACCGGCGGTCTCCGGACCGGCGAACGGACATCCGCCCCTACCAGCGCGATCCGGCGCCTCCGCCCCCGAACGACCCGCCGCCGAAACCTCCGCCGAAGCCGCCGCGAGATCCGCCGCCGAAGCCGCCGAAGCCGCCGATGATCGTCCCGCCGCCACCGCCGAAATTGTCGTCGCGCAGATTTTTGGCCCGCCGCTTCACCACGGCCCCGCAGTTGGAGCAGACGTAGGTGTATTCGACCAGCCGGTAGCTGGGAGTCACCTGCAAAATACGGTTCGACTGCTGCCGAAGCGTCGGTTTGTGGCACTTCGGGCAGCGTTTGCGGGCATAATAGCCGAGCATGACGACGCCCAGCGGCAGGACGACGAATCCGACGACGATCAGGAAGACGGCCCACGACGGAAGCTCCCCGTCCGCGGTATCCGTACCGCCCAGATCCAGTTCGCTGCCTTCGAGCAGCTGCGCCGCGGCTTCGACGCCCGCGACCATGCCGCGGCTGTAGTCGCCCTCGCGGAAGGCGGGCAGCATGTATTTCAGCTGAATCCGCTTGCAGACGGCGTCGGGAAGCACGCCTTCAAGCCCTCCGCCCGTGACGAAGCGGATTTCACGCCGGTCCCTGACCAGCAGGATGCCCAGCCCGTTGTCGTTCTCGGCGCGCCCCACGCCCCACTGCGTAAAGAGATCGACGGCGAAATCGAAGACGTCGCCGCCCGCAATGTCGTCCACGGCCACCACGGCCACCTGAGCGATCGCCCGGTCGCGGAGCGCCCCGCAGACCGAGTCGATACGCGCCACGGCGCCGGGCGAAAGGATACCGTCGGGATTCGACACGTAGCGCGTACGGTCGGCGCGCTGGACATTGGGGATATCCTCGGCGCGGTAGCTCCGGGCCTGCGCCGCAAGGCTCGCAAAGAGCAGCAGGCAAAGAATGATAAAGCGTCTCATATTTATCGGCAAAAATAGCAAATATTCCGGAACCGGAACGGATTCCGGCGGGAAGTTAGCGGACAAAATGCAAAAAAAAGGCCGCCCTGTCGTGCGGCGGTCTTTTTTCGGCGGCGCAGAAGCGTCAGCGGGTCAGGATGCGGTAGCTCCACGGCGCCATATCCTCCTCGACGTGGCCGCGGAGTTCGCCGGGACGGCCCGTCATGGCATCGGTATACATGCCGGCGTAGATGCCCGTATAGTAATCGGCATGGATCACATAGGGCGAGAGGTTCATGACCGCGACGACGCGGTTGCCCTCCGCCTCGCGGACCGCAATCATCAGGCAGTCCTCGGCGTTGTTGCGTATCTCGATCATCTCGCCGCCCCGTTCGCCCGATGCGAGCGCCGGATTGGCGTGCCGGAGCGCCGTCAGACGGCGGTAGAACTCCGAAAAGGGATTGGAGCCGTAGGCGGGAAGCGGGTCGCGGTCGAAGAAGGCGAACGAATGGTCGTAGCCGATCTCCTGACCGGTGTAGATCAGCGGCAGTCCGCGCGGCACGACGAAGGTGAAGACGGCCATGATTTCGCGGGCGGCGCCCATGCGGGCGAACTCCGAGCCGTTCCACGAATTCTCGTCGTGGTTGGAGGTGAAGGCCAGCCGCATGGCCGAACGGGGATAGCGCCGGCGGTCGGCATAGATGTAGTCGCGCAGCGACGTGACGCGGACCCTCTGCTGCGCCACGTCGTTCATCAGGTGGTGCATCTCCCACGCATAGCAGGCGTCGAAAGCTCCCCCGTCGAAAAGGTAGGTCTCCTCGGCTTCGGCCAGCATGAACAGACCGGGCTTCACCCGCCGCAGGCGTTGCGCCGTCTCGTTCCAGAATTCGATCGGAACCAGCATCGCCATGTCGCAGCGGAAGCCGTCCACGCCATGTTCGCGGACCCAGAACTCCATGGCGTCGCCCTGCGCGCGCCACACTTCGCGCTCGGCATAGTTGAGTTTGGCCGTGTCGGTCCAGTCCCACGGCACGGTGGGCGCTCCCGAAGCGTCGCGCTCGTACCACGAAGCGGGCTTCTCGGTCACCCAGCGGGCGTCGCGCGCCGTATGGTTGGCGATCCAGTCCAGCAGCACCTTCATACCCAGCCGGTGCGCCTCGGCGACGAAGGCGTCGAAATCCTCCACCGTCCCCAGACAGGGATCGACCGCACAATAGTCGCGGACCGAATAATAGGAGCCGAGCGAGCCTTTGCGCCCCTCGACGCCGATCGGATAGACGGGCATCAGCCACACGGCGTCGATGCCCATGTCGCGCAGGAAGCCCAATTTCGCGGCCGCGGCGCGCAGCGTGCCTTCGGCCGTCAGCTGGCGCACGTTCATTTCATAGAGCACGGCCTGATAACTCCATTCGGGATGTAACATTTCCATAGCTTGAATAAATCGGTTTTCGGGGTGTCAAATGTACGTTTTTTTCCGGACAAACGCTCCGCCCGGACCAAAAACAGCCATAATTCGACGGAAATAGCTGACGCAGGGCGCATTTATTTCATGGAAAATTCTTACCTTTGCGCACGATTATAAAAACGCCTTAATCAAATATGAAACATTTACGTCTCCTTATGCCGGTCGTACTGACGGCTCTACTCGTCACGTCATGCGCCTCGCAAAAGCGTGCATGGTACCTGCAGGATGCCCAGCCGTTCACGCCCGAACAGATCGCAGAAAACGGCCAGATACGCATCAAGCCCCTCGACAGGCTGACGATCGTCGTCAACAGCAAGGACCCCGAACTGGCCGTGCCGTTCAACTCGTCGTCGTCGCTGAGCTCCCTGACCGGAGCCACCAATTACGGAAGCGCCACCAACCAGTCGCTGCAGATCCGCACGGTGGATGAGAACGGACAGCTCGAAATGCCCGTGATCGGAAAGATCGAGTGCAAGGGCAAGACCCGGAGCGAACTGGCGCAGGCCATAGCCGACAAGATCGTCGAGGGCGGGTATATCAACGACCCGACGGTAAACGTGCAGTTCGCGGACATGAAGATTTCGGTAATCGGCGAGGTGGCACGTCCGGGACACTACGACGTCACGCGCGACAAACTCTCGATCTTCGACGCGCTGGCCATGGCCGGCGACCTGACGATCTACGGTATCCGCACCGACGTGGCCGTGGCCCGCGAAGTGGACGGCGTGCGCACCATCGAGTACCTCGACCTCACGTCGAAGGAGTTGTTCAACTCCCCCGCGTTCTACATCCAGCAGAACGACGTGATCTACGTCAAGCCCAACAAATACAAGGCGCAGGCCGGTGAAATCAGCCAGAACCGCAACTTCTACCTTTCGCTCGTGGGTACGGCTATTTCCGTGGCGACGCTCATCATAACCCTGACCAAATAAGACCGGCCATGACAGAACAGAACATCAATCCGCATCTGCTGAACGAAGAGTCCGAAAACACGAACGGCATCACGCTCCACGACCTGATTCAGATGGTTCTGGCCAACTGGTACTGGTTCGCGCTCTCGGCGATCATCTGTCTGGGAACGGCCTATTACTATCTGGCAAGCACCCCGAAAATATACAGCCGGACGGCGACCATCCTCGTGAAGGACAGCCGCAAGGGCGGCGACACGGATCTGGGCGCGTTCAGCGATCTGGTGGGATTCCAGAACCGCCGCAACGTAGACAACGAGGTCTATATCCTCCAGTCGCACCGGCTGATGTCGGAGGTGGTCAAGCGCCTCCACCTGACGGTCAACTACTCGGTGCGGGAAGGGCTGCGCACGGCGGACCTGTACGGCCGTTCGCCGATCGAAGTCGATTTCATCAACGACAACTCCAAGCAGAAGCTTTCGCTGGAGGTCACCCCGCTCAGAAACGGCAAGATCGAGCTGACGGACTTCGAGGACAAGTTCGTGACGCGGCAGGAGACCAAGCGGGTCATTCTGGCCGAATACGGCGATACGGTCGCCACGCCCGTCGGGCAGGTGGTCGTGCACAAGACCCTGTTCATGGACTCGACCTATCTGAAAAAACCCATCACCGTAATCAAGAATTCGCTCGCGGCGACGACCAACGCCTACCGCGCCGCCGTGAAGAGCGACGTGGCCAACAAGCAGGCGTCGATCGTGACGATCTCGATGAACAATTCGGTGCCGCGCCGCGCCGAGGACGTGATCAACACGCTGATCGCCGTCTATGAGGAAGACGCCATCGCCGACAAGCGCCAGCTGTCGGTGGTGACGGCCGACTTCATCAAGGAGCGCATGCAGGTAATCGGCCGCGAGCTGGGAGACGTGGACCGCGACATCGAGGACATCAAGAAGAGCAACAAGATGATCGACATCACCTCGGAGGCGACCCGCACCATCACCGAGAGCACGCGCTACAAGGCCGAAAGCCTGACGATCGAGAATCAGATAAGCGTCGCCGACTTCATCCGCGAATACCTCAACGACCCGTCGCATGCGGGCGACCTGATCCCGATGGTGGCCTCGATGACCAACAACGGCATCGTCGCGCAGATATCGGAATACAACGAGGCCATCCTGCGGCGCGAGAAGCTGCTGGAAAACAGCTCGGAGCGCAGTCCGGTCATTCAGGACCTAGACAACGGGCTGGCCGCCGTGCGCCGCTCGATCATCGCCTCGCTCAACTCGCACATTTCGACGCTGGAGATACAGCTCGAAACCATGCGCAAGGAGGAGGCGCAGGTCAACCGCCGCATCTCGACCATGCCTTCGCAGGAGAAGGTCATGCTCGACATCATGCGTCAGCAGAAAATCAAGGAGGAGCTGTTCCTCTACCTGCTCAACAAGCAGGAGGAGACGCAGCTCAACTACGCCGTGGCCGAAAGCAACTCGCGCACGATCGACATGGCGTACGGAAGCGCGCGCCCCGTATCGCCCCGCTCGACGATCATCCTCGGCATCAGCCTGCTGGCAGGTCTGGCCATTCCGTTCGGCATACTCTACCTGATCGGCATGCTCGACACGACCATCCGCGGCCGCAAGGACGTGGAGGAGAACCTCAGCGCACCGTTCCTCGGCGACATACCCTTCCTCGAAGGGGACAACAAGGGCGGCGTGGTGGTCCGGGAAACCGGACGCGACGCGCTGTCGGAGGCGTTCCGCATCCTGCGCTCGAACATGACGTTCATGAACGTCTCGTCGGGCAAGGAGATCAAGTGCGTGCTCTTCACCTCGTCGGACCCCCATGCGGGCAAGACGTTCGTGGCGATGAATCTGGCAATGACGCTGGCCATGGCGGGCAAACGGGTCGTGCTGATAGACCTCGACCTGCGCCGTCACGCGCTCACGACGCACTTGGGACGCAGCAACAGCAAGAACGGCATGTCCGGTTATCTGGCCGGAACGATCACCGACATCGACCAGCTGGTGACGAACATGGGCTTCCACGAGAACCTCGACGTGATCTGCGCCGGCATACAGCCGCCCAACCCCACCGAGATGCTGCTCTCGAACCGGCTCGACAAGCTGGTAGAGCAGTTGAAGGAGCGTTACGACTTCGTATTCATTGACAGCACGCCGGCCATGTCGGTAGCCGATGCGGTGATTACGGACCGTCTGGCCGACCTCTGTATCTATATCGTGCGCGAAGGCGTGCTCGACCGCCGTCAGCTGCCCGACATCGAACGGCTCTACCGCGAGAAGAAGTTCCATAACATGTGCATCGTGCTCAACGGCACACGCACACGCCGCCATGGCTACGGGTACGGATACGGCTATGGTTACGGGTATGGATACGGTTACGGATACGGCTATGGCGACGACCATCAGGAGGTAAGCTACCGCAAGCGGATCAAACTTTTCTTCAGCAAACTCGCACGTAAAGTAAAGAAATAATATGGCTATACACAATGCATTGATCGCCGTGGATTTCGACGGCACGGTGGTAACGCACGCCTACCCCGAAATCGGGGACGATGCAGGCGCGGTTGCCGTACTCAAAGAACTCACCGACAACGGATGCCGGCTGATACTCTACACGATGCGTTCGGGCGCACTGCTCGACAAGGCAGTCAAGTGGTTCAGGGACCGGGAGATTCCGCTCTACGCCATCAACGAAAACCCGTCGCAGCAGCGCTGGACTTCGTCGCCGAAAATTCATGCGGACCTCTATATCGATGACAGCAACTTGGGCTGTCCGATCCGGTTCGTGGACGGCGTGAAACGGCCGGTGGCGGACTGGACCAAGATCAGGGAGCAGCTGGTACGGGAGGGATTTCTGGACTGACCGGCCGCCCGCAGGTTGTTAGACGGCTGCGCAACAGGTTCCCAACAGTTGTTAACCAAAGATAAAAACAGGACTTTTCGGAGTCCTGTTTTTATTTTGCGCTACGGGTGAAAAATGCAGAGGCCCTGCTCTACTCTGCCGGAACGGAATAGCGCCGGAAGTCGGAAAAACAATAGGACAATGCGGGGCAAAAGATAAGGGGCGGCTTTCGGGCCGCCCCTTATTATAACACCGGGAACTAAGCCCAGAGATTGCGGGGGTATTTGCCCTCGGCGATCATCTTCTCGATCGAGGCCATCAGCGCGGGTTTGTCCTCCTTGTAGGTGACGCCGTGCCACTGGGCCGCCGAACGGAGCACGCGCAGGGACGCCGCGCCCTCGCCGATGAGTTTGTTGACCATCGTCGGGATGTAGAACTCCGATTTGAGGTTCTCGCGGTTCTCGGCGAGCCACGTCTTGAAATACTCCTTCGAATAGGCGAAGAAGTCGGGCGTGAAGCCGAAGAGGTTCATCGAAACGGGCGTGTCCTCGGCAAGCTCCTCGTCGGCGCCGCCGTCGTGGAAGAGGATTCGGCCGTCGGGCATGCGCTCGATCTGCGTACGCTCGACCATCGACGTCAGGTTGCCGTCGGCATCCACGCCGCAGACGCCGCGCGATACGGTGCCGTTGTCCGAAAGGGTCCGGTTCAGATCGTATGCGACCATGCAGTAGCGGTTTTTGCTGTCACCGAGCTGCGAAAGGTAGTCGCCGATGGTCTGGTAGGCTTCGGCGCCGTAGAAGTCGTCGGCGTTGATGACGGCGAACGGCTCGTGCACGGCGTCGGCGGCCATCATCACGGCATGGTTCGTACCCCACGGCTTGACGCGGCCTTCGGGAACCGAAGCGCCTTCGGGCAGATAGTCCAGCTCCTGAAAGACGAATTCGACGGCGATGCGGCCGCCGAAACGCTCGGCCGAAAAGACCTCGCGGAACTCCTTCTCGAAGGAGTGGCGAATGACGAATACGACCTTGCCGAAACCGGCGCGGATCGCGTCGTAAACCGAATAATCGATAATGGCCTCGTTATTGGGGCCGACCCCGTCCATCTGCTTGAGCGAGCCGTAGCGCGAACCCATGCCTGCGGCGAGGACCAGTAATGTAGGTTTTACCATACTTTTTATCTGTTTTTGGCGTTAAAATCAAAACGATTACAAAGTTAAAAAATTCACCGCGTTCCGCAAAGGTTTTCTATGAAATTGGTTATCTTTGCATGAATAATGCAATGGTTTGATGAAATTTTTGAAGAACATACGGGCATGGCAGCGCAACTTTTTCCGCAAACGCCGCTTCAACATGCTCAACGCTACGGACAACAGCGAAGAGTGGCACATGCACCTCTCGCCGGCCAGCATTTTCGCAGCATTCGTTTCATTCGCACTGCTGCTCTTTATCCTCATCCTCACGCTGGTGGCGTACAGCCCCGTGCTGGAATTCCTGCCGGGCTACCGCACCGAAGCCGACCGCTCGCGCGAAAGTCTGGTGCAGAACATCATCCGGCTGGACTCGATGGAGCGCATGATGAACGACATGCTCACCTACAACCAGAACATAGCCCTGATCATGGAGGGCAAGACGCCCGTGGCGCGGGTGCTCGCCAATTCGGACAGCACGCGGGCCACGAAGGTGCTGGTGATGCCCTCGCCCGAAGATTCGGTGCTCAGGGCGCAGATGGAGGGCGACGGCGAGTACGCCGTCACGGGCCGCAGCGGCAGCTCGCGGCGCTCAGTGCGTGAAGCGATCGAGCTGGCAACGCCCGTCGAAGGAATCATCACCGACCGTTTCGACATCCGCAACGGCAACTTCGGCATACGTATTGCGGCGGCGGCCAGCGACCGCATAGCGGCCGTGGACAACGGCACGGTGGTGCTGAGCCTCTGGACCCCCGAAACGGGCTACATGGTCGAACTGCAGCACGCCGGGAATCTGCTGTCGGTCTACAAGGGACTCTCGCAGTCGCTGGTGACCAAAGGGCAGACCATCCGTGCGGGCGAGCTGATCGGCTACAACGCCGAAGCCGAGCAGGGCGAGGTGAGACTCTTCGAATTCGAACTCTGGAACAACGGCAAGCCCGTCGATCCCGAAGGATATATCGTCTTCCAATAGATCCGCATGAAACAACGATTGGCAATACTGGGTTCGACCGGTTCGATCGGCGTGCAGACGCTCGACATCGTACGCGAGAACCCCGATTTTTTCGAAGTGCGCGTGCTGACGGCCAACAGCAACTGGCAGCGGCTGGCGGCGCAGGCGCGGGAATTCGACGCAGACACGGCGGTCATCGCCGACAAACGATATTACACCCAGCTGCGTGACGCGCTGGAGGACACCGACGTCAAGGTTTACGCCGGAGAAGAGGCCGTGGCGCAGGTCGCGGCGGGCGGCGACACCGACGTAGCAGTCAATGCGCTGGTCGGCTACGCGGGGCTGGCGCCCACGGTGGCCGCACTCGGAGCGGGCAAGAAACTCGCGCTGGCGAACAAGGAATCGCTCGTCGTGGGCGGCGAATACGTGATGCGGCTGGCGGCCGAGAAACGTGCGCCGATCCTGCCGATCGACTCGGAGCACTCGGCGATTTTCCAGTGTCTGACGGGCGAACAGTCCCCCGTGCGGCGGCTGATAATCACCTGCAGCGGCGGCGCGCTGCGTGACCTGAAGCGCGAAGAGCTGGCCGGAGTGACGGCCGAGCAGGCGTTGCGCCATCCCCAGTGGGAGATGGGCGCGAAGATCACGATCGACTCCTCGACGCTGGTCAACAAGGGTTTCGAGGTGATCGAAGCCCACTGGCTGTTCGGCACGCCGGCCGAGAAAATCTCGGTGGTGCTGCATCCGCAGTCGATCGTCCATTCGATGGTCGAATTCGAGGACGGGGCGATCAAGGCCCAGCTCGGAACGCCCGACATGCGCATGCCGATCAGCCTCGCGCTGATGTATCCCCGACGGGCGAACCGTCCCGGCGAGCGGTTCGACTTCCTGAAGCATCCGCAGCTGACATTCGCCGAGGTGGACCGGGTGAAATACCCGGCGCTGGACATCGCCTACGACTGTCTGCGGCGGCGCGGCACGGCGGCCTGCACGATGAACGGCGCCAACGAAGTGGCCGTCGCGGCGTTTCTCGGCGGCAGGTGCGCATGGCTCGACATCGTGCGCGCCATCGAACATGCGCTGAATCGCGCATCGTTCGCTGCGGCCCCCACCCTCGCGGACTATGCGGCGGCGGACGGCGAAGCACGCCGGCTGGCCGCGGAATTTTTAGCCTTGTAACCAAAACACGAACATGGATATTATCATCAAGATCATTCAATTTTTCCTCTGCTTCACCATTCTGGTGGGCATTCACGAACTGGGACACTTCCTCATGGCGCGGGTCTTCAAAATCCGCGTCGACAAGTTCTATATCTTCTTCGACCCGTGGTTTTCGCTCTTCAAGTTCAAGCGCGGCGACACCGAATACGGGCTGGGCTGGCTGCCGCTGGGCGGATACTGCAAGATCGCCGGCATGATCGACGAGTCGATGGACAAGGAGCAGATGAAACTGCCCCCCAAGCCCGATGAATTCCGCACCAAACCTGCATGGCAGCGTTTTCTGGTGATGATAGCCGGCGTGGTGATGAACGTTCTACTGGCCATCTTCATCTACATCGGAATCTGCTACACGTGGGGCGACAACTACTTCTCGAACGAAGATGCGCGCTGGGGATACACCTTCAACGAAGCGGGCCGCAAGCTCGGATTCCAAGACGGCGACAGGATCGTTTCGATCGACGGCGAGGCGGTGGACAACGTGAACAAGATCGTCAATGCGCTGATTATCACCGAAGGCGAACGCCGCGTGGTGGTGGAACGCGAGGGCCGGCAGGTCGAGCTGACACTGCCGCTGGGCGAGCTGATCGAAATGCGCCAGAACAAAGGTTACGAAGACCTGCTGGCGCTCCGCATGCCGTTCCTGATCGACAGCGCGGTGTACGAAACGGCGTCGGCGCTCAGGCGCGGCGACGAGATCGTGGCGATAAACGATGCGCAGGGGCTGGAATACCCCGCTTACAGGGAGTACCTGAAGGCCCATGCGGGAGAGGATGTGACGCTGACCGTCAAACGCGAAGGCGACATGCTGCTGGAGCTGGTCGTTCCGGTGTCGGACGAGGGAAGGCTGGGCGTGACGGCGCTCAATCCCTACAAGCTCCGCACGCAGAAATACACCTTCTGGCAGGCGATTCCCGCAGGAATCAGCAAGGCGGGCAAGGTGATGTCGTCCTACTGGGAACAGCTGAAGATGATCGTACAGCCCAAAACCAAGATGTACGAGGAGCTGGGCGGCTTCATCGCCATCGGCAGCATCTTCCCCGGAGACTGGAACTGGGAGGATTTCTGGATGAAGACGGCGTTTCTGTCAATCATCCTCGCCGTGATGAACATTCTGCCGATACCGGGACTCGACGGCGGGCACGCCATCTTCACGTTCTGGGAGATGATTACGGGCCGCAAGGTGAGCGACAAGATACTGGAGGGCGCGCAGTACGTGGGACTGTTTATCATCCTGCTTCTGCTGCTGTACGCCAACGGCAACGACATATACCGGTTTTTCATAAAATAAGATGAAAATAACAAATTGCGCAGATGCCTTGCGGCGGCACCATTTCGAGGTTGAGACGGTCCGGGACACGGACGAAGCTTTCGCAGTGATAAAGGCTGCCGTCGAAACGGAGCGGCCGGAAACGGTATCGTTCGGAGATTCGATGAGCATGCGCGCCACGGGCGTCATCGAATGGCTGCGCGGCGACGGAAGGTACAGGCTGCTGGACGGATTCGACCCCGCGATGACGTACCCGCAGCGGCTCGAAATACGCAGGCAGGCGCTGATGTCGGACCTCTTCATCACGGGCGTGAACGCCGTGACGGCAGAAGGCACGCTCCACTGGCTCGACAAGGTGGGAAACCGCATCGCTCCCGTGGCGTTCGGGCCTCGCAAGGTGATTATCGTGGCGGGACGCAACAAGATCGTCGCAAACCGGGACGAGGCCGAAGAGCGCATCCGCACGATCGCAGCGCCGCAGAACATAGCGCGCCACCCCGGATTCCGCACGCCCTGCGCCAAGACCGGCGTATGTTCGGACTGCAATTCGCCCGACCGGGTATGCAACACCCGCATGGAGATGCTGCGCTGCTGGCCGGACAAGCGCGTGCTGGTAGTGCTGATCGACCAAGATCTGGGACTTTAGCGATAATACGGACTATGGGAAAACTGAAAATACTGACAGCGCTGCTTCTTGCAGCCGCACTCACGGCCTGCGGCGACGATTCGGACGTCTTCTACACGACCTCCTACCCCGTCGCCCGGATCGAGGTATCCGTAAGCCTGACCGAACCGGAAAAGCCGGATCCTGAAAACCCTGATCCGGAGAATCCCGACCCCGAAAATCCCGACCCCGAAAATCCCGATCCGGAGAATCCCGATCCGGAAAATCCCGATCCGGAAAATCCCGATCCGGAGAATCCGGACACAGGAACTTCGCAGACGGAAGAGCCGGAGAATCCGGAGAATCCGTTGCTGGAGGAGATCCGGAACGACGCGCTGGCCAAGGCTCCCGTGCAGGCGGGCGGCAGCTACCGGCTCGACTTTACGCACCACAACGGCGGTCCGCTCGTCGTCCGGCCTGCGGCCGACGCCGAAACCGTCACGGGTACATTCATAAAAGAGCCGGACAAACCGGAGGAGCTGCACTTCACGTTCGGAGAACAGGCCTACACCTGCAAGGTTTCGGGCTATACGGACACCGACGACCTACGCAAAACGCTGTTCAGCGTCGATCTGACCGAGGAGTACAAACAGCTCTATCCCGATGCGGGCGTCACGCAGGTGATCCGGAAGGAATACACGTCGCACCCCTATTAACCGACACGCGATGGCAAAAGTCAAAAAGGCATACTTCTGCAAAAACTGCGGATTCGAAGCTCCCAAATGGCTGGGCCGCTGTCCCTCGTGCGGCGAGTGGAACACCTTCACCGAGGAGATAGTCGCCCGCGAAAGCGGCTCGGTGCCGGCCAATGTCGCAGGCTCCCTGCCCGCAGCCAAGCCCCAGCGCGTACGCGACATCCGCGAGAGCGAACACCGCCGCATGGACCTCGGCAACAGCGAGGTGAACCGCGTATTGGGCGGCGGCATGGTGCCGGGGTCGCTGATTCTGCTGGGCGGAGAGCCGGGAATCGGCAAATCGACCCTTTCGCTGCAGCTCGCGCTGGCGGCGAACGGACTCAAGACGCTCTATGTTTCGGGCGAGGAGTCGGCCGAGCAGATCAAGATGCGCGCGGGACGCATCGGCATCGGCAACGACGAATGTCTGATCTATCCCGAAACGCTGCTCGAAAACATCGTCAGCCAGATCGGCGAACACCGGCCCGATCTGGTGGTGATCGACTCGATACAGACCATCTACACCGACCTGCTGGACTCGTCGGCGGGAAGCGTGTCGCAGATACGCGAATGCGCGGCGACGCTGCTCAAATACGCCAAATCGACCGGCACGTCGATCTTCATCATCGGCCACATCACCAAGGACGGAACCATCGCCGGACCCAAGATTCTGGAACATATCGTGGACGTGGTGCTGCAGTTCGAGGGCGACAGCAACAACATATACCGCATCCTGCGCGGCATCAAGAACCGTTTCGGCGCGACGTTCGAGATCGGGGTTTTCGAGATGCTCGACAACGGACTGCGCGGCGTGGACAACCCGTCGGAGATTCTGCTCACGCACTACGAGGAGCCGCTGAGCGGCATCGCGGTAGGCGCTTCGGCCGACGGCGTGCGCCCCTACCTGATCGAAGTGCAGGCGCTGGTGAGCGGCGCGGCGTACGGCACGCCGCAGCGTACGACCACGGGCTACGACACCAAGCGCATGAACATGCTGCTGGCCGTGCTGGAGAAGCGCGTGGGAATGAAGATGTTTCAGAAAGACGTCTTCCTGAACTTCGCCGGAGGGTTCAAGGTCGCCGATCCGGGGCTGGACCTCGCGGTCGTGGCGGCGGTGATCTCCTCCTACTACGACCGTCCCGTGGCCGAAGGCGTCTGCTGTGCGGGAGAGATCGGGCTTTCGGGCGAGGTGCGACCTGCGCCCCGGACCGAACAGCGCATCAGCGAGGCGGCACGGCTGGGTTTCAAACGCATCATCGTCTCCGGCTACCTCGGCAAGGGCGGCAAACGTCCCAAAGGAATCGAAATAGTCACGATAAACAGCATCGATCAGCTGCCCCGCGCGCTCTTTGTGGAATAGATTTTGCTCTGTACTCCTGCAAAAAGGAGTAAAAGATGCAAAAGCGAATTGTCATATTGGGCGGAGTGGGATTTATCGGCACACACCTCTGTCTGCGCCTTCTGGAAGAGGGCCACGAAGTGTTTTGTGTCGATATGCGCGACGCCGTGAATTCGCCGCTGCTGCGCAGCGTATTGCAGCATCCGCTGTTCCGGTACGTCCACCACAACATCATCAATACATTCGGAATCCGCTGCGACGAGATTTACAACCTCACCTCGCCGTCGCGCGTGCGCTACAACAAGGCGCTGCCCGTCGAGACGCTCCGGATCAACATGCAGGGCGCGATAAACGCCCTCGACACCGCGCGCATGGAGCATGCGCGGATATTGTTCGCCTCGTCGGGCTGCGTATACGGCGCGGGATACCGCGATCCGGCGACCGATCCGGCGGCGGGATATTCGGGGCAGTACATTCTGAGCGAAGGCAAGCGCGCGGCGGAAGCCCTGCACCGGGCCTATCAGGAGGAGCTGGGTGTGGACGCACGCATCGCACGCATCTTCAATACATACGGAAGCGGGGCCGACATCATGGACCAGCGCGTGGTGATGAAGATGATCGTGGCGGCGCTGCAGAACCGCGACATCCCGGTCAACGGCAGCGGCGAACAGATGCGCACCTTCTGCTGGGTCGAGGACATGGTGGACGGACTTGTACGGATGATGGAAGCCACGCCTTCGGAGCAGACCCGCACCTTGGATCTGGGCAGCAACCACGAAATCTCGATACGCGCACTGGCCGAGAAGATCATCTCCCTGACGGGAAGCCGCTCGCGGATCGTACACCGGGCGGCACGTCCGGACGATGCGCGGCGGAGGATACCCGACATTTCGGCCGCACGGCGCGAACTGGACTGGACGCCCCGCACGCCGCTGGCCGAGGGGCTGCGCCGCACGATCAGCTATGCCGAAAAAGAGCTGACAGACAAGGTCTATACGGAGCTTACATGGGCGGAAATGAACTAAACACGACAAATATGACAGCAACGGATTTTGACAAGATTATCTGGCGGGACGCACTGACGTTCGTGGATTTCTTCGCAACATGGTGCGGGCCGTGCCAGATGATGCACCCCGTCATAGACCGGTTTCAGGAGAAGATGAACGGCCGCGTGGATGTCTACAAGGTGGACATAGACGACCGGGACATGCTCGAAATCGTACACCGCTACAACATCATGTCGGTGCCGACGCTGATGTTTTTCCGCCGCGGCGAGGTGCTGTGGCGCGAAAGCGGCCGCATCGGCTACGACCATCTGGCGAACGTACTCAGGGAATTGGAACAGCGCGAGCAGGTGGGTCAGCGCTGACAGGCGGAAGCTATGCTTCCAGACGCCAAGTAAGCTCCTCGTGGACGTAGTCTTCGGCAGGGAGCTTACCCAGAGAACCGGCTGCGCGGAGTACCGCCTGCCGGTTCTCCTCGTTCAGGCCGCCGACGGCAGACAGCAGCGCGACGGCCCCCTGCGCGATCAGGCGGGCGGCCGAAGATGCGGAAAGCGGAGCGGCAACAGGTTCTCCGAGGGTCTCGGCGGCGCATACGGCGGCGCGGCGGACCGCTTCGACGGCGGGCGCGATCCATGCCGCCGTAAGAAGATCGCTGCGGGCGGCGGAGTGCAAGGCGGCGTATCGAAGCAGCGGATTCGGGGCGGCGATCCATGCGTCGAACAAGGCCGGAAGCGCTGCGGAGCGGCTCAGGAAAGCGAAAGCGGCTTCTTCGGCGACTTCGGAATTGACGATCCCGGCCGCCCATGCCGGAAATTCATCGGGCGTAAGCGATTCGGGCCGGGCGATATGCAGCGCCGCAAGGCGCAGTTCGCGGACCTCCTGCAAATAAAGATAACGGGCGAAATCGTGGTCGGGAGTCTCGGCGCGCGCGAGTTTACGCAGCGTCGGCAGGCTCACTCCGTAGTTGAGACCGTACGGCGCACCGTAACAGCGCATCGCATCGGCGACGGCGCCGTTCCGCTCGCGGCGCAGCTCGCCGAGCAGCGCCACCATACGCGACGTGAAGTCCATGGACGGGATTATTTGCGGCGGGGAAGCGCCACGTTGATCGTGCGGCCGAACTCGAAGAGAGGCAGCACCGCACGGGCATATTCGCGGCCGCCGGCGATGACCGTGCAGACCGAAGGATCGGCCACGCGGCATACGACGACGTTGGTCTCCTTGGCCGAAGCTTCGAGCGCATTGGAGGTGTTGCCCGAAGGTTCGATCTGCAACAGCACCATGTCGCCCGAAAGATCGCTCTCAGGGAGCAGACCTGCGGCAGGGCTGAAGCGGCAGACGATATACTGCTTCTTGTCGGCCTGAGGATAAACCACATAGCGGCGCGTTTCGGTAGTCACGATGCGCTTGCCGAGAAACAGCTCAAGATAGCTCTGCTCCAGACGTTCGATCTCCGCAAGGGCGGATTTGAGTCCTTCGCCGAAGACGTTTTCACCGGCTTCGCCCGTAATCAGTTCGAGACGGTGCTTGCGGAGCGAAAAGATCGTATTGGCAGCTTCGCGGGCGGCGTCTTCCAGCGCCAGCACCGTCATGTCGTTCTTGTCGGCCTGCAGGCGGGCGAATTCGTCGTCGGACGCAGCATGGGTCATGACGCGGCGCGAAGGCTCGGCCGGTGCGGGTGCATCGAGGCATGCCTTGGCATCGAGCAGAGCCACGGCGGCTCCGGTAACGGCCCAGCCGGTCTTGTCGGTGAGCGGAGCGCGAACGCCGAGGAATTTCTGCGCATAACGGGCGTAAGGACCGCTGAGGGTCACGTCCTTCTCGACGGTGACGTCCACGGCCAGCACCGTGCGGGGCTGGGAGACGACGATGCCGTCGGCGGTTTCGTTCGCGCCCTGCAGGGCGATGTATGGATTCTGCGCCGCCGCGCCGCCGCATACGGCGAGGGCGAGGGCAAGAAGTCTGAGTTTCATGGTCTCGAAGTTTTTATTCACTGATACAAATGTAATTTATTTTGCCGTGCTATCAAAATTTCAGGTAAAAATCACGGGTTAAGGCCCGGTATTCGGGGGTGTACTGCTCGTGTTCGCCCGTGCCGACGACCAGTTCGGAGCAGACGGGAGGAGAATCGGAGCGCAGGCCGGAGCTGGCGTTTTCGTGCGCAAACTCCATCAGCAGGCGTTTGACCGGACGGCGTGGCGCGGTGCGTACGCCCGTAGAGCGGGTCAGCGCGAGGAATCCGCGGCAGACGTCGGTAAAACGCCGGGCTTCGTCCGTCGGCAGAATCACGGCGAAGCGGCCCTCGGCAGCGAGCAGGCGCACGACCGCGTCGCGCAGCTGGTCGAAGGGCAGGCGCACGGCGTGGCGCGCCGTGGTGCGGCCTTCGTCGGGGCAGGTCAGCGAATCGACGAAGAAGGGCGGATTGGAGACGATCAGGTCGAAGCGTTCGTCCGGCGCGAATTCCTGCACGGGACATTGCACGAACGCCACCCTGCCGCCCCACGGCGACGCGGCGGCGTTTTCGCGGGCCTGAGAGACCTCCTCCACATCGACGCCCGTAATAAGCGCTTCGGGAGCGCGCTGGGCCATCATCAGGGCGATCAGCCCGGTGCCTGTACCGACGTCGAGGATGCGGCGGTCCGCAGGCCGCACGCAGGCCCATGCGCCGAGCAGCACGCCGTCGGTTCCGACCTTCATCGGGCAGCGGTCCTGACATATGGTGAATCGTTTGAAGCGGAACATCGTCAACACTCTTTCAGATAACCGTCGATGCCGGCGCCGAAAAGCGAGAAATCGTAACGCACGGGATCGGCGGGATCGAATCCGCGAAGCGCCGCCGTGACCTCCTCCACGGCCCGCCAGTCGTTCTGGCGGCGTGAAAGCAGGCCCAGCGCGCGGGCCATGTCGCCCGTATGGAGGTCGAGCGGAATGTAAAGGGCCGACATCGGAATCCGCGTCCACAGGCCGAAGTCCACGCCCCGCTCGTCGCGGCGCACCATCCAGCGCAGGAACATGCAAAGCCGCTTGCAGGCCGCGCCCCTGTCGATCGACGAGAGGTGTTTCTCGCAGCGGGGCGCATGGTCGCAGCTGAAAAATTCGCGGCGGAATTCGGAAAGGACCGCCGGAATACTCTGCGCGGCCGCATAGCGCTCCTCGAAAAAGACGCCGAGGCCGCCGAAGCGTCGGTCCATGCGGCGCAGGGCCAGCACGAAATCGCGCAGGTCGCGGCCGTTGAAGGTGCGGTGGACATAGGTTTCGAGCGTCGCCAGCTCCCGGTCGGAAGCATTGCGCACGAAGTCCGCCGGAGCGTCGTCCATGCAGCGCATCATGCGGTGGCCGCTCGTGACGATCGCCCTGCGGTTGCCCCACGCGATCGTGGCGGCGAGGAACCCCGCGATCTCGCGGTCGGCGCGGTCCGTATAGCGGTGCGGCACCGAAATCGGGTCGTCCTCGATAAACTCAGAGCGGTTGTATTTGTCGTGGAGCCGTTCGAGTAGCTCTTTCAGTTCGTCGTCCATAAAACGCGGCATTACAGAATCCGGCCGTCCGACATGGTGATCTTCCGGTCGGCCATCGCCGCCAGATGCTCGTCGTGGGTGACGATCACGACGGTCTGCCCCAGCCGGTCGCGCAGCTCGAAGAAAAGGCGGTGTATCTCGTCGCGGTTGTGCGAATCGAGGTTGCCCGAAGGTTCGTCGGCCAGCAGCACGGCGGGCGAATTGACAAGCGCGCGGGCAATAGCCACGCGCTGCTGCTCGCCGCCCGACAGCTGGCCGGGTTTATGGCCGCGGCGCGGCGTGAGGTTCATCATCTCCAGCAGTTCGGCGGCGCGGCGTTCGACCTCCGCACGCGGACGGCGGCCGATAAACCCCGGAATGCAGACGTTCTCGAAAGCCGTGAATTCGGGCAGCAGGTGGTGGAACTGGAAGACGAAGCCGATACGTTCGTTGCGGAAGCGGGACAGCGCCTTGTCGCCCAGCGAAAAGGCGTCCTGTCCGTCGATCTCGACACGGCCCGCGTCGGGGCGCGAAAGCGTGCCGACGATTTGCAGCAGCGTGGTCTTGCCCGCGCCGCTGGCGCCGACGATCGAGACGACTTCGCCTTCGGCGACGTCGAGCGAGACGCCCTTGAGCACTTCGAGGTCGCCGAAACGCTTGTGTATGTCGGTAACTTTTATCATGCGGTTGCGATGGTTATTTGCGGTTCCGTTCATACGCGCCGAAGAGCCTGACCGTATCGACGGCCTCCTGCACATCGTGCACGCGCAGGATCGCGGCCCCCTGACGCAGGCACTCCCAGCCGAGGGCGACGGTGCCCGCGAGCGATTCGGCGGGCGTGGCGTCGAGAACGCGGTAGATCATCGACTTGCGCGAAAGGCCCGCCAGTACGGGGTAGCCCAATGCGCAGAGACGGTGCAGGCCCGCAAGCAGCTTGTAATTCTGTTCGGTGGTCTTGGCGAAGCCGAAGCCGGGGTCGAGGATGATGTTTTCGCGTTTGATCCCGGCAGCGAGCAGGTCGGCGGTCTTCGTTTCGAAATAGGCCGTGACCTCGGCCGTGATGTCGCGTTTGTAGTCGGTGAGGGTCTGCATGGTCCGGGGATCGCCCTTCATGTGCATGGCGACGTAGGGCACGCCGCAGCGCGCGGCCGTGGCGGGCATCTGCGGGTCGAGTTCCCCGGCAGAGATGTCGTTGATGATGAGCGGACCGAATTTTTCGATCGCACGGGCGGCGACTTCGCTGCGGAAGGTATCGACCGAAATCAGGACGCCGGGCGCCAGACGCCGCACGGCCCCGATACCCAGCTCCACGCGCCGCCACTCCTCGTCGGCGGGAACTTCGTCGGCGCCGGGGCGCGACGAATAGCCCCCCACGTCGATGATCGAGGCGCCTTGGGCGGCGGCCTCCTTCACGCGGCGTTCGACATGCGTCGCGTCGGGCATGCGGCTGCCGGCGAAGAACGAGTCGGGGGTGACGTTCAGGATCGCCATCACCTGCGGCCGGGAGAGGTCGAGATCAATGTCGTGCTGCTTCATGGCTGAATATGCGGTCGAGTTTGACAACGGCGGGTTCGAGGTCCTCCTCGAAGATATTGACGATCGTATAGTCGGCACGGCCGCTCAGCGTATCGTCGTCCAGCTGAGCGGCGATGCGGCGGCCAACCTCATCGGGACCGCAGTCGTCGCGGCGGCAGGTGCGCTCGATGCGCAGTTCGCGCGGCGCGAGTACCGCGACGGTCTTGTCGACGCACGTTTCGAGGCCGGCTTCGAACAGGATCGCGCTTTCGAGAATCACGTAAGGCCCCTCCTGCCGGGCGGCCCACGCATCGAAATCCGCCATCACGACGGGATGCACCAGCGCATTGAGGTCGGCGAGCGCCTGCGGGTCGCTGAAGACAACGCCTGCGAGGCGGCTCCGGTCGAGCTGTCCGTCGCGGAAGGTGTCGGCTCCGAAACGTTCGGTGAGCCGCATACGCAGCGTGTCGTCCTGCTGCATGAGTCGTTTGGCCGCGGCGTCGGAATCGTAGACCGCAATGCCCTTTTGTGCAAAAAGGCGGCATACAGTGCTCTTGCCGCTGCCGATGCCGCCCGTTACTCCGATTTTCATCATGGTTTCTCTTCGGGATAATCCAGTTCGGGAACAGCGCCGATGGAGACCACCTTGATGTCGCTGTAGCGTACCGAAATGGCGCTCTGCAACGACTGGGGGTCGATCACCACCTTGCCCTCGTGCCCCTCCTCGCGCGAACGCTTGTATTTGAGTTCCGAGAGCGGGATGCGCAGCGTCTTGTTCATGTAGACCCGGTAGCCGAACAGATTGGTGCCGACGCCCTCGACGACGCACGTCACCTCGAACGGCTCCCCGTCCACACTCACACGCACGACCTGCTCGGTGGTATAGGTATAGCTCAGTTTGGCGATATACCACAAAATGAACGACGCGACGAGCAGCGCCAGAAAGACCGGCGAGACGTAGCGGTGCATCCATTTCAGCAAATTATCCAATGTGCGTTGAAGTTCCATGATGCAAAGGTAAAAATAAAATGGACTGCAACAAACCGTGCAGTCCATTTTATTCGAATAGATATAAGGTGTATTACGCCTCCTTGTCGAGTTTGGCGCGTTTGACCATCAGATCGTAGGCGATCGGGGTGGCGATGAAGATCGTCGCGACGGTACCCACGATAACGCCGACGGTCAGCGCGAAGATGAAGCCGCGGATGGTCTCGCCGCCGAAGAAGAAGATCGCCAGCAGCGTCACGAGCGTCGTGCCCGAAGTGTTGATCGTACGCGACAGCGTCGAGTTGATGGCGTTGTTCACGTTCTCCTTGAGGTTGCGCTTGGGATACATGCCCAGATATTCGCGGATACGGTCGAAGACCACCACGGTATCGTTGATGGCGTAACCGATGATCGTAAGGATCGCGGCGATGAAGGCCTGATTGACTTCGAGGTTGAAGGGCACGAAGCCGTAGAGCATCGAGAAGAGACCGATGATGAACAGGGCGTTGACCGCAAGGGCGATCGTGGCGCCCGAAGCCCACTGCCAGCGCTTGAAGCGGAAGGTGATGTAAAGACCGATGGCGATGAGCGAGAACAACACCGAGTAGATGGCGTTCCACGTCATGTCCTTGGCGATCGAGGGACCGATCTTGTCGGCCGTCAGGATACCGTTGACGTCGGTCTGGGTATTGCGGAACTGCTCGAACGAAATGTCGTAGGAGTAGAGCGACTTCATGGCGTCGTAGATGATCTGCTCGACTTCGGCCGTAGCTTCGTCCGACGTATCGTCGTAACGGTACTGCGTCACGATGCGCATCTGGTTCTCGTTGCCGTACTGCTTGACCTCGAAGCTGATCGCCGAAGCGTCGGCGTCGGCGTGCTGCGCGAAGACCTGACCCAGATTCTGACGAACCTCTTCGGCCGAAACGGGCTTGTCGAAGCGGATGACGTAGGCACGGCCGCCGGTGAACTCGGCGCCGAGGTTCAGACCGCGGGCGACGAACGAGATGCACGACAGCGCGAGCAGCGCGACAGCGACGGTATAACCGACCTTGCGGACGCGGATGAAGTCGAAATGCGTATTGGTAAGGAAATTCTCGGACCACTTGCGCGAGAAGGAGATATTGCCCCATTTGGCGACGATCCACTCGATCAAGAGACGGGTGATGAACACGGCGCTGAAGAACGAGGTGATGATACCGATGATGAGGGTAGTGGCGAAGCCCTGCACGGGACCGTTGCCGAAGATGAAGAGGACGATACCGGTGATGATGGTCGTCAGGTTACCGTCGATGATGGCCGAGTAGGCTTTCGAGAAACCGTCCTTGATAGCCAGCGAAAGGCCCTTGCCGCCGCGAAGCTCCTCCTTGATACGTTCGTAGATGATGACGTTGGCATCGACGGCCATACCCATCGTCAGCACGATACCGGCGATACCCGGCAGGGTCAGCACGGCGCCGAACGACACCAGAACGCCCATCAGCAGGAAGACGTTGGTAAGCAGGGCGATGTCGGACATCCAGCCTGCGGTCTTGTAGAACAGCCCCATGTAGAGCAGGACGAGGATGAAGGCGATCAGGAACGAGAGCATACCCGCATTGATCGACTCCTGTCCCAGCGAGGGACCTACGACGGTGTCCTGAATGATTTTGGCGGGCGCGGGAACCTTACCCGAATTGAGCACGTTGGCGAGGTCCTTGGCTTCCTGAATGGTGAAGTCGCCCGAAATTTCGGAAGAACCCTTGTCGATCTTGGTGTTCACGCGGGGAGCCGAGTAGACATAGCCGTCGAGGACGATGGCAATGCACTTGCCGATGTTCTCGCCCGTAAGACGCGCCCACTCCTGCGTGCCTTCGCCGTTCATGGACATCGAAACCACAGCGTTGGCGCCGCGCTGGGCGTACTGCTCGCGGGCTTCAGTCACGACGCTGCCGTCAAGCGGAGCCTTGCCGTCGGGCGTCGAGATGCGGATCGCATAGAGGTAGAAGCGGCCGTCGATCTTGTCGTCGCCCTTGACGCCCCACTTGAAGGCGATGTCGGCGGGGAAGAGTTCGCGGACCGCAGGATTGGCCAGATATTCGTTTACGGCAGCCATGTCGGCCTTGTAGGCCGCACCGATGGCGGCGCCGCCCGCAAAACCGGGATCGAGAACCGCGAAGAGCGGGTTCTTCGCACGGTCGTAACGGTCGGTGTGTTCGGCTTCGGCAACAGCCGTGGTGTCGGAGCCGATCTCGGCGAGAAGCCCCTCGGCTTCGCCTGCGGGAGTTCCGGCGGCGGCAGCGGCTTCGACGGAAGCGACTTCGGGCTCTTGGGCAGCGGGAGCTTCGCTCAGCTCGGCCTTGATGAACTTATCGGCGGCGGCCAGTGCGGGAAGCACCTCGCGGGCGTCGTAAGTGAGCCAGAATTCGAGCGAGGCGGTACCCTGCAGCAGGTCGCGCACACGCTGCGGCTCCTTCACGCCCGGCAGCTCGACGAGGATGCGGTGCGAGTTGGGCAGGCGCATGATGTTGGGCTGCGTGACGCCGAAGTGGTCGATACGGCTGCGGAGCACGTTGAACGACGCGGCGATGGCGGCGTCGGTCTCGCGCTTGAGGATCTTCTCGACGTCGGCGTCGGAGCTTTCGAGCGTGATGTCCTTACGGTCGGGGCTGACGAAAACCGCCGCCAGCGAACCGCCGTTGGAGAGACGCTGGTAAGCCTTCACGAAGTCGGAGATATAGTCTTTCGAGGTGCCCTCCTTCAGCGCGGCGTTCGCCTCGGCGATGGCTTCGACGAATGCGGGGTCGTTCTGGCTGTCGCCGGCAAGCGCCTTGATGACGTCCTCGACCTGCACTTCCAGCATGACGTTCATACCGCCCTTGAGGTCCAGACCGAGGTTCAGCTCCTTCTCCTTACACTCCTTGTAGGTGAATTTCTTGAATCCGAGGTTATAGACCCCGACATTCTGGACCGAATCGAGGTAATGCTGCTCCGCCTCGGACTGCTGTCCGACGGGGAACTGCGCGGCGTACTCGGCCGCTTTTTTCTCTACACTCCGCGTTTTGAACGTGAAGGAGAGCTGGTAAATACACGCAAGAGCCAAAAGGACCGCGAGTAATTTAATAGCACCTTTACTTTGCATTTGAGTTGAAAAATTTTGTTATTATTTGTTGTAATTATTGTCATTACGCACAATAGCACGCAAAGATAGGAAAAAAGAATTGAAAATCGGAAATTAAGAATTAAGATTTGCGCCCGGACAGCAAAAAATCTGTATTTTTGGGGCCGTATGATAAAATATACCGAATACAAGTACCATTTTGCGGCGCTGTTCACCGTGGCGGTATGGGGCGCGACGTTCGTATCGACGAAGGTGCTGATCGCCCATTCGCTGACGCCTGCGGAGATATTCCTGCTGCGTTTCGCCTTGGCCTACGTCTGCATCTGGCCCCTGTCGAAAGGCCGCCTGCGGGCCGACGAATGGCGCGACGAAGCGCTGCTGGCCGCGGCCGGGGTGACGGGCGGATCGCTCTATTTCCTGACCGAAAACATGGCGCTGGAATACGCCCCGGCGTCGAACGTGTCGCTGATCGTCTGCACGGCGCCGGTATGGACCGCGCTGCTGCTGAGCCTCGTATACCGCGGCGAGCGGATGACGCGGCGGCAGATCGGGGGATCAGCGCTGGCGTTCGCGGGCATGGTGCTGGTGGTTCTCAACGGCCGTTTCGTGCTGCACCTCTCGCCCAAAGGCGATCTGCTGGCCCTGTCCGCGGCGCTGCTGTGGATGGTCTATTCGCTGGCGGTCAAACGCATCGGAGGCCGCTACCCCGCCGTTTTCATCACCCGCAAGGTCTTCTTCTACGGACTGCTGACGATTCTTCCGGTATTCGCCTTCCAGCCCTTCTCGGTCGGCGCGGAGGTACTGGCGCGTCCCGCGGTGTGGGGCAACCTGCTGTTTCTGGGCGTCGTCGCGTCGATGCTCTGCTACATCCTGTGGAACGCCGCGATGCACCGGCTCGGAGCCGTAAGAACCACGAACTACATCTATTTCAACCCATTGGTCACGATCGTCACGGCCGCGCTCTGCATCGGCGAACGGATCACCGCGGCGGCTCTCGCCGGAGCGGCCCTGATCCTCTACGGCATGTGGCGGGCGGAACGGCGGCCCGCATCGGGCAATAAAATCCCGCGGCCCGACGTTCCGTGATAAACCCGCAAAGCCAGCATGCTGAAATTCCTACTCGTCTGCGCCGCATTCGCGGCCCTGCCGATACAGGCGCAAACACTCTCCGGACGCATCGTCGGAGCGGACGCCCGACCGGTCCCCTACGCCAACATAGGACTCAAGAACCGCCCCGCGGGAACCGTATCCGGACGGGACGGCTCGTTTACGCTCCGCATTCCCGACCTGAGCGTCCGGGACACGCTGCGCATATCCTGCATCGGGTATGCCGCACGGGAGATTCCGGCCGCCGGACACGACGCACGGCCGCTGGAGATACGGCTGCAGGAGCAGCCCCAGACACCGCTGAGCCCCGTGATAACCCATATTCCCCGCAAACGCTACACCTTCGGCCGCAGCATCGGCAGCAACCGGTTCAGCGCGGCATTCCGCGCCGGGCAGGAAGGCGGCGAGATGGGCGTGAAATGCAAGCTCGGAAACCTCAGGGGAGAGTTGCAGCGGGTGCGGCTCAATCTGGCGGGATGCAAGGGCGTGGATACGCTCCATATGCGCATAAACGTCTACGCCATGCGGGGCGACCGTATCCGCAAAAACCTGCTCGCGGAACCGGTCTATTTCTCGGTTCCGGCGTCGGAGGCCGACAAGACGGCGACCGTAGACCTGCGGCCCTACGAGATATTCGTAAGAGGCGACTTCCTGATCTCGGTCGAGAACCTGACGCACATGCCGGCGGGGGCGAAATACTGGATTCGCGCCCGGCTGCTCTCGCGCACCTACACCCGCTACACGAGTCAGGCGCCGTGGAAGATGCGCAAGGCCGGGGTCGGGCTGAGCGTCGACGTGCTGGTGGAGCCGGAATAGGAAACCGCGCCACCGGCTCCGTCCCTGCGGCGGAGCGTCCGGCCCTTCGTTCCGGTCATTCGACGGCGGCGGCATTGTGCGGATTGCAAATTATTTGCTAAATTTGTCCGTATCACCAAACCCGACCGTCACCATGACCCGACTCTTCACCTCCTTCTGCGCCCTCGTGATCGCCACGGGCGCCTTCGCACAGGCCGGCTACCGCCCGGCCCCCGAAAACCTCCAGTCACGCAGCCAATTCGCCGAATGCCGGTTCGGCATATTCCTCCACTGGGGGCTTTACGCCATGCTCGCGCAGGGCGAATGGGCGATGACCAACCACAACCTCAACTACCGGGAGTACGAAAAGCTCGCGGGAGGATTCTATCCCTCGAAATTCGACGCGGACGCATGGGCCGAGGCTTTCCGCCAAGCGGGAGCGCGCTACGTCTGCTTCACGACGCGCCACCACGACGGCTTCTCGATGTTCCGCACGGCGCAGACGCCCTACAACATCGTCGACGCCACGCCTTTCGCCCGCGACGCGGTGAAGGAGCTGGCCGACGCGTGTCACCGCCGCGGACTGCGCGTCCACTTCTACTACTCGCTGATCGACTGGTGGCGCGAAGACGCCCCGCGCGGCCGAACGGGACTCGGCACGGGCCGCCCGGCCGAAAAGGAGGACGCCGACGCCTATTTCGGCTTCATGAAGGCGCAGCTCACCGAACTGCTGACACAATACGGCGACGTGGGCGCCATCTGGTTCGACGGCATCTGGGATCAGGACGAGAATCCCGGTTTCGACTGGCGGCTGGGCGAACTCTACGGGCTGATACACGCATTGCAGCCCGGATGCCTGATCATCAACAACCACCATCTCGCGCCGTTCGAAGGCGAAGACGCGCAGGCGTTCGAACGCGACCTGCCGGGAGAGAACACGGCCGGATATTCGGGGCAGGAGATCAGCCGCCTGCCGCTCGAAACGTGTCAGACGATGAACGGCATGTGGGGATACAAGATCACCGACCAAAATTACAAATCGGCGCAGACGCTCGTGCGCTATCTCGCAGGGGCCGCAGGACGCGGCGCAAACCTGCTGCTCAACATCGGTCCCCAGCCCGACGGCGCGCTGCCCGCGGCGGCTCTCGAACGGCTCGACAGCATGGGACGCTGGCTGCGCGCGAACGGCGAAACCATCTACGGCACGCAGGCAGGACCCGTAAGCCCGCGCAGCTGGGGCGTGACCACGCGCCGCGGCGACAAAATCTACGTACACATTCTCGACTGGCCCGACGAAGAGCTGTTCGTGCCCGTCAGGGACGAACGCATCCGACAGGCGGTACGCTTCGCCGACAAACGCGCGGTCGCCTTCTTGCAGGACAAGGCGGGCGTGACGCTGCGCTTGGGCGAAAAGCCTGCGGGAGCGGACTGCATCGTGGAACTGACAGTCGGAAAATAGCACGAAAAAGATGCGGTCCGGAAATCCGGACCGCATCTCGAAAAATATATGTGAGCCTTACGGCTGAAGTGTTCGGAACACTTCGGGATTACTTCACCTCCTCGAACTCGACGTCCTCAGGCTGCGAGCTGTCACCGTTCGACGCATTGCCGGCGTTAGCCTGCGACTGCTGGCCGGCATCGGCTCCGGGCTGAGCGCCCTGCGCCTGCTGCTGGGCGTAGATGTCCTGCGAAGCGGCCTGCCATGCGGCGTTCAGTTCGGCGATAGCCGTGTCGATAGCCGCGACGTCGGCGTTCTTGTGCGCCTCCTTCAGCTTGGCCAAAGCACCCTCGATCGCCGATTTCTTGTCGGCAGGAAGTTTGTCGCCGTACTCCTTGAGCTGTTTCTCGGTCGCAAAGATGTTCGAGTCGGCGGCGTTGATCTTGTCGATACGCTCCTTCTCCTCCTTGTCCTTCGCTTCGTTGGCCTTCGCCTCGTCGCGCATGCGCTGGATCTCCTGCTCGGTAAGGCCCGAAGAGGCCTCGATGCGGATCTTCTGCTCCTTGCCCGTACCCTTGTCCTTGGCCGATACGTTCAGGATGCCGTTGGCGTCGATGTCGAACGTCACCTCGATCTGCGGCACGCCGCGCGGTGCGGCGGGAATGCCGTCCAAGTGGAAGCGGCCGATCGACTTGTTGTCGCGGGCCAGCGGACGCTCGCCCTGACAAACGTTGATCTCGACCGAAGGCTGGTTGTCGGCAGCCGTCGAGAAGACCTCCGACTTGCGGGTCGGGATGGTGGTGTTGGCGTCGATGAGCTTGGTCATCACGCCGCCCAGCGTCTCGATACCCAGCGACAGCGGCGTAACGTCGAGCAGCAGCACGTCCTTGACCTCGCCCGTGAGCACACCGCCCTGAATTGCGGCGCCGATGGCCACCACTTCGTCGGGGTTCACGCTCTTGTTGGGCGTCCTGCCGAAGAACTCCTCCACGATCTTCTGGATCGCGGGAATACGGGTCGAACCGCCCACGAGGATCACCTCGTTGATCTGCGAGGCGTCGAGACCCGCGTCGCGCAGCGCCAGTTTGCAGGGTTCGATGGTCTTGCGGATCAGGTGATCGCAGAGCTGCTCGAACTTGGCACGCGTGAGCGACATCACGAGGTGCTGCGGAATGCCGTTTACGGGCATGATGTACGGGAGGTTGATCTCCGTCGTCGTCGAGGACGAAAGCTCGATCTTCGCCTTCTCGGCGGCCTCCTTCAGACGCTGGAGGGCCATCGGGTCCTGACGCAGGTCGATCTGGTGCTCGGCCTTGAACGCCTCGGCCATATAGTCGATCAGCACATGGTCGAAGTCGTCGCCGCCGAGGTGCGTATCGCCGTTGGTGGACTTCACCTCGAAGACGCCGTCGCCAAGTTCGAGGATCGAAATATCGAACGTACCGCCGCCGAGGTCGTACACGGCGATCTTCATGTCGCTGTTCTTCTTGTCCATACCGTAAGCCAATGCGGCAGCGGTCGGCTCGTTGATGATACGGCGCACCTTCAGACCTGCGATTTCGCCCGCCTCCTTGGTGGCCTGACGCTGCGAGTCGGAGAAGTAGGCAGGAACCGTGATGACGGCTTCCGAAACCTCCTGTCCGAGGTAATCCTCGGCAGTCTTCTTCATCTTCTGAAGGATGATCGCCGAAATCTCCTGCGGCGTGTACTGACGTCCGTCGATATCGACGCGGGGCGTATTGTTGTCGCCCTTGACGATTTCATACGGAGCGCGTGCGATGTCGGAGGCCACCTGATCGTAACGCTCGCCCATGAAACGCTTGATCGAGAAGACCGTGCGTTTGGGGTTGGTGATAGCCTGACGCTTGGCGGGGTCGCCCACCTTGCGCTCGCCGTCCGCCGTGAAAGCCACTACCGACGGAGTCGTGCGGTGTCCTTCGGAGTTGGGAATAACTACAGGCTCGCTGCCTTCCATCACTGCCACGCAGGAGTTAGTAGTTCCTAAGTCGATACCAATAATCTTTGCCATAATCGTATATGAGTTTAATTGTTTATATTTTTTCCGTTTTCTTTCCGTGTCGCCGGAGTTCTTCCGCCCTGCGGGTCCGGAGCGCCGGTCACGCCCTGAATTTGAACAAAGGTTGTACCAAACGGCAATCTCTGCCAAATTGTCAGCAGAATGGCAGGCCAGGCCGGGAATATCGCCCCGGAAAGCAGGATGCAAGGTGTTATTTTGTCAGAAACGGCGCGGCGACCAAGGTACGGAGGGCGGACGCATTTTTGCGGAAAGACCGACCGACGGAACCCGCTGCGGAACGACACGGCAAGCAGCTCCCGCAGACACGCAGGCCGGGATTCCGCGGATACAAAAGCCGTGATCCGGACCGAACGGCAGCGGAAAGAGGCGCGGCACGGCGACGGGGTACGGGCGACGCAACGGGCGATGAACAGCGGGCGGCAAGGGATGGACAACGGGCGACGGACAACAAACGGCGGGCGATGAACGATGAACGGCGCAACGAGCGATGGACAACAAGCGGCAAGCGCTGGACGATGGACGGCGCAATGGGCGACGGACAACAAGCGGCGGGCGATGGACGATGAACGGAAAAACAAGAAATGACAGAAGAAAAACCAGACGGAATACAGACGACGGAGGACGAACCGACAAAGCTGGCGAGATGCGGGCTGAGAGAAACACGGACAGAGGGAGAAACGGGCAGAGGGAGATGCGGGCCGGCAAGAGAAAGACGGAAGACGGGAAGAAAGACGGGGCAAAGAGCGATGCGACGAAGACAGACAGGACTGCGGAGTCCGGCGGCAAAAAAACAGGCCTGCGCAACCGCAGGCCCGACGACACGGCCCGAAGGCCGGCATACAATATTTATTTCTGCTCGCCCAGAATACGCATCGCAACGTCGAGAATCGTCGTATCGTCCAGCGTAACCACGCCTCCGTCCGGCCCCGGCTCGAAGTGGACACCCACGCATTCTTTCGCCTCGTGTTTCCCTCCGAAATAGTTGCGGACAGTGTCTACATCGATTCCTAACTCATCTGCAATGCGCTGCGAGCTGCCGCTGGGCAGTCTGTCCTTGATACGGCGCAACTCGTTAAATGTGATAATCATATCCGTTGAATTTTAAGTTGAAGTTCTGCATCACTAAGTTAATACATTTTTGTTGAACTGCAAAATTTCTGCCTTAAAAATGTGCAATAAAAACGAAACGGGGAGATAATAAAAAAGAAACCGCACTTTCCCGACGGAAAGTGCGGTTTCAGTTTTCGTATCCGGCGCCGGATTACTCCTTCGGCTCGATGTAAAGCTGGAAAATAAGCGGCGTGAACGAGGGAATCTCGGTATTGATGGTCTTGACCGTAGTTCCCGTGCTGGAGCTGTCGTAGTCGCTGCCGTACATGTCGCCGTAATAACCGCCGTAGTAGCCGCCGTAACCGCCGTAATAATTATTGTAGTAACCGCCGTAATAGCCGCCGCTGCCGTAATAGCTGTTGGCGTAATTCAGGTAGTTCAGGTAGTCGTAATAGCTCGACGAATAACCGCTCGTGCCCGACGTGGAGGAGCTGGTCGATCCGGTCTTGCCCGACGAGCCGTAGGCGTTGGTCGAGGTGGTGATCAGCTCGGCCCACTGGCCGTACTTGAGGTTGGGGATCGTGTAGTAGAAGGCTTGGATCATGCCTCCGCTCGACGGCGTATAGGAGAGCGCCGAACCGGCGGACTGCACCTCGCCGTAGATGATCTTCTTCACCTCGTCGATGTTCGTATCGAAGATGAACCCGTCGAGGAAGCGTCCGATATACCAGATTTTGGCCGTACCGTCGAGCGTCACCGAATCGGCTTCGAGTTTCACGACGCCTTCGTACTTATCGTCTTCATCGGGATAGAAACGCTTTTTCAGCGCTTCGGCGATCCGTTTGTCTATATCCGCCATCGCCCCGTCGGTATACGGTTCATAGGCAGACTTATAGGGTTCGGGGAAGGTCAGGCAGTCGCCGTCGGCCTGCGTCGGATCGTAGCGCACATTGACGTAGAGCTGCGGAATGGTATCGCAGGCGCTGACCCAGCGGTTGGCCGTAACGTAGGCGTGGTTCGCATCTTCGGGATCGGTCGGACGCACGACGGCACCCGTCTTGTCGTCGGCTTCCTTGCCGTAGACCAGACGGCCTCCGTTGTCGTCGCAGAACCCGTCCACATCCCCGCCTTCGCGTTCGAGCGGGTTGTTGACCGTATCGCGGATCTCCATCGTGACGATGAACGGCCGCTTGGAGCTCAGCGTATACTGTCCTTCGTAGCCGCCGGTGCCCTCGACGCCGTTGCCGACGACCGACGACGGCATGTAAAGCTGGATTTTGGTGCCGTAACGCAGCTGCAGTTCGGGCGACCGGAGTCCGAGACGGTCCTTGTTCGCGTTATAATACTTTTCGCCCAGTTTCAGCGTGTTGCGCATGGCCAGCCACGTACCTTCCATCAGCCCCGTATTTTCGGTGCCGCAATAGCGGTAAAAGGGCACGTAATGGGTGTATTTGGAGAAAGTCCCGGCCAGTCTGGCCGAATCGGCGTTGCGCGTGAGGATGATATTGCCGGCCAGATCGCGCCCCGTGAAGTCGAACGACACCCAGATCGGCTCCTTGCCGATCGGGTCCAGCGACTGGTCGCCGGCCTCGATCACGTCGATATAATAGCCGCCGTCGGACTGGTAGTTCTGAACCAGATCGGACCGGTGCTGGGTCATCCACGCTTCGAGCGCCTGATTCTCGAACTGAACGTACGATTCGTCTTCGTCTTTCGCGCAGGATGTCAGCGCCAGAAGGCCGGCAACCGGCACGCATAAAAAACGGGTAATAAATTTCATATTTTCGGTTTGTATTTTACTCGACACTGTTTACCGTAAAAAAATAAGCGACGGGACTCTCCTTCGGGATCGTACTGAAGTTGATGTCGCCGTAAGCCATATTGTAGGTCATGTAGGATTCGACATAGTCGCCCTCACGACAACCAAGTAACGCATCGTAAAGCCCTTTTATTATGCCGGAACCGCGCATATCTATCTCCAGCGGTTCGGACGACCACGCGCCCGGCGTCAGACCGGGACCGTTTTCGGGATCTTCCATCGCCGCGATCAGCACCGGATCGTTCGAATAATAGGGCATCGTAAGGTTGGTGGAGGACGTCGCGGGCGTCACGATATTGGCAAAGGTGAAGACGTAGGCGCTGAAAGTGACGGTCACCTTCGAGGTGCGCGTCACCTCGGTCCAGTTCACGCGGTCGGGGTTGTTGATCCCCGCGATGTAGCGGTAGACCGCGTTGCCCGAAGTGGTGAAGTAAGGCTCGTCGCTCCCCTCCTCCAGCTCCTCATAGGCCACGAGCTTGGGCGAATGGGTGCCGGTCAGGTAGGAGACGATCTTCGTCTTCTGCGTGGGCAGGATGTCCTCCTCGTCGGAGCATCCGGCCAGCAGCACCAGCGCCGCGAATATGGATATGAAAACTCTGCTCATCGTCGTATAATCGTGCAAATTTACAAAAACAATCCGATTTTACAGCATGAAACGCAAAAAAAGCCCCGGTTAGCATGCCGGGGCAAAAAAAAGACGGCCGAAGCCGTCGATTATGCTACCGATAATAGTCTTTCCGGGGATTTTTGAGACGTTGAATTCGCCGTTGCTTCAGATATATGACGCCTACACCGATCAGGAAGGCAAAGGCGAACACCCCTAGCAGGATACCGATAAAGCCAAGAGGGATTTGTTCTTCCATAAATCAATAATATCAAGTAACGGGTGCAAAGGTATAGCAAATATCTTACCAAACCAAACAAACGGGGGGGGGAAATTATTCGATTTCGTTGATGAAAAAAGACTTTTCATAGGCTTTTTAAGCCCATTCGCACCAAATCCTCGACCGAAGCCCCCGGATTTTCGCGCAGAATGCCGCGAAGAGCCTTCTCGGCGGCAGTTTTGGCAAAGCCGAGCATGACCAGCGCCGCGAGCGCCTCTTCGAGCTTTTCGCCGTTGCCGGCAGCCGGAAGGGCGGTGTCGGCTTCGCCCAGTCCGGTGAGCTTGCCGCTCAGCTCGACGATGATTTTCTGGGCGGTTTTCAGCCCCAGCCCCTTGACGTTTTTCAGCAGCACGGCGTTGCCCGAAGTGATGATGCCCTGCAATTCGCGCGGCGAATAGGTCGAAAGGATCATCCGGGCGGTATTGCCGCCGACGCCCGACACGCTGATCAGATGGCGGAAGAGTTCGCGCTCGGTTTTGGTCGCGAAACCGTAGAGCAACTGCGCATCCTCGCGCACGACGTAATGGACGTACAGACGGGCCGTCTCGGTGTGCTCGATGGCCGAAAACGTTTCGAGCGAGATATGGAGGTAATAACCTACCCCGCCGGCATCTATAACTGCGTATGCGGGAGCGACTTCGGCCACCGGACCGCTGATGTATTCATACATGGAGTCAAAATTTACAAGGCGTGGGGCAAAAATAAAGATTTTTTTTTACCTTTGTGATTCAAAAGCGGAATATTTAACTAAACCCGATAAAAAACGACATGAAAAAAATGCTTTTTACGGCGCTTGTTGCGGCTTGCGCCATGACGGCCTGCGGTACGAAAACCACTGAGACGGCGGCCGCCGCAGAAGAGGCGACCCGCGAAATCGGCTCAAGCGACATCGCCTATGTACAGGTGGAAGCCGTGCTGGCTCAGTGCGATCTTTTCCTGAACGAAGGCAAGGCCCTGCAGGAGAAGACCCAGAAGGCGCAGAAGAGCTGGGCGCAGAAGGAGCAGAACCTTCAGTCCGAAGCCGCCCAGTTACAGGAGAAGTATCAGAAGGGACTGATTACGACCAACGACGCGCAGGCCCAGCAGCAGAGCATCGAAAAGCGCGTGGCCGCCTACCAGTCCTCGGCGCAGAAAGAGGCGCAGGCGCTCGACGAAGAGAACTTCGTATTCACCAACCGGGCGCAGGATCTGCTGCACCGCGCCGTGCAGGATATCAACGCCGGCAAGAAGTACAAGCTGATCATCAACTCGACGGCCCTCATCGACGCCGACACGACGCTCAACATCACCCCCGCCGTGCTGGCGAAGGTAAACGAGCTGTATGCGGCCGACCAGAAAAACGTGAAGAAATAAGGAATCCGATTCCGCAGCATCGATACGAGCCGTCCCCCTGCGGGACGGCTTTTTTCGTGGGCGCGCCTGCGTAGGAAACCGCCGAAACATGCCAGCCGGGCTGCGGCTGCCGGCAGGCCGGCAGCACATCGGCACGACTTATTGAGACCGGACCGAGGAAAAGTCCGTATTTTTTTATACATTTGCAGGAAAACTAAAAAGCAACGCACACGCAATGGGTTTCGTTCCGTTCACATTCGTCGATTTCATAGACATCATTCTGGTCGCCGTGATCATGTACTGGATCTACCGCATGACCAAAGGCACCAACGCGCCCTATATTCTCTCAGGCATCATCGCCATCTACCTGCTATGGGTCGTCGTGCGGACGCTCAACATGGAACTGCTCTCCACAATTCTGGGACAGCTGATTTCGGTCGGAGCCATTGCGCTGATCATCGTCTTCCAGCCCGAACTGCGGCGTTTCCTGCAGATGATCGGCATGCGCCAGAAACATTTCAACTTCATCACCCGCATCTTCTCGACGGGCGACGATGCGGTGCAGACCAACGTCGTGCCGATCGTCACGGCCTGCCGCGAGATGTCGGAGACGAAAACCGGCGCGCTGATCGTCATCGGACAGCAGAGCGACCTGCGGCTGATCGCCGAGGGCGGCATCGCACTCGACGCAAAGGTTTCGACGCCGCTGATCCGCAATATCTTCTTCAAGAACGCCCCGCTGCACGACGGCGCCGCAATCATCGAAGGCGACCGCATCGTGGCCGCGAAGTGCATCCTGCCCGTAACGCAGAGCGACGTGCCCAAATCGTACGGCACGCGCCACCGCGCCGCGATCGGCATGAGCGAGATTTCGGATGCCATCATCGTCGTAGTCTCCGAGGAGACGGGCAGCATTTCGATCGCGCAGGGCGGCGAACTGCGCCGCGACATCGACCCGGTGCGGCTGCAGCAGACCCTGCAGCGCTACCTGACGATCAACACCCGCAAACGTTCGAAAAAAGAGGTGGCCGAGTAAGGCCGCAGGAAAGGAGGGGGGGGGCGGCTTCCTTCGGGCCGCAGAAGAGCGGACAATCGGACAATCGGACAAACGGCAGATCCGGGCCGCTAAAGAGCGGATCATCGGACAGGCAGTTGGAGCCGGACCGCTGTTGAAGAGCGGACGGGTTCCCCACAAAGCGAAATACGGCAGGACAGAAGTCCCGACCGAATAAAAAAAGAGGCGGACAAATGTCCGCGGCCGGGAGCGGTAAACGCCCGGCAGACAACTGCAGTCGGAAGCAGCCGATCCGGTTCCGGAAAACACACGGCGGCGGGACCGGCGGCGATGCAAAGCCGAGATCCGAACGGCATTCGGAATACGGCATCGACATTCATCAATCCAAAACAGAATTTGCGAAATGATTTTTCCAGCACCTACACCCCGGCTCGTGCTGCGCGCATGGCGGGAAGAAGACCTCGGAACATTTACGGCCATGAACGCCGACCCGCGCGTAATGGAGTACTTTCCGGCACCGCTGACGCCGGAGCAGTCGGCGGAATTCATGGAACGCATACGCGAGGAGTTCTCGACCGAGGGATTCGGCCTGTACGCCGTCGAGCGGCGCGAGGACGGCGAGCTGCTCGGATATACGGGACTGCACCGCGTAACGTTTACGGGCATGAAGGATAAAATCGAAATAGGCTGGCGCCTTCGGGCCGAATGCTGGAATCAGGGTTATGCGACGGAAGCGGCGCAGGCCTGCGTAGCGCTCGCCGCAAAGCTGGGCATCGAAGAACTGGTAGCCTTCACGACCGTCACGAACCTGCGTTCGCAGCGGGTCATGCAGAAACTCGGCATGGAGCTTTTGTGCGAGTTCGACCACCCCGCCCTGCCCGAAGGCCATCCCCTGCGGCGGCATGTGCTCTACCTGATCGGAACGGAGAAATAGAAGAAAGAATAGAGCGGAAAAAACAGAAACGAAGAACCGGAAGCAGAAAACCGGAAGCGGCCGGATGGCTGGCTCAACAGGCAGCCGCAAGAGCGGGCAGCCCGTCCGGCCATGCACCGGAATTTTATTTCGAATAGTATTTTTCAATTCCGCCGAATCCCCGTATCGTCTTATTTTCCTTCGTCTTGCAAATGAAGTGGTTCAGCCGCTTCCCGAACTCTTCGGGACGCGACCTCGCAGCTTCGATATAGGCAATTCGGATGCGTTTATAGGTTTCCGGAAAACGGAGGTAGTTTCTCCAGACCGTCCGATCTTCCTTCAGCCGGTCGATTATATCGTCCGGAAATACAAAAGGAACGGAAAGCACCTTCTGTATCTTCTCCTCGAATTTCGGGTGTATCATTCCATTTTCCAAGAGCCATTTAAGCCGCTCCCTGTTGGCCTGCGAGTAAGCGCTCTTGGGGTTTCTGGGAGTGAAGCGCTGAATTTTATGCTCTGCGTCGAGCGGTCTTATCGTGCTGTCGATCCAATCGAAACAAAGGGCTTCTTCAACCGCATCATTATATACGATGCTTTTCTTGCCCGACGACTTATGCGGGAATACGAACCATATCTCACGGGCCGTATCGAAATTATCCGTCAGCCATCTCCGCCACTCCTCCCGGTTTTCAAAATACTTTATTCCACTTTCCGTTGTCATAATAACCGATTTATCCGCCACGGGCGGTTGTCCTGCTCCCAATCCGTCGCAGGAATACGGCCGAATACGGGAAAAACGAAAAGCCGTGGAAAAATCCACGGCTTGTAAAATATCAGACAGCACCCGCATCGGCCGGAACCCCGTTCCTCGCGGCCGGCACTGTCCGGCTGAAACCCAGCCCCTATTCGGCCGACTGCTCGGCGGGAACTTCGGCGGCGGGAATCTCGGCCTGCGGCATCGTGGCGGGAGTTTCCGACTCGATAACGCGCTCCTGAAGCGCCTTAACGTCCTTCGAAATCTCGCTGTTGCTCTCGGCGACAAGGCCTTTGTCCATGGCCAGCGTAGCGACCAGACTCAGCACGACAATGGCAATGGCCATCGTCCACGTGAATTTCTCCAAAAAGTCCGAAGTCTCGCGCACGCCCATCACTTGGTTCGACGCGCCGAAGTTGGCGGCCATGCCGCTCTTGGGGTTCTGCACCAATACCGCAAGGATGATCAATACGCTCGCGATGAGTATCAGGGCAATGCAAATCGTGTATAACATATCGTTGAATTTTAATTATTGTTTTCCAATTTGCCAATTAGCTCGGCAAAGTAAACACTTTTTTCGGGATTTAGCAAACTTAATTTGCGATAAATCGCTATTGCTTTGTCACAAAGCCCCTGCGCGAGATAGATTTCGGCCAGCTCTTCGCTCACGATCTCGTCGTCGTCGTCCAGCTCGGCGGCCGTGCGGACCTCCTCCTCCGGTTCGCCGTCGGCCGCGACGATGCGCAGGTCGTCCTCCTGCAGAAAGCGGTCGATGATGTCGTCCGACGAAAGCCGCCGGACGGCCTCCGCGTCGATCGGTCGGCGCAGCAGCGAACTCTGCGCCCGCCACGGGGCCGTCACGGCCAGCCGCGGATCGCATATCCCGGTCACGATCTCCCGTGCGATACGGACCGGAGCGAACCATTCGTAACGCGCCGCGAGGGCGTCCAGCTCCCCGGCGGAAGGGCACTCCGCTGTAGCGGGCGATGCGAGGTATTGTCTGAAATCCGTCATGCCGCGCAGGTTTTACCAGTTGGAGGCCGAAGCCTGAAAAATATCCGTAACCAGTTTATCGACGATCTGGGGGATCAGCTCGCCCTCGACCTCGGAAAGCAGCCGCGTGGATTCGTAATCCTCGAAAGCCGTGAACGTCCGGTTGAACGACATTTTTTCGTCGAGCGCATTCGTGAAGCGCACCTTGACGGTGATCGAAAGGCGGTTGAGCACCGCGTAGTCGTCGGTCGAAACCGACGAGGTCGCCGACATGTAGTTGGTGATCTCGCCCTCGAAGGCGAAGTCGCCGCCCTCCTCGACCTGCATCAGGCGGGTGCGGCGGGTGAACATGTCGACCAGCGCATCGGTGAGCGTCGAACTGAGGATCGGCGCGACCATCGTGGCGTTGTTGGGGAAATAGGCCACGCTGAAGGTCTTGGCGTCGGGCGGAATCGAAGCGCCCGAAAGCGAATATTTGATGGCCACGCCGCAGCCCGTCAGCAGGGCGGCGCAAAGGGCCGTGATTGCGAATTTTATCTTCATGCCGAAATTCTATCGTTTTATTCCGGTTCGGAACCGGTTATTTTCAGTGCACTCCGCCGGACGATCCGGGGAGGGCCGTCAGCCGTCAGTTCTCTTCGATGCCCAGCTCCTTGATCTTGCGGTAGAGCGTGCGCTCGGACATGAACAGCTCGGCGGCGGCTTCGCGGCGGCGTCCGTTGTTGCGGCGCAGGGCGCGGATGATCTGCTCGCGCTGCATGTCGGCCTTGGTCATCTCGCGCGGCGGCTCGTCGGTCACCTCCTCGCTCTCGGCGAAGACCGGAACCGAGCCTGCTGCATAGACGGGCGCGGAGCTTTGCGCCGTGGTCGGCAGCAGCGCCTTGATGTCGCGGACCGGCTCCTGACAGGGGTTGTGCAGCAGCTCGGACATCATCCGCTTCAGGTCGTTGATGTCGGCGCGCATGTCGAAAAGCACCTTGTAGAGCAGTTCGCGTTCGGTGGACATCGCATCGTCGACCGGCGCCCCGCCCATCATGACGGGAGCGCCCCCGCCCTGCGGCGGCAGGTATTTGGCCAGCACGTCGGGCGTAATGAGACGCGTCTGCTCGATGGCCGATATCTGTTCAGCAACGTTTTTCAGCTGGCGGATATTGCCCCGCCAGTAATAATGCATCAGCATCTCGCGCGCCGCGGGATCGAGCGTCACGGCGGGCATGCGGTACTGCACGGCCACGTCGGCGGCGAATTTGCGGAACAGCAGCGGAATGTCCTGCGGACGCTCGCGCAGCGCCGGAACGATGATCGGCACCGTGCTCAGGCGGTAATAGAGATCCTCGCGGAAGCGGCCCGAAGCGATGGCCTGCTGCAAATTCATGTTCGTGGCCGCGACGACGCGGACGTCGGTCTTCTGGACCTTCGACGACCCGACGCGGATGAATTCGCCCGTCTGCAGCACGCGCAGCAGGCGCGCCTGCGTCGGATGCGGCAGTTCGGCGACCTCGTCGAGGAAGATCGTACCCCCGTCGGCCTCCTCGAAGTAGCCCTTGCGGGCTTCGAGCGCTCCGGTGAAGGAGCCTTTCTCGTGGCCGAAAAGCTCCGAGTCGATCGTGCCTTCGGGAATGGCCGCGCAGTTGACGGCTATATATTTATTGTGTTTGCGGGCCGAGTAAGCGTGGATGACCTGCGGGAAAAACTCCTTGCCCACGCCGCTTTCGCCCGTGACGAGTACCGTCAGGTCGGTCGGAGCCACGCGCACGGCGACCTCCAGCGCCCGGTCCAGAAGTTCCGAAGCGCCGATGATGCCGAAGCGTTGTTTGACTGTGGTGATATCCGTCATTTATTCCGTAATGGGTTGTTCTGGTTGTGCCGCATCGCCGGACGCCGCGGTATGGGTGTCGGCAGGCTGTTCGAGGTACTGCATCTCGGTCTCCCGGTCCTTCGCCTCGCGCAGATAGCCGAACGCGATGGCCGCGACGGCGAGGGCCGCGGCGATCAGGGCGATCCAGATGAAGCGGTCCGCCTTGCGGCGGCGCGGAGGACGGTCCACGTAAGTATAGGCGTCGGTGTTTTTGGGCGGCTTGCCGTAGCGCAGGCCGCGCACCGAAGGGTCGGGAGCCATCTTGGCCGAAGTCGAAACGCGAGGTTCGTCGATGGGTTTACCGACGGGTTCCGGCTTCCCGCCGGCCGCAGGCGCCTTGTCGGCGATTACGGGAGCAGCCCCGGCAATGCGGGATTCGAAGACGAAGGCGATGGTGCCGTTGGGACCGGGCTTCATCACGCCGAAACCGTCGAGCCGGAATTCGGCGCCGTGCTCCACGGCGTGGCGCACCTCGAAGACGAAGCGGTCGATCTCCCCCGCCGCTTCCAGTTCGCTCAGCCCCCCGCCGATAAGCAGACGGCGGAGCGTTCCGTCGTCACGTTTCAGAAGTTCCGAGAAAACGATGCTTACGCCCGGCTCCTTGACGATAAACGTCCCAAGCTGGGGAACGACGAGCCGTTTGTGCGACTCCAGATATTGCGATATGGTGTGAATCAACACGATTGAAATCTTGCTTGAAATTTGCACCAAAAGTACCTTTTTTCGAAGAAAAAACCAAAATTCGGGGGAGTTTTTCAAAATAATCCGGCAAAGTGTTGGTTATACGAAAAATATTCGCCTACTTTGCATCCCGTTTTTTCGGAAAATCCGGACGAGCTACATTGCCCGAAAATTTCCGATGTAGGCGGGACGGATTGTAAAAACCACGACAAACGAGCCATGAAAGACAAGTACATCGACCTCATCGAACAGACGTTCGACTTCCCGCAGGATGAGTTCTCGGTCGAAGACAACGAGCTGAATTTCCACGACATTCCGCTCATGGAGTTGATAAAACAGTACGGCACGCCGCTCAAGATAACCTATCTGCCGAAGATCTCGCAGCAGATCAACCGGGCCAAGCGTATGTTCAACGTGGCGATGGCCAAAGTGGACTACAAGGGGTCGTACAACTATTGTTACTGCACCAAGTCGAGCCACTTCTCGTTCGTGCTGGAGGAGGCAATGAAGAACGACATTCATCTCGAAACGTCGTCGGCATACGACATTCATATCATCAACGCGCTCTACGACAGCGGAATCATCGACAAGGACCGCTACATCATCTGCAACGGTTTCAAGCGGCCGCAGTATGTGGAGAACATCGCCCAGCTGGTCAACGACGGCTTCGTGAACACCATTCCGGTGCTCGACAACAAGGAGGAGCTGGAGCTGTTCGAGGATTCGTTCACCAAGAAATGCAAGGTCGGCATCCGCATCGCCTGCGAGGAGGAACCCAAGTTCGAGTTCTACACCTCGCGTCTGGGCATCCGCTACAACGACATCATCGACTTCTACAAGGCCAAACTCAAGAACAGCAAGAAGTTCCAGCTCAAGATGCTGCACTTCTTCATCAATACCGGCATCAAGGACACGGCCTACTACTGGAACGAGTTGTCGAAGTGCATCAACGTCTACTGCGAGCTGAAGGCCATCTGCCCCGAATTGGACAGCCTCAACATCGGCGGCGGATTCCCGATCAAGAACTCGCTCAACTTCGAGTACGACTACGAGTACCTGACCGAAGAGATCATCGCCCAGATCAAGAACATCTGCCAGCGCAACGACACCGAAGAGCCTAACATCTTCACCGAGTTCGGCTCCTTCACGGTAGGCGAAAGCGGCGCATCGCTCTATTCGATCGTCAACCAGAAGCAGCAGAACGACCGCGAGAACTGGTACATGATCGACTCGTCGTTCATCACTACCCTGCCCGACACATGGGGCATCAACCAGCGTTACATCATGCTGGCGGTGAACAACTGGGACAAGGAGTATCAGCGCGTGCTGCTCGGAGGACTGACCTGCGACAGCGAGGATTTCTACAACGCCGAGTCGCACACCAACGCCATCTTCCTGCCCAAGCTCGAACCGGGCAACACGCAGTACATCGGATTTTTCCACACGGGAGCCTATCAGGAGTCGCTGGGCGGCTTCGGCGGCATCCAGCACTGTCTGATTCCCGCGCCCAAGCACATCATCATCGACCGCGACAAGAGCGACAACGAGTATTACACGCGCCTGTTCGCCAAGGAGCAGTCGTACCGCTCGATGCTGAGAATACTCGGATATTAGTCCGCACGCGAGACGCGGCATCAAACAAATAATGCCCGGCCCCGTTGACAATAAATCCGGCCCTTTCCAACGGGGCCGGATTTATTGTTGCCGTCTGAGTCCCGTTCTTCCGATCCGGGGTTCCGCCTTTTATCCGGCCGAAGGCGATTCCAGTACGACCGTCCGGGTAATTCCGATTTCACGGGTGAAATTGTCGTCGTGGGAGACGACCAGCAGGGTGCCGCGGTAATTGCGGACCGTGCGGGTCAGGATCGCAAGGCTCGAAAGGTCGAGGTTGTTGGTCGGCTCGTCGAGGACAAAGAGATCGGGGACGTGGTTGGCGATCATCAGGCAGCAGAGGCAGAGCCGCATCCGTTCGCCGCCGCTCAGCGTGTCGCACCGCTTGTCCCACATCTGCTGCGCAAACAGCGCACGGTGAAGCCGCAGTTTGAGTTCGTGGTCCTGCAGATTGCCGCGGTTGCAGCTCTGCGCCAGCTCCAGCACGCTCTGCGGGGTGTTCACCCGGCTGTATTGCTGATCGAGACAGACATAGGAGAAGTCCGCCCGGCCGATGCGTCCGGCAGTGGGTTCCAGTTCGCCGGTCAGCAGCCGGACAAGGGTCGTTTTGCCCGTGCCGTTGTCACCGGTCAGGCGGATGCGCTCGCCGCTGCGGATCTCCAGCGAAAGCGGTTCGCGCCACAACGGGCGGCCGGGCGCATATTCGAAATTCAGGCCGTCGGCCCGAACCAGCAGTTTGCCTTCGTGAAGCTGCGCGTCGTCGAAATCTATCTTCAGCTCGCACTGCGTCCGCTGCCGGCGGCGCAGTTCGCCCAAACGCTCCCGGCTGCCCTCGATCTGTTCCGCATGTTTGCCGACGAGCTGCGCCTCGGTCCGTTCGCCGCAGTCCTTCATCGTCCGGCGCAGGATGCGCGGAAGCTGGTCCTTGTGCCGTTCGCCCTGACGCATCCGCCGCTCCTGACGCTCGCGGACCTCCTGCGCCTTTTTGCGGGCCAGCCGCAGGGCCGCCCGTTCGCAATCGACCTGCTGGACCAGCGCCTCTTCCTCGATCCGTTTGCGTTCTCGGTAAAAATCATAGTCGCCGCCGTAGACTTTCAGCCCCTTCGCAGAGAGTTCGCAGGTCGTGCCGAGCAGGTTGAGCAGCGCGACGTCGTGGCTCACCGCGACGATCGTCGCACGGCTGGCACGGATCAGGTCATAAAGCCTGCGGCGGCCCGACGTATCGAGGTGATTGGTCGGTTCGTCGAGCAGAATGACGGAGGGGTCATGGACCGAAATCCCCGCCAGACAGAGTTTCGTCCGCTCGCCGCCGCTCAGTGCATCGACCGGGTCGGTCAGGCCGACATGCGGCAGTCCCCAATGATCGAGGGCGGCGCGGCAGCGGGCTTCGACGTCCCAGTCATCGGCCAAAACGTCGTAACAGCGGGGATCGGCAGTGCCGCCGCAGATTGCGCGGAGCGCGTCGAGTTTGTCCGCGACGCCCAAAACGCAGGCGGCGGAGATGCCGGCGGCGACAAGCTGCTGGGGCACATAGTAGGGATGCGAGGAGCAGGCGATGCTTCCCGCGGCGGGAGCGAGTTCGCCCGCGATAAGTTTAAGGAGCGTCGATTTGCCGGCGCCGTTGTCGCCCACGACGGCGGCTTTGGCGCCCGCGGCGACGGACAGGTCTATTCCTTCGAACAGAAATTGCTGATTGCGGTAGCGGTACGAAACGCCGCTAAGGATAATACTCATATGAAAACGATTAATAGCGGTCCCGCAGAAAAGGGACCTGTTAAACCTCAGACCGGGTTGCTTTACGGCACGGCGTCGGTTTAATGAAACCGACCTACTAATCGTTTATTCTCATCGGAGCGGATATTGGTTCGGGAACAAAGATAGGGACAATAATCGAAGAAACCAAATTGCCGGCGCTCCGGCTCCGGCAATGCGATCGGAGCGGGCAGAATATCGCATCGCAGGCGGGATTTTTTCGGGTTATCGCTTTGCGCTCCGGCAAAAATTCGTATCTTGTGCGGTCAAAACGGGGATAGGCCATTATGGATTGCACAATACGGAAAGGACTGACCGGACTTCTTGCGGGGAGCATGCTCTTTCTGTCCGGTTTTGCCAGAGCCGGAGAGGCGGCGGACGAAAACCGCGGCTACCCGGCGACGCAGGATGCGACGGAAATTCCGGCCGTTCAGGCGGGCGGAAACTCCGCAGCAAGCGGTTTCGACACAAGTTCCGAAACGGACGGCAACACCCGCACGGACAGTACGGCAGCATTCCCCCGCCGCCGCTTCGTCCACGGCATCGGGCTGGAACTCCGCCCGGAATACGTGTGTCCGACCAATCCGTTCCTCGCGGGCGACAATCTGGCCCGGCAGCCGATCGACCTGTCGCTGGCCGCCCACCTGCGCTACTCGTTCCGCTTCCAGCCCGGATCGCGTCCCGACCGGATATACGGAGGCGCCTATCAGGGAGTCGGGTTCTCCTACTACAGTTTCGAAAACCGGGAGGAGCTGGGCAGCCCCGTCGCGTTGTATATTTTCCAAGGGGCGCGCATCGCGCGGATAAGCCGGCGGCTGTCGTTCAACTACGAATGGAATTTCGGACTGTCGTTCGGCTGGAAACCCTACGACGCGCAGATGAACCCGGCCAACATAATGATGGGGTCGAAGATAAACGCCTACATCAACGCCGATTTCTACCTCAACGTGACGCTCACGCGCGAGCTGGATTTCTCGGCGGGACTCTCGATGACCCACTTCTCGAACGGCAACACCAAATTTCCCAATGCGGGACTCAACTCGATCGGCATGAAGTTCGGCCTGCTCTACTGTTTCGGCCGGGCCGACGATCCGCTCGTAAAACCGCGCAGGCCGCTTCTCGCGCCCGATTTCCCCCGCCATTTCAGCTACGATCTGGTGCTGTTCGGATCGTGGCGCCGCAAGGGCGTGGAGGTCGGCGACAAGCAGTACGCTTCGCCCAACGCCTACGGCGTGGCGGGCTTCAACTTCGCGACGATGTACAATTTCGGCTACAAATTCCGCGCGGGTCTCTCGCTGGACGGCGTCTACGACGGCAGCGCCAACGTCTACACCGAAGATTATATCGTCGAGGTCGGAGGCCGCGATCCCGGCTACACGTTCTACACCCCGTCGATCGACCGGCAGATCGCATTGGGAATATCGGGACGCGCCGAATTCGTCATGCCCTACTTCACGGTCGGCATCGGACTGGGAGTCAACGTCCTGCACAAGGGCGGCGACCTCAAGTCGTTCTATCAGATGCTGACGCTCAAGATCGCCGCCACACGGCGCACATTCGTCCACATAGGCTACTGCCTCAAGGATTTCCAGACCCCGAACTACCTGATGCTGGGCGTCGGATTCCGCTTCAACAACAAATACCCGGTACTAAGGTAACGCAGCCCGCCGCAGCGCCCACTTGCGGCGCAGGCGCCGGACCGCCGTGACCAGAAATCGCACGGGGACGACGCACAGCGTGCAGAACCACTGCCGCAGTCCCGGAACATGGAGGTCGGGCAGGCCGAAATCGGCGAACCGGCGGCCGCAGAGCAGGGGAATATACCACACTTTGATATTGATTCGAAAATCGTTGCTGACATTGTCCTCGTGCACGATTTCGAGCCACTTGCCCTTATCGGTGGCAAGGTAGACCGTCGGCTGCTGGCGGACGGCTTTGGTATGACGGTAGGAAACGATGGTTTCGGAGTGCGCATCGAACGGCTCGACGAGCGTCAGGAAGTGGTTGTTCGTGTAGCGCATTTTGAGCGCGAAGCGCCTGTCGGTGAAATACTGGTAACCGTAAAGAAGGCTGTAGATGCGTTTGCCGGCCGAAGGGCGGATTTCGCGCTGAAGCAGTTCGACGGCGTCGGCGGCCAGTGCGTCGTCGTTATCGAGATTGGTAGTGATCAGCAGCTGCGGAGGGGGGGGGTGACATGCCCTTCACGCCCGGCCAGCAGGTCCGAAATCGTGGTGCGCAGACTTTCGGTCAGGCGTCCGGCCTGCCCGGCGCTGTAAAATACGGCCCGGAACTGCGGACAGACGGACTGGTAACCGCCGATGCGGCGGCGGTAAGCCGCGGGCGTCGCCGCGTCGAAAAGACAGAGCCACCTGAAATTCGGGTTGGTCTGCGCCGCGACCGAAGGCAGGCAATAGCGTTCGAAAACCTCGAAACGATGTGCGAGCCAGCGTTCGGTGCGCGTCGGAGCGTCGTGTTTGTCCCGCGCATAGAGGTTCAGATTGAACCGCGTGATGATTAAATGTTCGAAACTTTTCATGGATTAATCAATATTTCTTATTTCTTCCAAATCGTAATGCTTTTCCTCAAAGCTACTCGTCCATATTTCTTCATTTGCTGACTACTATTACCTTTTTGTTGCTTTAAAGTGTAAATTTTCACAGGAGTAAAACCTATTTGCTCTGCCAAATTTGTAGTAAGAAAATCAACCGGAATAACTTCGCCCGCATATCTTACATTATCATTAACGAAAGCGACGTATGCACCAGTTTTACATACGCGATACAACTCAGAAAACAGAAAGGTCAATTCTGTGAAATACCCCTCCACCATTTTAAGGACTCCCTTATTGTTTATTTCTCCATTTTCATTACGATTCTTCAAGGCGTTATTTATTTCTTGAAGTGCCGCATTTTCATCGACGATATTCATTGTTCTCTCATAACGTTCTTGTTGTCCTATTTGTTTGTAATAATCCTGTAGTTGTTCTATTTTAGATTTGTTTTCGACTGTACATGACAATAAGTCCTGCCGTAATTTTCTCACCCCGGCTTCTGACATGCCGAGATAGGCTAATTCCATCGCATAGGTGCGAGTATAATCATATCGGTTACAGTATGGAGGAGAAGATATTACTGCACTAACTGTTCCGTCTGCAATCTTAGGTAATTCAAAAAGCGCACTTCCTTCAATAAATTTACATTGCGTATCAAATCCACTAGGATTATTATTTAGGTATTCTATATCTTTGATAACACCACTTAGTTCTTCTGTCAAGACTTCTTTAAGAGGTGGCAATTGCCCTTTGTCCAATTTGACAACAAAAGGTTTTCGCCCAGTTTTTTCTCTGGCCTCAGCGGCTGCGATAATCTTGGGGCAACGCCAATCCCATCGAAGATATTGCCCATCTTTTGCAGAGTAGCTTATACGTTCCAAAGCATTCAAAGTACAAAGTTCAAGGAGCATTTTCGTATTCTCAGAATATCTGGAATTACGAAAATGTTCTTTGTAATAAGCCAGCTCCCGACTCGTTTCTCTGGGATAGCCGTCTTTAGTAATTCTTATTTCAGGAGTTCTTCCATCATATTCTTCTGGAACGTTCAAATTTATTATCTCTTTAAGAAGCTCCTTCAGCTCCAATGTATTGTATGTGTAAATAGCGGTTTTTGCATGAATAGCAATTTTTGACATTGGCAGAATGTCAAATCCGAGACTATTATACCCATTGAACATTGATACTAAAGCCGTTGTTCCTGAGCCCATAAAAGGGTCGGCCACTATGTCTCCCTTTTGCAGGTGAAAATCCTTCAAAAGAGTTCTAACCAATTCAGCTGAAAACCCCTCCTTGTATTTTAGCCATTTATGCAGACAATCTCTTTTGCTTAATTGATAACTGACGCTTTGACGATTGAATCGCTCGGTTATTTCGGTGATAGGCCAATACCGTTCTTCTAAAGCAATACGGGCTTTCTGAGAATTTGTATTGCCAGCCGAAAACTCGGAGACATACCATCCTTTCACATCAACAATTTCCAAATTGTGAAATATATCCTGCATATTTATAATTTTATCAGCCAGTCACAATAAGCAGTCAATTGTTTGTCTACTGTAAGGTTGGCAGCATTCGATAATATTCCTTCCGATAATTGATTGTAAATCTCTGTCGCCATCTTCTTTTCGATAGCAGCAGCAATAAAAGATGTCTTTACTTGATAATCCTCAAAAGCTTTGCGAATACGTACCAACGCAGAATTTCCAGTTTTCCAATGTTCATCAGCCCCAGCCGGATCTATTCCTCCTTTTAATTCTCCGAACATGATAGCAAGGTTATTATCATTCACAATCTTTCCTCCTGCAAACTTTTCTGGATCTCCCTTATAAAGACTGATATCTATATTATTTTTAACAAGAGGTATAGTTGCATTAAAAAATAAAACTCTATCGTAAGATTTATCTTGTGGCACAATGTTCCAATAAATAGCCGTAACATCATCCACTCGTTCAAAAACATCCTCATAACTTAAGGTCTGCCATTTATTATTCTTTTTGTCATCTTTAAAAAGAATTTGAAAGGCAATTTGTTGCATTGAAAGGATAGACAATATTTTTCTAACAAGTTTCACTTGGGCGACGGAACCTACATAGTTACGCATTGAACCGCCCAAAGAATCTCCCTTGATCAACAAAAAACGATTTTCCAATTCATCTACAAAATTTTCACCTGCCGGAGCAAGAAATTCTGAAATTAATATCCTTATAGCTTCGGTTTTATCTTCTTCCGTGAAATATTTAAAGGCCTTATCAGAAAGTCCCGATGCGGTTAATAGACTATTGCGGATCTCTTCAATATTCAATAAATCCGAAGGAGATGCAGCTTGGGAAGATAAGCTCTTTAAGGTTCTAGCCTGCTCTATATAGGGTTGAGCCTTATAATTTTTAGCACGTGCAGCTTCAATGAAACCAGCTCTCGTCTGTTCTCGTGATGTAATGAGGTCCTCAGCACATTGTATGTATTGATATTTATCCATTTCTATCATAGTTGAGTATATTGAATTGACAAATATACGAAAAATCCGCATGCGCCGGACAGGGAACTGCACGGCACATGCGGATCGGTCGGATATTCCGGCCCGTCAGACCCCGAACAGGAAGACGAAGGGTTTGTCGCTCCTGCGGAATTCGGCCGTGGCGTTGCCCGTGTAGATCCGGCCGCCGACCAGCTTCAACACCCGTTCGGGCGTGCCCTTGCCGAAGTCGATCTTCGCCAGATCGACCCGGAAGGTCTCCATGGCCAGCGTCGGCTCGAAATAGTAGACCCGGTTTTTCTGGTCGCAGACCGTGCGCCAGCGCGTCGAGGAGATGTGGGGCTTGTCGGGCGTCGAGATGCCGTAAGGCACCGAGACGTTGCGCATGACCGACATCACGGCCGGGACGGCGATTTTCGGATCGGGACTCTTCACGACGGCGTTGATGTAGAACGACGCGCGCACGAAGCGGTCCGGAGCGCGGTTGGTGCCGGGAAGCATCGTCAGACCGCCGATCTGCCGCCAATAGTCGAGGATCGCCAGCTGCTGGTCGTAGAAGGGCGAATTGGTCATCACCTGATACTGGCGGCCGTGGTGAATCACCAGCCGGCCGTCGATGTATTCGAAGATGGCGCTGTCGCCCGAAGGATCGGAGACGGCCAGATGCAGGCGCGACTGCACGCCGTTCGGAAGGTCGGGCGCGTCGATGCGGAATTTCTCCTTCGAGAGTTCGGCGACCGCCTCGTCCACCGTGGCGAAATTGTCGAGTACGTACTGCGTCCAGATGCTCAGCCCCATGACGGGCCGCGTGTCGCCCGGCCGCTCGTAAACCGATTCGGGCAGGAAGAGCAGGTTGGCGACCAGCCCGGCCTCGTTCATGCCGTCGGTGATGCCGATGTCGTAGCCCGCGGCCGAAAGGGAGCCGTATTTCGACGTCCAGAAGACGGTGTCGTCCGTATTGGCTCCGCGGCGGGCGGTGCCGCGCGGGAAGATATAGAGGTTGGTCAGCGGGTCTTCGCGCCAGTCCATGGTGCGTCCCGTGACGGTCATGCCGTCGGGACCGAGATAGACGGCGCGCGTGCAGGCTTCCGGCTCTGCGGGAAAAACGGCCAGCGCAGCGGCGCCGAACACGGTCAGAAATTGTGTTTTCATAAGCATAGATGTATTTACTCCGATGCAAGATGCAAATCGGATGCTAAAAGGTACGAAAAATTACCGGGAATAGCAACGGAAAAAGTCCGAAAAATCTGAATATCCGGTTTTTAGTCTGCATTTACCATCGCCACCGGAGCCTGCGCCGCGCGGTCACGGCGGAAGGGAACACCAGACAGGAACGCCGGACAGGAACGCCGGACACAACGCCGGACACAACGGCGGACACAACGGCGGACACAACGGCGGGCCGGATTATTTGGCATTCAGGGGAGGTTGTATTACCTTTGCGGAAAATCCCGAAAAGTCATGAAGCAATATTTTTTCGTCGCACTGGCAGTTCTGTTCTGCACCCTGATGCCGGCGGCCTGCACAACGCAGACCACGGCCGTGAAATTCATGAGTTACAACATCCGAAACGGCCGCGGAGCGGACGACGTACAGGACCTCGGCCGCATCGCCGAGGTCATCGGCCGGGTCGCGCCCGACGTGGTGGCCCTGCAGGAGGTGGACAGCGTGACGGGACGCATGAACGGCCGCTTCATCCCCGAAGAGCTGGGCCGGATGACGGGCATGCACGCCCGTTTCTGCCGCGCGATTGATTACGACGGCGGAGGTTACGGCATCGGGCTGCTGTCGCGCGCCGAGCCGCTCTCGGTGCGCCGCATCCCGCTTCCGGGGCGCGAAGAGGCGCGCGTGCTGCTGATGGCGGAATTTCCCGGCTATGTGGTCTGCGTCACGCATCTTTCGCTCACGCCCGAAGACCAGCGAGCATCGCTGCCGATCATCCGTCAAGCCACCGACACCTGCCGCAAACCCGTGCTGCTGGCGGGCGACTTCAACATGGACGACGCCGGGGAGGTGCTCGGCGGGCTGGGCGGCGAATTCAGGCCGCTGTCGGACACCGCGCAGCTTACGTTCCCCTCGGACCGTCCTTCGATACGCATCGACTACATACTGGGCCGCGGCCTGCCGCAGTCGGCGAAAATCGCCGAACGCACGGTGGATTACACCACCGTCGCTTCGGACCACTGCCCGCTGTGGGTGTCGCTCGTCTGGTAGACTCCGGAGCAGGGGCCCCATATACCATTTTACACGACCGTTCGTCAGCACCTATTTTGCCGCTTCGCGGCACTAAGCCCCTGCCTGAGGCGGGGGGTTGGGGGTGGGTCGGAATTGCAAACGACGCCGAAGGCGGCGAAAACGACCGGCGGTTTTCCCATGCGGTATAATTTGTATATAGATGCTAAAATGCTATCTTTGCAGCAGACATCCGCTCAGACAGACAGCGGGCCGGGCACCCGGCCCGCACTGTCTTTGCCGCAAACTCCGACAACATGCAGATCAACAAAGCCGAATTCAAGTGCAGTTCCGAGCGTATTTCGCAGGTGCCCAAAGACGCGCTGAAAGACATCGCCTTCATCGGGCGCAGCAACGTCGGCAAATCGTCGCTCATCAACATGCTCACCGGACGGCAGGGGCTGGCCAAAGTATCGGGAACGCCCGGCAAGACACGGCTCATCAACCACTTCCGGATCGACGACGCATGGTATCTGGTCGATCTGCCCGGATACGGATACGCCCGCACGTCGAAAACCAAACGCAGCGAGTTCTCCAAAATCATCACCGACTATGTGCTCAAGTGCGAGAAGATGCACTTCCTGTTCGTATTGGCGGACATTCGGCTCGAACCCCAGAAGATCGACCTGCAGTTCATCGAAATGCTCGGCATGAACGGCATTCCGTTCGCCGTGATATTCACCAAGGCCGACAAACTCTCGAAAACGCAGCGCGAAAAGAGCGTCGAACGCTACCGGGCGGCGCTCGCGGAGCAGTGGGAGGAGCTGCCCCGGATGTTCGTCTCGTCAAGCCAGCACGGCACGGGACGCGAGGAGATACTCGGTTTTATCGGCGAATGCCTGAATGTTTAACCGATTGTTGAAAAAAGGTCGCCCGGAGGGAACGTTTTTTCGCCGCATTGTCCTATATTTGCACCATCAAAAATCCATCTTCTATGGCTATCCACAAAATCAAAATTTTCTCAGGTCGCGGCTCGGAATATCTGGCCGAGAAAATCGCGGCAAGTTTCGGTACGACGCTCGGACAATCGGAAGTCCTGCGCTTCAGCGACGGTGAATTCCAGCCCTGCTACAACGAGTCGATCCGCGGCTGCACGGTATTCATCATCCAGTCCACGTTCCCGCCCTCGGACAACCTGATGGAGCTGTTGATGATGATCGACGCCGCACGCCGCGCCTCGGCCTACAAGGTCGTGGCCGTGATCCCCTACTTCGGGTGGGCGCGGCAGGACCGCAAGGACCGTCCCCGCGTACCGATCGGCGCCAAGCTGGTAGCCAACCTGCTGATGGCCGCAGGCGTGGACCGCGTGATGACGATGGACCTTCACGCCGACCAGATTCAGGGATTCTTCGACGTTCCGGTCGATGCGCTCTACGCCAGCGGCATCTTCATCCCCTATATCGAAAGCCTGAAAATCGAGGACCTCTCGATCGCCGCTCCCGACATGGGCGGCGCCAAACGCGCCAACACCTACGCAAAACTGCTCGGCACCCCGATCATCATTTCGCACAAGGAGCGCGCCAAGGCCAACGTCGTGGGCAAAATGACCGCCATCGGCGAGGTCGAGGGGCGCAACATCCTGATCGTAGACGACATGATCGACACGGCGGGCACGATCTGCATGGCCGCCGACATGCTCATGTCGCGCGGGGCGAAGAGCGTCCGCGCCGCCATCACCCACCCCGTGCTTTCGGGTCCGGCATACGAACGCATCAATGACAGCGCGCTGGAGGAGGTGATCGTGACGGACACCATTCCGCTCAACCCCGACAAGGACCTGCACAAATTCACGGTGCTGACCATCGCCGACATGTTCGCCGACGTGATCGAGCGCGTACACAACTACAAGGAAATTTCGTCTATATTCTTCAAATAGGAATACCCCGGAAGACGAACCGGTTCGGGCGGGATGCATGGCGACGGAGATTCGGCCGGCGCACTGCAGCGGAGATTCGACCGGCAACTCCAAAGAGAAGATTCGGCGTAAATGCGTTTCGGAGCCGGAACGCATTTCGCAAACCGTACAGGGCGGGACGCATCACAAATGCGTTCCGCTTTTTTCGGCCGGAAGAGGGAGGTTTCGGAAATTCTTATTACATTTGCGCTGAGGCGGAGACTCCGCCCCGCAACGAACGAAAACCGATAAAACAATGATGTTCATCCACCCGCTGTTTCTGGGCAAAATCGGCCTGACGGAAATACTGGTCATCCTGCTGATCGTCGTCATCTTCTTCGGCGGCAAGAAAATACCCGAACTGATGCGCGGCATGGGCCGCGGCGTCAGGGAGTTCAAGGACGCCATGGAAAATCCCGCGGCAGGCGACGACAAGAACGGGAAAGAGCAGGCCGCGCCGCAGGAATCCCGGAAAGAAACCCCCGAAGAAAAGAAATAAGCCCGCATGTCCGGCCAAAAACGCAGCGACACGGACGAAATGACCTTTGCCGAGCACATCGACGCGCTCCGGCCCCATCTGGTGCGCGGTGTGCTGGCGATACTGGCGCTGGCCGTGGCCGCATTCCTCTGCAAAGGGCTGCTGATCGACGGAGTGCTGTTCGGCCCTATGTCGGCCGGATTTCCGACCAACCGGCTGCTGGTATGGATGGCCGGACTGGCAGGGATCGAATTCGTGCCGGGGATCGAGCGCATGCAGCTCATCAACACGGCGATGGCCGGGCAGTTCAACCTGCACCTCAAAATCTCGATGGTCGCGGCCTTCTGCATCGGATTCCCCTACCTGCTGTGGGAGTTGTGGCGCTTCGCGCGTCCGGCGCTCACCGAGCGTGAACTGCGCGGATGCCGAAGGTTCGTGTTCTATGTCTCGGCGGGATTTTTCGCGGGGCTGCTGTTCGGCTACTTCATAATCGCACCGCTGACGATCGGATTCCTGTCTCAGTACAGCGTCAGCGAGCAGGTGACCAACATGATCGACGTCAGCTCCTACCTCTCGACTGTGCTCAACGTCTCGATCGCCTGCGCCGTGGTATTCCAGCTGCCGCTGCTGGTCTATTTCCTGACCCGCATGGGACTCGTAAGCCCCGATTTCCTGCGCCGCTACCGCCGCCACGCCCTCGTCGCGCTGGCGATTCTCTCGGCGGTCATCACCCCGCCCGACGTATTCAGCATGATTCTGGTCCTGCTGCCGTTGTTCGGATTGTACGAATACAGCATCCGGATTTCGGAACGGACGCTGCGGAGAAGCTCCGGAACGGAGGGAGCAACAACGGAGGAGAAATAGACTCCGAACGAACAAAAGAGGCGTCCTGTTTTCAGGACGCCTTTTCTTTCAGCCGTACCGGACATGCAACCGCCCGGTCCATTTCCGCTCCATTTTTCGCCGGAGTCCGGAGCTATTTCAGGGGCGAATCGGGTTCTTTGGACATCACCAGATAGAACATTCTGTCGAGGAAACCCGGCGCGAATTTCTTGACGAAATGGGTGGCGCGCCCCTCGCTCTCCATCAGGCAGAGACGCTTGCGCTTCAGGACGCCGCGGGCGACGATCCGGGCAACCTCGGCGGAAGTCATCATCTTGGCCTCGTTACGCGGGGTTTCGCCCTGCGCCGACCCGTCGGCCGTGAGGGCCGAGAAGCGGACGTTCGAAGCCGTGAAGCCGGGGCAGGCGATCATGACGTGCAGGCCCTTTTTGAGATTCTCGATGCGCAGGGTTTCGAGAAAACCCGTCATGGCGTATTTCGACGCCGAATAGCCCGTCCGCCCCGGAAGACCGTGCAGCCCCGCGACGGACGAGATGCCGACGATGGAGCCGCGCGACCGCTGGAGATACGGAAGTGCGAATTTGCAGCAGTTGACCGTTCCCCAGAAGTTGACGTCCATCAGGCGGTGAAGCACGCCGAGGTCCACGTCGTCGAAGATCGCACGCATCGAAAGCCCGGCATTGCAGACCAGCACGTCGATTCCGCCGAACTCGTTCACGGCGGTCTCGATCAACCGGCGGCACTCGTCGACGTTCGTCACATCGACGCCGCAGTAGGCGGCCTGCCCGCCCTGTGAGCGGATTTCGCCCGCGATGAGCTGCAGTTTCTGCACGCTGCGCGCACCCAGCACTACCCGCGCGCCCTGCGCGGCGAATTCGCGCGCCATCGCCTCGCCGATGCCCGACGAAGCGCCCGTCACGATGACGACTTTATCCTTAAAGTTTTTCATATCAATCGTTTATTTCAATTTCCAAAGTATCGTAGGCCATATGCACATGGGGCGGAAGCGTCGGCTCCGTCTCGGCGTGCAAGCCGATGTCGTGGGACATATGGGTCAGGTAGGCTTCGCGCGGCGAGACACGGGCGATCAGCTCCAGCGCCTCGGCCACATTGAAGTGCGAATAATGCTCGGCAAAACGGAGCGCATTGACCACCAACACGTCGAGACCGGTCAGTTTTTCGACTTCGGCGTCCGCAATGGTCTTGAAGTCGGTCAGGTAGGCCAGCCTGCCGATGCGGAATCCCGTCACTGCAAAGCGTTCCGAATGGTGTCCCGAAACGGGAAGGATTTCGACGCCTTTGACGCTGAAAGGCCGCGTAACGTCGATCTCGTGCAGTTCGATTTCCGGAACGCCCCGGTACTTGTCCTGCGCGAAGGCGTAGTCGAAATCCTTGCGCACGACATCGAGGGTGCGGGGAGCCGCATAGAGGTCGATGCGGTGGATCGTCGGCGGGTAATCGACGAAATTGAAGGCCCGCACGTCGTCCAGCCCGCCGATATGGTCCTTATGTTCGTGCGTCAGCAGAATGGCGTCGATACGGCGGACGCCGGTGCGCAGCATCTGACAGCGGAAATCGGGTCCGGCGTCGATGACGATGCGCACGTCCCCCGCCTCGACCATGGCCGAGGTGCGCAGACGGTCGTCGCGCCGGTCGGACGAAGTGCAAACCCGGCAGCGGCATCCGATGACAGGGACACCCTGCGAGGTGCCCGTTCCCAGAAAGGTAAGTTTCATGCAGACAAAAATAGTAAAAATATGGCGACTGCGCACCCGCGCCGGAAAGATTCTCCGCACGGATTTTCGGATAAGGCGCAAAACCGGATATGAAAAAACGGAGCGTCAAGGAGGGGCGGTGCATGGGAAGCGGGCGGAGCGTCGGCCGAAGAAAAGCAAGCGGAACGTCGGCAGGAGAAAAGCGGGCGGACCGTCAGCAGGGAAAAGCAGGCGGACCGTCAGACGGAGAAAAGCGGGCGGAGCGTCGGCCGAAGAAAAGCGGGCGGAGCGTCAGACGGAGAAAAGACGGAGCATAGAACCAAACACCCCTCGGCGGGAACAGGCGGCGAAAGCGAAAAAAGCCGCAGGAAAAATCCTGCGGCTTTCCAGCATTTCCGGACAGCGGGCGGAACGCCCGGCGATCAGTAGGTCTGCTCGATATTCCAGACGAAGGCCCGCGAGCCTTGCAGTTTGGTGGCGGCGTCCATTTCACGGAAGGCCGCCATCAGCGGCGCGACCTTTTCGTCGTCGACGATCGCCATGATCGAAGCATTCATCGACGGCCACGCATGCGTGCCGTAATGCGGTTCGCCGTCGACGGAGCCGCGGCCCTCGGTCAGCGCCCAGCGGGTGAAGCCGCGGATGCCCTGCTCGTCGAGGATGGCGTTCACACGGTCGGTAAGCGCCTGATTATAGGATAAGAATACTGCTTTCATAATCGTTTTACCTTAATTAATGCACACTCGCCTGATGTTCGGCCGACAGACGGGCCAGTTTCTCCTTCTCCTTGCGCTGGGAACGGTTCACGAATACCGAATAGAGCGCAGGAATGATAAACAGCGTCAGCAGGGTCGAACAGGTCAGACCGCCGATCACGGCGATACCCATCGGCTGCCACGTCTCCGAGCCTGCGCCCGTGCCGATCGCCAGCGGCAGCATGCCCAGAATGGTCGTGAACGAGGTCATCAGCACGGGACGCAGACGGCTCTTGCCGCCGGCGATCACGGCGTCGAAGACGCCCGAACCGCGCTCGACCAGCAGGTTCATGTAGTCCACCATCACGATACCGTTCTTGGTCACGATACCCACCAGCATGATGGCGCCGATCAGGGCGATGAGCGACAGCGGCGTGGAGGTCATCCACAGCGCGAGGAACACGCCCGTGAAGGCGAACGGAATGGTGAACATGATGATGAACGGGAACAGCAGCGACTCGAACTGCGTGGCCATCACGATATAGACCAGAATGACGATCAGGATGAACAGCACGCCCAAATCGCCGAAGGCGTCGCCCTGATCCTCGACCGTGCCGCCCACTTCGAGGTCCACGCCGTCGGGGGTGTGGTATTCGGAGATCAGCTTTTCGACCTCGGCCACCACGTCGCCCAGCGCGACGCCGGCGCCCAGCGTCGATTGCACCGAGATCACGCGCTGGCGGTTCTCGCGCTCGATCATCGGAGCGGCATACTCCTCCTGCACCCGGCCGACCTCCTTGAGTTTCACGGGGCGGCCCTGCGCGTTGTAAAGCGTGATGTTCTCCACGTCATCGACCGAGGTGCGGAACGGCTCGCCATAGCGTACGACGATGTCGTATTCATCGCCGTCCTCGCGGTATTTCGACGCCACGAGACCGTCGATCCGGTTTTTCACGGCCTGCGACGCAGTGGCGCTGTTCATCCCGTAATACGACAGGCGGTCGCGGTCGAAGACCACGTTGTATTCGGGGCGCAGGTCGTCGCGCGAAAGTTTCACGTCGCGCACGCCCTTCATCCCGCGCATCTTCTCCTTCAGGTCGTTGGCGATGGCGTTCGTGACGTCCATATCATAGCCGAAGACCTTGACATTGACCGTCGCCGAGCCGCTCATGCTGCCCGACATGCCGCCCGGCGTCACCGTGTACTGACGCACTTCGGGAATCCGGTCGAGGTCTTCGCGCAGCAGGTCGGAAACGACGTAGATCGAACGCTCGCGCCCCTCGACATCCGTCAGACGCATGTTGTAGTTGATGATATGCGATCCGGTGGTCTGCATCGCGGCGAAGGCGTTGTCCGAAGAGTTGGCTCCGGCCGAAGCCGACACCAGCACGATCTCAGGATATTTCGCATAGATGATGCTGTCTATCTGCCGGGCGATGCGCGCCGTATACTCCACGCCGATATTCTGCTCCAGCTCGACCATCGCCGAAATACGGCTGTTGTCCGAAGGCGGGAAGAACTCGGTCGGCACGCGGGTGATCAGTCCCAGCGAAACGACGAAAAGGCCCATCATCGAGAAGATCGTGATGCGGCGGTGGCGGACCACCCAGTTCAATGAACGGGCGTAGATGTCGTCGAGCCATTCGAGCGCACGGTCGATCGGCTTGTAGACGATGCCGACGCCCTTGTAGTCGTGTACGCCTCCGTCGAGTTTGAGGAGGTAGGCCGACATCATCGGCGTGAGCGAGATGGCCGCCGTCGTCGAGACGCAGACCACGATCGTCACGATCCAGCCCAGCTCGCGGAAGAGGATACCGGCCATGCCCGGCACCATCGTCAGCGGCAGGAACACGGCGACGACCACCAGCGTGGTGGCGATGACCGACAGCCACACCTCGTTGGTGGCGTAGATGGCGGCCTCCTTGGGACTCGATCCCCGCTCGATATGGGTCGTGATATTCTCCAGCACCACGATGGCGTCGTCGACGACCATACCGATGGCGATCGAGAGCGACGAGAGCGAAATGATGTTCAGCGTCGATCCCGTGGCGAAGAGGTAGATGAACGAGCAGATCAGCGAGACGGGGATCGTCATGCAGATGATGAGCGTCGCCCGCCAGCGTCCGAGGAAGATCATCACCACCAGCACCACGAAGATAAAGGCGTACATGATGGTCTCCGAGAGCGACCCGATGGCGTCGGTGATCTCCTGCGAGCCTTCGAAAATCAACTCCATCTTCACGTCCTTGGGCAGCGTCTTCTGGATTTCGGGCAGACGCTTCTGGATTTCGTGGACGATATTCACGGTATTGGCGCCCGACTGTTTCTGGAACATCACGCGCACGCCGCGCTGGCCGTTCACACGTTCGTCCATGGTGAATTTTTCGAGCGTGTCGCGGATTTCGGCCACGTCGGAGAGCATCACCGTGCGGCCCCCGGCGTTCGACACCACGACCTTGCGCAGCTCGTCGCTGAGTTTGAACTCGCCGTCGGCCTTGATGTTGAAGGTGTTGTTGCCGATGTCGATCGTGCCGCTCGGAATATTGACGTTCTCGGCGGCGATGATCTGGCCCAGCTGCTCGACCGTCAGGTTGTAGGCGTCGAGCTTGGCGGGATCGACATTGACCTGCACCTCGCGTTCGGGCGCACCGATAACGGAGACGGCGCCCACGCCGTCCACGCGGTTCAGCACGTTGACCAGCTTGTCGTCGAGCAGTTTGTTCAGGGCCGGATAGCTCTCCTCGGCCGTGACGGCGATCATCATCACGGGGATCATCGAGGTCGAGAACTTGAAGATCGTCGGATAGTCGATGTCGTCGGGCAGCATGGACTGCACGCGGCTCACCACGTCGCGGATCTCGTTGGCACCCTCATTGAGGTCGGAGCCGTACTCGAACTCGACGGTGATCATCGACACGTTGTCCTGCGACTTGGAGGTCAGCTTCTTGAGGTTGCTCACCGTATTGAGGTTGTCCTCCAGCACGCGGGTGATGTTGGTCTCGATCTCCGCGGCATTGGCGCCGGGGTACATCGTGATGACCGAAATCTGCGGAATCTCGATCTCAGGATACTGGTCCACGGCCAGATTCATCAGCGAGAAGAGTCCGAAGACCATCACGCCGACGAACAGCAGCACCGTGGAGACCGGTTTGCGGACCGCACTTTCGTAAATTTTCATATGCGTCGGGGCGTTTAATTCTGTTTGACTTCGACCTTGGCGCCGTCGAAAAGCTTCGACAAAGCCGTCACGGCAACCCGCTCGCCCGGAGCGACGCCCGAAAGAATGTCCACGCGGTCGCCGACCTGACGGCCCACCTCGACCCGGCGGCGTTCGGCGACGCTGTCACCCTTGATGACGTAGAGGAACCGCTCGGCGGTGCCCACCTGTTTCTGGACCGCCACGTCGGGCACCATGACGCCCTCTTTCTCGCCCATGTTGAATCCCGTGCGGGCGAACATGCCCGGACGCAGCGTACGCTTGGCGTTGGGCACCTTCACCTCGACCTTGAACGTGCGGGTCGCGGGATCGAGCGCCGGATAGATCAGCGACACGGTGCCGGGGAAGGTCTCGCCGGGAAAGATGTCGACCTTCAGATCGACGGGCATGCCGACCTTCACGTTGCGGAAATACTGCTCCGAAATGTTGGCGACGACCTTCAGCGGATCGATCTGCATGATATGCAGGATAGGCTGCGCGGCGAACAGGTCGCCCGACTCGTAGTTGCGGGCCGTGACGACGCCCGTAATGGGCGAATGAACCTCGATATTCTTCTTGAGGTTGGCGACCACTTCGCGCTGCACGTCGAGCTGGGCCTTGGCCTGCTCGATCTGCTGGGCCGAGATTCCCCCCGCCTCGTAGACCGGAAGCAGGCGGTTGTAGTCGTCCTCGACGGTCTTCAGCTGCACGAGCTGCTGGGTGTACTGCGTGGGGTCGAGCGTCACGATCAGCTGCCCCTGACGCACGGGATCGCCCACCTCGACCAGAATCCGGTCGATATGCACGCCCGACGCCGCGGGCGTGATGTCGTTCTCCTTGTAAGGTTCGATTTCGGAGGTGAACTCCTCGGCAAGCTGCACCGGAGCGGCGACGGCCGTCTCGGTTTTGGTCAGCACACGGGTCTCCTGCTGGACGTCGGCGGTTTTTTTGCCCGTACAGCCGGCGAGGGCTGCGGCGGCGATCAACATAACTGTTAAATTCTTCATAGGTTTTATCTGTTTTTCGATTTTATGCTAATTCTCCTTGCCGACGATGCGGTCGTACTCGGCCTTGGCGGTCAGGTAGTCGAAGATCGCCTGCGAAAAGTTCAACTCGGCCTGCGTCTGCGCCAGCTGCGCGCTGTTCAGTTCGAGGATCGTACCCGCGCCCGCACGGTAGCGGGTGTCGGAGATGCTGTAAGCCTTGCGGGCCTGCGCGACGGTCAGCTCCTGCGCGTACATCGTCTCGCGCGCGGTGAGCAGGTCGTTCAGGGCCGCGCGGACCTCGACGTCGATCTGCTGCCGGGCATAGTCCCGCTGGAGACCGATCTGCGAAATCTGGTTCTTGATCTCGCGCGACCTGTTCATCTTCATAAGGCCCGAAAAAATAGGGATCGAAACCTGCAGGCCGGCCGACATCGGGTGCTGCCACCAGAATTTGGAACCGTCGAGCACGTCGCCCGGCTGTCCTCCCTCCGCGCCGCCGAAATTGAGCTTCGTCATGTCGATATCGTTACCGGTATAGGTCGCCGTAAAGAATGCGGTGACCGTGGGCATGCGTCCGGCGTTCGCCACTTTGAGCTGACGTTTGAGCAAATCCTCCTGCAGTTCGAGCGTACGCAGGTCGGAGTTATCCTGCACGTCGGTCGTCAGGCCGTCGGTTCCCGCCAGCACCGCGTCGCGCATGGCGTCCAGCTCTCCGACGACTTCGATTTCGACGTTCTCAGGGATCGAAAGGTACATTTTGAGCATCAGCTTGGCCAAGCGGATCGAATTCTCGGTCTGCAAGATCGAAGGCTTCAGGTTGCTCAGCTGCACCTGCGCCGTAAGCAGGTCGTATTCCGACGCAAGTCCGTTGTCGTACTGCAATCTGGTGTCGTCCACGGTGCGCTGCACGGTGGCCTGAGATTCGCGGAGCACTTCGAGCGACTGCTCGGCCAGCAGGATGTTATAGAAGGCCTTTTTGACTTCGGCGACCAGCGTAATCCGCGACGAGCGCGCAGACTCCACGGCGGCGGCCCGCTGGACGTCGTTCATCTTCAGCGTGCGAAACACCGCCGGGGCGAAGAGCGTCCACGTGGCGTCGCCCTGCGCCGCCAGCGTATTGTCGGCTCCGAACGAAAGCCCCTTGGTCATGCTCTGCTTGACGATCGAGCGGGTATAGGTGCCGCCGACCGAAATCTGGGGTATCCAGCTACCCCACGTCTGCCGCTTCACATAGTCGAAGCGCTGCACCTCCATTTCGGCGACCTTGACGGTCGGGTTCTCGCTCAGCGCCAGATCGAGGGCCTCACCGAGCGTGAGACGCATTTGTGCCGCAGCGCCGAAAACGCCCGCCGCCGTAAGGCACATGGTTAAAATCAGTTTTTTCATAAAATATCCCAAATTCAATTTTTATTTGCCGTACTTGGTCAGTTCGTATCTTTTCAGGTTGTCGTCGATCATCCGCAGCCCCTTGGCCGTTGAAATGCCGCGGAAGAAATTGCTGATTATCTGCACGAAGGCTTCGCGCTCGGTCATTCCGGCGGGCAGCATCAGCTCCTTGCGGGCCACCAGCGCGGAGGCCGTGTAGTAAAGCACCGAGATCGCCAGATCGATATTGATGTTATCGACGAACAGGCCGTCGACGATACCCTGATCGAGCATGCCGCGCAGGCTGCGCCGGTTCTTTTCCATGCCTTCGCGCGTCAGTTTGTCATGGACGGCGGGATAGAATTTCTTGAGGTTGTCCATCATGCGGCTGGACACCTCGGCCTTGTCCATCACCTGCGCCAGCACCATGAACATGGCTTCGAGGACGTTGCGGGCGTTGGCGGTAAGTTCGGTCCAACGCTGCCGGTCACGCTGGAAGTAGCGCTCCATCGCCAGATAGAGCAGCCCTTCCTTGTCGCCGAACAGTTCGTACAGCGTACGCTTCGATACGCCGAGATGCTGTGCGATATCGTCCATGCGCACGGATTTGATGCCCTGCGTGGCGAACATCTGCATCGCCTGGTCGATAATGCGTTCTTTCTGGGGAGGGGTCATGTCTTCAGTCGTTTTATTCGAGACAAATATAACAAGAAAACTCACGGAACCAAAAAAGTTTTCTGTTTTTTGCAGTTTTTCCAGCCGATTATGTCCCGAACAAGCAGAAACGGAGACAAACAGAACAATCCGGACCAGAAAAAAGGGCCGGAAAGAAGACGTATCGAATAATAAAACAGGAAAGGAAAGAGATTGCAAGAGGTGGCTTCGGCAAGGCAACAAGAGAGCGGCGGGGTTACAAGCCGACGAACCGAGCAACTAACGGGGCGAAAAGCCAACGTGCCGCAAAGGCAACAGACCGAAAAGCCAACGGGCCGAGAGACCAACGGACCGAGAGACTAACGGACCGAGAGACTAACGAACTGAGAGGGCAACGGGGCGAGAAACCGGCGCTTCGGCGTTACGGAATCCGGATCAGGCAGACGTTTCGGGCAGGTCGAACGGCACTTCGAAAATCATGCGGCAGCCCGACGCATACTCCGGATCGACGAACAGACGTCCGCCCAGTTTAGCGGCGATAAGCCGGCAGATGGGCAGGCCGAGTCCCGTCCCCTGCGAAAAGGGATCGATTTTCACGAAACGTCCGAAGACCTCTTCGTGCCGACCGGCGGGAATGCCCGGTCCGGTATCGGTCACGGCAAACCGCAGCAGACGCTCCGCGGGCAGGCATTCATACGTTAGCACGATACGCCCGGAGCGCGTGAATTTGGCAGCGTTGCGGAGCAGATGCAGCAGCACCTGCTCGATACGCTTGAGGTTGGTGCGCACCACGGGATCGGAGACCGGAAGTTCGTCCAGCAGGCTCACGCCGGGATGCAGTTCCGGCAGGGTGCTCTCCACGCAGTCGTTGCAGAGGTTGTTCAGCGCCGTGACGTCGCAGCGAGGCAGGTCGCCCGTCTGGTCGAGGTAGGCGACTTCGAGCACGTCGTCGAAAAGCCGCAGCAGGGTCGCGCTGTTGGCTTCGATGATGGAGGCATACTCGCCCGTGGCGGGCTTGTCGCGGAATTCGGACGCCAACACCTGCGAAAATCCGACGATCGAATTGAGGGGCGTGCGCACCTCGTGCGACATATGCTGGATAAATTCGGTCTTCATGCGGCTGGCCTGCTCGGCCTGCTCCTTGGCTTCGAGAAGCTCCTCGCCGCTGATCCGCAGATGCTCGTTCTGGGCCAGCACCGTCGCTTCGGAGGCCTTGAGACGCCGGTTGAGCTTCATCATGCGCGCATATCCCACGCCGCCCGTCACCAGCACTCCCGCCAGCAGGCAGATAATCAGATAGGTGTTGCGCAGGCGTTTGCGCTGGAGGTCGTACTGCAGCTCCTTGGTTTCGTTGTGCAGGCGGCTGATTTCGAGAATTCCCGAAAAATCGTCCGTCGCAGTGCGGATTTCGCGGTTGCGCACCGAGTCCGACAGACGGATGTATTCCCGGTAATTGGCCGCGGCCCGCTCCATCTCACGCAGGTGCCAGTAGACGTCGCCAAGCTCCTTGGTCAGCGCATAGTTGTTGAACCCGGAACTGCGGATCACCGTGTCGCGCTGCGTCTCCAGAATCGTCTCCAACGCCTTCCCGTACTGGCCCGAAGCCTTGAAATAGGCCGTTCGCAGATAACTCAGCCCGGCCGTATGGAACCGCAGCGAGGGGTCGCGGCGGAACAGCTCTTCCGAAGCCTCCAGCCGTTTCTTCGCCTCCGCGAAATTTTCAGTCCGGATATAGTAAAGGCCGAAGCCCTTATTGACGGTAAATTCCTGATAGGTGGTCCGCTTGGGCAGCGACGCGGCCTTCTGCAGCGCGACGAACGCCGAATCGGGCATATCCAGCTCCAGCGCGCACTGCGCCAGCGAAGCGTACTGCGTCGGCAGGTTGATGTCGTCGATGCCGTTGTGTTCGAGCACCTCGATCTGGCGGCGGAAGTTGTCGTAAGCCATCCGCCACGCGCCCTGCGTCAGGTAGAGGTTGGCGAGCATCCGGTAGCAGGCGGCGACGCCTTCGGGATAATCGTCCTCCTCGGCTTCGGCGAGCATCTTGCGGGTCTCGTAAATCGCCGTATTGGGTTGGTTCTGCTTGATATAATAGGTAATCAGGCGGCTCGACCAGACGAAGTAATAGAAATAGCGCAGGTCCTCCTTGGGATGCTTGCGGCAGAATTCCTGCACGCGCCGCACGCCTTCGAGGATTTCAGCCCGGTCGTTCTTGTAGTAGAAATGGTCGAGACGGACGCAAAGCGCGACAGTCTGCATGCGCACGTTGCCCGCAGCGGCAGCCCGCCGGAAGAGCGTATCGCACATGGCGGGAGCCTCGGCACCGGCGCGGTGCGCTTTGCAAAGTCTGTAATAAGCCGTCAAGGCGCTGTCCGCCGCATGCGATGAAGCAATCTGCATCGTCCGTTCGCCCGCCCGCACCGGGAGGGCATAGGCGCAAGCAAAAAGCATGCAGACCGCAAAAGCGGCGAGAGATGACGGAATGCGCATGTAAAAAGTGACTTTAAGCGCTACAAAGATAGCATTTTCAACCGGAGAACCAACAGAAAAAGTCCATTTTATCGAATTTGCAAAAAAACCGCCGCGTAAAATTACGCGGCGGCAAATTCGGCGGAACAGCGTTCCGGCATCGGGCGATCCGTCCGGAACCGCGGAACCGAGCCGTCCTTTCCGACGTCCCGTCCGGCCCCGCGAAACGGTCCCGTCCTGTTATCGGGTGACCCGTTCGAGCCAGCGTACCATCGACAGCATGACGAGCATCGACAGTCCGCAGGCGGCCACGAAGACGAACCACGTAGCCCACATCGGGGTGTGCAGATAGAGCCATCCGCCCACGAACAACAGTGCGTTGCCCACGGCCGTAGCGGCCAGCCAGAAGCCCTGCATCAGACCCTGCATATGCGGCGGCGCGACCTTCGACACGAAGGCCAGTCCGAGCGGCGAGATGAACAGCTCGGCGACCGTCAGGATGAAGTAGAGTCCCACCATCACCCACGGCGTAACCAGAATCGACTGCATCTCGTCGGCCTTCATGCCTGCGAGGGCGGCCTTGTCGGGCAGCGCCAGCGAGAAGAACATCAGGAAGAGGTAGGCCGTGGCGGCGATACCCATACCGATGGCGATCTTCATCGGCGTCGAGACCTCGACGTTGCGTTTGCGCAGCCAGCCGAAGAACCACATGATCAGCGGCGTGAGGGTAACCACGAAGAACGGGTTGACGCTCTGGAAGATTTCGGCGCCCTTGATGACCGTGAAGCCCAAGTCGATGTTGATGACGTCCAGATTCACGTAGTCGCGGGCGAAGTAGGTCAGCGAATAGCCGTTCTGGTGGAACGAAACCCAGAAGAAGATCACCACGCCGAACACGGCGAAAAGCGCATAGATGCGCTGGCGAATCTCCTGCGCCGACATCGTGATCTCGGCGGCGGAAGCCTTCCCGCCCTTGGCGGCAGCCTTCTGCGAGGGATCGGGGAAGCGTTTCTTGTTCGACATGTAGATCATCAGCGAGACGAGCATCATCACGATAGCGGCGATGAAGGCGTAGTGGAAACCGCGGTTGAAAACGTCGAGGTAGCTGTTGCAGAAAGCGTGCAGGTCACCGACGGGCGAACCGTCGAGGTAGGCCGAATTGGCATACGAGGTGAGGTTGGCAAGCCCCTCGCCGGCCATGTCCTGCCCTTTGGCAAGGTATTCGTGGCAGAGTTCGGGCAGTTTGGCGTTGTAGTCGAAATTATTGACCTTGAGCCACCAGTTGCGCACGCCGATGGCCACGAACGGCGCGAAGAAGCCGCCGATGTTGATGAACATGTAGAAGATCTGGAAACCCGACTCGCGCTTGGCGCTGAACTCCTTGTTGTCGTACATCTGCCCCACCAAGGCTTGGAGATTGCCTTTGAAAAGGCCGTTGCCGAAGGCGATGACCAGCAGTCCGAGACAGGTCAGCGTCAGGTAGAGCGGCAGGCTGGGAACCGGCGTGGGCGTGGGAATGGCGATCAGCAGGTAACCCAGCGACATCACCACCAGACCCCACATGATGGTGCCCTTGTAGTTCTTGGTCTTGTCGGCGATGATACCGCCGACAAGCGCCAGCAGGTAGATCGAAGCGTAGAATCCCGAATAGATGTAACCCGCCGTGGCCTCGTCGAGACCGAACTTGGCGGAGATGAACAGGGTCAGGATCGCCATCATGATGTAGAAACCGAATCGCTCGCCCATATTGGCCAAAGCCGCGGCGATCAGTCCTTGGGGTTGTCCTTTCATAAGTTAATTTTTGGTGTTAGTAATAAATGATTCGTTTTTTGTTTGCTGACAAAGATAGAAAAATTTTCCATATATTTGTATAAACACAAAACCGGTTATGGAAAAAACGACCCGCAGGCTTCCGATCGTCGAACGCGACGAGTGGCTGCTCCCCGCAGAGCGGGAGCTGAACAACCGTCACGAGCGGTATATGGACAAAATGAACGCAATCGTGCAGGCGGCGGGGTCGCTCGTCGATTACGCCAACGGCTACCGCTATTTCGGCTGGCAGCGCGACGAGGTGCTCGACGGCTGGTGGCTGCGCGAATGGCTGCCCGGAGCGCACGACGTCTACGTCTTCGGCGATTTCAACAACTGGCAGCGGACCGAAATCCGCATGCAGCGCGACCGCCACGGCGTATGGAGCGCCTTCTTCCCCACGGCGATGTACCGTGACAGGCTGGTGCACGGCTCGCTCTACAAGCTCCACGTCCATGGCGACAACGGCTGGCTGGACCGCATTCCGGCCTACGCGACGCGCGTGGTGCAGGACGAGGCGACGAAGAACTACACGGCGCAGTTCTGGGCGCCGGAGCCGTTCGACTGGCGGGGCGACGCATTCGACATTTCGAAAAACGGAAACCTCCTCATCTACGAGGCACACGTGGGCATGGCGCAGGAGAAGGAGGGCGTCGGAACCTACCGCGAATTCACGGAGAAGATATTACCTATAATAAAAAAGGACGGCTACAACGCCGTGCAGCTCATGGCCATCGCCGAGCACCCCTATTACGGGTCGTTCGGCTATCATGTGTCGAGTTTCTTCGCCCCGGCATCGCGCTGCGGCACGCCCGAAGAGCTGAAGGAGCTGGTGCGCCGCGCCCACGAGCTGGGGCTGGGGGTCATCATGGACCTCGTACACGCCCACTACGTGAAGAACCTCAACGAAGGAATCAACGAGCTGGACGGCACGGACCACCACTACTCGCTGCCCGGAAAGGCGGGCTACCAGCCCTATTGGGACTCGATGCTCTTCGACTACGGCAAGGACGAGGTGCAGCATTTCCTGCTTTCGAACGTCAAATACTGGCTCGACGAATTCCATTTCGACGGCTACCGCTTCGACGGCGTGACCTCGATGATCTACCACCACCACGGCTACGTCGATTTCGACTGCCGCGAACGTTTCTTCGACGCGGGGGTGAACGGCGACGCGCTGACCTATCTGACGCTGGCCAACCGGCTGGTGCACGACTTCCGCGCGGGCGACGTGACGATCGCCGAGGACGTGTCGGGCATGCCGGGGATGTGCATTCCCGACACGGACGGAGGCATCGGCTTCGACTACCGGCTGGGGATGGCGATTCCCGATTTCTGGATCAAGCAGCTCAAGGAGGTGCCCGACGAGGAGTGGAACATCTGGGAGATGTGGAACGTGATGACCGACCGACTGCCCGAAGTGAAGACGGTGGCCTACGCCGAGTCGCACGATCAGGCGCTGGTGGGCGACAAGACACTGGCGTTCAGGCTGATGGACAAGGAAATGTATTTCAACATGGACCGCGCGTCGCAGAGCGTGGTGATCGACCGCGGCATGGCGCTGCACAAGATGATACGCCTGATGACCATTTCGACGGGCGGGCAGGCCTACCTCAACTTCATGGGCAACGAGTTCGGGCATCCCGAATGGATCGACTTCCCGCGCGAAGGCAACGGCTGGAGCTACGCCCACGCCCGGCGGCAGTGGTCGCTGGCCGGGAACGGGTTTCTGCGCTATGCATGGCTGGGGGATTTCGACAAGGCGATGATCAAATTGGTGAAGCGGTACAGGGTGCTGGCCGACGGCTACGCGTGGAATCTCGTGATGGACGAGTGCAACAAGACGATGGCCTTCGCGCACGGCGACCTGCTGTTCGTCTTCAACTGGCACCCCTCGGCGTCGATTCCCGACTACGAGCTGCCCGTGCAGGCGCCCGGCAAATACGTGCCCCTGCTCTCGACCGACGAGCGGCGTTTCGGCGGGCAGGAGCGGCAGGCAATGGACGGCGAGCACTTCTCGTTCCCGGCGCAGGACGGGGATAACACCGAGCGGCCGCATATCCGCATCTACAACACTTCGCGCACGGCGACGGTATACCTGAGAACCGACGGACGGCATCCCTCCGCCGTGGCCGGGGAGTGAACGGTCCGGAGAAAGGATAAGGCCGGGAGGAACAGCACGGAGAAGGGCCAAGGCCGGAAAAGCCGGGGAGGAACGGGGCTGGAGAAGTCCTGTTGCGGTAAAGGGAAGCGCCGGAAAACAAGGTCGGAAAGCGACAGCACGGAGAGGAAACAAGGCCGCAAAAGCCGGGGAGGAACGGGGCTGGAAGACCGCAAAAAAACGATAACGATTAACGGCAGGGAATATCCCTGCCGTTAATCGTTACCAAGCTACACGAATCGGCGGAAGTCAGCACGCCCCGTCGGCGGGATAGACCACGCCCAACTGGCGGCGCACTTCATCGATGATCTCCAGCGTCGCAAGCGAATTGGCGTGGCTGTTGACCGCCGATTCCGGGCGGCCCTGTTCGATCAAATCAATGAACTCCGCGATTTCGTAATAGTAACGGTCCCGGTCCGGCTCCACGCCGACCGATTCGCCGACAGCCTCCGGGCCGCGGCCCGAAGCGGCGCCTCGGCGCGGGAAACGGGTCACACGGCGTATGTCGTGGATCGTGTCCAGCAGCAGCGTGCCCTCCTCCCCTTCGATCTCGGAGGGCAGGTGCGAATCGGCGATCTTGGAGTAGAGCACCGTGGCGTTCATCCCCTCGTAACGGAAATTGACGGCTCCCTGACCGTCCGCCCCCGAAGAGAGCACGACACCCTGCGCATCGACGGCCTGCGGCCGCCCGAAAAGCGCGACCATCGGGTAAACCGTATAGACGCCGATATCCATCATGGCGCCGTTGGAAAGCGAAGGATCGAAGGCGTTGAGCACGATCCCCTCCCTGAACTTGTCATAGCGCGAGGAGTACTGGCAGTAGCTGGCGAAGTAGCGGCGGATCGTTCCGAGCCGGGGCAGCTGCTCGCGCACGATCCGGAAATTGGGATTGAGCGTCGCAATCATGGCCTCCATCAGCACGACGCCGTATCTGCGCGCGGCTTCGATCATCGCACGGGCTTCGCGCGCATTGGAGGCCAGCGGCTTCTCGCACAGCACGTGTTTGCCGCAGCTCATGCAGAGGATGCTCTGCGACGCATGCAGGGCGTTGGGCGAGGCGATATAGACGGCATCAACGAGCGGACTGCGGGCCATCTCTTCGAGCGAGGTGAACGTATGCGGAATCCCGTGCTTCGCGGCGAAGGCATCGGCCGTAGCCTGACTGCGCGAACAGATCGCCGCCGCCTCGAAGCGCGGGTCCTGCCGGGCGCCGGCAAGCACCCAGTCGGCGATAAAGCCCGTACCGACCATTCCGAAACGAATCTTTCCTTTCATACCTATGCTGTCAATATATTGTTATAAAGTACGTTCGTAAATCCGGGACTCCGCACCCCACGGGTGATAGCCCTGTCCGAGATAACGGAAGCCCCACTTTTCGTACAGCCCGGCGTGATCGGTGCTGAGGTAGAGCTTGCCGAATCCTGCGCGGCGGGCGTCTTCGGCCGCACGGTCGAGCAGCAGCCGTCCGTAGGCGTATCCGCGCAGACGCTCCTCGACATAGAGGGCGCAGGCCCACGGCCACAGGTCCATGCGGCTGATAAAATCGTTGGCGATCAACCCGACACACCCCGCCGGCTCGCCGCCCGACATCAGCAGGTACCACTGCGGAAGCGGCCCTGCAGCGCCGACAGCGTGGCGGATGCAGTCCTCATAAAGAACGGGCGGCACTTCGGGCCAGCAGGCCGAAATATAGCTGATCGCGGCATCCGCGAATTCGGGGTGCTCCCTGACGGAGACGATTCTCATGGTCGGACGGTTATTTCGCCGTGATGCGTTTCACGGCGGCGGCGACTGCGGCATAGAGCGCAGGCAGGTCCATGCCCGCCACACGGCGGTTTTCGACCACGATGCGGCCGTCGACCATGACCGTATCGACATCCGACGCCTTGCCGCAGTAGACGATATTCGACACCAGATCGTGAACGGGCTGCAAATGGGGTTTCTGAAGGTCCACGACGATCAGGTCGGCCAATGCGCCCTCGCGGACCACGCCCAGTTCGCCTTCGGCGTAGCCCAAAGCGCGGGCGCCGTTGACCGTCGCCAGCTTCAGCGCTTCATAGGCCGGGAGCGCGACGGGGTCGCCCGTGGCGGATTTCTGCAGGAAAGCCGCCGTGCGCACCTCCTCGAACATGTCGAGGTCGTTGTTGGAGCAGGTGCCGTCGGTGCCGATGGTCACCAGCGCACCCGCGGCGCGCAGCCGCTCGACGGGCGCCACGCCGCTCGAAATCTTCATGTTGCTCTGCGGGTTGTGCGACACGGCCACGCCGCGCGCGGCCAGCGTCGCAATGTCGGTGTCGGTCAAATGGATGCAGTGTGCGCCGATGGTGCGTGCGTCGAGCATGCCCAGCGCGTCGAGGTGTTCGACGGGCGTCATGCCGTATTTCTCGCGCACGATGCGCACCTCGTCCTGCGTCTCGGCGATATGGGTCATCAGGTGCAGTCCGTACCGCTCGGCCGTCTCTTTGCCGCGCCGCAGGTTTTCGGGCGACACGGTGTAGGGCGAATGGGGTGCGAGGGCGATCCGGATCCGGTCGCAGCCGGCGGCGAGTTCCACCGCCTGCCCCACTTCGGGAAGCACCTCTTCGACGTTGCTGTCAAAATAGTTGCAGCCCAGCATCGCGCGGATGCCCAGCCGCTCGGCCACTTCGACGCAGCGGTTCTCGTGGTAATACATATCCACGAACGAGGTCACGCCGCCTAACAGCATCTCGACAACGCCGAGAGTCATTCCCAACGCCACGTCGTCGGCCGTCTGCCGCGCTTCGAACGGCCAGATATAGTCGTGAAGCCACTCCATCAGGGCGATATCGTCGGCATAACTGCGCTGCAGCGTCATGGCGGCGTGGCAGTGAGTATTGACAAGCCCCGGCATCACAAGCCGGCCCGTGCAGTCGATGATCCGCGCGTCGGGATGCGCGGCACGGAATGCGTCGGCTTCGGAAGCGGACGCCGTGACCAGCGCGATGCGGCTGCCCGCGACGCCCACGAAACCCGTAAAGGTTTTGGGAGCGCCTTCGTCCGCCGTCATCGGCAGGATCGTTGCGTTGGAAAAAAGAATTGCCATAAATAGCGTAGTTACTTTATTGTAGTGTATGTATTATTCGGCCCGCGGATCGACTCCGACGGGCGTTGCCGCCGCCAAAGGCGGCGTTTGCAAGTCTGTTCCCTGAATCCCCTCCTCGGAGAAGACTTCCCGCATGCGGGCGGATTGCGGGCGGAAACTTCGGCCGCCCCCCCCGAAACCGTCAAGCCCCGAAACCCGAAACCACCAGTCCCCGGAAACCCCACCCCGACCCGGAAAGGCAGTCCTACTTATCTTTCTTATACTTTATCTTCACCTCCCCGGTCTTGACCTTGCGGGGTCCCGGATCAATCGAGTTGCCCTGCACGGTGATTACGTCGCGGCCGTCCACCGAATTCGAGTAAATCTGAATCACCTTGTTGAAGACGCCCGGTTCGCTCTTGTGGGGTTCGTAGATGATGCTGATGGTTCCGCTCTCGCCCGGAGCGACCGGCCGTTTGGAGTACGACGCCTTGAGACACGAACACGAGGTGATGACGCGCGTCACGACCAGCGGCACCGTGCCGTCGTTGGTGAAGGTGAATTCGCGCACCAGATCGCCGCCCTTGCGGGGCACGTCGCCGAAATCGTGGCTCGCGACCTCCATATGCAGATGCGCCCCCTCGATCTTCGCGGGCTGCTGGGCGCGGCCCGCCGCAAAGGTCAGGCATCCGAAAAATGTCAGTAATAAAAATCGCATTGTCTTTCGTTTCAAAAATTACTCCATACGGAAAACATAGGTGATCGTTCCGCCCTGCACCGCCGCGCGGCTCTCGGTAAAGCGCGCCTTGCGCGCCGCGGCTTTGGCGGCTTCGACCAGTTCGGCGGCGTCGGTGGTCGAGCCTTTCGGTTCGTAGGCCGCACTCGTGACCCGTCCCGAAGCATCGACCGTCACGCGGACGATCACCTTGCCGCTCTTCGAACCGGGGTACGAAGGTTTGGGCAGGTCGCCCACCAGTCCGCGCCCCTGCAAGCCCTGATCCAGCTGGTCCAGCCCGTCGGGATTGAGTCCCGGACCGGTGCCGCTGGCCTTGTCCTCGCCTTCGGGAGCACGGGGATTGCCCGCGTTGTCAGGTTCGTCGGCGCCGCCCTTGTTCATGTTGAACAGCGCGCGGGGATTGGGCGTCTGCGTCGTCTCGTCCTTGCCGGAGACCTGCGCCGTCTGCTCGACGGGAGCCGTGCGGTCGTGCACGCGCGGCTCGGTGGCCGTCCTGACGCGCGGCTTGGGCGGTTCGGGCGCAGGCGGCTCGGTGAAGTCGATCGTGATCGTATCGCCCGGCTTGTCGTGGATCTGCCGGAAGTCGAACGAGACCAGCGCGAACGAACCGATCAGCAGCAGCGCGTAGACCGCCGTCGCAACCGTCGCCCACCTGCGGGGATTCCTGTTATTTGGATCGTAATAATACATAAAACCTGATTTTGGCGACGGCTGCCGCCGCCGGACGGCGTCCGTCAATTCGGCGCCGTCGCCAGAATTAACTTGTAATTGTTGTCCTTGGCGATATTCATCACCTTGACCGTCTCGCCCACGGCTACCGTCTCGTCGCAGTGCAGCGACACGGTGGCGTCCTTCTGTCCGTCGAGACGCGTCTTGAGCGCACGCTCCACGCCCTCGATCGACCCGACCTCCTGCAGTTCGACGTAATAGCGGTACTTGCCGTGGCCCGCATCCTGTATCGAAACCGTGGTCATCGCCTTGTCCTTGAGCTGGTTGGAGCTTTTCGGCAGCATCAGCTTCAGGGCGTTGGGATTGATCAGCGTCGTAGCGATCAGCAGAAACAGCAGCAGCAGGAACATCAGGTCGGTCATCGACGATGCCGAGAAGGACTTATCGACCTTCGATCCGTGTTTAATTGCCATAGCGCGTTATTTTTGAACGGGTTGATTCAGAATGTCCATGAATGCGATCGAGTTGGCCTCCATCTGGAAAACCAGCTTCTCGATGCGCGCGACGAGGTAGTTGTAGCCGAAGTAGGCGGGAATGCCGACGATAAGACCCATCACGGTGGTCACCATCGCCACATACATACCGCTCGAAAGCAGTCCCAGATCCACCGTGCCGCCTGCGGCCGACATGTCCATGAAGGTCTGCACCATACCGAGCACCGTACCCAGAAAACCGATCATCGGGGCGCCGCCGGCGATCGTCGCCAGAAACGGCAGGCCGTTTTCAAGCTTCGAGACTTCGAGGTTGGCGACGTTCTCGATGGCCGTCTGCACGTCGCTCATCGGGCGTCCGATGCGCTCGATGCCCTTCTCGATCATGCGGGCGATCGGCGTGTCGGTCTTCTTGCACAGATTCACGGCCGTCTGGATCTTGCCGTCGGAAATGTAGTCGCGGATGCGGTTCATGAAGTTCATGTCCAACACCGAAGCCTTGCGGATAGCCATGAAACGCTCCACGAAGATAAAGATCGTCACCCCGCCCAGCGCCAGCAGCGGCCACATCAGCCAACCGCCCTTGGTAAACAGCGTCCACAATCCCATACGGGTCTCCTCACTGGTGGCCACCGCCTCGGCAGCCTGCAAAAAAGTCATCATAGTGTTTTAGAAATTATAGAAGTTTGTCATTGAATTTTTTCTGTTTCCGGTTCCGGCCGATCCGTTTCACGGCGCGGGCGCATCCTTTTCATGTTTAACGTATCGGAACGCCTGCAGCGTATCCGCCGCCGCACGCCGAAGCTCCTTTTCCCGGCGGGCGGCCTCGCGGCGCGCTTCGCGCCGGGCCTTGCGCTTCTTGTTGGTGAAACGCTCCCGGATGCGTCGCCGCAGGTCGCGGAAGTTGTCGAAATCCTCCTTGAAGTAGATGCCGACACCGGTCTCCTGAAGACCCTGATTCTCGTCGAAACGGTCGATGGTCTGCGTAAAGGCCTTGGCCTTGAGCGTTCCGGCCCGGTCGATCAGGTAGGTGATGTAGGCTTCGCCCATGAAGTTGGACATCGAGCTGTTGATGGCCTGTTTGTTGTCGATCAGGTAGTTGCCCTCGACCTCGACGAACAGACGGTTGTTTATCAGGCTCTTCGAAAGGCCGAAATCCACTTCGTCGCTGGTCAGCTCCGACTTGGGGCGGTAGCGGATGACGATGTTGTAGTCGTCGTTCGAGAGCAGGTTGCTGACCATGTTCGAGAGGAACTCCAGCCCCGTCGCGGCCGAAACCGACGCGCCGATGTTCGACGAGGCGGCGTTGTTCTCGGACATGAAGCTGTTGAACAGCAGCAGGTAGGCGAACTGCGTATCGACCGTCTCAGGGGTGGTCAGCGCATTGGCGACCACGGCCTGCGTCTCAGGGTCGGTGCCGGGCACGTTCACGTCGAAGGTGATGGCCGGGTTCGAAAGCCGGTCGCCGAGGTGGATGATGCACTCGACGGGCACCGAGCGGTCGGCCGTCACGTTTTCGGCCGTGCCCTGCAGCAGCGGCTGCAGCGAGGCTTTCAACTTGTAGATGGCGTCGATATTGAGCATGGCGTCCATCGGCGAACCGGTCCACTGGATCGTCGAGCCGTTTTCGATGATGAACTTCTTGTTGATGATGTTCTGGAGCGAGAAAAGGAAGCTCCCTTCGGTGATGGTATAGTCGCCGTACATCTCGAAGACGTTCGAGCGGGGATTGATCTGCAGGTTGAGCGTTCCGTCGCCGCGGCCCTTGAGCGTATTGCCCGACACGCTCAGCTCGACCTCGACGCCGGGACGGACGTTGAGCGCCAGCGCGATGTCCATCTGGCTGCCGGCGACGGTCTTCTGCTGGCGCCGGCGTTCGAACATCATCTTCCGGCGCGCCAGATTATCGACCGTGTCGGCCTTGGGCTTCTCCTTGAAGGTTACGAAATCGGCGTACGAGATATTGGATTTGTTCGACAGCGGCATGAAGAACGACGAATGGTCGTCGGTGGAGGCGGCGATGTCCATATTGACGGCGCCCTTGTCGCCCGAAATGCGCGCCGTGCCCGAAGCGTAGACCTTGCCGTAGAAGAAATCGTTGTCCTGCGCCGTGGTGTTGAGCACCAGCATCTGCTGGGGTGCGACACGCACGTCGTAGGCGATGTTGGAGAGGTGCTGCAGGCTCAGGTCGATGTCGAAGCGGCCCCGGTTGCCTTCGGGGTCGAAGACCGGAACGTTCGACGCGCGGAAGCGGTTGCCCCGCACGTCGAGCACGGCTTCGGGCATCGAATAGGCCACCTGCGTAAAATCGACCTTCGTCGAGAGTCCCCTAACGTGAATCCGGCCCGTCAGGTCGGCGTCCCGGCGCTGGCCCTGCAGCACCAGTTCGGCCGAGGCGAGGCCCTCGGTCTGGGAAATCACGCCCGAAAGCACCGGGTCGAGCAGCCCCATGTCGAGACTGTCAATGTCCAGCCGGGCGTAGTAGCGCACCTGCGAAGGGGCGTAGAAGCCCCGGATAAGCGTATCGCGCTTGTTGCGGTCGGTGACGGTCACCCCGGCGCGGTTGCGCGAGAAATCCCAGCGCGAAGAGAGCCTCAGCGGAGGAGCCGGAATGTCGTTGACCTCCAGACTGTCAAGCAGGATGTCGGCGGAGATTTCGCCCCCATGGAGCACGGATTTCATCGTCGCGGCACCGTTGGTACGCCCCTCGACGACGTATCCCATGCGCTCGGCGACCTGCATGAAGGGCGCGAGGTCGAAGTTGCGCAGGCGCAGCGTCACCGAATCCTCGCGGCTGCGCGAGGCGACGCCGTCCAACAGCAGCTCCTGCTCGCGGTTCATCACGAAAAACCGGTCGATCACGACCTGCGCCGTGTCGAGCTGTATCTTGCGGGCGTAAATCTGCCACGTCTTCGAACCGCGGGTGACGTGCGAAGGCAGGATGCGCAGGTCCACGACGCGACCGTTGGGTCCGTGTTCGTCCGCCACGTGCGCCTGCACGCCCAGCAGTCCCGACACCTTGCGCAGCGTATCGTTGAAACCCGCAGAAACCTGCATGCGGCCCTGTTTGGCGCCGCCCGTGAGCGACAGCTGCGGCAGGTGCAGCACCCCGGCGTAGAGATCCTCGGCCGAAGCGTAGACCGTGAGCGAATCGCCCCGGTTGGAGGCGTTGATGCTCAGGCGTGTGGCCAGCATGCGTTTGCGCTCGACGTATTCCGACGTCGCCTTGAGCGAAAGCTGGTCGCTGGCCGGGTTGAAAAGCAGCTGCATCGACGACCCGTCGGCGATCTGCAGGCCGGCCGTGATGGCGTCGGTGATGGGGTCTATGTGACGGATATTGACCGACAGCAGCGAATAGTCGTTGGCCACGGCCGTCTTGCGGCCGCGGGGCGTCGGGTCGCCCTCGCCGCGGCGCAGCAGGGGCAGGTATTTCCATGCGCTGCGGCGCAGGTATTCGAAGACTTCGCGGTAGCTGGTCTTGCTGCGGAACGTGGCGTCGGCGAAGTCCGAGCGCAGTTCGACGAGTTTGCTCCGCGCCGAGTTCTCGCCCGTGACGGTCATGGTCTTCGAGGTGATCCGCTTGTCGTTGTAGCGGTAGACGGCGTCGGTGACGTGGATGCGGCCGTTCAGGTCGTCCAGCGAGCGCCCCCCGGCATTGGCCTCGATACGCGCCGCGAGCTGCGAGACGGAGTCGCGGCGGTTGATATGGAGCCGGGCGAGGTCGGCATGGCGCAGGTCCATCGTGAAGTCGTAGCGCGGAATCGAGTCGTTGAAGTCGACCAGCCCCGAAAAATCGAAATCGAGGTTGGGATCGCGGGCCGTGACGCGACCGTCGAACTGGCGGTTGCGCAGGCGGCCGTCGAGCCGCAGCGAGTCGTAGATATAGTCGTTGAAGCCCAGCTGCGTGACGTTGCCCACGACGTTGGCGTCGGTATAGCCTTTGCCGACCACTCCGTCGACATAGGCCGTGAGGGTCGCGTTGCCCAGCAGGTCGCGGCGGCCGAGCAGCTCGCCCAGACGCAGGTTGTGCGTCTCCACGTCGCCCCGCACGCTGCTGCGCCCCGCCTTGAGCGGCGTCATCCGCAGGTTGCAGGTCACCTCGCCCACGCCGGTCGAGGCGCCGAGCTGCATGTCGAACGACGAAAGCAGCCCCTTGAAGCGGGCGTTGATGTCGATCTGCCCCGTGTTGCCCAGTATGCCGACCAGCTTGTCGGACAACTCGCGGCCGCCGATCCCCGCAGCCAGTTCGTCGACGGCTTCGGCGGAGGATTTGAGCCGCGGAACGTTCAGGTCGAAACGGGTCTGCCGGATGTCGGGAAGCCCCCGGACCGAAGCGTCGGCGATGAGCCACGTACCCTCGCCGATCTGCATGCTTTTGACCTTGGCCGTGAAATCGGCGACCACGCCCGCGACCTCGACATTGACGTTGCTGAAATCGGTATGCCAGCCGCGCAGCTTGGGGGCGAAATAGGCGATGTCGTCCGTCGAGACGGTCGTATTGCGCAGCGCGCCGTCGATGCGCACCTCGCCGATGAAGTCCTTGTACTCGGCCCACGAATCGCCCGCCAGCGAGATGTAGGGAATCTGGACGTTCGAACGGCCCGTCACGACCGAGACGTCCTCGAAACCCATGCAGCCGTTGGTCAGGTAGAACCGCCCGGCGAAGCGGTCGAGGGCGAAGCCGCTACGCTCGCGCGCCGAGAGGGTTTCGATGGTGGTGTAGATGGACTGCCCGTCGATGGTGAAGTCGTTCACATATGCCGTGATGCCGTAGAGGTGCATATGGCTGAAGTCGATGCCGAACTCCGGGTCGCGGCGGTCGAGCCGTTCCAGACAGAGGTCCATATTCTCGATCGACGCCTTGCGTAGTGAAAGGCGGAAGTTGCCTTTCTTGGGTTTGTCGGGGTTGCTGATACGATTGACGATCTGCTTGATGTTCATCTCCCCGCCGGGCGTCTCGCGCAGGTAGAGCTTGGCGTCGGCGATCTCGCCGCGGCTCAGCGAAAGACCCCCGCCGAAGATGCCCAGTCCGGTGACGAAGGCGTCGAGACGGCCCACGTAGAGCAGCGTGTCGCGCTGGTAATCCTCGACATAGAAACCCTTGATCTTGACCCTGCTGAAAAGCCCGATGTCCACGCGGTCGATGCTGACGGTGGTTTCGAGCTTCTTCGACGCCATGCGCACGGCTTTCTGCACCACGTAGTTCTGCACGGCCGGAATGTCGAGCAGCAACGAGAGCGCCAGAGGCAGAATTATCAGCAACAATACAGCGGCCGATAACACCTTTCCCAATATTTTTATACCTTTGCGCATTGATAGGTCGTTATAACCTGCAAATTTAACTATAATTAGTTAAAAAAACGAAAAACCGCATGGATATTACTATTCTGGGCATCGAATCCTCGTGCGACGACACATCCGCCGCCGTGATACGCAACAACGTGCTGCTGTCGAACGTCATCGCCTCGCAGGCCGTCCACATCAAATACGGCGGCGTGATCCCCGAACTGGCTTCGCGGGCGCACCAGCAGAACATCATTCCCGTGGTGGACACGGCGCTCAAGGAGGCCGGACTGACGCCCGAAGAGATCGACGCCATCGCCTTCACGCGCGGCCCCGGACTGCTGGGTTCGCTGCTGGTGGGCGTGTCGTTCGCCAAGGGGCTTTCCATCGCGCACAACATCCCGATGGTCGAGGTCAATCACCTTCAGGGACACATACTTTCGCATTTCATCGACCTTCAGGACCGCGCGCTGCCGCACCCCGGATTCCCGTTCCTCTGCCTGCTCGTGAGCGGCGGCCACACGCAGATCGTGCGCGTGGATTCTCCCCTCGAAATGGAGATCATCGGCACGACGATCGACGACGCCGCGGGCGAAGCCTTCGACAAGTGTGCCAAAGTGATGGGACTGCCCTACCCCGGCGGCCCGGTGATCGACAAACTGGCCAAGGAGGGCGATCCGAAGGCGTTCAGGTTCGCACGGCCCCACGTAGACGGATACGACTACTCGTTTTCGGGGCTAAAAACCTCGTTCCTCTACACGCTGCGCGACGCCGTGGCCAACGATCCCGGTTTCATCGAGAACAACAAGGCTTCGCTCTGCGCTTCGCTGCAGAAGACGATCGTCGAAATCCTGCTGGACAAGCTGGTGCGGGCGTCCAAGGACCTCGGCATCCGCGACATCGCCATCGCGGGCGGCGTTTCGGCCAACTCAGGACTGCGCAACGGGATCGTCGAAGAGGGCCGCAGGCGCGGCTGGCGCACGTTCCTGCCCGAATTCAAGTTCACGACAGACAACGCCGCGATGATCGCCATGGCGGGTTACTACCGCTACCAGCACGGCGACTTCTCGTCGCTCGGCGTCTCGCCCGTGGCGCGGCTGCAGGAGCTGTAGGAGCCGGACGCGGAAACGGCAGAAACCGGACGCCGAAGCCGCATGAGCCGGATGCAGCCGGCCACAAAAAAGCCCCCGGCCGAACGGCCGGGAGCAGGTCCGGAAGACGCGGAAAAGTACTCCGCACTTCCGCAAAAGCGATCTATGTTAGAATGCAAGGATCGGACGGGCGTAGCAGTCGGCATTATACCAATTGGCCATACACTCGATCATTCCGTCAGTGCCGATCTCAATAAGGCAGGCCGACTCGTCGTCGTAGGGCGTAGAAGCCCACAGCGAGCAGAATTTATGTTTTTCGTCGTCGATTTCAAGCACATCCTTGTCTGCGTCGGGAATTTCAGACATCACGGAATTGATACGGGCCAGCGCATCGTAGCCGACCTTCTCGGAGCAATACCACGTGGCATCGCGTCCGAGCGTCTGCCAGCCTTTCATGATAACAGCCACATCGTGTCCGCAGAAATTGGCAATCATATCCCAAAGCTGGCCGGTACTGGGCAGGAACCAGCCGCTCGACGAAGCGGGAGCCGCAAGCGGGAAGCTGTTCAGCGTCCAATCGAAGGCGGGCATCAAGTTGATATTGTCCCCGTAAGTGGCAAGTACGGTCATCGTATCGTCGTAACCGTTGAGATGTCCGTACCACGTGGAAGCGAGTTTGGCGCCTTTCAGGCAGGAGAATTCCATATCGCCCGACCACCATGTGGTCGTTTTGTCGGGTCCGTGGGCGTTTTTAAGAGCCATCACATACCCGTGCGTATAGCCCTTCTCCTTGTCGCCGGCGGCGATCCGGTTTTCGTCCGTCTGGCAGACGATGCCGATAACGGTCTTACCGGCAACGGGAGCGGGTTTGGTGTCGGCCCAGACGGGATTCAGTCCGTCGGCCTCGATGCTTACCAGTCCGCCGTCGCTCCACGTACCGTCGGAATAGTAATAGTCGCCGATCTTCGGCGCAACGTAAGCCACCGTCACCTTGCAGGTCGCCTTGCTCTCGCCTACGCTGGCAGTGATAGTGGCCTCACCGGCGGCAAGAGCGGTGACCACACCGTCCTCGACCTTCGCAACCACCTCGTCGTCAGTAGACCAAGCAACCGTCACGCCATCCTGCAGGGGGGGGGTAACGGTCGCCACGAGCGTTTCGGAAAACCCGACATTGAGATTCAGCTCCGTACGGTCGAGCGTCACGACCGTTTCGGGGACCTTCTTCTCATCGTCGTCGCAGGCGAAAAACGCCAGCGATGCAGCCATCAGCAAAGCTGATTTCCTTAAAAAGTTTCTCATAAACCAAGTTTTAAGAATTAATAATACGGCAGTACCGACAGCAGTCTCTCCGGACTCACGACAAAAAGCCCAGTAACGTTTTCGATGATCGTCCGGCAAAACACCATCAATAACCTAACCGGGAGTCAAATATAATAAAAAATCAACCCGGTGGAACGCGGACGCCGAAAAAAATTCACCGCCAAATAAAAAGCCCCTAATAAATTAGGGGCTGAAAAGACAGGCGTCCGGGAACGCCTGCCGAAATATTATCCCGCAAACCGGGAGGAGGCTTATCTTGCGCCGAAGAGTTTTTCCTTCAGCGAAAAGTTATCGTACTCTTCCCGGAGCGCGGCCATCAGGTCGCGCACCGACTGAATCTTCTCGGCGCGCCATGCATTGGCGCCGCAGAAGGCGTAGCCGTTCTGCAGCTTGCCTTTGAATGCGTTGTAGAGCGCCAGCATGATGCAGTAGGGACTGTGCGTCACGTCGCAGGTCTTGATGCAGTCGAACGGGCAGTTCTTGGGGCGTTTAAGCCCCTCTTTCACCCGGTCGAGGAACGAGCTGTGGATCGCCCGCCCCGGCATGCCGACGGGACTTTTGATGATCTCGATGTCCTGCGGTCTGGCGTCGAGATAGGTCTGCTTGAAGGCCGGATCGGCATCGCACTCCTCGGTGGTCACGAAGCGCGTGCCCATCTGCACGCCGTCGGCGCCCAGCTGCATGATGCGGTAGATATCCTCGCCGGTATAGATGCCGCCGCCCGCGATGACGGGAATATGGCAGTCGTGTTCGGCACCGAAAGCGCGCACCTCGGCGACGATTTCGGGAACGAGGGCTTCGAGCGAAAAATGCTCGTCGGCGAGCTGCTCCTCCTTGTATCCGAGGTGACCGCCCGCCTTGGGACCTTCGACGACGATGGCGTCGGGAATGTACTTGTACTCCGAGAACCACTTCTGACACAACAGTTTCGCCGCACGCGCCGACGACACGATCGGGGCCAGCTTGGTCTTGGCGCCCTCCGTGAGGAACGACGGCAGGTTGAGCGGCAGCCCGGCGCCCGAAAAGATGATGTCGGCCTTCTCGGCGACAGCGGTCTTCACCATGTCGGCGAAGTTCGACATGGCGACCATGACGTTTACGCCGACGATGCCCCGCGTGGCTTCGCGGGCCTTGCGAAGCTCCTCCTTAAGCCCCCAGATCGAGGCGGCGCGGTAGTCTTTCGAATAGTTGTTGTAGATGGCTCCGAGACCTGCCGACGAAATGACGCCGACGCCGCCCTGATTGGCGACGGCCGAAGCCAGTCCGGAGAGGGATATGCCTACGCCCATGCCGCCCTGCACGATGGGGACGGTGGCGAGCAAATTTCCGATTTTCAATGCTTTCATGTTAAATTGGGATTAGTGCGAACTAAATAACCATGGGGCCAAAGGTACGAAAAATCGGGGCGATTGGTTCCGCACGGGAAGATAATTTAACGCAGGCTTCACATTGCGCCGCCGCAGCGGCCGCCTTTTCGGGGCGGGAAGCCGCGGCCGGCCGGCTGTCCGGAAGTGAAAAGCGGCATTTTTTACAGGCAAAAAAACGGCGGATATCGCTTTTTTTTCTAACTTGGAAGCGCAAACGTCACTCAACCGCTAACCTTTAAATCGACAAGCATGAAAAAACTTCTCTTTCCGGCTCTGGCCCTTATGCTGTGTATTCCGACCCTCTCCGCCCAAAGCAGGGGTGACAAATATGTCGGCGGAATAATCGGCATAACGACGACGTCGATCAGCATCGACGGCTCCTCCGCATCGCAGACGACATTCGGATTTGCACCCGAATTCGGTTATTTCGCATCCGACCGACTGCGCGTCGGCGGCTCGATCGGCTACCAACTGATTTCATCCGACGGCGAAACGACGCACGGGCTGACGGCAGGTCCCAGCCTCGCCTATTACGTCAGACTGTGCGACCGCTTCTACTACACGCCGCAGCTGGCCGTGGGATTCGCGTTCGCATCGACGGACGGGACCAGCGGATACGGCTTCGATGCAGGATTGTCGCTCGGAGCGTTCGAAATCAGGCCGTCGGCCCATATCGGACTCTCAGTCAGCCTTCTGACGTTGGACTACAGCTACCTGTCATATTCGGGAACGGGTGTGAACGGGGTCTCTTTCCAGCTCGGAATCAGCCCGACGGTCGGTTTCAAATACTACTTTTAGGCCGCAAAAACCCGATCCCGACCTACAGAAACCGCACGCCCCGCACGCGGCTCCGGCTGCGGTCGGCGGCTTCGCGTTCGACGATGCCCGTCACCACGTCGGCGGCATCGTGCCAGCGGTTGGCGCGAAAACGGCGGCGGTAGGTGGTCAGGTGGGCATAGAGTTCGGGCCAGCGGAAATTCCAGCCCCGCGGCCACCGCAGGAGGTGAAGCGCAGTGGCCGAATTGGAGAGGATGCGGGCCTCCTTGTTGCCTCCCTGATGAAACCATTCGATGCGCACGCCGGGCGAGAGCGACTGCACGGCGCGGGCGAAGCCGCGGCCGCCGTTGTTGCTCTCGACGGCCGCCTGCCGCGTGTCGGAGCGCAGCAGCATCTCGGCGACCAGCGGTTCGGAGACCTCCATCGGTTCGCGCGTATAGACGGCGTCGGTGATGTAGATAGCCCCGTCGGCATCGACCGCGTACGAGAGCGAACAGAGGTAGTCGTCGCCCGTATCGGCCGTGTCGGTATAGTTGCCGCGGCGGACGATCTCGTGCGGCAGATCGTCGTACTCGGCGAAATTCAGCCCGTATAAAAGCCCCTCGCGCGAGGAGGGATGCCCCTGATACATGCTTTCGAACTGCAGCGGATCGAGCCGCCGCTTGGCTTCGAGCAGGGCGCGGCCCTGCTGCTGCTCCCACAACGCCTCGCCCGGCATGCGCGGGTCGATTCCGGTCGGCGGCGAGGATTTGAGCGCTTCGAAGTTCAGGTGCAGCCACGTGTCGGCGGACAGGCCGTCGAGCTGCGCCCACTCCTTCAGCTCCGCGACCGGTTCGCGGGCAGTGAGCGTGCCGATCAGGTCCTCTTCGTGCCAGCGGGTGAAGACGATCAGCTCACGCGAAGCATTGTGCATGCGGGTGCGGACCACCGACGTATACCACTCCCAGCAGTTGGCGCGGATGAGCGGCGAATTGGCTTCGAGGGCGTCCTTGTAGAGGTCGTCGAGGATAAAACAATCGACGCGGTTGCCCGTGAGCGAACCTTCGCGGCCCACCGAAAGCAGGCCGCCCCGGCAGCCGATGATCTCGACCTCGTCGGCCGTGCGGATATAGCTGGGCGGCTTGGAACCCTGCTTGATGGTCGTCGCGGGGAAGAACGCGGCGTACTCGCGCGACTCGATGATACGCTGGACACGGCGGTTGAATTTCGACGCCAGCGCCCCGGAATAGGAGGCGATCGCCACGCGCTGATCGGGGTCCAGCCCCAGCACATAGGCCGGAAGCAGGGTCGTGGCGCCGACGCTTTTGCCGTGCTGGGGCGGCATGGTGACGATCAGCCGCCGGACACGGCCCGCGGCGAAAGCTTCGAGCACGCGGTAATAGGCCCGGTGGAAAGGCTGCAACTCCAGAAAGGGATAGACTCCGAGGGCGAACCGCTCGAACGGAGGAAGGTCGGCCGGGCCGGAAACTGCCGAGGTGACGCCGGAAAGCGAGGAAAAGGAGGCGGAAGCAGAGCGAGCAGAATCGGACAGAGCAGAACCGGACAGAGCAGAACCGGACAGAGCAGAACCGGACAGAGCAGAACCGGAAGGAGCAGAACCGGAAGGAGCGAAATCCGACGGCGCAAAACCGGACGAAGCGGAACCGGACGAAGCGGAACCGGAACCGCAAGCACGTAAGCCGCAAGCACCGGAAGCCAAAACATCGGAACCGGGGAGAGGTTCGCCGGGGAGCCGATCACCGGGGAGAGATTCACCGGAAAAAGATGCACCGGAAAGCGGATCGCCGGAAAGTGATTCGCCGGAAAGCGGATCGCGGAGCAAAAATTCGCCGGCGAGAGAATTCGCAGGATAATCCGGAGCAAGAATGCCGGCCGGAACAAAAACCTCTGCGGAATCGGCTTCCGCAGAGGACAATTTGGATTTCAAGACCATTTGTAGAAATTTTGAACCCATGCGCGGCGCCGCGGCGGGAGGTTCGGAGAGAAAAAGAGCGTTCCGGCGGGCTGCGCCGCGCCAAGGAAGGGTAAATGCCGGAACGAACGAGGCGGGGAGCCGGAGGGCGCACGGCCTGCGGCCGGGGAGCGGCCCGATGCAAAGCGGGGATCGGGCGGTTGCCCACACCGGCGGCAGGACATGCCCACGGCAGGGATCAGACAAAGCGCTTCATCTCGGAAAAATCGAAATCGTTCAGCATTTCGCCCTCCGCCGAGAAGGTGTGAAACTCCCACCATACGGGCACGAGGTCCGAAACAGGCTCCGCATCGCCTTCGGGCTGCGAGAGCCGCGTCCGGTAGACGATGACCGACGCCGTAAAACGGCAGTCCGTATCGCCGAAACGGAATGCGAGCGATCCCGAAAAGTAGTTTTCCCCGTCGACAGCATCCGCCAAACGCGCCGCCACCTCTTGATAAAGTTCAGGTGAAACCGAATACATAGTTGATAATTAGCAGGATTTTTGCAAAATAATTTGCATGTACAAATAAATTGTTTAACTTTACAGCACAAATATAGGTTCAAAATTTGAATTTCCAATCGAAAAATACAATTTTTTGATATAAAATTTTCCGATTAAAAGCTATGAACACGCGGGTAAAATTGATACGAAAACAGCTGGGCATGACGCAAGAACAATTGGCTCAGCATCTTGGCATCGGCAAAGCGGCCCTTTCGATGATCGAAACGGGGAAAGCCGGACTCTCGGCCCGGAACCGCAACATATTGGTTCAGGAATTGAACGTAAACCCCGAATGGCTGGAGAGCGGCAAAGGCAACATGTTCAACGCCGAACCCGACCTGACGGCCTACAGACTCCGCACGGACAATTCGCTGCCGCTGCAGAGCGTGCCGCTCTACTCGATCGAGGGGACGGCGGGACTGGTGCCGCTGTTCACGGATCAGGCGCAGGCCAAACCCGTGAACTTCATCCACATCCCCAACCTGCCGAAATGCGACGGCGCGATATATATAGTGGGCGACTCGATGTATCCGCTGCTCAAAAGCGGCGACATCGTGCTGTACAAGCAGCTGGGCAACATCGACGACATATTCTGGGGCGACATGTACCTGCTGTCGATCGACATCGACGGCGAAGAGTACGTCACGGTGAAATACATCCAGAAATCCGACCGCGAGGGTTACGTCAAACTCGTCAGCCAGAATCCCCACCACGCCGACAAGGAGGTTGCGCTCAGCCGCATCCGCGCGATCGCGCTGGTCAAGGCGAGCATCCGGATGAATTCGATCCGATAACGGCGGCCCGCCGGCCGGCACCGAAGGCCCGCAAAAAATTCACGCCGTAAAAATCCGAGGGGAGAGGCATTCGTGTGGGTGGGGCCGGGAAAGGACCGGTCAGGAATCAGAGAAGAATCGAGGCAGATCCGGGAGAAGCCGGAACAGGCTCCGAAAAGGCCGGAGCCGAAAGTTCGGAACGGGAACGATGAGGAAATGCGGAAGCACCGCAAAAAAGGCAGCAAAACGGCGGCTGAAAAACAGAACAAACAGAACAAAACAAGCCGAAAAGACCGGAACGGTCCGGCCGGAGCAACAACCTGAGGAAAAAATTCGTATCTTGCCGGAAACAAAGACGACCCAATATGGAACTCTCCGATAAAAAATTCGCGGTGCTGATCGATGCGGACAATATCTCACACCGGAAAATCAAAGACATACTCGACGAAATAGCCAATTACGGAACGCCGACGATCAAGCGGATCTACGGCGACTTCACCGATCCGAAATTCGCGGCATGGAAAAGCATACTGCTGGAAAACTCGATCACCCCGATCCAACAGTACGCCTACACCACAGGCAAGAACGCAACGGACTCGGCGCTGATAATCGACGCGATGGACATCCTGCACAAGGAGTCGGTCAACGGCTTCTGCATCGTATCGAGCGACAGCGACTATACGCGTCTGGCAAGCCGCATCCGCGAATCGGGCCGCGAGGTGCTGGGCTTCGGCGAAAAGAAAACGCCGAAACCGTTCATCAAATCTTGCGACAAATTCATCTACGTCGAGATTCTCGGACAGCCTGCCGCTCCGACGCCGGCACTTGCGCCTGCACCGGGTCCCGCTCCGGCTGCGACACAGACACCGGCAGCGAAAGCCGCACAAAAAAAGACAACCGCCAAAAGACGTCAGACATCTGACACGCAGGCCCCCGGAACGCCGGAAGCCGCCGCAGGCAAAAAAACCGCTCCGGCTCCGGGACAGACTCCGGGTGTGGTTCCCGCTTCGGAGCAGCCTCAGGTTACGGCTCAGTCCCAGATGCAGGACCCGGCTCAGTCCCAGTCGATCATCCGTCCGATAGACGACGATTTCAAAGACCTGCTCGCCAATACCATAGAAGACGCCGCCGACGACAGCGGCTGGGCATTCCTCGGCATCGTCGGCAGTGTCCTGACCAAGAAAATGCCCGATTTCGACCCCCGCAACTACGGCTACAAAAAACTTTCGCTGCTGGTGAAAGCCCTCTCCGAGGCGATCGAAACCGAAGAACGACTGTCTGCAAACAAAGAGCAGAAGTTCATTTACGTCCGGAACAGAACAAGGTAAACGCTCCGATCGCCGACCACCCGTCCGGCGGAAGGATACTCCTCAACCCCAGCCGCACAATTACGCGGCAAAAAGAAGCTGCGGGATTTTCCGCCGGCCGGAACCGTTCCGACCCTGCCATGACCATAATACGCAAACCGCCGGGCTGCTTTGCCCGGCGGTCTGAGTATCGAAACAAATCAACAGTCCAACACAACAGCAAGCGCCTTCGCATGATTCATACGGATCACGCCTTCCCGTTCTTCGACACTGGACGGCGGCATTCCAAAAAAATTTAAAAAACTCCCCGCTTTCGGATTCATGCAGAAACGGGCGTTTTCCGAACGAAACAAAAGCCGGAATACGCCGAATACGCACATATTATCACCGAAAAACCGAAACGCCCCGCAAAAAAGCCGCAGGAAAGCCCCGAAAAAAGTCGTCTCCGGGGAACAAACTGACAATAAATTTATATATTTGCAATATTGTTTTTCTAAACCCTACTAATCCGAAACAAGACATGGAGAAAACCAATGTACGGGAGTTGCAGGATGTCGTGATTCGCTTCTCAGGAGACTCAGGAGACGGCATGCAGCTCACGGGTACGCTCTTTTCAGACACTTCGGCCCTGCTCGGAAACGGCATCTCGACCTTTCCGGACTACCCCGCCGAAATTCGTGCGCCGCAGGGAACCGTGGCCGGCGTATCGGGATTTCAGGTACACTTCGGCAGTCACCGCGAACTCAACCCCGGCGACTACTGCGACGTGCTCGTAGCCATGAACCCCGCAGCGCTCAAGGCCAACCGCAAATGGCTCAAGCAGGGCGCGACGGTGATCATCGACGGCGATTCGATCACCGAAGAGCATCTCAGGAAAGCGGGATTCGCCACGCTCGACCCGATCGCGGAGCTTGAACTGAACGAATACAACGTCGTCATCCCCGACATCACGTCGATGACGCGCGAAGCACTCAAGGAGACCGGACTGGACAACAAGGCCGTGGTCAAGTGCAAGAACATGTTCGCGCTGGGCATCTGCTTCTACCTCTTCGACCGCCCCGAAGCGTACGCATACAAATATCTGGAGACCAAATTCGCGCGGAAAAATCCGGTCGTGGCCCAAGCCAACAAGCTGGCGATCGACGCGGGCTATAACTATGCGGCCAACACCCATCAGTTCGCCAACACCTACACCGTAGCCCCGGCGCCGCTCGAAAAGGGCACCTACCGCACCGTCAACGGCAACGTGGCGACGGCATGGGGCCTGTGCGCCGCCGCCGAGAAAGCCGGTCTGCCGCTCTTCTGCGGTTCGTATCCGATCACTCCGGCGACGGTCATCCTCGAAGAGCTTGCCAAGCGCAAGGACCTCGGCGTGAAGACCGTGCAGGCCGAAGACGAGATAGCGGGCATCTGCACCGCCATCGGCGCGGCGTTCGCCGGCAACTTCGCCGTGACGACCACGTCGGGTCCCGGACTCTCGCTCAAGAGCGAAGCGCTGGGACTGGCCGTGATGACCGAGCTGCCGCTGGTGGTCGTGGACGTACAGCGCGGAGGCCCCTCGACGGGTCTGCCGACCAAAACCGAGCAGAGCGACCTCTCGCAAGCCCTTTACGGCCGCAACGGAGAGTGCCCGGTGATCGTCGTGGCGGCATCGTCGCCCAGCGACTGTTTCCACTATGCGTTCGAGGCAGGACGGCTGGCGATGGAGCACATGACACCCGTGATCCTGCTCACCGACGGCTTCATCGCCAACGGCTCGGAGCCGTGGCGCATTCCCTCGATGAAGGACTACCCGGCGATCCAGCCGCCGATCGTAGACGACGCGCCCGAAGGCGGATTCATGCCCTACGTGCGCGACGAAAAGCTGGCCCGCGGCTGGGCGTTCCCCGGCAAGGTGGGACTGGAGCACCGCGTGGGCGGTCTGGAAAAAGACTGCGTGAAGGGCTGCATCTCGCACGATCCGGCCAACCACCAGAAGATGGTCTCGACGCGCGCCGCGAAGGTGGCCAAAGCCGCGGACGACATTCCCGCACAAACCGTATGGGGCGACCCGGAAGGCGACCTGCTCGTCGTGGGATGGGGCGGAACGCGCGGACACCTGCAGAACGCCGTCGATCAGATGCGCGCCGAGGGCAAACGCGTGTCGCTCGCACATTTCAACTACATCAACCCGCTGCCGCACGGCGTGCGCGACATCTTCGCGAAGTTCCGCCGGATCGTCGTCTGCGAGCTGAACGAAGGCCAGTTCGCCAATTACCTGCGCCAAAACCTGCAGGAGTTCCGCTACGAACAGTACAACAAATGCGAGGGCCTGCCCTTTACGGTCATAGAACTGAAAGAAAAATTCGAATCCTTATTGAAGTAACGCCATGGCAGAATACAAATACACCCCAGCGGATTTCAAAAGCGATCAGGAGGTACGCTGGTGCCCCGGATGCGGCGACCACGCCATCCTCAACGCCGTGCAGCGCGCGCTGCCCGAAATAGCCGACGCCACCGACACGCCGCACAACATGTTCACGTTCGTGTCGGGCATCGGATGCTCGTCGCGCTTCATCTACTACATGAAAACCTACGGGTTCCACTCCGTACACGGCCGCGCAAACGCCGTGGCGACGGGCGTCAAGGTCGCCAACCCGCGGCTCAACGTCTGGGTCACCACGGGCGACGGCGACTCGCTGGCCATCGGCGGCAACCACTTCATCCACGCCATCCGCCGCAACGTGGACCTCAACGTCATTCTGTTCAACAACGAGATTTACGGCCTGACCAAAGGCCAGTACTCCCCCACTTCGAAATTGGGCAAAATCACCAAGACCTCGCCTTACGGCACGGTCGAGAAGCCGTTCAACCCCGGCGAACTGGTGATCGGCGCCAAGGGCACGTTCTTCGCCCGGTCGGTGGACATGGAGGTGGGACTTTCGAAGGAGTGCATGGTGGCCGCCGCGATGCACAAAGGCATGTCGGTAGTCGAGGTCCTGCAGAACTGCGTGATATTCAACGACAAGACCCACGGAGAATTCGCCGCCGACAAGGCCACGCGTGCGGAGCGCACCGTAACGCTGAGCCACGGCGAGAAGATGCTGTTCGGAGCCGACAAGCAGAAGGGCATCGTCTTCGAGAACATGAAGCTGAAGGTCGTAACCGTCGGAGAGGACGGCTACACGCTGGACGACGTGCTGACGCACGACGCCCACCAGCGCGACACGACGCTCCACTCGATGCTGGCGGCGATGAAGTACCCCGACTACCCCGTCGCCTTGGGTGTAATCCGGGCCGTCGAGGACGCCACGGTCTACGACCGCGAGGTCGCCCGGCAGGTCGAGGAGGTCAAAGCCCAGAGCAAAATCCACTCGGTGGACGAGTTGCTGCATTCGGGCGCGACTTGGGAGATCAAGTAACGGAAGACAGCGAAGACGGAAGACCGAGCCACGGAAAATCGCGGGACGAGAAACTGCGAGGACGGCAGGCCGGACCACGTGCGGGACGCAGCAGAAAGTGCGTCCGCAGGCCCTCCCCCGAAGGACAGAGCGACACCCGGCAGGATGCAGATTCAGCGAGGATGCAAAAGCAGGAGAATGCAGCTGCGAAAGGCGCAGCTACAGAAGGACGCGAATTCCGGCAGGATGCTGATGCTGAGGGGAGCCTGTTTCGGAAGGACATTGTTCCGGAAGGGCGTCAATCCCGGAAGGATGCTGTCCCTGAAAATTCGTTACAGTTCAATAAGAAACAGCCGGAAATTCCGGCTGTTTCTTATTTCAGAGCATATCTCCCGTTTCCGGCAACCAAAATGCCGCATACGCTGGTTCCGACAGCAGGCATATGGGTGAAAGGGCTTCGAGAAGCGCTCGCAAGAACAGGTCCCGCGTCCGAACGGCATCCATCGCAACAAGGCGGAGGGTTTTATGCAGAGCAGGCGCAGCCTGCTGCTGCCCCCCCCCTCCGCAAAGTCATAAAAGGCAAGAAGCATGTCTTCATACCGTGTGTCCTTGCGGCCGTGGACCGATTCAGTGTTCGAGAAGCGTGGTGTCGATGATCCGGCGCATTTGGGCGATCTCCATGGCTCCGTTGGCGTGCTTCGGTTCACCGGACATGGGAATAAACAGGAACGTCGGAATGCTCCGCACGCGGAATATCGCCGCAAGCCGTTTTTCCTTGTCCACATTCACCTTATATATGCGGACCTTCCCGGCATATTCTTCGGCCAGCGACTCCATAACAGGCCCCATCATCCTGCAGGGACCGCACCACGGAGCGTAAAAATCGATTACGGCAGGCAGATCGCCCTCGTATTTCCATTCCGGATTGGCGCGGAAGTCATAAATCCGCTTCTGGAATTCCGTTGTCGTCAGTTCGATTGCTTTCATAGTATGCTGTTTTTCAGTCGCCGCAGGCTGCCGGCCGAAGCTGCAATGCCGAACATCAGTGCAACAGCCGTTCCGATCCTTGCTTTCCGAATCGTTTTCATGGCCCGGCTCTATTCAATAACGCAAAAATCGGAGATTTCATATGCCCCGGCGACGCCGGGAACCGTCAACAATGAGCCGGCGGGATTTCCGGCGACATATCCGGCGAGGGCCGTCAATGCAGTTCCCTATGCGGCTCTGCATGCAGTCCGACTACAGATCGGATGCGATTCGGACGCAGTTCGGATGCAGTCTCGCTACGGTTAATGCAGCTCTGTATACAGGCCGGCTACAGCTCGGATGCCGTTCAGAAGCTATCCCGCCACAGTTGATGCGGCTCGGTATACGGTCCGAATACCGCCATAAACGCATCTGAATGCGCACCTGATGCAGCCCAGAACGGCTCTGCCCGCAGTCCAGATACGATCCGGATGCGGATCTGCGGCGGATTTTACGGTAAAAATTCATTTTCGGCGATTTTTTCCGAGCGTAAATTGCAGAAATAAAAAAATCCGATTATCTTTGCACCTGCATTGGGGGATTAGCTCAGTTGGCTAGAGCGCTTGCATGGCATGCAAGAGGTCACGAGTTCGACTCTCGTATTCTCCACTATTGTAAACAAGGGGTTGCAAAATATTGCGACCCCCTTGTTTTTTAGCTTCCTGCAAACAATTCGCACACGCATTGACAATCACACGACTTTAAACCGAAAGTACAATCCTCACGGATCGTGGCGGAGCAGGTCGGTATCGAGCGGGTGGCGGGCACCGTCGTCGCCGAGCAGGACAAGACGAATCTCGCCGCCGTTGTAATCGAAATAGCGCAGTTCGAGCGGATGCAGGCCCGCAGACAACGCAACCTGTCCGCTTTTTTCGAGCAAAGGATGTTCTCCGTCGTTATTAACCACCACCCTACCGCCGATACGCAGGATGGCGCCGTCGTCGGAAGCGAGCGCAAAGGTGTAGATCCCGGTTGCCGGAATGTCGATATACCCCCGGAAAATCATCCCGACGGCCCGGCGGCCGGCAGCCGCACGAGGGAAACAGACCGAATCGACGACACAACGGCCGCCGGCAGCGTAAAGAGTCTCCGGAACGCCGATCGCGTCGCAACCGGGAAAACGGCGGAAGTACCAATCGACGCACAAACCGGGTTCAGTGTCCCGCGGCTCCAAAGGCCGCGCATAATCCTGCTTCTCATAGCGGACGGTTATCCAGTCGCCCGTACGGCCGTCGGCATGGTAGGGCCGGATGTGCAGCGTACAATCGTCGTGGATAAGCAGCGGGGCGTCGTAACGCGGCGAGTTTACGGTCGGCACCGAGCCGTCGAGTGTATAGCGCAAAACGGCACCGGGCAGCGGACAGACGACGGCAGTCCGGACCGAATCGGTGAAGACGCTGACAGCATGATAATTCGTCAGCGACGGAATCCGATAGTTGACACCCTCGTCATCCAGCCGTCGGCAATAGTCCAGCAGCCGCGACATGAAAGCGTCCTCGTCAAACTTGCCCGGTTCGGTCCACCCTTTCTCGGCCAGAACGAGCAGGCGCGGGTAAAACATATATTCCGCACGGGACCACGTGGGGATTTTTTCGGTCCAGAGGTTGCCCTGCACGCCTTTGATCTGTCTTTTCTGCGCATCGGACAGCGAGTCCGGCAGCATATCGAAGCGACAGATGCGCGCGAGCGAGTTCGCGTCCTCTTCCAGCGAGAAATAGAACCACGACTGCGGACAGAGGACGACCTCACAGCCCTGCCGGGTGGCCACACTCACGGACTGCGGTTCCCACGGCCGCCACCACATGACCGTGGCGCCGGGAACGGCTCCGCCTTCCAGTATCTCGTCCCAGCCGATCATGCGGCGTCCGCGGGCTTCGCAAAAGCGCTGCATACGATGCATGAACCACGCCTGCAGAGCCGCTTCGTCGGGCAACCCTTCGGCACGCATACGGGTCTGACAGTCGGGACAACGTTTCCAGTTGCTCTTATCGACCTCGTCGCCGCCCATGTGAACATATTCATAGGGGAAAAGTTCGAAAAGCTCTTCCCAGACACTTTCGCAGAACGCCAGCGTCCGGTCCTTGCCCACGCACAGCGGCGAGGAGAAGGATTGCCCCCACGAACCGCGTCCGAAACAGGCCAGCCACGGATAGCTGTCGATGGCCTGCAAGCAATGGCCGGGCATGTCGATTTCGGGAATCACGTCGATACCTCGAACCGCGGCATAGGCCACCACCTCGCGGATATCCTTCCGTGTATAATATCCCCCGTAAAGCGTGTCGGCGCCATCGGTCCGCAGCCGCCGGACGGGAAGCAGGAAATCGTCGTTTTGTTCCCGCGCCGCGCGGCCCATGCACAACGTGTCCTGCCGGTTGAAAAGCCGCCATGCCCCCTCTTGCGTAAGTTCGGGATAACACGGAATCTCAATCCGCCAGCCCTGATCGTCGGTCAGATGCCAATGAAATTTGTTGAGCTTGAGCCGGGCCATCTGGTCCAGCAGCGTAAAAATCTCCTCTTTGTCGAAAAAGTGCCGGCTCACGTCGAGCATCACGCCGCGCCATCCGAACGCCGGCCGATCGGCGATCTCCGCATAAGGAATCTTCGCTCCGCTTCCGGCTTTCGCTGGCAGCAGCTGCCGCAGCGTGGCGATGCCATTGACGACGCCCCGGTAGGAACCGCCCCCGATCCGTACGCCGGCGTGCGTCACCGACAGGCGGTACCCTTCAGGCGGCAAGGCGGCCGAATCGAGTTCCAACACGATATCTCCCCGGTCGCACCGATCTACGGCGACAGTGCCATAGGGCGCCAGCACCTCGTTCACGTAGCCGGCCGCGGCGATGAGAGCCGTATCGGCAATGCCCAACTGCAACCGTTCAGGGAGCCGGTAGGTCCCGTCGCCCCATATCGTTTTCTGCGGAGCGGGAATCAGCACGGGCCGTTCATCCGGCGCAGGCCCGGTGCAGGCCATGAGCCACATTCCCACAGCCAACGCAGCATAAATGCGAACAAGTGTCATGCGCCCGGTCACGATCAATTGCCGTTTGCGGCCGTTACACGTCCGTTCCTGCGCAGAGCCAGCGTATCGCCGTACTGAGTCTGCAGGCGCACCAGCTCATCCGTCATTTCCCGCCGGGGCGCAGCATATTCCGGCAGGCCGTAAAGGTTCCGCAGTTCGTGCGGATCTTCCTGCAGGTCGTAAAGCTCCCATTGGTCGATGTCATTGTAGAAATGGATCAGCTTCCAGCGGTCGTTACGCACGCCGTAATGGCGCTTGACCATGTGTTCGGCAGGATATTCGTAAAAATGGTAATAGAGCGACCTGCGCCAGTCGGCGGGATGCCCGCCCTTCAGCAGCGGCAGCAGCGAGAGGCCCTGCATATCGGCGGGCACGGGCACTCCGGCCAGTTCGAGGAATGTCGGCGCATAGTCGATATTCTGCACCATTTCGACGATGTCGCCGCGGGCACCGCCCGGCAGACGCATCACCAACGGCGTGCGGAACGACTCCTCGTACATGAAACGCTTGTCAAACCAGCCGTGCTCACCCATATAGAAGCCTTGATCGGAAGTGTAGACCACCAGCGTGTTTTCGGCCAGCCCCGACTCGTCGAGATAATCCAGCAGGCGGCCGACATTGTCATCGAGCGATTTCAGTACTTTCATATAGTCACGCATATAACGCGTGAATTTCCATTGAGCCAGTTCACGGCCCTGCGGATTGCGGCGGTAGAAATCCTCGATCAGCGGCGTATAGAATCGGTCCCACGCCGCCCGCTGTTCGGGATTCATCCGCCCAACAAACGCTTCGTAGGTGCCTTTCAGGCGACTCCGCTTATCGGGCCGCCACATTTTGAGGTCATAGATCAGATCCATGTCCTTCATAATGCTCATCTCCTGCGCTGCGGCGGCCGGACGCCCCTCGTAATCATCGAAAAAAGTATCGGGAAGCGGAAAGTCCAGCTCTTCGTAAAGCGCCAGATTGCAGGTGTCGGCCATCCAATTGCGGTGCTGGGCCTTATGATGCACCAGCAGGCAGAAAGGTTTCTCCGGATCACGCCCCGAACGCAGCCAATCGAGACTCTTGTCGGTAATAAGGTTGGTAATGTACCCTTCGGAACGCACCGTATCACCCGTCTGGCGGATAAAATCGGGATTGTAGTAATCGCCCTGTCCGGGAACGATCTCCCAATGGTCGAACCCGGTGGGCAGACTTTCGAGATGCCATTTGCCGACGACGGCCGTTTCGTATCCGGCCTGTTGCAACAGCTTGGGGAAAGTCTGCTGCGTATTGTCAAAGACGCAGGTCGTGTTGTCGTAAAAACCGTTTTTGTGGGAATGCTTGCCCGTAAGCATACAGGCGCGGCTGGGACCGCTCAAGGAATTGGCGACGAAACTGTTGGTGAAACGCACGCCCTCGGCGGCGATGCGGTCAAGATTGGGCGTCGAAGCGTAACGCGTATCGTAACAGCTCATCATTTGCGCCGTATGGTCGTCGGTCATGATATAGAGGATGTTCATCGGACGGGCCGGCGCTTCGGACTGCCGGGCGCATCCCGTCGCAGCGACGGCAGCCAATCCGCCGAGCAGAAAGAGTCTTTTTTCCATATTCCAGTAGTTTTTATCGCTGAAAAAGCGCAGGGGCGTATTGCAGGGCCCCTGCGCTCCATTAACTCGGTTCTAAATTAGCAAAAAAGGACGAACGATGCAAAACTACATATTGTCCATGTCGGGCGCCCATTCCAATCCGGTCGCAGGGCCGTAAGACTGCGGGTCCCACAAGTCGCCGGCAGTCGAATATTCGCATTCGGCGGTATTGCCGTTGCCCGTGGCGTCTTCGAACGTGTAACCGTGCCCCTCGTTCATCTTCCAGTAGCCCAGCAGGCCTTCGCTCTTGGGATCGACGTTATTCACGTTGTTCTTGAGCTGAGTGGAGGTGCGGGCCACGTTCCACAGGCGCACTTCGCTGAACGAGATGGTCGTATTGCAGTAGCTGGGCTGCGGCAGCAGGGCAAAATACTTGAACGTAACGGTATTGCGCGGAGCCGATTTCTGTACGACCTGCTCACCATCGAGGTAAAGGCTCGTCGCAGCGCCGTCGAAGACGATGGCCACATGCTGCCACTTCTTCGCCTCGCAGGGCGTCACGGCAGTTTGGCCGGGCTGGGCCATGGTGTTCATCTGCATCCAGCGGTTCACCACATCCGAAGTGGTGGACGAAGCCTCGAAGCGGACCCACATACGGTTGTTGATATTTCCCTCGCCGTTGTCGAAACCGACGATCATGTAGTTACGGGCCGTGAACTCCTCTTTGTACATCTTGAACTCGATGGTATAGGCATTGAAGGTGATGGGCGCATCCTTCATGTTCAGCATCACACGGTTCAGTTTGCTGAAGCCTCCGGTCCGGTATTCGCTATTGAAGATCGGAACGGGAATAATCTTCTTGCGCTCGCAGACGATCAGGAAATCGGATGCATCGCCCAACATCTTCATACCGCCGCTTACGCAGCGCAGCGTCACGGGCAGAGCGTAGACAGAACCCGAATCGTCCATCTCTTCGGTGAAGGGCAGGATGTCGATTTGTGCAGGTGCGGCAGCCACTTCGCCGGCCGGAACTATGACAGGATCGGCAGGCAGTTCAAAACAGGTTTCCGGCAGCTGTACGTACGAAGTTCCGTTAAGTGCATTATAACGCTCCAGCACGTCGGGATTCATCTCGAAGCGGAAAGCGGTCTCTGTATCGCCCTTGCCGCCCAGACGAACGGTAAGCGAAGTCTTACCGCCGTCATCCTCGACCTTGACGGTCGTACTCGACGCTTTCTGAGCCTCCTTGATATAGGCGGCATTATCGAGCGCACCGAGATCGGCATTGTCGCAGCCGGTAACGAGACCGGTCAGCAGCGCACCTGCGAATAAGGCCCGGCAGGTGCGGATATTCAGCATATTTTTCATAATCTCATTCGGTTTTATTATTGCTGGTCGTCAGCTTCCGTTCCGCCCTTTTCCAACTTGTCCATGGCGTTGATGGCGGCACGGAAATACTTGTAACAATCGTTCTTGAAGTCGTTCTGCATCTGGTAAGCACCGATGCCGCCCTTGCGGAATCCGTTGGCAGGCTGCCAGAGCGCCATGGCCTGCAGCGAATTGGTGTAGGTCCCGTCCGGAAGGCGACAGCTCGTTCCGCCGTATTTCCACATCGCTTCGGGTTCGAAATTCTCGGTAACAAGAGTGCGGTTGGTGATGGTCTCCTCGTCGATTATGTCACCGAAGGCGTTGACCAGCCCGGCCAAACGGTAGGAATCCAGCGAAGACTGGGCTGTCAAAGCGTATGTCTGCAGAATATAGTAATCAAAGCATTCGATTGTCTCCTTAGGCATCGACGACACCAGTCCGTCAACGATCAGCAGTTTGCCGCTTCCCGATTTCGGGCCGAGACGTTTGGAGCATTCATCGACGAACCACGTCGTACGCTGCGAGGGGGAGGTGCCGGCATAGATATCGCCCTGCTGGGACTGATTCATCACGATATTGCCGTTGTGGTAAGACCCCAAACCGGGTTCATAGTCGAGGTCGAGACCCGTATAGCCGTACTTGAGCACCTCGTCGACCAACCCGTTGGCGTATTTGCGGATGGCCGCCTCGATCTGGGCGGCATCCGCATCGTCCGTCCAGCCCCAATACTCGCGCATCAGGCGCACCTGCTCCCATGTATCCTCGACACCGGCGGTCACCTCTTCGGGCGTCGCCTTGGCGCCGACGTTGGTCAGCAGGATGGTCACGACCACGTCGGTACCTTTCAGCTTCTTGACCTGAACAACCTCTTCCATCTGTTCGGGCGTAAGGGAAAAAGTCGCCCAGTTGGCCACCAGCGAAACGCTGTCGGGAATCCCCATCAGGCTGGTCGCCGTCGTGGCCCCCGTGGGGTCCCAGCCGCCGAACCAACCGAAGGCGATTGGATGGCTCTTGTCGGCTTTCCATGCACGCAGGTTCTCGTAATAGGATGCGGGCTTGTGCTGCGTGAAGTCCCGCGCTTCGGGTTCGGTCCAGTCGCTGCACGAGACAAAGGCCCCGGCCGCGAGGACCGCTATCATCAGGGAAATTATCTTCTTTTTCATATCACACTTGGTATTTTCATTTTAAGGTCTTATTTCTTCGCCCACCACACATCGGTGCCGTGCAGGTCACTGCCGCCGAGCAATTCGACGCCCCTGAGTACGTTCTCGCGGTTATTGTCGTACTCCGACTGGGGATAGTGCAGGCGGCGCATTCCCTTGCTGCTGTCTACATTGCCCCACATGCCGCCGCTCAGGTTGTTGACCACCTGCAACAGGCGGGGATAGCCCGTCCGGCGCACGTCGGCCCATGCTTCGTGGCCGATCATATGGTTGGCGATCCATTTCTGGGTGATGATGCGCTCCAGTTCGTTGCCGTCGTCTGCCCATTTGACCGATACGGCCGTACCGAAATCCGAAACGTTATGCTTGTTGCGCGGATCCGCATAGGAGAGCGCGGGAGCCGTTTCGGAAGCGATATAAGTCTCGTACGAAGAGCCGTTTCCCCAAAGTTCGAGCGAGGTTTTGACACCCGTGTTATAGAGGTTTTCGGCCGTGTCGCCCATCGTCCAGCCCAGCAGAGCGCCCTCGGCGCGCAGGAACCAGCTTTCCGAAGCGTACATCACCGGCACGGGGTCCTTTTCGGCGAAGAGCGGATAAGAGTAGGTCGCATAGTCAGTCGGCGTCACATTCTGAATGCCCGCACGCACACCGACGTAGATCCCGTCGTAGCCCGACTTCGAAAAATAGGAAGCCCGGCGCGGATCCTCGTAGGCGTTCATGTACATCACGATGCTGGCGTTCGACCGCAGGTCCTGCCACGAAGTACTGGTCGCTTGCGTGTAGAACGGATTCTGACGGGAATCGGACGAGAAGCTCAGGTTCTCGGCATTGGCGTCTATCAGACCGTATGTCGCCATATCGCGCACAGCCTCTTCGGCGATGCGGCGCGCTTCCGGCTCCACACCGCTCATGCGAATGGCCATCCGCAGTTTGAGTGTATTGGCGAAGCTCACCCACAGCCGCGAATCGCCCTTGAAAGAGCTGATATCGAAATCGCGCATCAGAATGCCGTCTCCGGCCGACGCGAACGTGTAGAGCGTCTCCATCGCCGCATCCAGATCGTCGATCATCGCCATGTAGACATCGCGCTGGCTGTCGTAAGGCACCGAGAAGGTGCCGTTCTGCATCTTCGAATAGGGAATCGGACCGTAGGCGTCGGTCACGCGCAGCATGGCCGCCACGCGCAGGATACGGGCCAGCTGGTAAACGGGACCCTCGCCGCCGGTCTGGGTCTCGACCTTGAAGTAATTGCCGTAGAAATTGGCGAATGTCTGCTCGAAAATATAGTCGTTGAATTTGTCCGACGGATTGTAGGTAGCGATGTTCTGTCCTTGGTAGGACTTCACGGCAGAGGCGTAACCGCCCAGTTCGTCGGCCACAAGCACATCGTGCATCTGCGAAGCATTGACCTGAAAATGGGTGACGAACTCCATCATCGCGGGAAAAAGAATGCCCACGCCGACGTTGTCGCCATTCAGGTCGTCGTCCGACGGGCGGAAAGGTTTGGTATTGTAATCTTCGAAATTACCGGTGCAGGCCGCGGCGGCGAGCATGGCCACACAAGCCGCAAAACGGCCGAACCGACGAATTATAGTGTTTGCTTTCATCTTGGTCAGGATTTTAGAATTGTAACTTCACGGTAAATCCGATGTTCCGCAAGCTGGGCAGCATGAAGTAGTCCACGCCCTGCAGGAAGTTGTCGGCCGTCGAGGGCGTCAGTTCGGGGTCGAACGGAGCCTTGTTGTAAATCATCCACAGATTACGGCCCACGAGAGAAACGGTCATTGCCATCTTCTGACGGAACCAGCGCTTGGGCAGCGTATAGGCCAGCGACAGCTCCTGCATACGTACGTTGGTCGCATCGTAAATGTAGTATGCGCCGGCACCCGTGCCGGCACCGATGGTCTGATAGTAATTCTGAGCGTCGACCATGCCGTTGTTTATCCGCACGCCGCCGGCCTCACGGGCTGCCGCCGAACGTTCCGAAACGCCGTAGTAATCGAGGAACGCCTCGGTATTCGAAACGACAGAACCGCCCAGACGGGCCGCGAACATCACATTCAGGTTCAGCCCCTTCCATGCGAAGCTGTTGCTCCAGCCGATATTGCCCTTGGGCAGCAGGCTGGCGACCTTGCGGCGCTCGGTGGTGGTCAGTTCTACCTTGTTGGTCTGCGGATCGACATAAATGTTTCCGTTGAGGTCGGTGCGCAGTTCGCGGTTGATGTAAAGGTCGCCCATCGTGCCGCCTTCGTAGAGGATGACCTGCGGCGAACCGGCGTCGCCGAGGGTCGCCTTCTCCAGATAGGGCATATCGATAGGCTGTCCGTCGACGGGGCTGATGACGCCGTTGGCGAGCCTGATGATCTTGTTGCGGTTCATCGTGTAGGTCACGCTCGTGTTCCATGTGAAGTCACGCCACGTATTATGGTAGTTCAGCAGCATTTCGAGACCCGAATTGCGGACCTGACCGGCCTGCACGAGTACCGACGAATAACCCGACGTGGACGAAGGGGTCGATTCGAAGGTCTGGTTGAAGGTATCCGAACGATACCATGTAGCGTCGAAGTTGAGCTTGCCGCCGAAGAAACGGGCATTGAGACCTACTTCCCACGATTTGGTCTTCTCCGGCTTGAGGTTCTCGTTGGGGAAGCGGTGAAGCGAGTCCCATTCGTGCGTCTGTCCCTTGTAATCATAGTAGGGTTTGGTCAGGTAGGCCGCATAGGAAGAGCCTACGGCCGAATAGGAACCGCGCACCTTGAGGAAGGAGAACCATTCCGGCATATCGACCATCTCGGAAACGACGGCCGAAAGTCCGACCGAAGGATAGAAGAACGACTTGTATTTCGAGAAGGCGAGAGCCGATTCCCAGTCGTTGCGGCCGGTGACGGTCAGGTAAAGCATACTCTTCCACGCCAGCTCGACGTTGGCGAAGATGCTCTGCGACTGAATGTGCGAACCGTCCTCACGCTCCTTGTAGTTGGTGGTCGATATATTGGTAATCGAGAAGAAGTTGGGAATCTTGCGCAGGTCGCCACCCCAGCCCATGAAATCCATGCGGACGTCCTTGAGCGACGCACCGACATTGGCGCTCAGGTGGTAGTCCCCGGCGAAGGTAAGATCGATGTTGGCGATGGCATCGGCATAGATCTGACGGTCGTTACGCTTGATGATCGAATACATACCCTTCTCGCCTGCGAAGTTGGTGTCGGTGCCGGCATAGCGCTTCTCGGTAATGTCCATATCGGCGTTATCGACCTTGACGCGGCCCGTCACGTCGAGCCAATCGGTTACGTCGTACTTGAGGTTGGCACTGAGCATATAACGACGCTTTTTAGTCTGGTTAATCATCTTATTCATGATCCAGTAGGGGTTCTGGAACGACATGTCGCCCGAACCGTAATCCCATGCCTGCGTATAGAGGTTGCGCGATTCGTCCCAACGCTGGTAGAGACGCACGTTGTCAAAGTCGTCGCCGCGCGGAAAGAGATAGAGCGCCGGCAACGGGTTGAAGTATTTGCCCGCTGCGATCATGTTCTTGTTGTCCTGCAGGATGTAGCTCGCACTCAGATCGACGGTCAGCTTGTCTTTGAGGAACTTGGTGACGTCGCGGAACGTGAAGTTGTAGCGGTTGTAGCCGCTGTTGGGCAGGATGTTGCGGGCATTGGTCGTCGCGGCCGAAAAATAGGTCTGGTGCTTCTGCGTACCCGTCGAGAAGGTCAGGGAGTTGTTGACGTTCGACCCCGTGTTGAAGAATCCTTCGGGATCGAAGCGGCGCAAGGTTTTGTCGCCCCAGCTCTGGTAGGACCCGGAAACATTGCCGTAGGTATTCTGGAAGCGGGGCATCACGAAAGGCGACGAGAAGGTGGTGCTGTTGGAGAAGGTCACCGACGTTTTGTCGGCCTGTCCCTTCTTGGTGTTGATGAGCACCACGCCGTTGGCAGCGTCCGAACCGTAGAGAGCCGCGGCTGAAGGGCCGGTCAGTACCGAAATCGACTCGATGTCGTCGGGGTTGATGTCCGCCACGCCGTCCGACCCCATGTAATTGCCCTGCAGGCCGTCGTCATTCGAGCCGAAGCTGACGTTCGACATCGGAATACCGTCGATCACATAGAGGGCGTTGTTGTCCTTGTAGAGCGATTTGGCACCGCGCATCACCACGCGGGCCGCGCCGCCGACGCCCGCCGCCGAGGAGTTGATCTGCACACCGGCGACCTTGCCGTTGAGGGCGTTCATGAAGTTGGCGTCCTTAACCGTAACGATGTCCTCGGATTTCACCTGCTGGACGTTGTACGAGAGCGCCTTTTCCTGACGTTTGATACCGAGGGCCGTCACCACCACGTTATCCAGCGCGACGGCCGATTCGACCATCGTGATACGGAAATCGGCGCGGCTTCCCACAGCGATCTCCTGCGGTTCGCAGCCCAAATAATTGACCACGAGCACCGGGTCCTTCACCGAAGCGGGAATCTGCAGTCCGAAACTGCCGTCGACATTGGTGCTGATACCGATCGTCGTACCTTTGATAACGACCGACGCGCCGATAATGGGTTGTCCGTGTGCATCGAGCACCACACCCGCGACATTGTGCAGGGATGAGGATGCCGCCGCATCCGCCGAACGCTTCGAAAGAATGATGTTCGAACTGTTGATCTCATACGTCAGATCGGTGCCTGCGAGCATTTGCGCGAGAGCCTCGGCAACCGGCTGTTCGCGCACCTGCACGCTGGCCGTGCGATCAACGCTGATATTCTTGTCGTAAATAAACAGAAATTTGGTTTGTTTTTCGATCTCATCCATTATCTGCGTCATTTTCACCTGTTGCATATCAATAGTCACGCGGCCTGCCTGCGCCCGGACGGTCCCGGCGGCAAGGCACAAAAACGCAGTAAAAAGGGAGATTATCAGACTCTTTGATTGCCTGATACTTTTTTTCTTCATATCTTTGTAGATTAAAGGATAATAGTTTTGGTTAGTCGCAAATCATGCGAGAGACCGTTGTCCTTTCCGCCCGGAGCTGCTCCAACAGTTTCGGGCTTCCTTTTCCGGGATAACGGCAAAAGATAGAATGCGGGATTATCTCATAGGCAGGCAAAGTTTTAAAGTTATACGTTCGGTCAGTATATGGTTATCGTGCTGGTTTCTTGGTCGTATGCGTAGTGGAAAGAGCAACTGCGCTGCAGGATGCGCAGGGCGTGTTCGATGCCGTCCGAAATGCGGATCTTACCCATCGCTTCGATATCGGGCATACGGTCGAGCTTCACATCGAAACGCACGCCGTAACAGTGTTCGAACCGGTGGAGTATATCTGCAAAACTGCGGCCGCTCACCGAAATAAGGCCCTCGGCCCAAAGATATTCGTTGGGATCGTCCGACGTACGGAGCGACAGTTGCCCGCCGCTCAACTGCACTTTTTCGTGGGGTTTGAGCACGACCTGCTGCTGCGGGTCGGCAAGGGAACTCACCCGGACGCTGCCGCGCATGAGCGCCGTAGAGAATACATCGTGCCGCTCGTCAGCATTGACGTTGAAGCGCGTGCCGAGCACCTCAACCTTACAGGCGAACGTCTCAACCACGAACGGCCGGCGGGTGTCACGGCTGACATCGAACAGCGCCTCGCCCGAAAGCCGTACCTGCCGGGAATTTCCTGCGAAAAGCGACGGATATTCGATCTCGGCCCCCGAATTGAGCCACACATTGGTACCGTCCTGCAGCGTGAGATTGATGCGCTGTCCTTCGGGCGCAGCCACGCGGGTCATAAGATTCGCCCAGCTCCGCTCCTTATAGGAAACATATCCCCAACCGATGCCGACGGCCAATATAACGACGGCCGCCGCCTGTACGGCATACCTCGTTACACGGCGCCAATTCAGCAGACGGCCGCGCGCGGCCTTTTCCTCCGGAGCGAACAGCAGCAATGCATTGTACATCCCGCGTTCGCGGTCGAAAATACGCCGGTTTTCCTGATCGGCATCGAGCCACTCCATCAGACGCCGCTGTTCGTCGGAGGTGGCTTCGCCTTTATAAAAACGATATAAGGTCTCTTTTTCCATATTACGACACGCCCGTTCCGGGGCTTTACATTAATAAAGCACCCCGGCGGCCCGGTTTCCCGGAAAAAAGAGCATTTTTTTTTGATTTTATCGCAGAATGCGCTCCAGAACGCCTGCGGCAAGCACCAATGGCAGGTAATCACGCAGGACTTCGCGCAGTTTTCCGAGCGCTTTCTCAAGCTCGGTCTCCACACGGCGCTCGGTGATCCCGCACTCGGCCGCGATTTCGCGGTAGGACTTGCCGTGGATGCGCCGGGCCGTGAAAACCTGCCGCGTCAGTTCCGGCATTTCAGCCATGCAATCACGCACCAGTTTCTCGATCTCGCCGGCAAAAAGGTGTTGAGGATCACAAAGCTCCAGCGAGCGGATATTCTCGCTCACCACGCGACGCTGAAGGTCCCCCACTTCGTTGTGGACCCGCATCCGCACCTGCAGGGCCCGCAGGTAATTCAGGCATTTGTGGCGTATGGTCGTGAGGATATAGGCCGCGGCATTGCAGTCCGCATCGAGCCGGGAGCGATTTTCCCAATAGTAGATGAAAGCATCCGCGACGACATCCTCGGCGATGAGCCTGTCCTGCACATATCCGACGGCAAAACTTTCGAAACGGGCTTTGTAGCGTTTATAAAGCTCGCCGAACTCGGCCTCCTTATGCAGGGGGGGGGTAATGACGTTGCGGTCTTTCATCGTGGGATTGCAAAATTCAATGGAGTAAAAATAGCTTATTATTTTCAGACTAGAAAACCCGGTTCCGAAAAAGTTGCCCCCAAGAATCTCCGCCGGCCCCCTCCCCGACTGGATAAAGCGGCACGGAAGGTTCCTGATTTCCGCCTGAAATCGCTGAATGGCATGCGTCCGTCCACTTCCCCGTCCCACTCTTATATATATGATAACCGCTTCCGGTCCGTCCGGCGAAAAAAAGCTGCGGCGATCCGCAGTCAACTGCAAAATACCGGCTATAGACCCGGATTCTGCCGATGAAAAAACGCTGCGGCCGGAATACCGGAGAAAACGATATGCGGATGCAGACGGAAGCCTACATCTGTAAAAAATTTGCGAACCGGAATAAAATAATTAAATTTGTAATTACCCTTATGCGATCTAAGGGCCGATCCATGACAAAAAAAAGTGCACAAATAGCGTTCGACGACGTTCTCCGGCAAGTCACCGAAGGGAACGAAGAGGCATTCCAGCAACTCTACCTGCACTATCACGACCGGCTTTTCCAGTTCGCACGCATGTATCTGCACCAGCAGCAGGCGGCCGAAGACGTCGTCGCCGATCTCTTTTTTCAACTGTGGAAAAGCCGCGGAATGCTCGGCGGCATCGAAAACTTCAATGCCTATATCTACCGCGCCGTGCGCAACAGTTGTACCAACTACCTGCTGAGCGGCTACCGGAACCGTATGTCCGGCTTTACACAGGTACAACTGCAGGTCAGCATCGATCCTGCGGTCCCGGCGGACGAGGCGGTTGACTTCCAACTGCTGAACAGCGCGCTGACCGACGCTGTGGAACAGCTCCCCGAACGCTGCCGCATCATCTTCAAGCTGGCCAAGGAGGACGGCATGAGCCACCGGGAGATCGCCGCGGCACTCGACATCTCCCCAAGCACCGTCGAAGGACAGCTGGCCATCGCCATGCGCCGTCTGAAGGCCGCCGCAGCCCCTTTCCTGAAAAAAATCTGAAAAAATCGCAAATCGGCTTAGTGGTTTCTCAGGTCCGTCTTGTCTTATTTGTAAACGGACAATAGACGGAACCCAATGACTGATTCGAAACATACGAACGACAACAATTCATTATTCACCCGTATTCAGGTAAAAAGTCCTTGTGCAGACGAGCGTTACAGCGCAGGGAATTCCCTCGCGCGCCTGATGACGCGCATCCACGCCGACGCAGTCAATAAGGCTCGGCCGGAGCGCAACTACACCAAAGCCTACCGCATCTGGCTGGCCGCGGCATCGCTCATGATCGTTTTCCTCACTTCCGGCTGGCTGGCGACCGCCCTGCGTCCCGCACCCGAAATGCTCATCCGCAACAACGCATGGGAAAAGGTGGAGAACCTGACGCTGGCCGATGGCACGCAGCTTACGCTCAACCGCGGCGCACAACTGATCTATCCCGAAAAATTCGCCGGCCGGACCCGCGAGATATTCCTGTCGGGAGAAGCCTATTTCGACGTGGCACACGACAAAAAACATCCTTTTATCGTTCGGGCCGGGGATCTGAAGATCAAGGTGTTGGGTACGAAATTCAATATCGAGGCCTACCCCGATTCGGAGACCATCACCACCACGCTGCTGGAGGGTTCCGTCGAAGTGGAGAGCCGGCTCAGCCGAGAGTGTATCCGCATGGTTCCCAGCCAGCAGCTCTCGTATGATATTCAGAGCGGCGAAATGAAACTCAGCACGATCTCCGACTCGAAAGAGCCCGTACGCTGGAAAGACAACGTCTGGGTGCTGCACCAGACGCCGTTCACACAAGTATGCCACCGGCTGGAACAGATGTTCAATGTCAAGATCGTGATTATGAACGACAAGTTCATCGGGAAGAAATTTACCGGAGAGTTCCGTTTCGGGGATTCGCTGGAATCGATCCTCGAAGTCATCCGAATAACCACACCGTTCACTTACGAACGCGAGGAGGATACGATCATCCTCAAATAAAAACCGAACCTACTGCAAACAACCTAAAACCCGAACCTGCCTATGAAATAAGCCTGTCATAAAAAACACGGGAACCTCTGCCGAAGTTCCCGCTCCCTTAATGAATCAAAAACAAACCCGGCGGGCCGCTACCCGCACGGATCTATCAATCCATCAATTAGTAAAGGTATGACAAATTTTGATAAGTTCAAGACTTATTGCCGAAAATTTTGCGTTCAGACCCGACTCGCTGTTCGCATCTGCCTGTCAATTACAGCAATAACAACTTTCGCCACACAAGCCGCCGCGCAGAATAATCCGCAGGAAATACGGCTCGACTTCAACGATGCGGCGTTGTCGCAGGTGCTGAAAAGCATCGAAACGCAAAGCCGCTACACCTTCTTCTACAACAACGACATCGACGTAACGCAGAGCGTTTCGGCGCACATCGCCAGCAGCGACATCAATTCGGTCGTCACGGCCGTCCTCAAGGGAACCGACATCGCCCATAGGATTACGGACAACCGGGTAGTCCTGTTCGTGGGGGGGGGTGACGCCGCAGACGATCAGGAGCGTTCGATTTCCGGCAAAGTCACCGACGCGGCCGGGCTGCCGCTGGTCGGCGTGACGGTTTTGGTCACCGGCACCAATTTCGCCGCCGTGACCGACGTCAACGGCGGCTATACGGTCCGAGTTCCGGGCAGCGGAGCCGAAATCGTCTACTCCTATATCGGCTACCAGAGCCAGCAGCGGATCGTCGGTTCGCAGACGGTCATCAACCTTGCGCTGCAGGAAAGCACCGCAGAGATCGGCGCGGTCGTGGTAACGGCGCTCGGCATCAAGCGCGATCAGAAATCACTGACATACAACGTACAGCAGATTGCGGGCGACGACATCAGCATCATCAAGGACGTAAGCGTGGTGAACAGTCTGGTCGGCAAGGTGGCCGGCGTGCGCATCAACCAGTCGTCGTCGGGTACCGGCGGTTCGACCCGCGTGGTAATGCGCGGCGCCAAATCGCTCTTCGGCGACAACAACGTGCTCTACGTACTCAACGGCATTCCGATGATGTCGCTCCGCTCGACCCAGTCAGACAACTATTACGAAGGTGCGGGCGTCGGCGACAGCGACGGCATTTCGAGCATCAATCCCGACGACATCGAGTCGCTGTCGGTGCTGACGGGTGCTTCGGCCGCAGCGCTCTACGGCAACCGCGGCGCCAACGGCGTGATCCTCATCACTACCAAGAAAGGCAGTGCGGACCACTCGACGCACGTCTCCTACTCCAACAACACGACCTTTTCGAATCCGTTCGTCACCCATCAGTTCCAGAACACCTACGGCCGTCAGTCGGGCGATTTCAAAAGCTGGGGCGAGAAGCTCGGCAAGCCCTCGTCGTACGACCCCAACGATTTCTTCCAGACGGGTTACAACACGCAGAACACCGTCAGCGTGGCATCGAGTTCGGAGCGCAGCCAGTCGTTCGTTTCGGCCGGTTCGGTCAATTCGCGCGGCATCATTCCCAACAACGAATATTCGCGTTACAACTTCACGATCCGCCACGGACGCGAGCTGGTCAAGGACAAACTCGAACTCGACACCGACTTCTTCTTCACCAAGAGCGAGTCGCAGAACGGCGTGGCGCAGGGACTCTACTACAATCCGCTGCTGCCCGTTTACCTCTTCCCGCCTTCGGAGAATTTCGAGCGTCTGAAGACCTACGAAATCTACGACTCAGGCCGCAACTTCGCCACGATGTATTGGCCCTACAGCAATACGGGACTCGACGCCCTGAGCCAGAACCCCTATTGGATCACCAACCGCAACATGTTCAACACCACGCAGAACCGCTATATCGTCAGCGGCTCGCTCAAGTGGAAGATCACCGACTGGATCAACCTTTCGGGCCGTATCCGCATGGACCATGCCGACACCGACTACGAGCGTAAACTCTACGCATCGACGCCGGGACTGTTCTGCCAGTCGAAAGGCCACTACCGCGAGCAGAAGATGACCAATAACGCGCTCTACGCCGACGTACTGCTCAACATCGACAAGCAGCTCAGCGACGATTTCCGCCTGACGGCCAACATCGGCGCCAGCCTCTACGACGAAAAATACGACATGATGGGACAGAGCGGCAACCTGCTGCGTCTTGCCAACTTCTTCCACGTCAGCAACATCAACATGTCGGACCCGACGACCGAAATGACCCGTGAACACATCCGCCAGCAGACGCAGGCCGTCTACGGATCGGTGCAGGTAGGCTTCCGGAATTTCGTTTACGTCGATGCGTCGGTCCGCTCGGACTGGTTCTCGACGCTGGCCGGCACGCCCTCCATGTCGTCGGTCTATCCTTCGGTCGGTGCATCGCTGATCCTCTCGGAGCTGATTCCGCAGAACAAGATCCTCAACTATTGGAAAATCCGCGGCTCGTACGCCGGCGTGGGCAATCCCCCGTCGCCCTACCTGACCTACACCTACATTCCGCTGGAGGACCAAAACATCAGCACCGACGGTTTCGCTGCCGCTTCGCACCTCAAGCCGGAGCTTACCAAATCGTTCGAGATCGGTACGGAGCTGCGCATGTTCAACAACAAGCTGAGTCTCGAATTCACCTACTACAACACCAACACCCACAACCAGCTCTTCAAGTACGAGATTCCCTCGTCGTCGGGTTACTCCTATGCCTACGCCAACGCCGGCAAGGTCAATAACCGCGGTATCGAGCTGAAAGCGGGCTTCAACCAGAACATCGGCCCCGTAAAATGGGAGACGACGCTGACCTACACGCGCAACCGCAACGAGATCAAGGAACTGCTCGACGAATATGTGACCGACCCCGTAACGGGCACCACGGTCAAGGCGCCGCAGGAATTCATCGTTTCGACGGCCGAGTCGTACCGCATGGTGCTGACCAAAGGCGGCACGATGGGCGACATCTACGCCACACACCTCAAGCAGGACCCCAACGGCTACATCTATGTGAACCCGATGACCAACGGCATCGAAATCGAGCCTAACTCCTATGTCAAGGTCGGTTCGATAGACCCCAAATACACGCTGGGATGGCACAACTCCTTCTCATGGAAGGGCTTGAACCTCGGATTTTTGATCGACGCCCGCGTCGGCGGCGTGGTCGTGTCGGGCACCGAGGCGATGATGGACCAGTACGGCGTATCGAAATCGACGGCCCGCGACCGCGACAACGGCGGCGCGATCGTCAACGGCGGACGCATGGACGCCAAGACGTTCTATTCGGTAGCCGCCAGCGGCACCACGGGCGTACTTTCGAACTACGTCTACAGCGCGACCAACGTCCGCCTGCGCGAACTGTCGCTGAGCTACACGCTCCCGGCACTGGCCCGCGAACGCCTGCGCATCACCCTTTCGCTCATTGCCAACAACGTGCTGATGCTCCACAACGAGGCGCCGTTCGATCCAGAACTGACCTCAAACACCGGGACGTACTATCAGGGCTTCGACTATTTCATGCCGCCGTCGCTGCGTTCATGGGGTTTCGGCGTAAAAGTTAATTTCTAAATCAGGAGAGACAGGTTATGAAAAAATTACGCAATACGATCGCTTGCGGAGTTGCGGCACTCGCACTCTTGGCAACGGGCCTGACTTCGTGTACGGGCGACTTCGACAATATCAACACCAGCAAAGACAAACCCACCCCCGAAGACGTGGACCGCGACAACGCATGGGCGGCGTTCATCCAAACCATGCAGCGTAACGTCTTCGCCGAGGGCGCCAACGCCTACCAGCTGGCCGACAACCTGCTGGGCGACAGCTATGCCGGATATTTCGGGCAGGCGCAGGACTGGGACAGCGGCAGCAACTCGACCTGCTACGCCTTTCCCACGGCCAAATGGAAGGACGAACCCTACAAGCAGGCCTACAACAACGTGATGAGTTCGTGGAACATCCTGCGCCAGAAGGTCGATTCCGCATCGGTGGTCTTCGCGCTGGGAGAGGTGGTCAAGGTGCAGGCCATGCACCGTGTGACCGACATCTACGGTCCGCTGCCCTACACCGCCTTCGGCAAAATGTCGAGCGGCCTGCCCTACGACTCGCAGGAGACCGTCTACCGCACCTTCATCAAGGAACTGGACCATGCGCTGAAAACGCTCAAGGCCGCATACGAAGCCGATTCGGGCGCGAAGCCCATCGCCGACTTCGACGTGGTGTTCGATTCGGATCTGGAAAAGTGGATCCGCTTCGCCAACTCGCTCAAGCTGCGTCTGGCCATGCGCGCACGCTTCGCCGCTCCCGGCGATGCCCAGACATGGGCCGAGGAGGCCGTAAATTTCCAATTCGGAGCCTACAACATCGGCGTGATGACCGACAATACCCACTCGGCCCAGCTGCTCACCCGCACGGGCATCGGCTTCTCGTACAAACACCCGCTCGAATACCTCTGGGGCGAATATAACGAATGCCGCATGGGCGCAACCATGGAGAGCTACCTGTCGGGATACGGCGATCCGCGTCTGGAAAGCTACTTCTCGCCCGCCGAAAAGGACGGCGCCTACCACGGAATCCCCAACGGCATCATCTCCAACCCCAAGGACTACCAGTCGCTGGCCAGCTGTCCCAAAGTGGGCTTCACCTCGCCGCTGACATGGATGTGCGCCGCCGAAGTCTGCTTCCTGCGGGCCGAGGGTGCACTCCTCGGCTGGAACATGGGCGGCACGGCCGAAAACCTCTACAACGAAGGTATCCGCACGTCGTTCTCCCAATGGGGCGCGCCGAACGCCGACAAATATCTGTCCGACAGCAAAAGCACTCCGGTGAAATATCCCGGCTTGGGACAGGTCGGCTCGATCGAGAGTCCGAGCAGCGTCACCGTCAAGTGGGCCGCCGACGGCCGTGAACTCGAACGCATCATGGTACAGAAATGGATCGCACTCTACCCCGACGGACAGGAGGCGTGGAGCGAAATCCGCCGTACGGGTTACCCGAAGGTATTCCCCTCGCAGACCAACCGCAGCGGCGGCGTACTGCCCTCCGGCGCGACGATCCGCCGCGTGCCCCTGCCGCAGCAGGAGTACGACGGCAATGCCGAGCAGGTGGCCAAAGCCGTAAATGAATTCCTCGGCGGCAGCGACAACTGCGCACAGAAACTCTGGTGGGATGCCAAATAAATTACGAACCTCAAAAAGTCTGAAAACCATGAACAAACTCATAAAATTAGGATGTATCGCATTGGCAGGCACCCTGTTGTTCTCGTGTGAGACCGATCCCGAAAAACTGGAGATTGTCAAGCCCTACCCCAAGTCGGATCAATACTATGCAGATCTGCGCGACTATAAGAACAGCGACCACGAAATCGTCTTCGGCTGGTTCGGAAACTGGAGCGCCACGGGAGCCTCGGCGTCCAACTACATGAAATCCCTCCCCGACAGCATCGACATGGTCGGTCTGTGGGGCGGCTGGCAGACAATCACCGAAGCCCAGCGCAAGGATATGGAGGATTCCCAGCACAAGCGCGGTCTGAAAGTGATCGCCACTTCGCTTTTCGACGGATTCGAAATGGGCGTGGCGCCCGACGGCGCGACGGCGGCCACCGAAGAGGAGATGCTGGCCTACTGGGGCTGGGAAGGTCCCTACCGCTCATACGGCAACGACAACCTCACGGAAGGCAATATCGCGGCTATCCAGCGTTTTGCGCATGCTTTCTGCCAACGCATCATCGACAACGGATACGACGGACTGGATATCGACAACGAACCGAACATCGGCACCGGCAAGAAACCCTACGGCATATCGGGCTTCCCCAACCGCTACAAAGTCTTCATGGATGTCGTGGTCACCTATTTCGGCCGCACTTCGGGCACGGGACGCATACTGGCCATCGACGGCGAGCTGAACGCCAACATGCCCCGCGAATTCGGCAAGTGTTTCGACTACTTCATCTCGCAGGCGTACGGATGCAGCGGCGATTCGAATCTCGACGGACGTCTGCAGAGCTGTGCCAACTACTTCTCGGAGGTTCCGTTCAAGGACGTTGCCCGCAGGTTCATCGTCACCGAAAATTTCGAGAATATCACCTACCGCACCAACGGAGGCGCCAACTACAGAACCCGCGACGGCGAGTCGATGAAATCGGTGGCCGGCATGGCGCAGTGGCAGCCGATCATAGACGGAGAAAAGGTGATGAAAGGCGGCTGCGGAACCTATCATATGGAGTACGAATACCGCAATCCCGAACCTTACAAGTTCCTGATCGAGGCCATACAGATTCAGAACCCCGCCCGGAAGTAATCGTTTAACGGACAAAAAAAGAAATTGCCATGAAACTGAAATATAGTTTATTCGCACTGATCGCATTGGCGGTCGCAGGCTGCCAGAAAGCCCCGGTTTACGACGATGTGGTCTACATCGCCGGAGCCGAAGGCGAAGTCCCCACCCTGTCGCTCACACTCGACGACCAGTTTCCCAAAGAGCTGAGCGTAAAGGTCTCGTCGTCGATCGTCGTCGGACACGATACCAAAGTCCGACTAGTAACCGACCCTTCGAAAATCGAAGAGTACAACACGCAGTACGGTAAAAAGGGCGTAATGCTCCCCGAAACGAACTTCGTGCTCAAGAACACAGAACTGACCATTCCAGCAGGTTCGTTTTCCGCAGCCGAACCGCTCGTAGTGAGCGTAACCAAAGACGAAGGGCTTAAGGAGGGCGTCAGCTATGTCATTCCGCTGAGCATCGAGAGCGTGGACGGCGATCTGAAAGTCAAGGAGGGATTCCGGACGGTATTCGTCGAAATCGGCCGTATCATCATCGGCCCGGCTGCCGACTGTTCGGGCAGCACCTATTTCAAGGTCGATTTCGCCGAAGGCGAGCAGGACAAATACGACATCTACAACCTGGGCGAAGTCACTTACGAAGCCCGCATCAACCTTCAGCGCTGGGGCGGCTGGTGCAATACGGTGATGGGTCTCGAAGAGAACTTCTGCCTGCGTTTCGTGCAGGACGACTTCAAAGGTCAGTTGCAGCTCTCCGGATGGGGCGGCACGCTGATGGTTCCCACGGGCGGAATCGCCGTGAGCCTCAACAAGTGGACGCATGTGGCGGCCGTATTCGACGGTCCGAACAAGAAGGTGAGCATCTACATCGACGGCGTACTCGCCTGCTCGGCCGACACCAACAAGACTTCGCTGGACCTCACGCAGGTATATCAGGACGACTCGTTCCGCATCGCCAATTCGTGCAACGACGGCCGCCAGCTGAAGGGTTACATCAGCGAAGCCCGCGTATGGGCCAAGGCTCTCAACGGCAACGACCTGAAGAACAACATGTGCTATGTAGACCCGGCGACGGACGGCCTGCTGGCATACTGGCGCTTCAACGAAAAAGCCGACGGCAAAAAGGTGGAAGACGACCTGACCGGACACGGATACAAGGCGACCTACTCCAGCTCGGCCATGAAATGGGTGGATAACGTCCGCTGTCCCGAATGACGACCGACGTAATATGAACAACAAACAAGCTGCCTTTTCGGGCAGCTTGTTTATTTTTCCGATTTCCGGCTTCGGATTACTCGAAGCGGCCGCGCACCCGGAGGTCGCACAACGGACTGAGCGCATCGCTCACCAATAATTCGACGTGCGCGAAGTAATTCCCACACCCGGCCGTGCGGCCGTCCACGCGCAGCACAAAGGTTTTCGAGCCACCTGCCGCAATCTCTTCGCCCGCCGTAATCTGCCCCGTCACCCCTGCGGGATATTTCACCGCATGGATCCGCAGCGGCGAACCGCCCTTGTTTTCCAACGTAAACCGGCACTCGGCCGTGCCGTCGGCGGCGCACGTTCCGAAATCCAGCAACGATTCGGCAATTTCCGCCTGCGGACGTTTCCCGCGCGGCATTTCGCGCAATTCGGCCAAGTCACCGATACCGGTTCCGCGCACCACGACCGCCCCTTCGAGCCGCCGTCCGGAAACGGTCAGATAACACGAATCAACGAACGTTCCCCACACCTCGGCAGCAGACAAGTCACAGATGAAAGCGATCTCTCCCTCCGCACCGGGCGCCAGTACGGCAGGTGCTTCGGCCCGCAGAAAGGGAAGCGGTTCAGCGAATTCCACCCTCAGCCGCACCTCGTACGGCGACGTATTGAGACAGCGCAACGTCAGACGCCGGTCATGACGCTGCTCCACCATGCGGAAGTTGACCTCCTTAACGCTAAGGCGGATTCCGCCGCCAAACTCCACGGGAAAGCGGTCGGCAGCCGTTTCGGGACGCGCCGCCACACTGCCGCGGATACGGAGCGGCATCATGCGGCTGCCGTCGGTATAGACGTATACCGCCTTGTCGAAAGCTCCCGGACGGTCCGCCGGATCGTAAGCGATCCCGATTTCGCCGCTGCCGCCGGGAAGGACCGGCGCCTGCGAAAAGGTCGGTTTCATACATCCGCAGGTCACGCCGACACGCTCGACGACGACGGGTTTCGTACCGCTGTTCGTGAAGCGGAACACATGCACGACAGGACCGCCCGTTTCGGGAATCGTCCCGAAATCCCACGTTTCATGGCCGAACGCCAAAGGCGGACGTGCCGCCGTATCGGGCCGGATCGTCTCCGCGGAGTGATTTCCGGCATTGGCAACGATATTGACATCGGCCGGAGTTCCACCCCGCTGCCGGCAGGCAACGGAGGTCAATAGACAAGCAATCAGCAGAAAAGTTCTAATCATAAAAACAGCCGGGAGCCGTTTTGCGCTCCAATCTTCAAAATTAGCAATTTTCCGCGTCAGACACAAGCATCCGGTCCGAATTGATCGCGCCGGGTGAGATCGAAATAGTCCGACAAGTTTTTTTCAGCCAAGGTGAGACCGTAAAACCGCCTATTCGTTCACGACCAGCAGCATCGTCAGCAAAGGCAGGTAATCCTTGAGTTTGACACGAAGGATTTTCAGACACTGCTGGATGCGGTAATCCACCGTTTTGGGCGATATTTCCAGCACGGCGGCGATTTCTTCATAGGTTTTGCGCTGGAAACGGCTCATTTCGAACGCTTCACGGTAGGAGGCCGGGAGATCGGCCACGGCCGCCCGGATATTTTCGCGCAGTTCCTCGACGACGTCGAAGTCGGGGATTTCGAACTGCTCGCACATCTTATTGCGGATATTGCCCAGCACGCGCCGCTCGATGGACTCGTGCCCCAGATAGGTCAGGCAGTTATTGCGCACGGCGCCGAACAGATATTTGGGGAGCGAAGTGCTGATACACAATACCGTGCGGTTTTCCCACAGCCACAGCATCAGGTCCTGCACGATATTCTCGGCGGTCTCCTCCCGCTTGACATACATGCGGGCGTAGGTGCAGAGCGTCGGATAATAACGTACGAAAATCTCTTCATACGCCTTCATCTCACCATCGACCAACCGGTTCAGCAAGCAGGTGTCGGATATCTTTTTCCGTTCGGGCATGATGCGAAATTAATAAAAATTCGGATTTAGATTCCCCGGAATAAAAAAAATTGAAATTTTGTGGTTTTCGTTTAGGAACTTTTGTTTTTGAATAGTCTGTAATATAAAAAGCAGAAAAAACATGAACACCCCGAACATAGAAAAACTCCTTGTCAGATATTACAACGACGAACTGCCGTTCGACCAGACGGCCCACGTCGCGGCGTGGATCGCCGCCAGCGAGGAGAACCGCAAAATCGCCGAACAAGTCTATTACATCTGTTTCGCCGCCGAAACGCAGGAAGCGAAAGCCGCCCTCGACACCGCCGGCGCACTGCGGAAGGTCAAAGGCCGCATCCGGGCCGAAAAATGGCGCCGGACACTCCGGCAGGTCGAGCGCGCGGCCGCCGTCATGCTGCTGCCCTTGGTCGGCCTGTCGGCCTATCTGCTGATGCAGGTGGGATACAAATACAACAGCATGGTCGAAATCCGCTCCACAACGGGTATGGTCAGCTCCGTCACCCTTCCCGACGACACGCGCGTATGGCTCAACTCCAACTCCTACCTGCGCTACCCCGCCAAATTCACCGGCAAGGAGCGCCGCGTGGTGCTCTACGGCGAAGGCTACTTCGACGTGACCAAAGACCCCGAACGCAAATTCGTGGTCGAAGCGCAATCGACCGAGATAGAGGTTTACGGCACGGAGTTCAACGTGGAAGCCTATGACGACGAATACATCCGCGCGACGCTCGTGTCGGGGCGCATCGGCATGAAGTACGACGACGCCAACCACCGCAGCCAATTGGTGCAGATGATGCCCGACCAGCAGATAACCTACAACGCCCGCACGGGGGTAATCTACCTCAACACGGCCAACATTCCGTGCAACACCTCGTGGAAAGAGGGCAAGATCGTCCTCAGCAACACCCCGCTCAAGGACGCCCTGCGCATGATCGGCAACAAATACAACGTCTCGTTCAACATCCGCAACGACGAACTGCTCGGAAACACCTTCACGGGTACGTTCTCGAACCAGAGTCTCGACCTGATCCTCAAACACTTCTCCATTTCGTCGAAGATCAAATTCCGACGGATCGACCAGACGGCCGGCGACAAAGCCTCGGCGGGCCGGGCCGTATTCGAAGTCTACTGAAAAACCGCACGAACCGATTTGCCTACAACCATAAACAAAAAAACCGAATGACACCATGACACCGACCTGACACAAAAAAACATACGGAAAGACCTGCACGTCCTCCCGTATGCCGAATCGTTAAGATCACCCGGCCGCATGAAACGGCCGGACTAACCTAAAACTCAATTCTTACAAACTTATGAAAAAAATCTTTTCCACCCAAATTATGGGGGGGGGAAATTTACACCGTACCCCGGCAGCCGGAGTCAGCCGCTCGGTCCGGTCGTATGCACTGGCGTTGTGCATGGCGTTCGCAATCGCCGCCATCCCCGTACAGGCTCAGGTAAAAAACATCACGCTCAAGGCTTCGAACACCCCCGTTTCGACGGTGATGCAGCAGATCGAGGAGCAGAGCGGCTACACCTTCTTCTACAACACCAAGGATATTCCGCTCGACCGGAACGTCACCCTTTCGGTCGCGAACAAGGACATCCGCGCCGCACTCGACGAACTGTTCCGCAACACCAACGTCAGCTATTCGATCGACAACAAGAGCATCATCCTCTCGGCCCGCGGGGGCGCGCAGCCGCAGCAGGCCAGCCAGATCACCGGCAGGATCGTCGATAAGAACGGCGTGCCCGTCATCGGCGCCACGATCATGATTTCGGGCACCACGCAGGGCACGACCTCCGGCGTCGACGGAACGTTCGCACTCCAGTCCAACGTCTCGCCGGCCGGCATGATCCTCGACGTTTCGTTCATCGGCTACAAGCCGCAGCGCATCTCGGTGAACAACCGCACGTCGCTCTCCGTCACGCTCGAAGAGGACGACCAACAGATCGAAGCGGTCGTAGTGACGGCGCTGGGCATCAAACGGCAGGAGCGCGCCGTATCCTACAACGTGCAGAACATATCGGACGAAGTATTCCTGACGCGCGACGCCAATATGGTCAACAGCCTCGCGGGCAAGATCGCCGGTGTAACCATCAACGCCAGCGCCGCAGGCGTCGGCGGCGAAACGAAGGTCGTGATGCGCGGTTCGAAATCCATCGCCGGCAGCAACAACGCCCTTTACGTGCTCGACGGCATTCCGCTGCCGTCGCTCTCGCTGACCAACCCCGGCGACGAGTTCACCATCATGCGCGAGAACAACCTCACGGGCGACGGCATCTCCAACTTCAACCCCGACGACATCGCGTCGATGGCCGCGCTGACCGGCCCCTCGGCCGCCGCGCTTTACGGTTCGCAGGCCGCCAACGGCGTGCTGATGCTCACCACGCGCAGCGGCGAGGAGGGCGTCTCGGTCAATTACAGCAACAACACGACCTTCATGTCGCCGTTCCTAACCCCGGCCTTCCAGAACACCTACGGAGCCAAGGACGGCTACTACGCTTCGTGGGGCACGAAACTCGCCGCCAAGCAGTCGTGGACGCCGACCGACTTCTACCAGACGGGATACAACACTTCGAACTCGGTGGGACTCTCCTTCGGCGGCAAGAAGAGCCAGACCTATGTTTCGGCGGGCGTGGTGACGGCCGAGGGCATCATTCCGAACAACGAATACAACCGTTACAACTTCACGGCCAACCACAGCTCGTCGTTCCTCGACGAGCGCATGCACCTGAGCGTGCTGGGCATGTACATGAACGTCAATGAGCAGAACATGCTCTCGTCGGGCCAGTACTACAACCCGATGATCCCGGTTTACCTCATGTCGCCGAGCGACGACATCCGCAAATACGCCGTCTACGAACGTTACAACGCTTCGCGCAACTTCCCGGTGCAGTACTGGCCGTGGGGATCGCAGAGCCTGCAGATGCAGAATCCCTACTGGATCACCAACCGCAACATGTTCAACACGGGCAAGGACCGTTTCCTGTTCGGCGCCTCGCTCAAATACGACGTGACCGACTGGCTCGACATCACGGGACGCGCCCGCATCGACTACACGCACATCACGGCCGAGCAGAAGAACTACGCTTCGACGCTGGGACTCTTCGCCGGCGACAAGGGCCGCTATTACAACAACACCTACACCACCTCGCAACGTTACGCCGACGTGCTGGCCAACATCCACAAGACCTTCGCCGACGGAGCGTTCTCGCTCAACGCCACCCTCGGCGCCTCGATCGAGGACTACAAGCACCGCACGATACTGCTCGGCGGCGACCTGACGGGCGTGCCCAACCTCTTCACGCTGGCCAACATGACCACCAACAAGAGTCAGGCGAAGGAGACCATCAACGACCAGACGCAGTCGCTTTTCGCCACACTGCAGCTGGGTTATAAGAATATGGTATTCCTCGACGTGACGGCGCGCAACGACTGGGTGACGGCGCTGGCCAATACCTCCAAGACGTCGATGTTCTACCCGTCGGTAGGTCTTTCGGCCGTGCTGACCGACATCTTCAAGGTCGATTCACGCGTACTGTCGTTCGCCAAGATCCGCGCATCGTACGCCGAAGTGGGCAACGCCCCGATGCGCTGGATCACCATTCCGACCTACCCCGTATCGGACGGCACGCCGCAAACATCGACCTACCTCACCTCGGACGACTTCAAACCCGAACGCACCAAATCGTGGGAGGTCGGCGCCGACGGAGCGGTCCGCCGCGACACGACCTTCACCAATTACACCACCTTCTCGCTCTGGGACACCTACCGCGCAGCGCATCCCCTGCTGACGCTCATCCACCCCGAAAAGGTCGGCGACCTGATCAATACGATGCTGCGCATCCACGAACAGCAGGGCAAACTTCCCGTCTGGCACCTGATGGGCTGCGAGACCGACTGTATGGTCGGCAATCCGGCCATCCCCGTGGTGGCCGACGCCCTGCTGAAAGGATTCGGCGGCTTCGACCGGGCGAAAGCCTACGAAGCGATGAAGAGTTCGGCCATGCGCGACGACCGGGGGCTGGACCTCTACAAGAGGTACGGATATATTCCCTATGAGTTCAACGAATCGGTCGGATACTGTCTCGAATACGCCATCGCGGACTGGGCGCTGGCGCAGGCCGCGCAGCGCGAAGGCAGACGGGAGGATTACGACTATTTCCTCGCCCGCAGCAAGGCCTACCGCCATTATTTCGACCCCTCGACCGGGTTTATCCGCGGCAGATCGGCGTCGGGCGCATGGCGCACGCCTTTCGATCCGTTCCACTCGCGCCACATGGAGCAGGACTACACCGAAGGCAACGCATGGCAGTACACATGGCTCGTGCCGCACGACATCGAAGGACTCATGGAGTGCTTCGGCGGCCGGGAACGCTTCGTCGGGAAGCTCGACTCGCTGTTCCTCGCCGAAGGCGACATGGGCGCGCACGCTTCGCCCGACATATCGGGGCTGATCGGCCAGTACGCCCACGGCAACGAGCCGAGCCACCACATAACCTATATTTACACGATGATCGGGCAACCGTGGAAATGCGCCGAGAAGGTGCGCCGCATCCTCGGCGAACTCTACCACGACCGTCCGGAAGGACTCTGCGGCAACGAGGACGTCGGGCAGATGTCGGCATGGTACGTACTCTCGGCGCTGGGTATGTATCAGGCGGAGCCGGCCGGCGGCCGCTACTTCTTCGGCTCGCCCGCCGTAGACGGCGCGACGCTGCGGGTCCGCGGCGGGGAATTCCGCATCACGGCTGCGGACAACTCGCCGGAGAACATCTACATACAGCGCATTACGCTCAACGGCGAAGCGTACCGGAAATATTACATCGATTACGCGGAGATCGCCGCAGGCGGGGAACTCCGCTTCGAAATGGGTCCCGAACCCGCAGACTGGACAAAACAGCAACCCCTATGAAACGACTTTTACTGCTGACGGCGTGCGCGGCCGCCGCTGCATGCAGCGCCGACTGGCGCGACGCAAGCCTTCCGCCGCAGAAACGGGCCGAACTGCTGACGGCCGAGATGACGCTCGACGAGAAGATCGGACAGCTGACATCGCCTTACGGCTGGGAGATGTACGAACGGCACGGCGACTCGGTCCGTCTGACCGACGCTTTCCGCGAAGCGGTGCAAAACGGACATATCGGCATGTTGTGGGGTGCGTTCCGCGCCGATCCGTGGACGCAGAAAGACCTGCGGACGGGGCTGACCCCGCAGCTGGCGGCGCGGCTGGCCAACCGAATGCAGCGCTACGCCGTGCAGCACTCGCGGCTGGGTATTCCCCTCTTCCTCGCCGAGGAAGCCCCCCACGGCCACATGGCCATCGGGGCCACGACATTCCCCACGGCGCCGGGACAGGCTTCGACATGGAACCCGGAGCTGATCGAACGCATGGGCAAGGTCATCGCCGCCGAAATCCGCCTGCAGGGCGGACATATCTGTTACGGTCCCGTGCTGGACATCGTCCGCGACCCGCGCTGGTCGCGCACCGAAGAGAGCTACGGCGAGGACCGTTACCTGACGGCGCGCATCGGTGAAGCCTATGTCCGCGGCACGGGTTCCGGCGACCTCTCACAGCCGCGGCACGCCCTCTCGACACTCAAGCACTTCATCGCCTACGGCGCATCGGAGGGCGGCCAGAACGGCGGAAGCAACCTGCTGGGCGAACGCGAACTGCGCGAGACCTACCTGCCGCCGTTCGAAGCGGCCGTAAAGGCCGGAGCGCGCTCGGTGATGACGGCCTACAACTCGGTGGACGGCATTCCCTGCACGGCCAACCGCCGCATGCTGACCGACATCCTGCGCGGCGAATGGGGCTTCGACGGCTTCGTGGTCTCCGACCTGCTGAGCATCGAAGGGCTGCACGAGACGCACGGCGTGGCCGGAAGCGTCCGGGAAGCCGCCGTGCAGGCATTGCGGGCGGGCGTGGACGCAGACCTGAAGGGCGGCGCCTTCGCCTCACTCCGCGAGGCCGCGGAAGCGGGCGACGTCGCCGAAGCGGAGATCGACCGGGCCGTGGAGCGCGTGCTGGCCCTGAAGTTCGAAATGGGACTGTTCGAGAACCCCTATATCGACGAAGCTGCCGCCGCGGAGGTCGGATGCGCCGCCCACTCGGAGCTGGCGCTCGAAGCGGCTCGGCAGTCGGTGACGCTGCTCGAAAACCGCAGCGGCACCCTGCCGCTCGATCCCCGGCGCCTGCGGCGGGTAGCCGTCATCGGTCCCAACGCCGACAACATCTACAACCAGTTAGGGGATTATACGGCCCAGCAGACAGCGGCGAACACCGTCCGGGACGGGCTGGAAAAACTGCTGGGGCGCGACCGCGTCGTCTACAGCCGCGGCTGTACGGTGCGCGGCGGCGATCGGTCGGAAATCGCGGCGGCCATCTCCGCGGCCCGCGGCGCAGATGCGGCGGTCGTGGTCATCGGCGGATCGAGCGCCCGCGACTTCGATACGGAATTCCTGCAAACGGGCGCGGCCAAAGCCGCGCACGACGAGGTGCGCGACATGGAGTGCGGCGAAGGTTTCGACCGAGCGACGCTCGCGCTGCTCGGAGAACAGGAAGAGCTGCTGCGGCGCATAAAGGCGACGGGAACGCCGCTTATCGTGGTCTGCATCGCAGGCCGTCCGCTCGACCTGAGCCGGGCCTCCGAACAGGCCGACGCCCTGCTGATGGCGTGGTATCCGGGCGCACGAGGCGGCGACGCCGTCGCCGAGACGATCTTGGGCCGCAACAACCCCGCGGGCCGTCTGCCCATCACCATTCCCCGCGCCGAAGGGCAAATTCCCGTCTACTACAACAAAAAACGGCCTGCGAACCACGACTACACCGATCTCACGGCCGCGCCGCTCTATCCGTTCGGTTACGGGCTGAGTTACTCGACATTCGAATACGGCGGCCTCGAAGCGCGGCAGAGCGGCGACAACGTCCTCGAAGTCAGCTGCCGCATACGCAACACCTCGGACCGCGAAGGCGACGAAGTCGTACAGCTCTACATCTCGGACATGGTCGCCTCAACGGTACGTCCGCCCAGACAGCTCGGCGGCTTCCGGCGCATCCGGCTCGCACCGGGCGAACAACGGCAGGTAAGCTTTACGCTCGGAGACGAAGCGCTGGCGCTTATCGACCCGCAGGGCCGCCGCGTGGTGGAAAAGGGCGACTTCGTCATCGCCGTCGGCTCGTCGTCGCAAGATATCCGCCTGCAAACAACCGTAACACTCGAATAACGTCATGAAACACTTTGCATACCTGCTTCCGGTCTGCTGCCTGCTCTTCGCGGCCTGCCGGAAAGACTCCCCCGCCACCGAAATCATCCCGGCGCCCCGCTCCGTAAAGGCCGGACAGGGAACGTTCGACCTCGGCGGCGGCATCCGCATCGCCCCGGCCGACCCGCTGCTCCGCCCGGCGGCCGACTACCTCGCACAACTGCTCCGGGAGGAAAACGTCGCGGCGGCTCAGGACGCCGGGAACGCCAATCTTTCGCTCGAACTCGATCCCCGGCTGCCGCAGCAGGGCTACACCCTGAAAATCACCCCGGCGCGGATCGAACTGCGCGGCGGCTCCTGCGAGGGCGTCGTTTCGGCGGCGGCATCGCTGCGCCAGCTCCTATGGGCCGGAAAGGGATCGCTGCCGGCGCTCGAAATCGACGACGCCCCGCGCTTCGCATGGCGCGGCTTCATGCTCGACGTCGCGCGCCACTTCTTCACCAAGGAGGAGGTCATGTCGCTGACGGACCGGCTGGCCTGCTACAAGTTCAACCGCCTGCACCTGCACCTGACCGACGACCAAGGGTGGCGGATCGAAATCAAACGCTACCCGCTCCTGACCCGGCGCGGGGCATGGCGCACTCCGAACAAACACGACAGCGTCTGCCTGCGGCGCGCGGCCGACGAACGCGACCCGAAATTCCTCCTCCCGGAGAAAAACATACGCCGCGAACAGGGCAGAATCCGCTACGGAGGTTACTACACGCAGGACGACATCCGCGAGATAGTCGCTTACGCGGCACAGCGCGGCATCGAGGTCATTCCCGAAATCGACCTGCCGGGGCACTCGCTGGCGGCCATCGGCTGTTATCCGCAGCTGGCGTGCGACGGCCGCGGCGGCTGGGGCAAACACTTTTCGACACCGCTCTGCATCGGCCGCGACAGCACGATCGCATTCTGCAAAAACGTGCTGACAGAGCTGTTCGATCTCTTTCCGTCGCAATACGTCCATATCGGAGGCGACGAAGTGGAGCGCACGCCGTGGGAGACGTGCCCGGACTGCCAGCGGCGCATCCGGGCAGAGAAGCTGGAAGGCGCAGGCGAACTGCAGGCATGGTTCACCCGTGAAACGGAGCAGTTTCTGGCGGCACACGGCAAAACGCTGCTCGGCTGGGACGAGATCACCGAAGACGGGCTGACCCCGCAGAGCGCGGTGATGTGGTGGCGCAGCTGGATGCCCTCCACCCTGACCGCGGCGCTCCAGAACGGACACCGCGTCATTGAGTCGCCTTCGGAATTTCTCTACCTCAACGGCGAACTCGACCGCAACACGCTCGGCAAGGTTTACGGCTGGGAACCCCTTCCGGAATCCCTGCGGGCATGGGAAGAGGGCCTGCTCGGCATTCAGGCCAACATGTGGACCGAGGATGTCCCGACGGCCGACGCGGCGGGCGAGCGGCTCTTCCCGCGGCTGCTGGCCGTGGCCGAGACGGCATGGAGCGCTCCGGAGAAGCGGGACTTCGCCGATTTCCGGCGCCGTCTCCCCCTGCACCTGCATCAGCTGGAACGCGCAGGCTGGAACTACCGGCTCGACGACGTCGAGGGCGTCTGCGACGACAACGTCTTCATCGGCGCCGCTACGGTGCGCCTGCTGCCGCCCGAATCGGCCGAACTGTACTACACGCTCGACGGAACGGTTCCCGACACCGCGTCGCAACGCTACACCGCGCCGTTCAGCATCACCGACAGCTGCACGCTCACGCTGCGCTGCTACAACCGACGCGGCGTCGCGGCAGAGATTCGCCGGGCCTCGTTCCGCCCCACGCGCTACGCCGAACCGAGCGCCGATGCCGGGAACCTGCAAAACGGACTGCTGGTGCGCTGGTACGATTACGACGGCGACAACTGCGCGGATATCGACGAAGCGCCCCTGCAGGCGAATTTCATCACCGACAGCGTCGTTATTCCCGACGGCGTGACGGGCAACATCGGATTGATCTGCGACGGCTATATCGACATTCCGGCCGACGGCATCTATTCGTTTTACACCTATTCCGACGACGGAAGCACGCTCGCCATCGACGGGCGAACGGTCGTCGACAACGACGGCCTGCACTCCCGCACCGAACGCAGCGGACAGGCCGCCCTGCGGCGCGGCGTGCACTCCTTCTCGCTGCGCTACTTCGACACCAACGGCGGCGTACTGGAGGCCGGAATCATCGACTCCGAAGGCCGGCGCATCCCGTTTTCGAGCCGGATGCTGAAACACTGAGACAAAACCGCTTCCCGAAACCGCACGCACGGACACGCTCCCTAACGGCCGCAAAGGGCAACCGATCCGCACGGCAGGCAGTCCCGCAGAGACGGCTACTTACCCTCCGGAAAATGCAATTCACCCGCGCTGCAATGTGTTGCAGCGCGGGTGAAATCGTAAAATCAGAACTCGTCAGACAGCCTCTTGGCATTCCGGCCCCGGATTCAGTCATCTTTTTTCGCCGGACTTCGAGCCGTTCGCGGACTTCTCACGCTCCTCGCGGGCCTTCATCACCTCCTTGCGGGCCTTCATCACCTCCTTGCGGGATTCGAATTTCTCGCGGCCCGACAACACGCGCTCCTCGTAGCGGCGCTGCTGGAATCGGCCGACCCAGTCGGGCGCAAGCACGATCGCCACATAGAATCCGGCCTGCATCATGCAATAGAATGCGATCTGAAGCCACAAACTGCCGTCAAGCATGCCGTCGAGCAGCCAATGGCCGGGCAGCGGAAAAAAGCAGAACAGTACCAGCAGCAGGGCCGTGTCCAGCCGCTCGCTGCGCGACCAGCCCAGACGCCGCCAATAGATGAGGATGAAGAGCAGGTTGAGGCACAGCATCCAAGTAACCAGCATGCGCGGCGAAAGCGCCGCCGTTTCGGGCCTGAACAGCACGGTCCAAAGCCCCGGCACTACAGGAAGCAGCACCTGCATGCACAACAATAGAATTTTCCGACGTTTGGTTTTCATAGGCGCACAAAAATCGGCAGGTCTCCGCCTGCACAAAAAGACACCCTTAAATATATGAAAAAATACGGAACGGCACAAACATTCGGTTCTTTTTCTGCAAACTGCGACGGCAGGCAGCTCCGGTTCCAGCCGGGAAATATCCGGAAGCGGACGGGATACCCCAAGCTGCGCAGGACAACCGGTATCGGACGAGACAACAAGAGCCGGCCGGGAATAACAGGCAACCGGCCGGGAACAGCCGGCACCGCACCGGAATATCCGAAACCTATGAGAACACAAGTCCCGGCGACCGAAAAGGCCGCCGGGACCATAGAATGTCCGTAAAGGTTAAGTCACTAATCCCGGACATTTCCCGTGCGTTGCACGCACGGGAGGATAATTCCGGAATACGGAGCGCCGGACGCCGCCGAAGCCTATCCCAGCTTCATCACGTCGTCGATACCCATATCCTTATAAGTGGTCGCAAGCTCCTCGCTGCGGTCCGAAATGACCAGCAGTTTGTCGCCCAGCAGCAGTTCGGTCTTGCCCTGCGGCACGAAATACTCGCCGTTGCGGCAGACCATCATCACCAGCGTATTTTCCGGCAGCGTGATGTCCTTGAGCATGTGCCCGCTTTCGAGCATCGTCTCATTGACCTCCACCTCCGTAAGGGCCGACTTCATATCCTGATGCATATCGACGCTGAAGGCCGATTCGCGCTCTTCGTAAGCCAGCCCCAGCAGGTTGGCCATACCGCTCACGGTGGTGCCCTGCACCAGCAGCGAAATGATCGTGCCGAGGAATACGACGTTGAACAGCAGTCCCGCGTTTTCCACATGCGCCATCAGGGGATAGATGGCGAAGAGAATCGGCACGGCGCCGCGCAGTCCCACCCACGACACGTAGAGCCGCGCCTTGGTGGTGAACTTGCGGAACGGGGCCATGCAGATGAAGACCGTCAGCGGGCGCGCCACCAGAATCATGAACGCCCCCACCAGTCCGCCCAGAATCAGCACACGGGGTTCGAGCAGTTCGTTGCTGTTGACGAACAGACCCAGCGTGAGGAACATCACGATCTGCATGAGCCACGTAAAACCGTCGAAGAAGACCGTCAGCGGACGTTTCTGCTGCAACTTGTAGTTTCCGACGACCAGCCCCGAAAGGTAGACGGCCAGATAGCCGTTGCCCTTGATCAGGTCGGTGAAGGCGAACGAGAAAAAGATGAACGCCAGCAGCAGCACCGAGTAGAGCGAATGGTTGGCGAGGTTGATGCGGTTGATCGTCCAGACGGCCAGACGGCCGATCAGGTACCCCGACAGGGCGCCGACGATCATCTGCACGACGAAAAACACCACGCTCATACCCATTCCCACGCTGCCCGAACTGTGCGACACCACGCTGATGAGCAGAATGGTCATCATATAGGCCATCGGGTCGTTCGAGCCGCTCTCCAGCTCCAGCAGGGGCCGCAGGTTCTGCTTCAACCCCTGCTTCTTGCTTCGCAGGATCGAGAAAACCGAAGCTGAGTCGGTCGAGGACATCGTGGAGGCGAGCAGCAGCGCCAGTACGAACGGCATCTCGATCCCCAGCCACGGAGCCACCAGCCACACGAACGAGGCCAGTATGAATGCCGTCATGACCACCCCCGCCGTAGCCAGCACGACGCCGGGTCCGATGATGGGTTTTATCTCCGAGAACTTCGTGTCCATACCTCCCGTGAAGAGGATGATGCACAAAGCGATCATACCGACGAACTGGGTCATCTCGACCGAGCGGAACGAGATGAAATTCAAGCCGAACAGCATGCCGACTCCAAGGAAAAGCAACAGCGCGGGTGCGCCGAAACGATACGCGACCTTACCCGCTATCACCGCCACGAAGAGCAGCAACGCACCTACCAATACTACATTTTCACCACTGATGTCTATCATTCCTTAATCTTTTTCTTTCAGGCCTGCGCTTTGCCGACAGCCTTCGGTTGCGTTTTGTCCGCGATCTTCAGCTCCGTCAGCGGCTTGTACTCCAGATCCGCATATTCGAAAGCCTGCATGGCGGCGAAGCGGTTGCCGGGCGTGCGGTAGAGAGCCACCGTCAGCGCCGGAACCTGCGCACGTTTCATGCCGAGCAGACGCTCCGCATCTCCGTCCGAGACGGCCTGCATCACGTCGCTGCGGATGCCGCGGTCGAAATAAAGCTCCTCGTAAAGCAGGAAACAACGCTCCTCCCGGTGGAAAGGCGCCCCGCCCGAACCGAACATCTGGGCCGCAGCCATAATCATGCCTGCCACTACCAGAATTCCGCCGATGAACACGATCGACGAACGCAGGTTGTTCGTGAGGTCGGCGCCATACATGTTATTCACTACGATCATCGCTGCGCCGGCGACAAACAGCACGGCGGGCAGCAGTTGGAACTTGCGGCGTTTCACCACAATGTTTCCCGGCAAGGCGTACAGCGCCTCGCAGATTTTATTCTTATCCATATCCTTTTCATTATCAAACGTTAGTATTTTATCAGAGAAACCGGCAAAATACACACGCTAAATAATGAGCCGGCGCAGACGGTAGACATAGTAATCCACCGCATGCAGACCGACGGACAGGTCAGAAGATTTGAATTCCGAGGTTGCTTTCGCGCTTCCCCTCGCGTGCCGGTCCGCGGCATAGCGGTCGGCGGCCGGACCGGATTCGGCATGACCGCCGCGCTGGAAGACCGGAGCGGCCGGAGCGGGCGACACCTCTCCAAGCACGCGGGGCAGGTTCAGGTCGGCGTTGTATTCGCGCTCGCAAAGCCACACGGCGTCGGAGGCGCGATCGACCGAAAGCGTGACGGAGACATGCCCCGCGTCATGCGCAAGCGTCCGGCCGCCGCCCCCGCAAAAGAGCAGACAGCCGAAAAGGCCCAACAGTATGACGACAATTTTACGCATGCCCGATTCGGTCGGCGGCAGGAGACAGAGACGGCGCAGGCCGCATACAGGCCGCATCGGATCGCCGCAGGCGAAACCGCTCTGTCCGAGCCGGAATTTACTTCGGCAAAGTTAACAATTTCCGCGGAATATCCCACTCCGGCCGGGCAAAAAGAACTTATTGCGGGATAAAAATGTACGTAATCGTCCCCTGCTGGCGCGCAGGGGCCGACTGGTCGATATTGAAGCGCGAAACCCGCGCCGCACGCAGGGCCGATTCGCGCATGCACTCGTCGCCGCCGCTCTGCACACGGGCGTTGACCACCTCGCCCGCACGGTTGACCGTGATTTCGACGACCACGTCGCCCCCGCCCTCGCAGCGGTAAGCCGGGATATTGAGGCTGCGCGAGGTGCGCACCGGATCAGTCAGCGAAAAGGAGACCGTCACGCGGCCCTTGACCTTGCGGTCCTGACGCTCCTCGTCCTTCCCCGCGCCGTTGCGCTCGCGGATGGCCCGCTCTTCGGCCAGCCCCTGCTCGTAGGCTTCGCGGTTGGCCTGCATGCGCCGCTCGGCTTCGGCCGCGGCGTCGTTCAGCGCCGCGGCGTTGGTGCCGCGGTCGTCGCGGAGTTTCTCGTTCAGGGCGTTTTCGTTGGAGACCTGATTCTGAACGCTTTTCCAGTCTATCGGGTCCTGCTGCTGCCGCTCGCGGACCTGCTGTTCGAGCCGGTCGCGCTCCTTCTCCAGTTCGGCCAGCGTCTGCAGGTCGATAAACATTCCCTGCGTGTGGGGCCTGCGGCCGACGACGATCTTCGACGAAACGAAGGCGATCATCAGCACAAGATAGGCTATAATGGTCACGCACAAGCCGATGCGGTGGTCGTAGGCCCACACGCCGGCATCCTCTTTGCGGTTGTCGAACGGCAATTTGAGACGCGGACGGCGCACCGTCTTGGGTTTATTGTCGGGTATATTCTCTGCCATCGGAGGTTGTCATAATTTTGAGCAAAAATAGCGTTTTTTAACGATTTTTTCATATCTTTGGGCGCAAATATTCAGAAACACTGCTTATGTCGACAAAACAACAAACGCTGAAGGCCCCGATCTCTTTCTCCGGCAAGGGCCTCCATACGGGTGTCAAAGTGACCATGACCGTGAACCCCGCCGATGCGGACACCGGAATCGTATTCCGCCGCACGGACATCGAGGGTCAACCCATAATTCCCGCCTTGTGCGACAACGTCGTAGACACTTCGCGCGGTACGACCATCGAATCCGGCGGTCACCGCGTAAGCACGATCGAACACATCATGTCGGCGCTCTGGACGCTGGGCGTGGACAACGCCGTAATCGACATCGACGCGGGCGAAACCCCGATCATGGACGGTTCGGCCTGCGCCTATGCCAAGGCCATCACCGAAGTCGGCATCACCGACCAGCCGGCCGAGCGCAAGTTCTACCACGTGACCGAAAAGATGGTCTACACGATCCCCGAAAAGGGCGTGGCGATCATCCTCTACCCCGATGACGAATTCTCCGTCTCGCTGCACGTGGACTACAACTCGAAGGTGATCGGCAACCAGTATGCCACCTTCAACCCCGGCGACAACTTCGCCGACAAAATCGCCCCGTGCCGCACGTTCGTCTTCCTGCACGAGCTGGAGCCGCTGATGAAGATGAACCTCATCAAGGGCGGCGATCTGGACAACGCCATCGTCGTGGTCGAGAACCCCGTTCCGGACGAGCAGCTGGAGCACCTCAAGAAGATCTTCAACAAGCCCGACATCGAGATCAACGCAGGCTACCTGAACAACCTCGAACTGCGCTGCAACAACGAGCTGGCGCGCCACAAACTGCTCGACCTGCTGGGCGACTTCGCGCTGCTGGGCGTACGCATCAAAGGCCGCGTCTGGGCAACCCGCCCCGGCCATTACGCCAACACGGAGTTCATGAAGCAGCTCAAGCACACCATCCGCAAGGCCGGCGAGAAGCCCCGTTACCAGTACGACTGCCGCAAGCCGCCCCTCTACGACATCAACGACATCCGCCACCTGCTGCCCCACCGTCCGCCGTTCCTGCTGGTGGACCGCATTTTCCACCGCGACGCCACCTCCGTGGCCGGCATCAAGAACGTCACGATGAACGAGCCGTTCTTCGTGGGACACTTCCCCGACGAACCCGTCATGCCGGGCGTGCTGATCGTCGAAGCCATGGCGCAGTGCAGCGGCATTCTGGTGCTGGGCGACGTGCCCGATCCCGAAAACTACTCAACCTACTTCATGAAGATCGACGGGGTCAAATTCAAGCGCAAAGTCGTTCCGGGCGACACGCTTCAGTTCGAAATCCACCTGCTGGAACCCATCCGCCGCGGCGTAGCCGTCGTGGAGGCCAAAGCCTTCGTGGGCGAAACGCTCGCATGCGAGGCCGTCCTGATGGCGCAGGTCGTAAAAAATAAAAAGTAAAGGAGATGATCAGCAAGCTGGCATATGTTCATCCCGACGCCAAAATCGGGAACAACGTCACGGTCGAACCCTTCGCCTGCATCGCGGGCGACGTGGTTATCGGCGACGACTGCTGGGTAGGTCCCGGCGCGGTGATTCACGACGGCGCCCGCATCGGCAAGGGGTGCAAGATCCATACCGCCGCATCGGTCTCCTGCCTGCCGCAGGACCTGAAATTCGCAGGCGAAGTGACCACGGCCGAGATCGGCGACTACAACGACATCCGCGAATACGTGACCATCAGCCGCGGCACCGCATCGACGGGCACGACCCGCATCGGCAACCGCAACCTGCTGATGGCCTACGTCCATGTGGGCCACGACTGCGTCGTCGGCGACAACTGTGTGATCGCCAACCGCGTATCGCTCGCCGGCGAAGTGCATGTCGGCAACTGGGTGGTGATCGGCGGCCATGCGGCCGTACACCAGTGGACGCATATCGGCGACCACGTCATGATTCAGGGCGGCGCGCTGCTGGGACAGGACGTCCCGCCGTTCATCATCGTGCGCAACGACACGATGCGCTTCGCGGGCATCAACAAGATCGGGCTTTCGCGCCGCGGCTTCACGCCCGAACGCATCGCCGAGATTCACGACGCCTGCCGCATCCTCTTCCAGAGCGGACTGAACTACATGTCGGGCTGCGAAGAGGTCGAAAAGCAGATCCCGCAAAGCGCCGAGCGCGACGAACTGGTGAAATTCATCCGCGAATCGAAGCGCGGAATCATCAAACCCTATGAATCCAAGGCCAAAGAGGAGTAAAAATTTCGTATAAATATTGGTATATCGGAATTTTTCATTATATTTGCAGTGTCGAAAGACAAAGCGAAGCGGTAAGGGGACGGTAAGTCCCCTTATTTTATACCATATACGACCGAATTTCAGAAACATGATCGACACGAAAAAGATAATCGAAGCGGCAGAACGCAAACTTCAGGGCACGGATATGTTCGTCGTGGGCTGCACCTGCACGCCCGGCAACGAGATCGAACTGCTGATCGACAGCGACACGTCGGTAGCCATCGAAGCGTGCGCGGAGCTGAGCCGGGCCGTCGAAGCGGAATTCGACCGCGACGAAGAGGATTTTTCGCTCACGGTAGCCTCCGCAGGCATCGGTTCGGAGCTGAAAAGCCTGCGGCAATACCGCAAGCTGATCGGCGGCACGGTCGAGGTGCTGCTCAATTCAGGGATCAAGATGCTCGCAAAACTCGATGCTGCCGACGACGAGGGCATCACGATCTCGTACGAGGAGAAGCAGGCCGTCGAAGGCAAGAAACGCAAGCAGCTGGTGACCGTCACGCGCCGCTATGCGTTCGACGAAATCAAGTCCACGAAGGAGTGGCTGGATTTCAAATAGGCCGCCGTCCGGCAACGCAGACAGCAAACACAGGCTGAGAAGGCAGACCGGGAGCAGGACAAAAACCGGAAGCAGGACGCAGATGAGAGGCAAACGCAGCTGAGGGGCGGTACGCAGGCTTGGAGCGGCCCTCAGACAAGAAGCAGCCCCCGGACCGGGACGCTATCCGGCATGCAGACGAAAAAAGCCGCGGATTACAGAAGCATAAACTAAAAACAAGATAAACGACACAATGGACAATCTCAATCTTATCAGCAACTTTGCCGAGTTCAAAGAGCTGAAAAACATTGACAAAAGTACGATGATCGGCGTGCTGGAGGACGTTTTCCGCCACGCACTGCAAAAACAGTATGAGACGGACGAGAATTTCGACGTCATCATCAACCCCGAAAAGGGCGACCTCGAAATCTGGCGCAACCGCACTGTCGTCGAAGACGGCGCCGTCGAAGATCCGAATGCGCAGATCGCCGTTTCGGAGGTCAAGGCCATCGACCCGACCTACGAGATCGGCGACGAATACGCCGACGAGATCAAACTCTCGTCGTTCGGCCGCCGCGCCGTGTTGTCGCTGCGCCAGAACCTCGCCTCGCGCATTCTCGATCTGGAGAAGGCCAGCCTTTACGAGAAGTATTCGGAAAAGGTCGGCGAGATCGTCACCGGCGAAGTTTATCAGGTATGGAAAAAAGAGGTGCTGATTCTCGACGACGAGGAGAACGAGCTGATTCTGCCCAAGGCGGAGCAGATACCCAACGACTTCTACCGCAAGGGCGATACCATCAAGGCCATCGTCAAGTCGGTCGAGATGAACAACAACCAGCCCCGCATCATTCTTTCGCGCACGGCCAACCAGTTCCTCGAACGCCTGTTCGAGCAGGAGGTTCCCGAAATCTTCGACGGACTGATCACCATCAAGAAGATCGTCCGCATCCCCGGCGAACGCGCCAAGGTTGCCGTGGAGTCGTACGACGAGCGTATCGACCCGGTAGGCGCATGCGTCGGCATGAAGGGTTCGCGCATCTATTCGATCGTCAAGGAGTTGCGCAACGAGAACATCGACGTGGTCAACTACACGGCCAACCCGTCGCTGATGATCCAGCGCGCGCTGAATCCCGCCAAGATTTCGAGCATCACCATCGACGAGGAGAAGATGACCGCTTCGGTCTACCTCAAACCCGATCAGGTGTCGCTGGCCATCGGCAAGGGCGGTCTGAACATCCGTCTCTCGAAGATGCTGACGGGTTACGACATCGACGTATACCGCGAAGTGGAGGAAGAGGACGTGGCCCTCACCGAATTCGCCGACGAGATCGACGGCTGGATCATCGACGCTCTGAAGAGCGTCGGCTGTGACAGCGCCAAGAGCGTGTTGGAGCTGCCCGTAGAGGAGATCGCGGCCCGCGCCGACCTCGAACTGGAGCAGGCCCAGAAGGTCGTAGCGATACTGAAGGCGGAATTCGAAGAGTAATCACAAGCGAAAGAAAGGAAAACACACGATATGGGTAACGAAAGAAAATTAAGGCTCATTCAGGTTGCAAAGGAGTTCAAGGTGGGACTGAATACCATCACGGACTTCCTGCAGAAGAAGGGTATCAAGAGCGACGGATCGCCCAACACGCTGGTCGATTCGGAGACTTATGCCGTTCTGGAGAAGGAGTTTGGGGCGAACCGCGCCGCAGGCAACGCACGCGATTCGATCCGTGAGCGCATCTCCCTGAAGCAGACGACCATCACTCTCGAAGAAGCTAAAAAGCAGGAGCGCGAGGAGGAAAAAGAGGTGGTCATCAAAAGCAACGTAATCAGCGTCAAGGATGAAATCCAGCAGCCGAAGATCCTCGGCAAGATCGACCTGTCGCCCAAACCCAAGGCGGCTCCGGCCCCCGCTCCCGCCCCGAAGGCGGAACCGGTGAAACCGGCCGAACAGCCCCGTGCGGCCCAGCCCGCAGCCGCCGCTGCGCCCGTCGAAGCGCCGAAACCCGCGGCGAAGCCCGAACCCGCCGCCGAGAAACCGGCAGCTCCCGAAGTCAAGACGGCACCTGCGGCTCCCGCAGCACCGGCTGCGGCCGCGGCAACTGCGGCGCAGGCCGAAACCGGAAAACCGGCTCCCGCGGCGGCCCCCGCTCCGGTTGCAACTCCGGCAACGACTCCGACTGCGGCACCGGCACCCAAGCCCGAACCCGCAGCGCCGAAAGACAATATCTTCCGCCCCGAAACCGTGACCCTGACGGGTCCGCAGGTGCTCGGCACGATGGACGTGTCGGGATTCGTCGCCGGCGGCAAGCATAAACGCAAACGTCTCCAGAAAGAGAAGGTGGACGTGAGCAAGGCCCCGAAAGGCAATACGCCGGGCGGCAACCGTCAGGGCGGCAATCAGGGCGGACAGGGAGGCCAGAACCGTCCCGGAGGTCCGGGCCAGAACCAGCCCAGACCGGGCGAAGGCCGCCGCAACAAGAACAAGGGCAAGGCGGCTCCCAAGCCGATCGTACGCCCCGAAGTGAGCGACGAGGAGGTTTCGAAGCAGGTAAAGGACACCCTTGCCCGTCTGACGGCCAAGGGCGCCAAGAGCAAAAGTGCAAAATACCGCAAGGACAAGCGCGACGCCGTGGCCGAGCGTATGAACGAGGAGTTCGAACGCGAGGAAATGGAACGTTCGACGCTCAAAGTCACCGAATTCGTGACCGTGAGCGAGTTGGCGACGATGATGAACGTCACGCCGACTCAGGTCATCACGGCCTGCATGAATCTGGGACTGATGGTGTCGATCAACCAGCGTCTCGACGCCGAAGCGCTCGTGGTCGTGGCCGAGGAGTTCGGCTACAAGGTCGAATTCGTCTCGGTGGAGATTCAGGAGGCGATCAACGACGACAACGAAGACAAGGAGGAGGACCTCGTGCCGCGTCCGCCGATCGTGACCGTCATGGGCCACGTGGACCACGGCAAGACCTCGCTGCTGGACAATATCCGCAAGACCAACGTCATCGAGGGCGAGGCCGGCGGCATCACCCAGCATATCGGCGCCTACAGCGTCGAGCTGAACGGCCAGAAGATCACGTTCCTCGACACGCCGGGCCACGAAGCCTTTACGGCCATGCGCGCCCGCGGCGCCGCCGTCACCGACGTTGCGATCATCATCGTGGCGGCCGATGACAGCGTCATGCCGCAGACCGTCGAGGCCATCAACCATGCGCAGGCCGCAGGCGTGCCGATGGTTTTCGCCATCAACAAGATCGATAAACCCAACGCCAACCCCGACCACATCAAGGAACAGCTCTCGCAGATGAACTATCTGGTCGAGTCGTGGGGCGGTAAATATCAGGATCAGGAGGTTTCGGCCAAGAAGGGCATGAACCTCGACAAACTGCTCGAAAAGGTGCTGCTCGAAGCCGAGATGCTCGACCTGAAGGCCAACCCCAACAAGAAGGCGCAGGGCACCGTCATCGAATCGACGCTCGACAAGGGCCGCGGATACGTCTCGACGATCCTCGTGCAGAGCGGTACGCTCCACGTGGGCGACGTGATCCTCTCCGGAACCTACACGGGCCGCGTGAAGGCCATGTTCAACGAAAACGGCAAGAAAGTGGAGTCCGCAGGCCCCTCGACACCGGTTCAGGTGCTGGGTCTGAACGGCGCCCCGCAGGCCGGCGATACGTTCAACGTCATGGAGGACGACCGTTCGGCGCGCGAAATCGCCAACAAGCGCGAGCAGCTGCAGCGCATGCAGGGCATCATGACCCAGAAGCACGTGACGCTCGACGAGATCGGACGCCGCATCGCCATCGGCTCGTTCAAGGAGCTGAACATCATCGTCAAGGGCGACGTGGACGGCTCGATCGAGGCCATGTCGGGTTCGCTCATCAAGCTCTCGAAAGAGACCGTGCAGGTCAACGTTATCCACGCCGCCGTGGGTCAGATTTCGGAATCGGACGTGCTGCTGGCCGCTGCTTCGAACGCCATCATCGTCGGCTTCCAAGTACGTCCGTCGGCTTCGGCGCGCAAGCTGGCCGAGAAGGAGGAGATCGAAATCCGTCTCTACTCGATCATCTACGACGCCATCAACGACATCAAGGACGCTATCGAGGGTATGCTCGAACCGGTCATGAAGGAGGAGATCGTCGCTTCGGTCGAAGTGCTGGAGATCTTCAAGATTTCGAAGGTCGGCACCGTCGCCGGATGCGTCGTCCGCGAAGGCAGGCTCCAGCGCAGCACCCCGATCCGCGTCATCCGCGACGGTATCGTCATCTACACGGGCAAGCTCGGCTCGCTCAAACGTTTCAAGGACGACGTCAAGGAGGTCACCAACGGTCAGGACTGCGGTCTGAACATCGAATCGTTCAACGACATCCGCGTCGGCGACATCGTCGAGGGATACGAACAGGTCGAAGTGAAACGCAAATAGCTACGCTATGCTGCCGAAACGTCTGATTGTTTTGCTGATGTCGCTCTGCACCCTGTGCGGAGCGGCATCGGCCGTTCAGCCCCGGACCGACCTCACGCAGAAGGAGCAGAAGGCGCTGCAGAAGGCTCAGAAGAAGAAGATCCGTCAGGAAGCCCGCCGCTTCGAGAGCCTGCGCAACGACGCCGTGGTGCAGTTCGCCCGCGAGCACCAGCCCTCGGACATCAGCACCCCTTCGTTCGTGAACGACTTCCGGATCTCGAACGTCATCTGCGCCGGAGACAACATCTCCGGCACCGTCATGCTGCATTTCGACATCACGCCGCTTTACGGCGGCTTCCGGCTCTACATGGGCGGCGAGCGCAACGGCACCTACGCCTTTGCCAAAGGTCTCGCCTACCCTTCGTCGGACCATTACGGCCGCATCTACACGATGCGCAGCGGCCAGCCCGAACATATCGTGGTGACGTTCTACAACATCGCGCCGGGCGTGGAGCGGCTCGACCGCGTGGACGTCAGCATGGGTCTGGCGCTCAACGCGCTGAACATCATTTCGATGCGTAACGTGCCGATCTTCTGGACCTACTCCGACAAAGCCATCAAAAACTACGTACAGGAAAACGCAAACAAGGTACCAGCTAACTAAAACCAATACAAACTTAAAGTAAAAATGACTACCCAGATCAAATTTACCACTGCCGAAGAAGCCGTCAAGGTTATCAAATCGGGCGACCACGTACACCTGAGTTCCGTGGCTTCGGCTCCCCAGTGCCTTATCAACGCCATGTGCGCGCGCGGCGAGGCCGGTGAACTGAAGGACGTACACATCCACCACCTGCACACCGAAGGCCCTGCGCCCTATGCCGACGAGAAATTCGAAGGCGTGTTCCAGCTCGACTCGTTCTTCGTGGGCGGCAACGTCCGCAAAGTGACGCAGAGCGGCTACGCCGACTACATTCCGATTTTCCTGAGCGAGACGCAGCGCCTGTACCGCTGCGGCGCGGTTCCCTGCAACGTGGCGATGATTCAGGTATCGACGCCCGACAAACACGGCTTCGTATCGCTCGGCACCTCGGTAGACGCGACGCTGGCCGCCGTGGAGACCGCCGATTACGTGCTCGCCGTGGTGAACAAGCACGTTCCCCGCGCCTTCGGACAAGCCATGATCCACTCGTCGAAGATCGACTATTTCGTGCAGGACGACACTCCGCTGATGGAGGCGCACTTCTCCGAGCCGAACGAGACCGAGACGGCCATCGGCAAGCACTGCGCAGCCCTGATCGAGGACGGCGCGACGCTGCAGATGGGCATCGGCGCCATTCCCAACGCCGTGCTGGCGCAGCTGGGCGGCCACAAGAACCTCGGCATCCATACCGAGATGTTCGCCGACGGCGTGCTTCCGCTGGTGGAGAGCGGCGTAATCAACGGCGAAGCCAAGAATATCGACAAGGGCAAGATGGTCTCGACGTTCCTGATGGGTTCGCAGCGCGTCTACGACTTCATCGACGACAACCCGGCCGTATTGATGATGGACGTGGGCTACACCAACGATCCCTACATCATCTCGAAGAACGACCGCGTGACGGCCATCAACTCGGCCCTGCAGGTAGACATCACGGGACAGGTATGCGCCGACTCGCTGGGCACGAAGTTCTATTCGGGCGTCGGCGGCCAGATCGACTTCGTATACGGCGCATCGCTCTCGAAGGGCGGCAAAGCCATCATCGCCATGCCTTCGGTCACCAACAAGGGCATTTCGAAGATCGCTCCCGTGCTCACGCCGGGCGCAGGCGTCGTCACGACCCGCAACCACATCCACTGGTTCGTAACCGAGCACGGCGCCGTAGACCTCTACGGCAAGACGCTGCAGGAGCGTGCCCGCCTGATTATCTCGGTGGCCGATCCTTCGGCTCAGGAGGAGCTGGACCGCGCCGCTTTCGAGCGTTTCGGCCAGCACCACCACTACGTAAAGAACTACATGAGCAAGTAATAAATTATTACGCAATCGAGAAGCGCCCCTGTTACAGCGGGCGCTTTTTTTGTATCTTTACGCAAACAAAAACACCCCGAAATGAAACGATACGCCTGTATACTGCTTGCACTCCTGTTCGCCGGATGCGCCGCATCCCGCAGGAGCGCCGTCGCAACCGCTCCGCAGGAGAAACAATACGCCGTCATTCTTTCGATGGACGCATTCCGCTGGGACCTCGCAGGCCGCAGCCACACGCCGACGCTCGATTCGCTCGCCCGCGTCGGCACCTATGCCGAAATCTACCCAGTCTATCCCTCGAACACCTTTCCGAGCCATTACGCCATGGCCACGGGCCTGCACCCCGACCACCACGGGGTCGTGAACAACGGCTTCTACGACCGCACGCAGGGACGCCGGCTCTCGGTTTTCGACTCGCTGGACGTCCGCACACCGGGATTCTGGGGCGGAGAGCCGATCTGGAATACGGCGGAACGGCAGGGGCTTACGGCCAACATCTTCATGTGGCCGGGCAGCGAAGTCCCGATCGGCGGCCGTCAGGCGACCGTCTGGACCCGCTACTCGTCCAAACCGGACTACTACCAGCGCGCCGACTGGGTGATCGACGCCATGACGCGCCCCGAAGCGGAGATCCCTGAGCTGGTGATGTGGTACTTCGAAGAACCCGACGCCGCGATGCACACCTACGGCCCCGAATCGCCCGAAGCCGTGGGCCGCGCCGAGCATATCGACTCGGTGCTCCGCTACTTCTTCCGCGAGATACGCCGCTCGCCCGTCTTCGACCGCATCAACTTCATCGTCACGGCCGACCACGGCATGGCCGAGCTTTCGCCCGACCGCTACATCAACCTGCTGCCGCTGCTCGACACGGCGCAGGTCGTGCGCGTCGTTCCGGGCACGCCGTTCGGTCTCGAAGTCAAGGAAGAGTATGCGGACCAAGCCGTGCGCACGCTGCGCCGCACGGGCCATATGAAGGCATGGCGGCGCGAGCGGATGCCCCGCCGGTTCCACTACGGCACCCACCCCACGCGCCTGACGAACGTCATCGTCATTCCCGAAACGGGCTGGACGCTCGACTACGCCCCGCAGGAGCGTCCCGTACGCAAGCGCGGCACGCACGGCTTCGACAACCGCGACCGGGATATGCACATGGTATTTTACGGCTCCGGCCCTGCCTTCCGCAAGGGCTACCGACAGCGATCGTTCCAGAACCAGAATATGTATCTTATCCTCTGCCGGCTGCTGGGCATCGAACCGGCCCCCAACGACGGGGAGTGGCGCGACATAAAACGCATGTTCAACGAAAATTAGAAATTATTTTTCTATATTTGTGAACTATGAAGATCAATCGTGCTATATGAGAATCAGCACACCCAAGAGCAGGCAGGATCTGCACATAAAAAAGCGCTACCGAGTGCTTGAAATCGGACCGGGCAACAATCCCTCTTTCCGGGCCGACGTCCTTGCCGACAAGTTTCTCGGCGACGACTCCCACCGCAGCGGAGGACTCCGCATCTATCCCCACCAGAAGCTGGTAAACGCCGCAGCCGAAGCGCTGCCGTTCGCAGACAAGGAGTTCGACTACGTCATCTGCAATCAGGTGCTCGAACACAGCGACGATCCCGCCCAGTTCCTGCGCGAGGTGATGCGCGTGGGCAAGGCCGGATATATCGAAACGCCGAGCCTGCTGGGCGAATGGCTCTTCCCGAAGCAGTCGCACCGGTACGTGGTCCTCTGCATCGGCGACAAGCTGGTGCTGTACGACAAACAGCGCGTTCCGGGCAACTATGCCAACGACTACGGCGAACTGTTCCTCAATTACCTGCCCTATCAGTCGCTGCCCTACAAATTGCTGCCGTTCTCCGAGGGAGAGCTGATGCACGTGCGTTACGAATGGAAAGACGACATCGACTTTCTGGTAAACCCGACGGACGAATACTACAGCAAATTCTTCCTGAAGAAATGGGACCGCCAAATGGTCTGCACGCTCTTTCCGCCGCGCGGATTCGTCACCGAACTGGGACGTACGCTGCGGGCCGCAGCACACGTCATCGGCGACAAACTGCGCCGGTCGCAGGGACGCCGTCCCATCACGCTCGAAGAGTACAGAAAGCTCCATCCGGGAGAACTCAGGTAGCGTCATCGGCGCGCGCGTTACAATTTATAATAGCATCCCCTGCAAAAACATCCGGAAATTTCGGATGTTTTTCTTATATTTGTGCGTGCAATCCTAAATCCCAATTGCCTATGAAGCATTAAAAGCGTATTATGACTTAATTGCGAATCACTTCCGCGCCGTTCCGCACTAAAAGCGCCGGCACATACATATAAAAAGCGTTAGCTTTGTACCTTGCTTTCTGAAAATCTGGAAAATTTTAAGAGCAACCAAGGAATGAAGTTTGACGCTCACGTTTCCAACGTGGGCTTCATTCTGTATTTGGTTGCACAGGTTATTCCAGAGCCTCAGAAAGCAGATCAGAGTTTTGTCCCACGTTTTTTGTATCCCTATCCCAAACTCCCACTTACATATGCCGGGGGACAGGCATTCCGATATTGTCATGAACAACTATCTCCTGCTGATCGGCATCAGCTGCGTCCCTGCCGTAACGGGCATGTGCGCCACGCTGCCGCTCTGGTATCAGAGGCACCTGCGTAATCAGACGATTCACACGCTGGGCCTGACGCTCCTTTTCCTCACCTTGGTAATCTGCCTGCTGCCCGTAATCACGAACGAAAGTTCGGGAATCGGATTCGCGGCCATCGCACTCAGCAGCATCAATTTCTTCCTCTTCCGCCATTACGAACGCCTGCTCTACACATTACGGTGCCCCGGCTGCCGCCGTGTAGCGCTCCGCATCCGCGCCATACACCGCAAAACCTACAAGCTTCACTGCAAGCACTGCGGACTCTATACCGATTGGCACGCATAACCGCTCGGCTAAGTCCCAATGCGATAAGCCGCGCAGGGAGTCGCGGAAGAATAAGACAACAGCCTCAGAGATATAAAACGCCGGCATTAAAAAGCATCATCGAAAAGGCGCAATACCGCTTTTCCACGGACTGCGCCATAAATAGGAATACGGTCGCCACGGACCGTATTGCAAATGGGAAAACGGGCAAAGCCATTTCCGCCGAACCGTACAACGCGCCCCGTACTTCGGATTAGAACGGCTTTCGCCCCGCGGGAGGATCTTCGGATCTTCCCGCTTTTCATTTACCGCTCCGTTCCGACTCATCCTCTCATCGACGGCACAAAACGCGCAGGCAGGAATAGCGATCCAGCATCAGAGCTCTTCCATGAAACGACAATTCCTCACTGATAGAATAATTCAGAGATTTTTTCTATATTTGCATACAAGACAAAAAACTGATGCCTATGAAGAGATAACTGCACATTTTTTTCTGTTTTCCAGATTTACACGTGCCGATCCGCACTAAAAGCGCCGGTACATACATATAAAAAGCGCCAGCTTTTATTCATACATCTTGAAACTTAGGACACTTCAATCGGTAGTTGTGAATAAAACGGACGCTCACGTTACTGCGTGGGCTATACTGTTTTATTTGACTACCAAGGTATCCTAAGACCGCAAGATGCAAATAAAAGTGTAGTCCCACGTTTTTTATATGTCCAGCACAATGAAACCGCCGAGGGACTGGCACTTCAATACCAGCAAGAAACATGAAAAAAATTTATTTCTGCCTTCCGGCAATCCTGACAAGCGTCTTACAGCTTTCAGCACAGGACATCATCACCAAATGTAACGGCGAAGAAATCGAAGCGAAGGTCACCGAAATAGGCGACACGCAAATCAAGTACCGGAAATATGAAAATGCGCAGGGACCGCTCTACACTCTCCCGGCATCAGAAGTTTTCCTTATCCGATTCGAAGACGGAACCCGCGAGGTCGTAACGCCGCTGGACGCCCCGGCAGTCTCCCCGGCCACTGCTGCGGAAACGACCGAAACGGAGAGCAGCACAACAGCTCCAGCGGCTGCGAATGAAAATTATGCACAAATCAACCGGAGCGTAAAGAGGACGAAGGAGCCGCTTCGAGACAAACATTTCCACATCGGACCGTGTGCCGAATTCGGATATGCGGCAATAACGTCCAAAAGCGGAAATATATCGGGCCCCGTCTGCTCGGCCGGAATGATTGCCGAGTATATGTTCGACAAAATGAGTCCGCACGGTGCGGGTGCGGGAATCAGCTACGACATGTATATGTTCGAAGAGGATTTTGACCTGAACTGCATGAATATGGATTTGTATTACGTCTATCGGCCGCGCGGCCGCTGGAATTGCTTTGCAGGGTTCAAATTCGGAATCCCGGTCAAATCCGAAGCGTCGGGCGTCGACCTGAAGACAGTGACGAATACGGCCGTCGGTATCGAGATGGGTGCCGGATGGGCCACGCGGCATTTCGATCTCGGCGCGGCAATCTTCATGAACTTCAATAGTACGCTTGATATATCCGAAAGCAATCGGATGGTAGGTGTCAAACTCCGGATAGCATATCGCTTTTAAGCCATGAAACAGTTACTGTCATTCATCGTATGCTGTCTGATCGGAGCAAGTTCGGCAGCACAGGATATCATCCTGAAACGAAATGCCGAGCAGATCGAAGCCATCGTGAAAGAGATTACCGATACCGACGTCAAATACAGGAAATTCACGAATACCGAGGGCGTCACCTATTCCATAAGACGCAGCGAAGTGTTCTCAATCACCTATGAAAACGGCACCATGGATCTTTTCGCAGATGAAAAACCGCAGGCTGTCGCCGCAAGCTATCCCTACCCACCCGTTTCCCGCAGCTATTCGCTCGGAGAGCTGTTCGATGAGGGCGGTGTCCGGGGCATTGTCATTCGGGTCTCAGAAGATGGCAGGCACGGGCTGCTCCTGTCGCTCGTGGAAGGAAAAGCGGCATGGGGTTTTATTAACAAAAATCCATTGAAAGAAAAAGGCTTCGCTAGCGGCTGCACCGATACCGAAGACGGCTGGAAAAACATACTGGCCATACGGAAATTAATTGCAAACACGGACTTATTGTGGTCGAACCTGCCTGCATTTTCATGGTGTAAAGACCTCGGTCCGGGCTGGTATCTTCCGGCGCGAAAAGAACTGGAGTCCATCTGGAATTTCGGGAGAAGTAATCCGGCTTACTCGTATAAGGAGCATAAAGAGGCCATAGAAAACCTGAATTTACGGCTTGCGGAATATGGCCAGCCGGAACTCGGCCGTATGCGCGACTATTGGAATTCGACGGAAGCAGATGCGAAGAGGGCGCATATATTGGTCTTTACCAATGCACCCTTCAAAAGCTACACAAAAGGAACAGAAAAATTCGCCGAGCGCTTCGTAAGGGCCGTTCACAAATTCTGAACAGAAAGTTATGATGGGGGTGAGGGCCAAGCGGTCCTCACCCATTCTTTTAAAATCGAATAAAAGGCTTGCGACATTCCCGCTAATTACGCCATATTCGCCAAATCGGGCAGCCTAGTCCCCCAACAGGCCAACAAGGACCGCCCCATATGCCGCCCAGATACGCCCCTCAAACAGATCGGCAAGCAGAGCCTTGCCTGTAACAGCGGCTTCGTCCCGCCCCGAAGGGTCGGCGATCGTTTTTCAGGAGCTGACAGCAAAAG